>Ga0209232_1000179_pt1 | contig 40059 bp, 37 predicted proteins | sample ETNvirenome_2_60_FD_184066 | JGI IMG/M metagenome (GOLD analysis project Ga0209232, IMG submission 184066) | Marine viral communities from the Pacific Ocean - ETNP_2_60 (SPAdes) (version 2) | ecosystem: Environmental > Aquatic > Marine > Oceanic | place: Pacific Ocean | collected 2013-06-22
CGACGATCGCGCGCACGACGATTCGGTCGCGGTCGCTGCCGTCGATGGTGCGGGTGAAACCGCTGTCGATCTTGAGATAATCGATCGGCAGCCGTGCGAGCAGCGACAGGCTGGAATAGCCGGTGCCGAAATCGTCGATCGCGATCGCGCAGCCGAGAGCGCGGATCTGCGCCAGCTGTTCGGCCGCGCTCGCCGGGTCGCTGAGCATCGCCTGTTCGGTCAACTCGAGCGTCAGCCGGTCGGGGTCGACCTTTGCCGCTTTCGCCATCGCGGCAAACCGGCCGGCAAATTCGGGATCGCCCAGGTCGGCGGCGGTGATGTTGAGCGAGACGCGCAGTTTCGCCAGCGACCGGGGCCAGCTCGCCATTTCGGCGAGCGCGACGCGGTGGGCATGTTCGGTCAGCTCACATTCAAGCCGCGCCGCGCGCGCCGCGGTGACCAGCGGCCCGGCGCCGAGCAGGCCGAGCTCAGGGTGCTGCCAGCGCAGCAACGCCTCGACCCCGATCATTTCGCCGGTGCCGACGTCATATTGCGGCTGGTAATGGATCATGACCTCGTTGCCCGACAGTGCGGCGTGAACCATCACCCCGTCGCGCGCCGACGCGGGACGGGACAGTTGATCACCAGCGTTGCGGAGCTGGGCGGCGACCGATTCGTCGCGCGTGATCAGCGCCGCGGCGATCCGGATCGCCAGACGGCCGTTGGGATCGCCGACGATCGGTTCGGCCAGCGCAACGTGCAGCGCACGTTCCTGCGCCCGCAGCGCGCCCAGCGACATCGGGGTCGAGGGCACGATCAAAAAACGCGGTCCGTCGAGCCGGTCGACGCACGATCCCTGACCAAATTCGTCGCTGGCAAAATTTTCCAGCCGCCGCCCGATTTCATCGAGCACGGCGTCGCCCGTCGCGGTGCCGGCGCTGTTGTTGATCCGCGCCATCTGGTCGACCTGGACCAGGATCACGCCGGCGTCGGCGTCGTGGCGCGCGTGCAGGGCTTCGAGTTTGCGGACGCAGGCGGACAAGGATTCGGAGAGGCGATTCATCGGGTTTCCCTAGCAGGCTTTGCTTGCCAAGTTCCTGCCTTTTGCATCACAAGGGGCGCGTGGCTGCCACATTTTCCCAATCCGCCGCGCCCGCGGCACCCTTGATCGACGGACATGGCCGCCGGATCAGTTACTTGCGCCTGTCGGTGACCGACCGCTGCGACCTGCGCTGCCGCTATTGCATGGCCGAAGACATGATCTTTCTGCCCAAATCGGCGGTGCTGAGCATCGAAGAAATGGGAGAAATTGCCGAACGCTTCGTCGCGCGCGGGATTCGCCGCATCCGGCTGACCGGCGGCGAGCCGCTGGTGCGGCGCGGCATCGACACGCTGGCGGCGCGGCTGGGGACGATGATCGGCAACGGCCTCGAGGAGCTGACGCTGACCACCAATGCGATGCGGCTGGCCGAATATGCGCCGATGCTGGCGGCGGCGGGGGTGCGGCGGATCAACGTCAGCCTCGACACCCTCGATCCAGCGGCTTTCCGGCACATCACCCGGGTCGGCGACGTCGAGGTTGCGCTCGGCGGGATCGCCGCCGCGCGCGCCGCCGGGCTGGCGGTGAAGATCAACATGGTCGCGCTCGCCGGGCTCAACGAAGACCAGCTGCTGCCGATGCTCGATTATTGCGCCGCGACCGGCTGCGACCTTACCCTCATCGAAACGATGCCGCTGGGCGAGGTCGAAGCCGACCGCAGCGACCATTATATCCCGCTCCATCATTTCATTGTCCCGCTCCGCGACGTCCGCGCGCTGTATCCGGTCGACAAGCGCACCGGCGGCCCGGCGCGTTATTTCGCGGTCGAGGACAGCCCGGTCACTCTGGGGCTGATCACCCCGCTGTCGGACAATTTCTGCGCGACGTGCAACCGCATCCGCCTGACCGTCGAGGGGCGCGTCTATATGTGCCTGGGCCAGGACGATCATGTCGACCTGCGCGCGGCGCTGCGCGAAGCGGGCGATGTCGATGGGTTGATTGATCTGGCATTGGCTGGCAAACCCCGCGCGCATGACTTTCATATCGAACGAAAGTCCACACCGGCGGTCGCGCGTCATATGAGTGCAACGGGCGGCTGAAACGCTGTCCGCCCGATTTTTGAAGGCACGGGGGAACCGGACCAATATGCATCGCAAGATTGCGCTTGTCGCATCGAACGCGCCCGCCGCCATGGAGGCCGAGGCCGAGCTGCGCCCGCTCTATGACTTCGTCGACCTGAACGACGCCGATTTGCTGATCGCGCTCGGCGGCGACGGGTTCCTGCTCCACATGCTGCACCAGCTGCTCGACCAGCGGCGCAGCATGCCGGTGTTCGGGATGAACCGCGGCACCATCGGCTTTTTGATGAACGAATTTCGGATCGAAGGGCTGATCGACCGGCTGGCGGCGGCGCGGCCCTTTTTGATCCATCCGCTGAGCGGCGACATCACAACGATCAGCGGCGAGCGCCATATCCTGCCTGCGATCAATGAAATTTCGCTGCTCCGCGAAACACGTCAGGCGGCCAAGCTGGAAGTGATCATCAACGAAAAGACGATGCTCGAGGAATTGGCATGCGACGGCGTGCTGGTGTCGACCCCCGCCGGATCGACCGCGTACAACCTGTCGGCCAATGGCCCGATCCTGCCGCTCGAATCGGAAATGCTGGCGCTGACCCCGATCAGCCCGTTCCGCCCGCGCCGCTGGCGCGGCGCGCTGGTTCCCGAATCGACGAGCATCCGCTTCAACGTCCGCGAAGCGGCGAAACGCCCGGTCAGCGCGGTCGCCGACCAGCGCGAGATCCGCGATGTAAAGACGGTGCTGGTCACCACCGACCGCAGCCGACCGCTGACTTTGCTGTTCGATCCCGACCAAGGCCTCGACGAACGCATCGCGATGGAACAATTTATCGTCTGAGCGGCGCCTGTCCCGCCAAAACCCTCTTGATAATCTTGTCGGTCCACGGCAAAGGGGCCGCCTTGCCCGCATCGGCGGGATGTTCCTCGGTAGCTCAGCGGTAGAGCAATCGACTGTTAATCGATCGGTCGTAGGTTCGAATCCTACCCGGGGAGCCAATTCTTCAGACATGGAGCGGAGATTTCGCCCGCGCGGGGTATCGTGTCGGCGTCGGCAAGCGATCGTGCAATGGGCTGAACCGACGTCGCCGTCGGCTATGCCCTCGCAAAAGCCTCGATGTCGCGGTTGAGCCGGTCGATATGCGTCACGAACAGCCCGTGCGGTGCGCCTTCGTACACGACCAGCTTGGCCGATTTCACCAGCTGCGACGCGAGCAGCCCGGTGAGCGCGAGCGGCGCCGAGGCATCCTTGTCGCCATGGATGAACAGCGGCGGCACGGTGATAGCGCGAAGGTCGGCGCGGAAATCCGCTGCGGTCATCGCCCGGTTGAGGTCGATCACCGCGCGCAGCGACGTACCGAGCATGATATTCTTGATCCACTGGCGCATCAGCGGGCTGGTTTCGGGAACCACGAACGGGTCGCTGTTGCCGTCGATCCATTGCGGAAAGTCGCGATAAAACTGCTGGCGCATCTGGTCGAAGGCGGCGGCGGGAACGCCGGCCGGATTGTCGGGCTTTGCCGCCAAGCACGGCAGCGTCGTCGCAAGGAACAGGACGCGCGCGACCCGGCCTGCCGATGCTTTGCCGCCAAGATAACTCAATATCTCGCCGCCGCTCATCGAATGGGCGACGACCGTCGCACCCCTGACGTCGAGCGCGGTCAGCACCGCGTCGACGTCACCCGCGAGCGTCGCATAATCATAGCCGCGGCCCGGATCGTCCGAGCGGCCATGGCCGCGCCGGTCAAAGGCGATGCAGCGGAACCCGCGTTCCGACAGCGCCGCCATCTGATACGCCCACATATCCGACGACAGCGCCCAGCCCGACAGGAACAGGATCGGCGCCCCCGTCCCCCAACTGCGCACGTACAGCCGCGTCCCGTCGCCCGCCGTGACCCACGCGGGACTTGCCGTCGCCGCGCGCGGGGCGGCGGCGCGCGTCGGTTTCGCTGCCAGCGAGAGCGCAGCGCCGCCCGCCAGCGTGGCGGCAAAAACATCCCGTCGGTTCATCATCTGCTCCCCCAAAAAGTGGAGCCTCACGATGTCAGTCAGCGGCTCGCCGCGCGACTACCCCGCAGGTAGCTGATTCAGATCGTGCAGATTTTCCACTAGCGCCCGGGCGACCAGCGACGCCGCGGTGCGCGTCGCACCAGTGGTTTCGACCCGCTCGCCCCACGACGAAAAGGCGCGAACCAAACCGTCGCCGACCGGGATCGGCAGGACAAAGCCGTCGCTGATCCGGAAATCGCGCGCTTCGGCCAGGATGCGGCGCTGGGCGTCGTTCATCACCGCGGGCGGAATGTCGCTCCAGAAAAATCCGCGATCGCGCGCCGCGGTCGCGCGGACCAGATAATCGGTGTTGCGATAGCGGTTGGTATAATTGTGCTGAAGCCATCCGGCTGCGGGCCGACCGCCCGCATCGCGCCTTATGTCCCACCCCGCGGGCGAGCCCCGCAATGTGCCCGTGATGAAATGATCAATCCCGATCTCGCCGAAAAACTCGGCGGCGATCCGTGTCGATGACGCAACCGATTTCGACGCGGCCAGCGCGAGCGCCGCGTCGAAAGCGCGCGTCCCCAGCGTCCCGGCGTCGCGAATTCGGTCGGCAAAGCGCGGCGCCAGCCCCGCGGCCAGCAACAGCCGGTCCTGCTCCATACCCGAAAGGCGGAGCGCTCCGGCCAGGCGCGCCACCATGTCGGCGCTGGGTTTAGCGCGGCCGGTCTCTAGAAATCCCAGATGGCGGCAGGATACCCCGGCATCGAGCGCCAGCACCAGTTGCGACCGGCCATCGCGCTTGCGGTGCGCCACCAGATGCCGCCCGAACGCTCCGCGGCGATCGGACAAAAATGGTTGGACTTCGGACATGGCGACTCCTCGATCGGCGGCGGTGTCATAGCCCGATTAGACAGCCGGTTGAAAGAGCCGCGTCGTTATCGATTCATCTTGGCGCGCTGCGTCCGGTCGTCCTAAGGCTCAGCGGACGATCAGGGAGAGCGAGTGCCGATGTCCGATGCCCAGCCGCAAAGCTATCCCGAAATCCGCGACGCGGTGCGCCGCCTCTGTGCCGGTTTTCCGGGCGAATATTGGCAACGCCTCGACCGCGACCGCATTTATCCGACCGAATTTGTCCGCACCCTGACCGACGCGGGGTTTCTGTCGGTGCTGATCCCCGAAGAGTTTGGCGGGTCGGGGCTGGGGCTGGGCGCGGCGACCGCGGTGCTCGAGGAAATCCACCGCTCGGGGTGCAACGGCGGTGCCTGTCATGCCCAGATGTACACGATGGGGACGCTGCTGAAACATGGCTCGGCGGCGCAGAAGGCGACCTATCTGCCCGCGATCGCGCGCGGCGAATTGCGGCTGCAGGCGTTCGGGGTGACCGAGCCGACGGCCGGGACCGACACCACCCGCATCCGCACCTTCGCGCGGCGGGTCGGCGACGATTATATCGTCAACGGCCAGAAAATCTGGATCAGCCGCGCCGAACATTCGGACCTGATGATCCTGCTGTGCCGCACCACCCCGCGCGAGGAATGCGCCAAGGCGTCCGACGGGATGAGCGTGCTGCTGGTCGATATGCGCGAAGCGGTGGGCAACGGGCTGACCGTCCGTCCGGTCCGCACGATGCTCAACCACGCGACGACCGAGCTGTTCTTCGACGACCTCAAAGTCCCTGCCGCCAATCTGATCGGCGAGGAGGGCAAGGGCTTTCGCTACATCCTGTCGGGGATGAACGCCGAACGCATCCTGATCGCGTCCGAATGCATCGGCGACGGGAGCTTCTTCATCGACCGCGCCACCGCCTATGCCAAGGAACGCGAGGTGTTCGGGCGGGCGATCGGCGAAAATCAGGGCGTCCAATTCCCGATCGCGCGCGCTTATGTCCAGCTCGCCGCCGCCGCCGAGATGGTCGACAAGGCGGCGCGGCTGTTCGACGCCGGACAGGATGGCGGCACCGAAGCGAATATGGCCAAGATGCTGGCGTCGGAGGCGAGCTGGTACGCCGCCGACATGTGCGTCCAGACCCACGGCGGCTTCGGCTTTGCCGAGGAATATGACATCGAGCGCAAATTCCGCGAGACGCGACTCTATCAGGTCGCACCGATCAGCACCAATTTGATCCTGAGCCATGTCGCGACCCACGCGCTTGGTCTGCCCAAAAGTTTCTGAGGCCGGCATGGAGGATTTTTCCGCCTGGATCGGTCGCAGCGAGACGCGCCACGACATCGCGGCCGCAGCGCCGCTGGTCGGCCTCGCCGCGCTGCTCGACCAGGACGCGGCGCCGCCCGCGACCGTCCCGCCGCTCGGCCACTGGCTCTATTTCCTGCCCGACGCGCGCCAGTCGGCGCTCGGCGAGGACGGCCACCCGCGCCGCGACGATGCCGGTTTGCTGCCCCCCGTCCAGCTCCCCCGCCGGATGTGGGCGGGCGGCCGCGTCGAATTCCTCGCCCCGATCGCGGTCGGCGCGGCGCTGACCCGCGTCACGACGATCACGGCTATCCGCGCCAAGCGCGGCGCCAGCGGCGACCTCTTGTTCGTGACCTTGCGGCACGACATTGCCGCAGACGGTATTGCGGCGATCCGCGAGGAACAGGATCTGGTCTATCGCGCGTCTGCAGCCGCGCCGACGGCGTCACCTGTTTTGTCGCCGGTCGAGCCCGAACCCGCCGCCGCGGTCCGCCGCGTGACGCCCGATCCCGTGCTGCTGTTCCGCTATTCGGCGCTCACCTTCAACGCTCACCGCATCCATTACGACCGCGATTATGCCGGCAATGTCGAGGGCTATGCCGGGCTCGTGGTGCAGGGTCCGCTGATCGCGACGCTGCTGATCGATCATGCCCGGCGCGAATTGCCCAGCCTGAATCCCGCCCGCTTCAGCTTCCGCGCCGAAGCCCCGTTGATCGATGGCGCGCCCTTTGACCTTTGCCTATCGCGCGAGGGCAGCGGCGCCCGATTATGGGCGCGCGACCCCGCGGGACGACCGACGATGCGGGCCGAGGTGACCCCATAAAGCGAAGCGAAGTGGTGCACCCGGCGGGATTCGAACCCACGGCCCCCAGATTAGGAATCTGATGCTCTATCCTGCTGAGCTACGGGTGCGCCGCGGTTCGTGTAGCGGCGCGGGGCGCTCAGCGTCAATTGGCCGGGATCAATTAACGGCGTCGGGTGGAACGATCGGTACCAGCAGCGGCATCGCTGCGATCCCGTCGTCGCGCAGCGCCTGCGCCTCGCCCGGCGAGGCCTGACCGTGGATCAGGTCTTCGGCTGCGCGGCCTTCGTGCATCGCGCGCGCCGCATCGGCAAAATCACGCCCGACCCAGCGCGATTGTGGCAGCATTTCAGCCTGTTTGGCGGCAATGTCGGCCATCACCTGGCGCACCAGTTCGGGCGATATGGCGCCCGGCGCCGGGGCCTCGACCGGATTGGCGGGCGCGGCCACCGACAGCTGGTTCGACTTGGCGCCGACGCGCGGCGCCATCACCGCCTTTTTGACATCGCTGTCGCCGCACACCGGGCAGGCGATCAGTCGGCGCGCCTGTTGATCGGCAAAGCTGTCGCTGCTCGCGAACCATGCCTCGAAGCGGTGATCGCCGGCGGCGCAGCAAAGGTCGAAAACGATCAAGCTCTGCCCTAGCTCAGGCCAAGCCGAGCAGCGGATCGAGCCCGCCGCGCGCATCGAGCGCCGCCATATCGTCGCTGCCGCCGATATGCTGCCCGTCGATGAAAATCTGCGGCACGGTGCGCGCGCCGCCAGCGCGCGCAACCATCGCATCGAACCCGGCGCGGTCCATCGTGACGTCGATTTCCTGATAGGCGGCGCCCTTGCGGTCGAGCAGCGCCTTGGCCCGCGAACAATAGGGGCAGAGGAATTTGGTAAACACTTCGATCTTGGCCATGCGGCTTTCCTGTCACAACGGGTCCGATATATCGGAATCCAACGAAGCAAAGTCAAATATGTTGCTCGTCATCAGCGCGTCGGGGACGACCCGCGCCCAGGTGAGCGCCGAGACCCGCGCCGCGCCGCTGCGTCGCAGCACCCGCGCCGCCGCGCGCAATGTCGCGCCGCTGGCGTGGACATCGTCGACCAGCACGACATGGCGCCCCGCGACCCGCGCCCGGGCATCGTCGGCCAACGCAAACGCCCCGGCGACGATCCGCTCGCGCTCGCGCCGCCCCTTGCCGCGCAACGATGCGGTGGACTTGACCCGGAGCAACAGGTGATGATCGCGCGGCACCCCGGTTGCCCGCGCCAGTTCGTCGGCCACCAGCGCCGCCTGGTTGAAACCGCGCGACCACAGCCGCCAGCGATGCAGCGGCACCGCCACCAACAGCATGTCGCCCCCATCGCCCAGCGCGGCGAGGGGCCGCGCCATCAATTGCGCCATCAAGCGCGCGTGGCCGGTGCGCCGTCCATATTTCAGCCGCAGCGCGACGGTGCGCGCCACCGGACCATAAGCGACCGCGGCCGGCGCGCCGGAAAAGGGCGGCGGATTGGCCAGGCACGCCCCGCACGCCATCTGTCCGCCCGGCAGCGCGGTGGGGAGCGGGACCGAGCATTGCGAGCAACCCGGTCCATCGAGAAAGTGAAGCGACGTCCAGCACGCCAGACAGAATTGCCGGTCCGCGCCGACGATGATGCCGCAGCCGGGGCAGCGCGGCGGCAGCGCATAATCGACGATCGCCCGCACCGCCGCGCGCGCGCCGCGGCGCCATGCCCCGCCCGGCGCGCCCTGATCCTTGGCATCCCCCGTCGTCGTCGCCATCACCGACTTGTGAAGCATCGCCCGGGACGGCACAAGCGGCGCATGTCGCAGTCACCCCGCCCGCTTTTTTCCGCCGCCCGCCACCGCGCCCAGCGCGACCGCATGGCCCGCCTGCCCGCATCGGCCAATTTCCTGGCGCCGATCATCGCCGAAACTTTGCACGACCGGCTGGCGATGGTGACGCGCGACTTTCCCCGCACGCTGTTGATCGGCGCGCACGACAGGGCGCTGGCCGATCATTTGCGCGGCACCGGCACCGCATTGACGATCGTCGAGGCTGGCCCGCGTCTGGCGGCGGCGAACGAGGCGCTGCCCGCCGAAGCCGATGCCATCGACCTGCCCTTCGCCAGCTTCGATCTTGTCGTCTGGCCCGGCGGGCTCGACAGCATCAATGACGTGCCCGGCGCGCTGCTCCGCCTGCGCGCCCTGCTCGCGCCCGACGGGTTGCTGCTCGGCGCCTTTGTCGGTGACGGCAGCCTGCCGCGCCTGCGCCGCGCGGTGATGACCGACGGCGTGCGTCCGATCGCGCGGCTGCACCCACAGATCGACCTCGCGGCGATGGGCAATCTGCTCCAGCGCGTGGGTTTCACCCTGCCGGTTGTCGATGTCGAGGCGCTGACGGTGCGCTATGGCGACTGGTTCGCGCTGGTCCGCGACCTGCGCGCCGCCGGCCTGGCGAGCCGCTTGACCCCGGCCCCACCGCCCTTGACGCGCGAGGAGGCGGCCCGGATCGCCGCCGCCTTCGCGGCGCAGGCCGATCCAGACGGTCGCATCGCCGAAAGCGTCCGCCTCGTCCATTTCAGCGGCTGGGCGCCGCACCCCGATCAGCCGCAGCCCGCGCGGCGCGGCAGCGGCACCGCGTCGCTGGCCGCGGCGTTGAAGCCGAACGGCTAAATCAACACTTCCAGCAAGCCGATCAGCGGTTTGTCCGCGGGCGGCATCGCAAGGCTGTGCAGTTCGACCGGGCGCACCCAGCGGAGCGCGCTGGCGTGCTGCGCGACCGGGGTACCGCGCCATTTGCGGCAGACGTAGAGCAACAGCAGCAGATGGCGGTCGCCCAGCATGTCGCTGGCGAAACAGCCGGGGGCGAGGCACGCCTGTTCGACGTCGATCGCCAGCTCCTCGCTCAGTTCGCGGATCAGCGCCTGCTCCGGCGTTTCGCCGGGCTCGATCTTGCCGCCCGGAAACTCCCACAAGCCCGCCATCGACAAGCCGTCGGGGCGCTGTTGAACCAGCAGCCGGCCATCGCGATCGACCAGCGCCGCCGCGACGACGACAAGCCCAGTTTTTGGCGGTTTTCCGGGGTTAGGCACGGACAAATTGTTAACCTTCCTATGCGAATATGGCCATCCTCGGGGAACTATATTTCAGTCAGGGGTGGAACAATGGGCAACATTTACAGGCTGATGCGGTCGACCAGGGCCGCCACAGCCGTCGAATATGGGCTGATATTGGCCCTGATCTTTCTCGCGGGTGTCACCGCCATCGGCGGCACCGCCAACTCCACCACCAGGATGTGGAACAAGGTTTCGAACGCCTCGACCAGCGTGATGTAGCCGGACGACTGTTCGATTTTGGGACTTGGATCCTCATCGATCCGCATCCCGCCATTAAGATTTTCAAAACCTATTCGTCCTAAACCAGCCAGTGTTGACCCAGACCAGACCGTCAACAGGGTAAGTGAAATCAGGAGACCAGTCATGAAGTTCATCAAAAAGTTCGTCCGCGACACCAAAGCCGCCACCGCCATCGAATACGGCCTCATCGCCGCTCTGATCGCCGTCGCCGGCATCACCGCGATGGGTGCAGTTGGCAACAGCGTCAGCAACACCTTCAACAAGGTGAACACCAACCTGAACACCGCACCGTAATTACTCGGTCGCTAAAACAGAAAAGGGGCGGTGGCGACACCGCCCCTTTTTTGTCTGCCTGCCGGTCAACGGCTCGCGTAAACGACGATTTTTACCTTTTGCCCCGGCGTCAAGCGGCTCGACGCGGTCAGCCGGTTGAGTACCTGGAACCGTTCGGCCTGATAATTGCTGTACGCCATGCGCCGCGCCAGGCTGGCCATCGTGTCGCCGCGCCCCACCGTCACCAGATCGATCCGCCGCGGCTTGATCGCCGCCGCTTCGGCCGTGCTCAGGCGCCGGACGCTGTTGAACATCGAATTGAAAACGCCCGTTCCGCCCGCTTTGGTCAGGGTGACAAAGTGAAAGGCGCTGCTGCGTGAAAATTCATAGGCAAAAACCGTCACATCGACCTGCCCCGACTGGCTGGCGACCCGCGCTGTCGAATAGGAGGCGGGGATACCGTTCACCGTGGTGCGCTGAACCGCGCTCGGGCTGATCGCGGTGTTGCCCGCGACCGATTTGAACGCGGCGGCGATATAGGCGTTCATGTCGCCGCTGTACGGACCGGTCGTAAACTGCGCCTGGCCGCCATTGCCGCTGACCGTCACCGCGGTGGTGCCGTTCTGCATCCCATAGCCCCGGGGAACGGCGAAGCGCAGCCGCAGGTCGGGGTGCAGGAACTCATTGCCCTCGACGACGCCCTGCGCCGGATCGTCACCGTACAGCACATTGTCGATCGCAGCCAGAAAGGCATCGGCATTGCGCGTGCCGCCGGTGCCGCCGACACGGCTCGCCAGCGTCTGGGCATTGCGGACGCGCGAGGCGGGATCGGGGTGGGTGCTGGCCCAGGCGGGCAGCGAGCGCGCGTCGCCGCCGGTCAGCCGCGCGTCGAGGTTGGTCTGGTTCGCCAGGCTGGCGAGCATCGTCGACAGCGCGAGCGGATCATAACCGGCGCTGCGCAGATATTGGACGCCCAGCTGGTCGGCCTGCAACTCCTGACTGCGCGAAAAGCCCAACGTCGCGAGCTGCGCGACCTGCATCGCATTGTTCTGGAGCAGGCCGCCGAGCCCGCCAAGCACGCCGCCGCTGTCCCCGATCGCACCGCCCAGCACCGCGCCGAGGACGCCGAGAATCTGGTTACGGGTCGCCGCTGACTGGCGTTTCTTGCTGTGCTGCGCGGCGACATGGCCGACCTCGTGCCCCAGCACGCCGGCCAGTTCGGCCTCGTCGTTCATCAGCGCCATCAGCTGGCGGGTGACATAGACATAGCCGCCGGGGATCGCGAAGGCGTTGTTCACCGGCGAATTGAGCAAGGTGACGGTAAAGTCGCTGCGCGCGTTCGACAGCCCCGATTGCAGCGCGATATTCTGGCCGACGCGGCCGACATAGGCCGCCTGCGGACCGCTGTAGGCGCCGCCGAATTCGGCCATCAGCTGCGGATGCGCCTCGTCACCCTGCTTGCGTTCGGACGGCGTGATATTGGTCGCGGTCTTGATCGCTTTCAGCTGCGCGTCGGCCGCGCCAGTGACGGCAAGGCTGCCGAGCGCCGCGGTCGCTGCCAGCTTGACCGCGAGGCCTTTTTTCTTCGTTCGGGTCATCGGATCACCTCCCACATACTGCGCGTCGTTCCGGGATTATCCCTTCTTCGCGGCTAAGCAGGCCGCGCCTGAACGTCGGCTTGCCAGCATCTTGACAGTGAACGCAAATCCCCCCGATCGGGTTCCGCGATCGCGGCGGGTCAGGCGCGGCCCATGGCGAGGAATTTTTCCTCGCGCGCCGCCAGGATCGCATCGCGCGGCAAGCCCGACAGGCTGTCGAGTTCCTGCGCGATCGCATCGCCGAGCGCCGCAATCGCGACATCGGGGGCGCGGTGGGCGCCGCCGACGGGTTCGGGAACGATGCGGTCGATGATCTTCAACCCCAGCAGATCCTGCGCCGACATTTTCATCGCCGCCGCGGCATCGGCCGCCTTGTCCGACGTCCGCCACAGGATCGACGCACAACCTTCGGGCGAAATCACCGAATAGACGGCATGTTCGAACATCAGCACGCGGTTCGCCGCCGCGAGCGCGATCGCGCCGCCCGAACCACCCTCGCCGACGATCGCCGCGACCATCGGCACGCCCAGCGCCAGGCATTGTTCGGTCGAGCGCGCGATCGCTTCGGCCTGGCCGCGCTCCTCGGCCTGGATGCCCGGAAAGGCGCCCGAGGTATCGACCAGCGTCACCACCGACAGCCCGAAGCGGTCGGCCAACTGCATCAGACGGATCGCCTTGCGATAGCCCTCGGGCTTGGCCATCCCGAAATTATGCTTCATGCGCGACGGAATATCGTCGCCTTTTTCATGGCCGATGACCATCACGCGGCGACCACGAAAGCGCGCCAGCCCGCCCAAAATCGCCTGATCATCGCCGAAATTGCGGTCGCCGGCGAGCGGCATCCAGTCGTCGAACATCTCGGCGATATAATGTTTGAAATGCGGGCGGTCGGGGTGGCGCGCGACCTGGGTCTTTTGCCACGGGGTGAGTTTCGTATAGATATCGCGCAGCAATTTCGAGGACTTGTCCTCCAGCCGTGCAATATCATTGTCGATGTTGAGGGTGGGATCATCCCCCATTTCGCGCAGTTCGGCGATTTGCCGATCGAGCGCGGCGACCTGTTTTTCGAAGTCCAGAAAGGCTGTCATCGTCGGACCGCTAAGCCGATGGCGCGGCAACGTCAACGTCTGCTGATCCCGGCCCGACGTCCATGGTCGCGAGCGGATGGCGGCGGTTGACCAGTTCGACCAGGCGGCGGCTGTCGACATGGGTGTAGATTTCGGTCGTCGCGATGTCGGCATGGCCCAGCATCAGCTGCAAGGCGCGCAGATCGGCGCCGCCTTCGAGCAAATGCGTGGCAAAGGCGTGGCGCAGGACATGCGGGCTGACCGCCGCCGGATCGATCCCGGCGCGGCCCGCAAGGTCGCGCAGCATCTGGAACAGCCGGACGCGCGAGACATGGCTTTTGCCCGACGGAAACAGCCAGAGGGCGCCGTCGGCGAGCAACGGAAGCCAGCGATCGAGCGCGCCGCGGGCGCGATCTGACAGCGGCACCAGCCGTTCCTTGTCGCCCTTTCCCCGCACGATCAGATATTCGCGCTCCCCGGCGATCGCGCGGCGCGGCAGCGACACCAGCTCGCTGGCGCGCAGCCCCGACCCGTAAAGCAGTTCGAGCAGCAGCAGCATCCGCACGGCCGCGGCGGGCGGCGCCTCGCCATGTGCTTCGTCCTCGGCTTGCCCGAACAGCCGCCCGACATGCTCGTGGGTCAAAATGCGCGGCAGCGGGCGCCGGGTCGTCGGGCGCGCAATGTCGAGCGCGGGATTGTCGGCGCGGTCGCCCTCGTCGAGCAGAAAGGCAAAAAACTGACGCAGCGCCGACAGCTTGCGCGCCGCGCTGCTCGCCGCAAGCGACTGATAACCCGCCATCAATTTTCGCAAAGCCGCGACGTCGGCATCGGTGAGCCGCCCCGGGACCAATTCGGCCGCCTGCTCCAGATCGCGGCGATAGGCGACCAGCGTGTTGCGCGCGGCGCCGCGCTCGGCGGCCATCATCTCGAGAAAGCGGTCGATCGCCGCCCCGTCAGACATGGTCTGACCGCAACGTCGAACGCTCAGACATGGTCGATGTCCGACGCTGGGGCCGGTTCAGACACGCACTAGCGCTTCGGCGGCGATCATCCGCGCTTCGGACTCCAGCCCCACCTCGCGCAGCGCGCGGACGATGTAATAGAGATGATAGGGCGGCACTTTCGACCATTCGCCCTGCATCCCGGTCGCCGCGAGCAAGGCGACCATGCCGGGTTCGCGGCGCTCGGCCGCCGCCATGATCGCGCGCGACCAGCGCGTCTGTTTGCCCAGATCGACCTCAAGATCGCTCGCCGCCGACGCCGCGGCGTCGGCATCGATCCGTCCGAGCCCGGCCAGACCGGCGAGCAGGAATTTAGAGCGCAGCGTGTCGGCGCTGTCGTCATCGCCCGAAAATTGTCCGACGGCGCCCGTGGTGGTGCCGGTCAGCGGCCGCGGCGATCCGACCGCGAGCACCCCCCATGCGCGGCTGCCCACGGTTACTGTCGGCACCCACGCGACCGCATTCTCGTCAAACCCGCCCGCCAGCATCGATCCCAGCAGCTGCCACGGATCGCCGCCGACGTCGGTGCGGACCGGCAGCGCGGCGGCGGCGCGCGCCGTCGACACCATCGCGGCATAGCGCTGCACCGGGGTTGTCCCGGCGCCCCAGATACCCTCCATCGCGGCATAGCGGTCGGCCCCGGTCGCGAGGCGAAAAGCGCCGCGCAGTTGGTCGGTCTGGGCCGCGAGGGCTTCGCTCGGTTCCTCCTCGCTCGCCGCGGCGCTTAGCAACGACACATAGGCCTCGCTCGACAGCACCCCGCGCGCCGCCGCTTCGGGCGCCGCGGCGACCCGGCTCGCCATGTCGGTCATCGGCGCCAGCACCGTCCAGCCCTTGATATTGGCGGGCGCGGCGGTGCGCAGCGCTTCGGGAACGGGAACCGCGGTCGCCGTCGCCATGCCGAAACGCCAGCTGGTCAGCCGGTCGATATTGTCCCATTCGATCGTTGTCGATCGGCGGCCGCTGCCCGTCGCGCCCAGCACGCGTTCGGCGAGCAATATGTCGAAATTGGAAATCTTGCCGCTCGACCGCACCCGGCCGATGGCCCAGCCCGCCGGCCCCGCCTCGCCCGACAGCCCCGAACAGATCGCCGACGCCAGCCGCCACGCCTGCTCGTCGCCATGCGCGAGCCCCGCGGGCACATAAGCGCACATGCCCGCCGGATCGGCATTGGCGAGATAGGCCTGCTGCGCCGCAGCGACGAGGCGCGGGCTGGCGCGGTCATGATCGACCGCCTGAACGATCCAGCGCGCCGCAATCGATTCGCCCATCCGTAGCAGCAACGACGCGCGTTCGGCGGCCAGGTCGGCGCCGTTGATCGTGTCGGGGGTGTCGATCGCCGACACGAGCGAGCGGCGGAGCAGGATCTGGCCCCAGCGCGATGCGAACTGGCCATTGGTCCGCCGCATGATCGCGGCGGCATATTGGCCGCGCACCCCAAAGGCATCGGGGGCCAGCCCGCCGGTTTCAGGGGTCAGCGGCCCGATACGGGTGAGCAGGCGCCGTGCCCCGGGCGGCAGGTCGTATTTCAGCGTCCCGGGTTCGACCTCCTCGCCATCCTCGCCCTCTTCATCGGCGGCTTCAGTAGGCGTCCCGGCGGTATCGGTGGCGCCGATGGTCGCGGTGACGGGCGGCGGAAGCGTGCCGTTTTTGGGGGTCGAAGTCGGCGCGGTGCCGGGCGACGGGGTCGGCGTTGGGCGCGGCGCCGGCGTTTCGGGCGAATTGCCGAAACCTTCGGGCAGCAGCGATTCCTGCGCGATCGCGGGCAACACCAGCGCGGCGGCCAGCGCGGTGCCCGACAGGCCCAGGGTCAGCGTCAGCAGTTTTTTCGTCATCGCGCTGCGCTTTCGGCAATCTTGTCGGCCACGTCCACCCCAATCCTTCGCGCCCGGCAGGCCGGGCCTTCGTCTATCGCCGAAAACCGTTGTTCCGCGCGTCCCGGGCGGTATAGCCGCGCGCACCATGTCGCGAAACCCGAAAAGCCCGGCGCCAAACCGCTCCAGCGCGATCCCCGCCGCGATCCGCGACCGGTCGGTCGTGCTCGTCGGACTGATGGGGTCGGGAAAATCGACCGTCGGCCGCCGTCTGGCGGGTCGGCTGGGGATGCGCTTCGCCGACGCCGACGACGAAATCGAACGCGCCGCCGACATGACAATCTCCGATATTTTCGAACGCTTTGGCGAAGCGCATTTCCGCGACGGCGAACGCCGTGTGATCGCGCGGCTGCTCGCCGGCAAACCGATGGTACTGGCGACCGGCGGCGGCGCCTTCATCAACGCCGAAACCCGGGCGCTGATCCTCCGCGATAGCCGGTGCGTCTGGCTCGACGCCGACATCGCGACGCTGGTCGAGCGGGTCGGGCGCCGCAGCCATCGCCCGCTGCTCAAAAATCGCGACCCCGCCGAGGTGCTGCGCGAGCTGGCGGCGGTCCGCAACCCGATCTATGCCGAAGCGCATCTGCGCGTCAGCTCGGCAAGCACCCCGCACGACCAGACCGTGCGGGCAATATTGGAAGCCCTGGCAAAGTGGGAAGATCCGCAATGGAACAGCTGACCGTTGACCTTGGCGCCCGCAGCTATCCGATCCTGATCGGGGACGGGCTGATCCGCAACATCGGCGAGCATGTCGCGCCGCTGCTCAAACGCCCGCGGACGATGATCGTTACCGACGCGCATGTCGCCGACCATTATCTGGTGCCGCTCGGCACCGCGCTGGCGATGGAGAATATCTCCGTCTCCTCCTTCGTCCTCGAACCTGGCGAGGCCACCAAAAGCTGGGCCGGGCTTGCTCGGCTGACCGACTGGCTGATCGGCGAAGGCGTTGAACGCAGCGACCATGTCATAGCCTTAGGCGGCGGCGTCATCGGCGATCTCGTCGGGTTCGCGTGCAGCATCGTCAAACGCGGCTGCCATTTCATTCAGGTGCCGACCACCCTGCTGGCGCAGGTCGACAGCAGCGTCGGCGGCAAGACCGCGATCAACGTCGCGGCGGGCAAGAATATGATCGGCGCCTTTCACCAGCCGGCGCTGGTCGTCATCGACCCGGCAACACTCGCCACCCTGCCGCGCCGCGATCTGGCCGCGGGCTATGCCGAGGTCATCAAATATGGCCTGATCGACGACGCTGATTTCTTCGCGTGGTGCGAGGCGCATGGCGAAGCACTGCTCGCGGGCGACAGCGCAGCGCGGCACAAGGCGATCGCCCACAGCGTCGCTGCCAAGGCGCGCATCGTCGCCGCCGACGAGCGCGAGACGCAGGACATTCGCGCGCTGCTCAACCTCGGCCACAGCTTCGGCCATGCGCTCGAGGCCGAGACCGGCTATTCGGATCGACTGCTCCACGGCGAAGCGGTCGCCGCGGGCATGGCGCTGGCACATCGTTTCTCGGCGGCGCAAGGCCTGTGTTCGGCGGCGGACGCCGACCGCGTCGCCGCGCATCTCGCCGTGGTCGGCCTGCCGCACGATCTGGCGAGCGCCGGGGTCGATGCCGACGGCGCAACCCTCGCCGCGCATATGGCGCATGACAAGAAAGTGCGCGGCGGCAAGCTGCCGCTGATCCTGACCCGCGGGATTGGTCGGAGCTTTGTCACCGATGAATTTGGGCTGGATTTCGTCGCGCCGTTTCTGGACTCCTGATCCCCCCTTGATGGGGGAGGCAGCGAGACTCGCCAGCTTGCTGGCTTAGTCGCAGCGATGGGGGTGATCGCTCGGCCTGAGGCGACGGTGCCAGGACGCACCATCACCCCCATCCAACTTCGCCTAATCGCTTCGCGATAAGGCGGCGTATCCTTCCCCCATCGAGGGGGAAGGGAAATTTACCCCGCCGCATCGCCCTCTTCCCGCGCCAGCTTCGCCGCGTGCCGCCGTTCGCGCAGCGTTTCCAGCACGCTCGCCGCCTGCCGCCCGCCGCCCGCGACAAAACGATGGTCCATCCCCGCGGTCACATCGCCTTCGCTGATCTGCACATGCAGGCGCTCGGCATCGAGATGACGCAGCGCCTGTTCGACGTCGGCGATCTCGGCCTCGCCGACGTCGATCTGTTTGAGCGCCAGCAGCCCCAACGCGATCGAGCTTTCAAAGGTTTCGCGCACCGCGCCATCGACCCCGGCGCCGTCGATCGCCATCAGCTGGCGGCGGTCGAACACCCGGGTCAGGATTTTCGCGTTCGGAAACGCCTTGACGATGGGCGCCAGCACCGCGGCATCGATGCTGCGATCGTCCGTGCAGAAGATGATCAGCCGCGCTTGTTCAGCATCGGCGCGGCGCAGCACATCGACGCGCAGCCCGTCGCCATAATAGACCTTGGTATCGTAGCGCCCCGACGTTTCGATCTGGCTGGCCTTTTTGTCGATCAGCGTCACCGAACAGTCGACCGCGTTCAGCATCTGCGTGACGATCTGCCCGAACCGCCCGTACCCGACGACGATCGCCGACCCGCGCGGGGCATGTTCGGGATCGTCGAGCTCGGCTTCGACGCTGGCGGGGGCGAATTCCAGGTTGCGCGCGAACAGCATCAGGAACGGAGTCGATATCATCGACAGCGTCACGACGGCGCTGAACAGGCTCGCGGCCTCGGGCGCGATCAGCTGCGCTTCGGTCGCCTGGGTGAACAGCAGAAAGCCGAATTCACCGCCCTGGCTGAGCAACAGGCCAAGCCCCAGCGCGACGCTCCATGGCTTGCCGAACAGGCGGACGATGACGGTCAGCACCGCGACCTTGACCGCGACCAGCCCGGCGGCGAGCGCCACGACGCGCAGCGGATCGTCGCGGATGACATTGAGGTCGAGCACCATGCCAACCGCGAGGAAGAACAGCCCGAGCAGCACGAGGCGGAAGGGTTCGACGTCGGCCTCGATCTCGTGCCGATACGGCGAATCGGCGAGCATCACCCCGGCGATGAACGCGCCCAGCGCGGTCGACAGGTGCAGGCTGTGCATGAACGCGGCGCTGGCAAGGACGACGAGCAGCCCGACGACGACGAACAGCTCGCGCTCGCCATAGCGGCCGATGATCCGCAGCAGCGGGTTGACGACAAAGCGCCCCGCGAGCACCAGGACGACGATCGCCCACACCGTGAAAAACGCGGTCTCCCACCCCGGCGGCGCGTCGGGATTGGCGGGCGCGCGCGACAGCGCGGCGACTATCGTGATCATCGGCACGATCGCCAGATCCTGGAACAACAGGATCGAAAACGCTTTTTCCCCGAAGGGCGAATTGATCCGCCCCGAGCTTTTGAGGCTGGGCAGCACCTGCGCGGTCGACGACAGCGCGAGCGGCAACCCGAGCGCCAGCGCCGCCTGCCAGCTGAAGCCCAGGATCAGGAAAATCAGCCCGGAGAGGATCAGTCCGGTCACCACGACCTGCGCCAGACCCAGCCCAAAGATCGCGCGGCGCATGTCCCACAAACGCCGCGGATGCAGTTCGAGCCCGACGAGGAAGAGCAGGAAGGCAATGCCGATTTCGGCAAAGGCGAGCTTCGATTCGCCGCCGCCGACGAGCCCGAGGCCATAGGGGCCGACCAGCGACCCCGCGATCAGATAGCCCAGCACCGCGCCCAGCCCGAGACGGCGGAACAGCAGCACGAACAAGGTCGCAACCCCCAGCAGGATCGCGCCTTCGATCAGCGCCGTGTCACTCGCCTGCTCGGCGGCGACTTCGGCGGCCACCGCGCTCAGCCCAAGCAGGCTCATACCCGCACGCCCTGTTTCTCGAGCGCCAGGATCGCGGCGTCGAACGGCAGCAGGATCGCCCCCTGCCGCGCCGGATAGTCCCGCGCCGGAGCGAGCAGATCGAACCCCGGCCAATCGGGAACGTCGCCGGTGCCACCGAACCAGCCGGCGATCGCATCGCGCGCATCACGGATCTCGTCGCGGCTGCGCCCCTTGACGTGGCGCGCCAGCAGCGTCGCGGCGGCCTGTCCCAGCGCGCAGGCTTCGACATGCATGCCGATCCCGGTCACCCGCCCAGCGTCATCGGCGTCGAGGTCGAGGAGGATGCGGCTGCCGCACAGCGGCGCCCGCGCGGTCGCGTGATAGCGCGCGTCGGGATTGGGCAGATGGTCAGCGGTCGCCACCGCCAGCGCCAAAATATCGCGGTTATACAGCGGCGCGCTCATGGCGTCGGCGCGTCCTTCTGACCGGCCTCCGCCTCGCGTGCTTCCGCGCGGCGCTCGGCGATCACCTTGCTCAGCGCCTGGCTCGTCGCGTTGAGCGCCGGATAGGTGCGGCTGTCGGTCATCCACGCCGGCCGCTGGGCGTTGCCATAGCCGATGTCGTAGAGCAGCGTCAGCACCATGAAGCCCAGCGCCGCGATCATCAGCCCCTTCACCGCGCCGAACCCCGCCCCCAGCCCGCGGTCAAAGCCGCCGACGAGCGACGCGCGGCTGCGCTGCCCCATCGCGCGCGACCCCCATTTGGCAAAGGCGAACACGCCGCCGAACAGCAGCACGAACGCCAGCATCGCCGCGCCGCCGCCGCTGCCGACCCAGCCCGTCAACAGGTCGGTGACGACAGGGTGAAAGAAGCGCACCGCCGCGATCGCCAGAATCCAGGCGAGCAACGTCGTCACTTCCTGTACCAGGCCGCGCGAAAAACCGAGCACCGCGCTGCCGCCGACGAGCGTCAGTACGAGGATATCCAGAGCTGTCAGACTTCCCATTCAGGGGTGGCTAGTCGCGACCGAGCATCAGGTCAACGAGTTCGCCGAGCCGTGCGAAAGCGGTCACCGCTATTCCACCGACCGGCTTCATGCCCTGCGGCCCCCAGCCGCGCGAAAAACCCAGCTTTGCCGCTTCGCGCAGCCGCAGCCCGTCGTGCGACACCTGGCGCACCTCGCCCGACAGCGACAATTCGCCGAATACGATCGCGTCGGCAGGCACCGGCCGCTCGCTGAACGCCGAAATCAGCGCCGCGGCGACCGCGAGGTCGGCGGCGGGATCGGTCAGCCGGTAGCCGCCCGCGATGTTGAGATAGACTTCGGCGGCGCCCATTTGCAGCCCGCAGCGCGCCTCCAGGACCGCCAGCACCATCGCCAGCCGTCCGCTGTCCCACCCGACGACCGCGCGCCGCGGCGTCGCCCCGCTCGCCAGCCGCACGGTCAGCGCCTGCACCTCGACCAGCACCGGGCGGGTACCTTCAAGTGCCGGAAACACCACCGAACCCGGCACATCGCGGCTGCGGTCGGTCAGGAACAGGCTCGACGGGTTCGACACCTCGCCCAGCCCTTCCTCGCCCATCGCGAACACCCCGATCTCGTCGGTGCCGCCGAAACGGTTCTTCACCGCGCGCAGGATGCGGTACTGGTGGCTGCGCTCGCCCTCGAACGCCAGCACGGTATCGACCATATGTTCGAGCACGCGCGGCCCGGCGATCGTCCCGTCCTTGGTGACATGGCCGACGAGCACGATCGCCGCATCGCTGTCCTTGGCATAACGGATCAGCTCCTGCGCGCTCGCGCGCACCTGGCTGACCGTCCCCGGCGCGCTGTCGATCAGGTCGCTGTGCATCGTCTGGATCGAATCGATGACGACGAAATCGGCGGTCTGGCGGTCGAGCGTCGCCAATATGTCGCGCACCGACGTCGCGCTGGCGAGCGCCACCGGCGCATCGCCCAGCCCCAGCCGCTGCGCGCGCAGCCGCACCTGCGCTGCCGCTTCCTCGCCGCTGATATAGACGACCGACTTGCCCGCCTGCGCGAGCCGCCCCGCCGCCTGGAGCAGCAAGGTCGATTTGCCAATCCCCGGGTCGCCGCCGATCAGCGTCGCCGACCCCGCGACGAAGCCGCCGCCGAGCGCGCGGTCGAATTCCGCGATCCCGCACAGCATCCGCTCGGGCATCTTGCTTTCGGCATTCAGCGTTTCAAGCGCGATCGTCCGCCCGCCTTTGCTCAGGTCGTGCTTGGCCGAAAAGACCGTCTCGCCGGCCTCTTCGACCAATGTGTTCCACTCGCCGCAATCGGCGCATTGCCCCTGCCAGCGATAGGTGGCGGAGCCGCAATTCTGACAGACATATTGACGTTTTGCTTTGGCCATGCGGCTTCGCATAATAGGAACAAAGGTGGAACGCTAGCCCTTTCCCACTTTCGTCACCCCGGACTTGATCCGGGGTCCATGCGGCGGCCGCGGCTATGGATCCCGGATCAAGTCCGGGATGACGAAAGAGGGGTCGTGACGGTTCATATTTCGCGCGCATTGCTCTAGGGGACCGGCAACACCCGAATCGCCCTTCCGACAGAAAGCCCGCGCCATGAAATTCTTCGCCGACACCGCCGAAATCGCCGACATCCAGGAACTCGCCGCGACCGGCCTGCTCGACGGGGTCACCACCAACCCGTCGCTGATCGCCAAGTCGGGCCGCGATTTCAAGGAAGTGACCCGCGAGATCTGCGCGCTGACCACTGGCCCCGTGTCGGCCGAAGTCGTCGCGCTCGACCATGCAACGATGATGAAAGAGGCCGAAATTCTCCGCAAGATCGCTCCTAACGTTTGCATCAAGGTGCCGCTGACGATCGACGGGCTGAAAACGTGCAAGGCGCTGACCGGCGACGGCACAATGGTCAATGTCACGCTCTGCTTCTCGGCGGCGCAGGCGCTGCTCGCGGCAAAGGCCGGCGCGACCTTCGTCTCGCCCTTCGTCGGCCGTCACGACGACAATGGCTTCGACGGGATGCAGCTGATTTCCGACATCCGGCTGATCTATGACAATTACGGCTATGAGACCGAAATCCTCGTCGCCAGCGTGCGCCACGGCATCCATGTGCTCGAAGCCGCCAAGATCGGCGCCGACGTGATGACCGCGCCGCCGTCGGTGATCAAGGGGCTGTTCAAGCATATCCTGACCGAAAAGGGCATCGAAGGCTTCCTCGCCGATTGGGCGAAGACCGGCCAGTCGATTTAACGACTCATCCTCCCTGTCGCGCAGCGATGGGGAGGTGGTAGCGGCGTAGCCGCTGACGGAGGGGCCATGACGCGACGTCGCCGCCCCTCCACCATCCGCTTCGCGGACGGTCCCCCTCCCCATGGCTTCGCCACAGGGAGGATTACAGTTGACGTAAACGTCAACCAACCGCGATACTCCCGCCAAAGGGAGAGATTCGCGATGACCGACACCACCATCCTCACCGAAAGCCGCGGCCACGTCCTGATCGTCACGATCAACCGCCCCGAAGCACGCAACGCGGTCAACGCCGCGGTCCATATCGGCATCGGCACCGCGCTCGAAACCGCCGAAATCGATCCCGAAATCCGCGCCGTCGTCATCACCGGCGCAGGCGACAAGAGCTTTTGCGCGGGCGCCGACCTGGTTGCCTTGTCGCGCGGCGAAAGCCTCTATCCCGACGATCCGGCGCAGCAGGCGTGGGGGTTTGCCGGCATGGTGTCGCACCCGATCTCGAAGCCGATCATCGCCGCGGTCAACGGCTTCGCCTTCGGCGGCGGCTGCGAAATCGCGCTGATGAGCGACATCATCATCGCCGCCGATCATGCGCAATTCGGCCTGCCCGAGGTCAAGGTCGGGCTGTTCGCCGCCGCGGGCGGCGCGTTCCGCCTGGCGCAGCAGCTGCCGCGCAAGCTGGCGATGGAATATATGCTGACCGGCGACCCGATCCCCGCCGCGCGCGCCGCCGAATTCGGCCTCGTCAACCATGTCGTGCCGCTCGCCGACCTGCTGCCCACCGCGATCGCGATCGCCGAAAAGATCGCCGCCAACGCGCCGCTGTCGGTGCAGGCATCGAAGCGCGTCGCGCTCGGCATCCACGACGGCCGCATCGCCGCCGACGCGCCCTATTGGGAAGCCAACACGCTCGAACGCACCGCGCTGATGCGCAGCGAAGACGCGCGCGAAGGCCCGCGCGCCTTTGCCGAAAAGCGCAAGCCCGAGTGGAAGGCGCGCTAAAATGACGATGACCGATCCCGAGCGCATTCCCGTCATCATCGGTGTCGGACAGGTAAACGACCGGCCCGAGGATCCCGACGACGGTCTCGATTCGCTCGGGCTGATGGTCGCGGCGCTCCGGATCGCTGCCGAGGACGCTGGCGTGCCGCTGGCCGACCTCGACAGTCTGGCGATCGTCGATCAGATCAGCTTTCACCACCTCGGCAAACTGTGCGAACCCCTCGCCGCCGCGATCGGGGCGACGCCCGCGATCAACTATCAGTCCGCCGCGCCGCACGGCGACACCCCGGTGCGCCTGCTCAACGAGGCCGCGAACCGCATCGGCGCGGGCGAGATCAAACTGGCGGCGGTGGTCGGCGGCGAAGCGCTGCGCACCGCCGCGGGCCGCGCCGCCAAGGCCGCAAGCGGCGAGGACAAAAGCTATAATGCGATCCGCCAGGTCGCGACGCGGCGCGAGCCCAACTATGCCCAGAAGCACGGCCTCGCGGCGCCGGTCGACGTCTATCCGCTCTATGAAAATGCGACCCGCGCGGCATGGGGGCAGAGCCTCACCGAGGCACAAACAGAAAGCGCCGAAATCTGGTCGCGCTTTTCCGAAGTCGCCGCCGCCAATGACGGCGCGTGGATCCGCAAGCCCACCTCGGCTGCGGACATCCTGACCGTCGATGAACGCAACCGGCCGATCGCCTTTCCCTATTCCAAGCTGATGGTCGCCAATTCGTCGGTGAACCAGGGCGCCGGATTTATCGTCGCCAGCCTCGCCGAAGCGTGGCGGCGCGGCATCCCCGAGGACCGCCTCATTTACGTCGGCATGGGCGCCGCGGCCAAGGAGCCCGCGAGCATCCTCCATCGCGATCGCTATGACGGCAGCGTCAGCATGGCAACATCGATCACCCGCACCCTCGCGCTCAACGGCATGACGGCGCAGGATTTCGACCATGTCGAACTCTACAGCTGCTTCCCCTGCGTGCCTAAAATGGCGCGGCGCATCCTTGGCTGGCCGGTCGATCGGCCCGCGACGGTGTTCGGCGGGTTGACCTTTGGCGGCGGTCCGATCGCGAACTATATGAGCCACGCCATTGTCTCGATGGTCGATCGCCTGCGCGCCGAGGGCCGCCATGGCTTTCTGTTCGCCAACGGCGGTTTTGCCACCGACAATCATTGCATCGTGCTGGGGCGCGAGCCGATCGCGGCGGCGAGCTTCCCGCAGGATTTCGACTATCAGGCCGAGGCCGAAGCGCGGCGCGGCGCGGTTCCCGATCTGGCCGAAGATTATGCCGGACCGGCGACGATCGAAAGCTATACGGTTTTTTATGGCCGTGATGGCGCACCGAAAGCGGGCGTGGTTGTGGCGCGGACACCTGTGGGAGAGCGCACGCTCGCGCATGTCGATGTAGGCGATGCGGCGATGCTGGCTTTTCTCACGGACGGGACACAGGAGCCGGTTGGCACGGTGGGCCAAGTCGTTGCGCTCGAAGAAGGCTTCGGCTGGCGGGCGGACTGACGCCGCCCACCCTGTTCCGTTCGCATCGAGCGAAGTCGAGATGCCCATCGGGCGTGTACGGCTTCACGGTGTCTCGACCCTTCGGCACGCTCAGGACAGGCTTCGCTCGACACGAACGGGGTTTTGAGCGGCCGCTCGCCATCAAAGTTCGAAGCTGACCCCCTGCGCCAGCGGCAGCGCGTCCGAGTAATTCACCGTATTCGTCGCCCGCCGCATATATTGGCGCCATGCGTCCGACCCGCTCTCGCGCCCGCCGCCGGTTTCTTTTTCACCGCCGAACGCACCCCCTATCTCGGCGCCCGACGTGCCCAGATTGACGTTGGCAATCCCACAATCACTCGCGACCAGAAACCGCTCGGCCTCGCGCATGTCGGTGGTGAAGATCGCTGACGAAAGCCCCGCCGCGACATCATTGTGCAGGTCGATCACCGCGCCCAAGTCATAATAGCGCATCACATAGAGGATCGGCGCGAACGTCTCCTCAAGCACCGGACCGACCTGCCCCGGCATTTCGACCAGCGCGGGTTTCACATAATAGCTCGCCCCCTCGCCGACCCGCGTGCCGCCGTGGATGACGCCCCCGGCGGCTGAGGCGGCGGCCAGCGCCTGCTGCATCATCTCATACGCCGCGCGGTCGATCAGCGGCCCGACGAGCACCTCGCCCTCCAGCGGGTTGCCGACGCCGACGCTGGCATAAGCCGCCTTCAGCCTGGCAACGAAACCGTCGTAAATGCTGTCGTGCAGGAACAGGCGCCGCGTCGTCGTGCAACGCTGCCCAGCGGTCCCCATCGCCCCGAAGGCGACGCCGCGCAGCGCCAGATCGAGGTCGGCCGAGGGCGCGACGATCACGCCATTGTTGCCGCCAAGCTCGAGGATCGCACGCGCGAACCGCTCCGCCAGCCGCGGCGCCACGGCGCGGCCCATCCGCGTCGACCCGGTCGCCGAGACGAGCGCGACGCGCTTGTCGTCGACCAGCGCCTCGCCCGCCTCGCGCCCACCGATCAGCAGTTGCGCCAACCCGTCGGGTGCGTCACCGAAACGCGCCACCGCGCGCGCGAAAATAGCGTGCGTCGCGAGTGCGGTGAGCGGCGTCTTTTCGGACGGTTTCCACACCACGCTGTTGCCGCACACCAGCGCCAGCGCGGCATTCCACGCCCACACCGCCACCGGAAAATTGAACGCCGAGATGACGCCCACGACGCCCAGCGGGTGCCACACCTCCATCATCCGGTGCCCCGGCCGCTCGGTCGCGATGGTCAGGCCATATAATTGCCGCGACAGTCCGACGGCGAAATCGCAGATGTCGATCATCTCCTGCACTTCGCCCGCACCCTCCGACGGAATCTTGCCCGCCTCGATCGTCACCAGCTTCGCCAGATCGTCCTTGGCGGCGCGCAGTTCCTCACCCCACAATCGCACCAGTTCGCCGCGCCGCGGCGCCGGGATTTGGCGCCAAGAGCGGAACGCAGCCGTCGCTGCATCGAGCCGCTCGTCGATCGCGGCGCCATCGACAACCTGCACCACGCCGATCTGCTCGCCGGTCAGCGGCGTCGCCGACGGCATCGACCCGTCGGTCCATGATGCGCGGTCAACACCCAGCGCGTCCAGCAACTGTCCGACGTCTTCGCCGATCCGGGCCATTTTCGATCCTTTCGATGCCAATCTTGCGCGGCGTCTACCCTCCCCTCCCCGCTCGTGTCGAGCGAAGCCTGTCCTGAGCGTGCCGAAGGGTCGAGACACCATGAAGGCGGGCGTTGCCGAGCGGCATCTCGACTTCGCACGATGCGAACCGATATTGGGGTTTCAAGATTTGCTTGCTCGCCGCGATCCAGCCTATCGAATAGGGAGAGCGTCGTCAGAACATTAGCGGGAGAGTCGTCAAGTGTCGTCCGAATTGCCGCCGTCCGAGCCTTTCGTCCCCGTCCCCGCCGACGCCGCGGCCAACACGCATTGCAGCGCCGCCGATTACGACCGGCTCTATGCACAAAGCATCGCCGACCCCGACGCCTTCTGGGCCGAACAGGCGAAGCGGATCGACTGGATCACGCCGCCGACCAAAATCGCCAACTGGTCCTATGACCCGGTGTCGATCAAATGGTATGAGGACGGCGTCCTCAACCTCTGCCACAACGCCGTCGACCGGCATGTCGCCGCAGGCCATGGCGACCGCACCGCGATCATCTTCGAGCCCGACGCCCCCGATGGCGAGACGCGGACGATCAGCTACGCCGCGCTGCTCGCCGATGTCATCCGTTTTGCCAACACGCTCAAGAAAATGGGCGTCCGGAAGGGCGACCGCGTCACCATCTATATGCCGATGATCCCCGAGGGCGCGGCGGCGATGCTCGCCTGCGCGCGCATCGGCGCGGTGCACAGCGTCGTCTTCGGCGGCTTCTCGCCCGAGGCGATCCACGGGCGGATCGAGGATTGCGCGAGCGACTGGGTGATCTGCGCCGACGAGGGGCGGCGCGGCGGCAAGACCGTTCCCCTGAAAGCCAATGTCGACAAGGCATTGGAGCGCATCGACGTCAAAGCGGTGCTCGTCATCGCGCACACCGGCGGCGACGTCGCGATGCAGGAAGGCCGCGACCATTGGTACGATGCGCTGTCGGCCGACGTCAGTGCCGACTGCCCGTGCGAACCGATGGGCGCCGAGGATCCGCTGTTCATCCTCTACACCTCGGGATCGACCGGCAAGCCCAAGGGCGTGCTCCACACCGTCGGCGGCTACAGCGTCTGGACCGCCAGCACCTTTCATTATGGCTTCGACTATCGCCCCGGCGAAGTGTTTTGGTGCACCGCCGATATCGGCTGGGTCACCGGACACTCCTATGTCGTCTACGGCCCGCTCCAGAATGGCGCGACGACCTTGATGTTCGAGGGCGTGCCCAACTATCCCGGTCACGACCGCTTCTGGCAGGTCGTCGACAAGCATCGGGTCAATATCCTCTACTCCGCCCCCACCGCGATTCGCGCGCTGATGCGCGAGGGCGACGATTATGTGACACGCCACGACCTCAGCTCGCTTCGGCTGCTCGGCAGCGTCGGCGAACCGATCAACCCCGAAGCATGGCGCTGGTACAGCGACACCGTCGGCAAGGGCCGCGTTCCCGTGATCGACACCTGGTGGCAGACCGAGACCGGCGGGATCATGATCACCACCCTGCCCGGCGCGCATCCGGCCCAGCCGGGCAGCGCCGGCCGCCCCTTCTTCGGCATCCGCCCGCAGCTCGTCGATGCCGAGGGCGGTGTGCTGGTCGACGAACAGAGTGGCGGCGCGGCCGAGGGCAATCTCTGCATCACCCACAGCTGGCCCGGACAGGCGCGGACGATCTATGGCGACCATGGCCGCTTCGCTGAAACCTATTTCTCGACCTACAAGGGCAAATATTTCACCGGCGATGGCTGCCGCCGCGATGCCGACGGCTATTGGCGGATCACCGGCCGCGTCGATGATGTCATCAACGTGTCGGGCCACCGCATGGGCACCGCCGAGGTCGAAAGCGCGCTGGTGCTGCACGAGCTGGTGGCCGAGGCCGCGGTCGTCGGCTTCCCGCACGATATCAAGGGTCAGGGCATCTACGCCTATGTAACGCTGAACGCCGGGGTCGAACCAAGCGAAGAGATCACCGCGGCGCTGAAGCAACAGGTCCGCAAGGAAATCGGCCCGATCGCCACCCCCGACCATATCCACCTCACCCCCGGACTGCCCAAAACGCGCAGCGGCAAGATCATGCGCCGCATCCTGCGCAAGATCGCCGAGAATGACTTCGGGGCGCTCGGCGATACGTCAACTCTCGCCGATCCGAGCCTGGTCGACGGGCTGATCGAGGGACGCAAGAACCGGTAGCCTCTATCGTCATCCCGGACTTGATCCGGGGTGACGATAGAGTCGGACTATTTCGCCAGCGCCTCGCACAAACTGTCGGTCGCCAGCGCGATGCGCGATTCCGCCGTGTCGCGATTGGCGGGGCTATTCTGCACCCCGCGCGTCTCGGTGTTGAAGGCCAGCAGGCTGCCGACCCGCTGGTCAGGGCACAGGCTAAGGTAGGCGCGAAAGCCGTTCTGGTCGCCATTATGCCCGACAAACCGCACCGCCGCGCTGCGATCGATGAAAAAGGCCAAGCCGCTCTGCGTCGTCGTCGCCATGCGGCCCTGCGTGAAGTCCTCGCCCGCCGAAATTTGCGGCGTCCACATGTCCTCCAGCGAAGACCGTTTCAGTACCAGATCATAGTCGGATTGCCGCGCCGGATCGCCAAGCAGGAACGCCGCATATTTCGCCATGTCGGGCATTGGCGCGTTGAGCCCGCCGTTCGACACCGTCACCCCGGTATCGACATCGAACGGCGCCGCCACGCGCTTGCCGTCGCGAATAGTATAGCTGTGCGATCGGTGCGGCATCAGGTGCGGCGGGGTGCGGTCGAACGTGCTGGCGTGCATGCCCAGCGGCTTCAGGATATTCTTGTCGATATAGACTTCATAATCCTCGCCCGACAGCCGCTCGATCACCTGACCCAGATAGACGATGCCGGGGTTGGAGTAGCTGAAGCGGCTGCCGGGTTTAAATTCGACCGCGGTATAGGGCAGCATCGCCGCCAGCTGCGACCAGCCCTTGGGCTCGAACGGCTGCCAGTCATGGCCGCGCCACGGCCAGGTGCCGCTGCGGAAACCCGCGCTGTGGCTCATCAACTGGCGCAGCGTGATCGCGCCCGTGTCGCCATGCGGATTATGCACCGCCATAAGTTCCGGGACATATTTGACAATCGGATCGTCGATCGACAGCAGGCCGCGATCGCGCAGCTGCATGATCGCGATTCCCGTCATCGTCTTGGTGATCGACGCCCAGTGATAGATCGTCTGCGCATCGACCGGGACATGCGCCTCGGCATCCTGCTCGCCCCGATGATCGGCAACGACCGTCCGGTCGCGCAGCACGACGTAGAAGCTGCTCCCGACGATATTCGACCGGCGCATTTCGGCGCGATGCACCGCGCGAAAATCGTCCAGGGCCTTGTCGAAGCGCGCCTCATCGGCGGTGGCGGGCGTGGCCGTCAAGACAAGCGCGGCGGCAATCCAGCGCATCATGGCAATCCCTCCCGATCCAGTGCCGGAGGACGGTGGCCGATCAGGATCAGAAATGAAAGTCGGGAAGCTCCGCCAGCGCAATCCCCAGCGCTTCGGCCCAGCCGTTGGCGACGCTGTCGAAATAGGGGTCGCCGCGCTCGAACCGCCGTTCGCGCACCGTCGTATAATCGTCGCGCTCGTGGATCTTCAGGTCGATCGGCAGATCGACCCCGGCGTTGGCGCGTATCGTCGAATCGAACGACACGCACAGCAGCTTGACCGCGTCCTCGAACGACATCGCCGGATCATAGGAGCGGACGATGATCGGGCGGCCATATTTGGTTTCGCCGATCTGGAAAAAGGGATTGTCCTCGCCTGCCTCGATGAAATTGCCCTCGGGATAGACCAGAAACAATCGCGGTTCGGCGCCCGCAATCTGGCCGCCAACGATCAGCGAGGCGCGAAAGGGGGAGGCAGCCGCCGGTCCCTCGGCATTGTGGCGCATGACGATCTGACGCAGCGTTTCGCCGACGATCGTCGCGATCTGGAACATCGACGGCGCCGCCAGGATCGACGGGTGGCGGTCTTCGGGCGCCTTGGTGCGCTCGTCGAGCAGGCTGACGACCGCCTGCGTCGTCGCCAGATTGCCCGCCGACATCAATGTGATGACACGCTCGCCCGGCACGTGCCAGCTGCGCATCTTGCGGACCTGCGCGATGTCGTCGACACCGGCATTGGTGCGGGTGTCCGACATGAACACCAGCCCCTTGTTCAAACGCATGCCCACGCAATAAGTCATCGAATCCTATATCCCCGCCCCGGATAATCCTATGTTCCCCCGGTCCGCTTATTGCTGGACCTGCAATTGAACAACCAGATTTTCCTGCGCCGCGCCATAGCGCATGCCGCGCACCGGGGCGGCATCGCGATAATCGAGCCCGGTGGCGACGCGGATGTAGCGCTGATCGGGCGAATGGCCGTTGCTGACGTCAAAGCCGATCCAGCCGATATGATCGAAATGCGCCTCCGCCCACGCATGCGTTGCATCCTGCTGGGTGCGGTCGTTCATCATCAGATAGCCCGACACATAGCGCGCCGGATGCCCCAGATGGCGCATCGCGGCGATGAAGATATGGGCATGGTCCTGGCACACCCCGCCTTCGCTGCCGAGGGCTTGTTCGGCGGTCGTTTCCGCGTCGGTAAAGCCGATCCGGTACGCCAGCCGGTCGATGATTAATGCCGACAGCGCATGGGCGCGTTCGATGTCATTGGCATGGTCGCGGCCCAGCTGCGCGGTCAGCGCCCGCACCTGCCGCCCGACCCGCGTCAAGGGTGTCGGGCGCAGGAATATCCACAGCGGCATCGCACCGCGGTGCGCCCCGATCACCCCGTCCCATGTTTCCAGCTCGACAATACCATGGCAACGGATCGACAATTCGGTCACGCCGCCCTGCACCGCGATCAAATCGACGCCATTGCCGTGATGGTCGGTATAGTGAAGCTGCTGCGCGCCGCCCTCGATGTCGATTGCCCAATCGACGATATGCTGCTGCCCCGGCCGGTCCTTGGGCGTCAGCTTGAGCTGCTGCAGCGCATATTTGACCGGCGCATCATAGTGATAGCGGGTGATATGTTCGACGCGAAGTTTCATTCCACAAACCGATAGTCGCGCTCGACCTGCCGCGCGAGGTTGGCGATGTCGCGCAGGAAGCCGGTCACATATTGGTGGAGTCCGCCGTCGAAAATCGACTGGATCGGCGCATTGAGTTTTTCGTGGCTCAGCGCATGCGCCAGCCGCCACGCCTCAGTCTCTTCGCCATAATGACGTTGCAGCTGGGCCAGATGATTCTCCATCCGCTCGCTGCAAAAGGCCAGGCTGCGCGGCATCTGCGGATACAGGATCAGGAATTCGGCGATCTTCAGTGCGCTGATCTCGGCCCCGTACAGCCAGCGATAGGCGCGGTGCGCCGACACCGAGCGCAGGATCGTTTCCCACTGCACATTGTCGATCGAAGTGCCGATGTGCGCGACCGAGGGCAGCAGCAGATAATATTTGACGTCGAGGATGCGCGCGGTGTTGTCGGCGCGTTCAAGATACGTACCGAGCAGCGCGAAATGATAGCCGTCGTTGCGCAGCATCGTGCCGTTGAGGGCGCCGCGCACCTGCGCGCTCTGCTGGCGGATCGTCGTCAGCACATCGGGCAGATCATCCTCGCGCACCTGCCGTTTGAGCAGCGCGGTCAGCGTCATCCAGCTGGTGTTGACCGCCTCCCACGTCTCCCGGGTCAGCGCGGTGCGCGCGGTGCGCGCATTGTCGCGCGCCTGCCGGATCACCGACAAAATGCTCGACGGGTTGGCGGGATCGCGGAGCAGGAAATCGATCACCCGGGCCGAGCTGTAATCGCCATGCGCGGTCTGGAAGGCCTGATTGACCCCCGCGGTCACCAGCACCGATTTCCATTCGGCGGCGGCGGTCGATGAACGGGTGAGCGCGATGCGGAACCCCGCGTCGATCAACCGCGCGTTATTCTCGCTGCGCTCAAGATAGCGCGCCATCCAGAAGAGGCTGCCTGCGGTCTTGCCTAGCATCAGTCTTCCAATACCCAGGTATCTTTGGTCCCGCCGCCCTGGCTCGAATTCACCACCAGCGACCCCCGCGTCATCGCAACGCGCGTCAACCCGCCGGGGGTGATCGTGATCCCCTGCGGCGACATCAGCACGAACGGCCGCAAATCGACGTGACGCGGCGCCAGTCCCTTTTTGGTAAAGATCGGCACGGTCGACAGCGATAGCGTCGGCTGCGCGATATAATTGCTCGGGTTCGCCTCCAGCTTGGCGCGGAACGCCGCGAGTTCCTTTTTGCTCGCGGCGGGGCCGACCAGCATCCCGTAACCCCCCGATCCATGGACTTCCTTGACCACCAGTTCGGGCAAGCGGTCGAGCACTTCGCGCAGATGCTCGGGGTCCGAACAGCGCCAGGTCGGCACATTGGGCAGCAACGCCTTTTCGCCGGTATAAAATTCGATGATGTCGGGCATATAGCTGTACAGCGCCTTGTCGTCGGCGATGCCGGTGCCCGGCGCATTGGCGATGGTGATCCCGCCGGCGCGATAGACGTCCCAGATGCCCGGCACCCCGAGCATCGAGTCGGGGCGAAAGTTCAGCGGATCGAGGAAGTCGTCATCGACGCGGCGATAGAGGACGTCGATCGCCTTATAACCCTGCGTGGTGCGCATCGCGACGCGCCCGTCGACGACGCGCAGGTCGTGCCCCTCGACCAGTTCGGCGCCCATATGGTCAGCCAGATAGCTATGTTCATAATAGGCGCTGTTGCGGATGCCCGGGGTCAAAACCGCGACCGTCGGTGTCCCGCCGCACGCGGGCGGCGCGCAGGCGGCCAGCGATTTGAGCAGGTTGATCGGATAATCGCTGACCTCGCGCACCGGCACTTTCGCGAACAGTTCGGGAAACATCTGGAGCATCGTTTCGCGATTTTCGAGCATGTACGACACCCCCGACGGGGTGCGGGCATTATCCTCGAGCACGTAAAATTCGTTGGCGCCGGTGCGCACGATGTCGGTACCGCTGATGTGGGTATAAATGCCGCCGGGCGGATCGAGCCCCATCATCATCGGCAGAAATGCGACATTGCCGGCAATCAGGTCGGTCGGCACCCGCCCGGCGCGCAAAATCTCCTGCCGGTGGTAAATGTCATAGAGGAAGGCGTTGAGCGCGCGGACGCGCTGTTCGATGCCGCGCGACAGGCGGCGCCATTCGCTGGCCGAAATGATCCGCGGCACGACATCGAACGGGATCAACCGCTCGTCGCCGTCGGCGGCGCCATAGACGTTAAAGGTGATGCCGGTGGTGCGGAACAGCGCCTCGGCCTGCACCGTCTTGTGCTGGATGCGCGCCACATCCTCGGCCTCGAACCACCCGCAATAGTCTCGATAGGGCGGCCGGGTTTCGCCCTCCTGGCTGTTCATTTCATCGAAAAAGGAAATGCGTCCGCCCTTTCCACGCAACATGCCACCCCTTGCCGCGCCCGATGTCTTCGGCGTGCGCGGCGCGTTCTGTTCCAGCTGCTGCGTCGTTCGCCGGCTACGTGGCCGCCGAGCTTATGCACCCGATGCTAATCGCGCCCGCCCGGGATGGCAAGCGGCCTCGTGACGCCGATTGATACGGTAACATCAAGGGGTTGGCCGCCGCTTCCTTCGTCATGCCGGACTTGATCCGGCATCCATCCCGGCGCCGCGGCATGGCCCCCGGATCAAGTCCGGGGTGACGAATGGAAAGCGAGCCGGACGATTGGGGTCAAATCGCCCCGTGGCAATGCTTGTACTTGCGGCCCGAACCGCAGGGACAGGGCGCGTTGCGGCTGATGTCGAGCGCCGCATAGGGATTTTCCCCCTCCGGCAGGTCCGGACGCGGCGACTGCATCGGCGGCAGTGTGTTGGCGATGACGCCCAGCTCGCCGCCGTCGATGTCGGCGCTGTTATCCTCGCCGGTGAACGGATCGATATGCGTCGTCAGAAAGTCCGGCAGGTCGGGGAGCGGCATCGCCTCGGGCTCTTCAAAGCGCAGGTCGATCCGCGCAACGGTACGCGTCACATCCTCGCGGATGTTCGACAACATGCGTTCGAACAGCGCAAAGGCTTCCTGCTTATATTCGTTGATCGGCTGTTTCTGGGCATAGGCGCGCAGAAAGACGACCTGACGCAGCGCATCGAGCGTCGCCAGATGCTCTTTCCAATGATGATCGAGGGTCTGGAGCAGCACCGACTTTTCGATGCCCTTCCACGTTTCGGCATCGACCTGACCCGCCTTTTCGGCGGCGACCGCATCGGCCTGGGCCTGGATGCGCTCCTCAAAGATTTCGGCGTCGACCGCATCTTCCTGCATCCAGTCGTCGATCGGCGGCGACAGGTCGAGGATGTTCAGCGTCCGCTCCTTCATCTGCTCGATGTTCCACTGTTCGGGATAGCTGCCCGGCGGGCACGCATCGGCGATGATCGCATTGACCGTTTCGGCGCGCATCGCGACCATCACCTCGTCGACGGTTTCGCTGTCGATGATTTCGCCGCGCTGCTCGTAGATGACCTTGCGCTGGTCGTTCATGACGTTGTCATATTCGACGACCTGCTTGCGGATGTCGTAATTGCGCGCTTCGACCTTTTTCTGCGCGGTCTCGATCGCCTTCGACAGCCATTTCGACCCGATCGCCTCGCCATCCTCCAGATTCTTGTTCATCATCTTGGAAAACAGCGTGTCGGGACCAAAGATGCGCAGCAGATCATCGTCGAGGCAGAGGTAGAATTTCGACAGGCCGGGATCGCCCTGGCGCCCCGACCGGCCGCGCAGCTGGTTGTCGATGCGGCGGCTTTCGTGGCGTTCGGTGGCCAGAACGAACAGCCCGCCGGCCGCCTTCACCGCCTCGCGCTCGGCGGCGACTTCGGCGGTAATGCGCGCGATCGCGGCGTCGCGCTCGGCACCCTCCGGGACGTCGCTCAGCTCGTCGTTGATGCGGAATTCTTCGTTGCCGCCCAATTTGATGTCGGTGCCGCGGCCCGCCATGTTGGTCGCGATGGTGACCGCCCCGGTGCGCCCGGCCTGCGCGACGATATGCGCTTCATTTTCATGGAAACGCGCGTTCAGGATGCTGTGCGCGACGCCTTCCTCTTTCAGATAGGACGACAGCAGTTCGGACTTTTCGATCGACACGGTGCCGACCAGCACCGGCTGGCCGCGCTCGTTCGCGGCGCGGATCGTCTTGGCGATGGCGCCGAACTTGTCGGCGATATTCTTGTAGAATTCATCCTCGTCGTCGACCCGCGCGATCGGGCGGTTGGTCGGGATGTTGACGACATTCATCTTGTAAATGTCGAAAAATTCGGCGGCTTCGGTCGCCGCGGTGCCGGTCATCCCCGACAATTTGGGATACATGCGGAAATAATTCTGGAAGGTGATCGATGCCAGCGTCTGGTTCTCGGGCTCGATCTGGACGCCTTCCTTCGCCTCGACCGCCTGGTGCAGACCGTCGGACCAGCGGCGGCCGTCCATCATCCGACCGGTAAATTCGTCGATGATCACGACCTTGCCGTCCTTGACGATATAGTCGGTGTCGATGCGGAACATCTGGATCGCCTTCAGCGCCTGATTGACGTGATGGACGACCTGGGTGTTCTCGATGTCGTAAAGGTTGCTGCCCTGGAGCAGCCCGGCATCCTCGAGCAGCCTTTCGACATGCTCGGTACCATCCTCTGTCAGGTTGATCGACTTGGACTTTTCGTCCTTCTCAAAATCCTCCTCGACCAGGTGATGGACGATTTCGTTGACGCGAATATACAGCTCGGACTTGTCGTCGGTCGGGCCGGAAATGATCAATGGGGTGCGCGCTTCGTCGATCAGGATCGAATCGACCTCATCGACGATCGCAAAATTGAACGTCCGATGGACCATCTGCTGGCGATCAAACTTCATATTGTCGCGCAGATAATCGAACCCCAGCTCGTTGTTCGTCGCATAGGTGATGTCGCTGCCATAGGCGTCGCGGCGCTGCAATTCGTTGAGGTTGGGGACGATGATCCCGGTGGTCAGCCCCAGAAAACCATAGACCTGCCCCATCCATTCGGCGTCGCGGCGGGCAAGATAGTCGTTGACGGTAACGACATGCACCCCCTTGCCCTCAAGCGCGTTGAGATAGGCGGCGAGCGTCGCGACCAGCGTCTTGCCTTCGCCGGTGCCCATTTCGGCGATCTCGCCGCGGTGCATGACGATACCGCCGATCATCTGGACGTCGAAATGGCGCATGCCCAGCGTGCGGACCGCGGCTTCGCGCACCGTCGCAAAGGCCTCGGGCAGGATGTCGTCGAGCGTTTCGCCGGCGATCAGGCGGTCGCGGAATGTCTGCGTCTGCGCCTGCAACGCCGCGTCGTCGAACGCCTGCATGGTGGGTTCAAAGGCGTTGATCTTGTCGACGATCTTGCGGATCGAGGCGACATAGCGGTCGTTGGACGAGCCGAACAGGCTCTTGGCAAGGCCAGAAAACATCGAGGATTCCTTGGGATATAGATGAAAGGGCGGCGCGTTGGCCGCAAGAATATGCTATATGCCCCGGTGCGGGGCGGCGCCGTGAAACGGGCGCTAAAGCGCCGCTCTATTCGAGCGCGCGGTCGCTGCCGGTGAGCAGGCCGGGAAGATGCGGCGGCGGGGCTTTGCGCGGTTTGCGGCCAGTGCCGCCACCGGTGGTGCGCCGGGTCGGCGTCGTCGCGGTCGGGCGGCGTTCGCTATCGCTGGTTTCCGCCTGTCCCGCGGTTTCGGCAAGCAGGACCAGCGCCCCCATCGCCGCCGGAACGGCAGGCGCGGCAACGGCCCGGTCGGCGGTCGCCAAACCGGTCAACAATGCCAAAAGGGTCAGCAATAACCGCAAGAATCGCCCCTGTTATCGTCCGGAGCCCAAGATATTGCGCCCCGTTCCCTGAACATAGGGTGAAAGCGGCGTCGCGTCTAGGGGGTGGGGGCGTGGCCGCGGCGGCGTCCGGATTGGTCCCAAAACACGGTTCGGGGGTGGAGAGCTGCCCTACGCCCTCCTCGTCATTCCCGCGAAAGCGGGAACCCAGCGAGCCAGCGTTGCAACTGGGTTCCCGCTTTCGCGGGAATGACGAAGTGAAGAGAGATCGTCCGCAATTGGTCGAAACCGGCGATTAGCCCAACCCCGGATTCAGCTCTTTCACTTCGATCAAAAAACTCTTCGGCTTCTTGAACAATTTGCTCTTGCGATTGACCTTCAGCCCGACAATTTCGGCCAGTTCCATGACGAAATGCACACAATTGCGCTTGTTCAGACTATAACTCGGCTGCTCGCGGTCACGCCATTCGGCAACCTTGGCCATCACCCGCGCATAGGTCGCGTCATCGACGGTGACGTCGAACTGGCGATCGCTCTTGGCAATATAGTCGGGCTCGGACGATTCCACCTTGCCCTTCACCGATCCGAACAGGATCGCCGGACTGACCGACGTCGCGGTGAAGCCGTAATTGGCGTCGATCACCTCCCCCGTCGCATCGACCTTGCCCTTCAGCACGATGAAAGCGTGCGGAAAACGGTCGCCGAAATCATGGCTGTAAAAACTCACAACCACCTCGGCGCGCGCGGGAGCGGTGAGGCCCGCGCACAGCATCAGCAGCGACAGGAGGATCAGGCGGAGGCCGCGGGTCATCGCTGCCCTCTTAGCCAGCGGTCCGCCCCCTTGCCAAGCCGTCATTGCCGCTTGACGGAAACGTCAACTTGGCATCTTGTCGCACTGACAAGAATGTCAGGAGGGAGCCTATGGCACGGAAAGCGATCTTCATCACCGGCGGCGGATCGGGCATCGGCCGCGCCGTCGCGCGCCATTTTTCCGGTCAGGGCTGGTTCGTCGGCATCGCCGACGTCAACCGCGCCGGGATCGACGAAACCGCCGCCTTGCTTCCCGAAGGGGCTTCGTCGCGCCACGTCATGGACGTGCGCGACCGCGACCAGTGGGCCGCGGCGCTCGACGCCTTTGCCCTGCAAAGCGGCGGCCGCCTCGACGTGCTGTTCAACAACGCCGGGATCGGCACCGGCGGCCAGTTCGCCGACATGCCGCCCGCCGAAGCCGACCGGCTGATCGCGATCAACTTCGGCGGCGTCGTCAATGGTATTTATGCGGCGCTGCCCTTGCTGCGCGCAACGCCGGGATCGGCGATCCTCAACACCGGATCGGCATCGGGTTTTTACGGCGTCGCCGGGCTCGCCATCTATTCGGCGACCAAGTTCGCGGTGCGCGGACTGACCGAGGCGCTCGAAATCGAATTCGCCAAACATGGCATCAAGGTCCGCTCGCTGATGCCGGGCTTCATCGACACCCCGCTGCTCGATCAGGTCAGCGCCGACAGCAACGCACCGGCGCGCGTTCGCCTGGCGGAAAGCGGGTTCGAGATTGTGCCCGTCGAACGCGTCGCCGAGGCGGCTTGGGCGGCGGTCCACGGCGACAAGGTCCATGTGACGGTCGGCAAGATGGCGAAGCGCCTGGCGCGCCTCGCCCGCTGGTTCCCGGGGCTGATCATGCGCCAGTCGAAGAAGGTCGACGGGTTGGGAACGGCGGGGCATTGAGCGTCGCGCCCTCGGATGGCAGCTTTGGGGTGGGGAGCGGACGGGCGAGATCACGCCCTCCCCTTCAGGGGAGGGCAGCGAGACTTACGAACTTGTTC
>Ga0209232_1000180_pt1 | contig 39765 bp, 34 predicted proteins | sample ETNvirenome_2_60_FD_184066 | JGI IMG/M metagenome (GOLD analysis project Ga0209232, IMG submission 184066) | Marine viral communities from the Pacific Ocean - ETNP_2_60 (SPAdes) (version 2) | ecosystem: Environmental > Aquatic > Marine > Oceanic | place: Pacific Ocean | collected 2013-06-22
AAAGTATGCACAACTATTAAACACCTACAAGCACTACTTTATAGATAAAGTACAAGATCCATACGAACACACTTATTTAGGAACATTATAAAATTTAAAACTATGAGTAAATTATTTAAAACATTAAAACAAAGCAAAGTAACAAAGAACAAGGTTGGGGATATAACAGGATTATCTATACCTACAGTCAGAAAATATCTTAAAAACCCTGACCTGTTCTCTGTTGGAGACGGAAAAAATATACTAAAACATTTAAAGAATAAAGATTATGAGTACACTTTTGGAGAATTATTTAACATTAAAGAATAGCTTTAGGGATAAGTCATTTAGTAACGCACTTCTTTTAATAAGTCAAACATTTAAAGTTACACCTAACCAGATGATGGCTAGTGGTGGAAGGAAGAGAAGGTTTGTGCAACCAAGAAATGTGTTATGCTACATGATGTATACCAAGCTAGATTATAGGCTAGAAGAAATAGCTGAACGAATAGGATATAAGAATCACACTTCTGTAATGCATGCTTTAAATATGCACACTGTAGATCTTAAGTGGGATGAATCTTACAAAGAAAAATATCAAGTAGTTGTAGATGGTTTAACTATAGACGATCCACACGATACTGGTATTGACTTCGGAAATACCGAGGGAACTTTAAAGTCTTTTCATTATAAAATTCTAACTATAGAAAGTAGAATGGAAGCTTTAGAGAAGTTTATTAATTAACTAACTAATTTTATTATTATGAATAATGAGAACATTTACTGCGGGAGCGGTACAGAGAAGGTCTTCGATGAAGGAAGATCACTTGTTAACTTTACTATTGACCTTGCTAAATTAAAGGATCATGTGTATGAGTATAATGGCAAGAAATATATTAACCTTACTATGGGAGCAAACAGAGATGGTGCTAACGAGTATGGCAAGACACATTATGTTAAAATAAATACGTTTAAGCCTGAACCTCAAAACAACTCTAAGGAGAAGAAAGAGGAAGCTTTACCATTTTAATTTAACACTTATGGAGGGGGAGTACGGGGGTGCATCCCCTCTATATAAAAAAAACTAAACTATGTATTTAAAAATATCTAAACATACATCTATTGACAGTAATTCAATCGCAGGTTTTTCTTGTGAGGGAAGAATACTATATATTATTAGGAAGAACAACGATAAACCTTTAGATATTATATATGATACGGAAGATGAATGTAGCCAAATATTTCGCAACCTAAATAAACATTTTAAGTCTAAAGATTTGATGATAGTGATGTCATCGCCTATAGAAACAAACGAGGATAAAGAAATAAAACTTGCTATGTTTAAAACATTTTGGGATCTGTACAATAAAAAGACTGGTATGCAGAAATGCCAAGACAAGTTTCTTAAGTATAATATGAAGACTATGCAGAAAATTATAAACTCTGTTGTCCCCTACACTAAAGAGACTCCTGATCCAAAATTTAGAAAGAATCCTTTAACATGGCTCAATGGAGAGTACTGGAAGGATGAAAAAGAAAAACAAGAAGATAAACTAAAACAAGAATTTAATGTAAATGATCTATTTAAATAATGAGTCTTAATAATGATAGAATAAAAATAAATAAAACATCAGGAGAAGTTAGGCATGTCTGCCATAATTGTTCTACAGATAGAAAAAAATCTAAAGAGAAATGTCTAGCTATAAATGGTGAAACTGGTGCTTATATATGTCATCACTGCGGAGATAGTGGTATCATAAACCAGTATAAAACATATAAGAAAGAGAAAGAGATAGAATACTCTAGACCAGAAATGACTAACTCAACTGATTTATCAGATGAAATGGTAGACTGGTTTAAATCTAGGGGAATATCTCAGAGAATATTAATAAAAAACAAAGTAACTCAAGCTAAAGAATATATGCCTCAAGTATCAGAACATAGAAACACTATTTGCTTTAACTACTTTAGAGATGAAGAATTAGTTAATGTAAAGTATAGAGATGGGGAAAAGAATTTTAAACAATTTAAAGATGCTGAGAAAATATTCTATGGTTTAGATGATATAAAAGATCATGATGAGGTTTATATAGTAGAGGGAGAAATGGACAAGCTATCTTTAGATGAGGTAGGTATAGAGAACTGTGTATCTGTTCCTGATGGAGCACCTAATCCAGGTACTAAGAATTATGATAATAAATTTTCTTATCTAGATAACTGTTGGGAATATTTTGAAAATAAAGAAAAGGTATATATATGCTCAGATAATGACACTAATGGGAGAGTATTACTTGAAGAACTTAGTAGAAGAATAGGTAGAGAGAGGTGTTATATAGTTAAACTACCAGAGGATGTTAAAGATGCTAACCAAATGTTAATGGAACATGGTAAGATAGCTTTAGAAACCATACTAAAAGATGCTGAACCTTATCCAGTTGACGGTATATTTACAGTAAGATCTGAACAAGATTATATGATAGGTGTATTTAATAATGGTAAAAAGAAAGGATTAACTACAGGATATCAAGTATTAGATAATCACTATACACTTAGAACATCCGAGCTAGATGTGTGGACAGGTATTCCAGGCTCAGGTAAAACAATGATGGCTATGCAAATTATGCTTAACTCATCTGTTCTCTATGGTTGGAAGTGGGGTATTTTTAGCCCAGAGAACTACCCAGTTGGAGACCTGTTTGACACTCTAGCAGAGATGTATATAGGAAACACATCAGATGTAGATGTAAAAGATAGGATGTCAATACATGAATATCATGAAGCTATTGAGTTTTTAAATAAACATTTCTTCGCTATCTATCCTGAAGATGATTTTAGTCTAGATAATATACTATCTAAATTTAAACACTTAGTATTGAGGCATGGAATAAAGGGGTGCTTACTTGATCCTTTTAATCAGCTAGACCATAAGTTTCAGGGTAAAGATGAAACAACATACATAGGAGAGTGCCTGACTCAGATAAGGAGATTTGAACAGGTTAATGATCTTAAGTTTATTATCGTAGCACACCCAAGAAAGATGGATAGAGATGATCAGGGTGGGTATAAAAAACCAACAGCTTACGATATTAGTGGTAGTCAAAACTGGTTTAATAAAGCTGATAATGTTATATGTATACACAGAGATAACTCTATGGACATAAATAATACATCTGTTTCTTTTAGTGTACAAAAAGTTAAATTTCAAAAGTTAGTAGGTGTACCAGGAGAGGAAGCTTTAAAATATGACAGAAGATCTGGAAGGTATTTAGATTACCACATGAACTGTCCGTTAGATAAAATAAGTCAAACACATAGCCTTTGGAGAAGAACATGAGAAAAACAATATATTTATTAATATTAAAATGCTACTATCAAAATGTTAATTACAATAAGACAGGAAAAAGGATGGTAAGTAAGAATAAAAACCATATAACTATTGGAGACTTATGTTTTACAGAAAACACAATAGAAGGTTTAAAGAATTGTAAAAGATCTATGGAAAAGATAGAGTTTAAGATAAAGAAAAAAAGTAGTAAAGAAATAGAGATAACTATAGAAGAAGTATTAGACTCATTAGATCTGGGTTTAAGTAACGATATATATTAACCAAATTTATTAATTATGAGAGGAATGTTTTTTATTGCGGTAATGCTGTCGTTCCAGCTATACGCACAGAGATTAGATTACGGTGTTTATGTTTCAGATAAATACAGTAACGCAGATGTTGAGAATAATTTATTGTACAATGAGTTTATTATAGATCCTTACATCACAGTAATTGAGGTTCGTCCTGACGGTATGAGTTTTTGCTTTGAGGACAATGATTATTGTTATGACCAAAAATTAAAGTATGTAGGTGTTCATAATGGTTTTGATACATACACTGGAGAACACTGTAAGGTGTTTATAAATTATCATGTAAGAGGTTTATCCCTAATGTATGAATTGGTCGATAATAAATATGTTAAAACTGTAGAGTTTTGGAATTTAAAAAAGTTATGAGAAGAAAAAAAAAGTATAACAAAAAGGTAAGGAATGCTACCGCCACCACATTTAACGGTATTAAATTTAAGTCTAAGCTAGAAAAGTTCACGTACCAGTGTTTAAGAGTGGCGGGCATCCCTTTCCAATATGAAGAGGTTAGATTCACTATCATCGATAAATTTATATACCCAGGTGAATGTATTGAAAAGAAAAAGAGTAAGGGTAAAAACGTATTTATAAAAGCTTCTAGCAATATATCACAGGCCACGTATTTGCCTGATTTTGTCAATTTAGAGCAAGGTTGGATCATAGAGTGTAAGGGTCTTAGAACAGAGGCATTTAACCTTAGGTGGAAGATATTCAAGAATAGACTTGTAAAAGAGAAAAAAATTTACGATCTTTACATGCCTGGAACACAAAAACAGATAATGGAAGTTGTGGAAAGGTTGAAAGTTAAACAAACAAGAAAAGTAAAGAGAAATGCTACAAGGAATATTTAAATCTCTTATTGGTAATGCTTCAAGTATTATTGATGAGTGTGTAACTACAAAGGAGGAAAAGCTAAACCTCAAATTAAAAATGAAAGAGTTAGTTCAAAACTCTTTAGCAAATGCACAAGAACAAGTAACTAGAAGATGGGAGGCAGACGCAAAAGCGGGATGGTTGCCAGCTAATATAAGACCATTAACAATGGCCTTCTTAACTATAATGCTGGTAGTTATGTCTTTCTTTGATGGTAATGTAGGAGGATTCCAAATGAATCCTGTATATGTTCCTGTGTATCAGACTTTGCTCATGGTCGTTTACTCGGCCTACTTCGCTGGTCGCTCGATTGAAAAAATAAGAACTAATAATAAAATTAAAAAAAATGGAAAAGACAATTAAATTAGAAGAAAAAGAGTTAAACGAAATCCAAGGTATAAAGGAAGAGAATAGCAGATTAACTGTAGAATTTGGTAAGGTTAAATTAGATCTTATAATGTTAAAAGCTAGACTTATGGAGGTTGAGAAAATGGAGTCTGATATGGAGGCTAGATTTAAAGGTAACATGACTAAAGAAAAAAAGATGTTAGATAAACTTAATAAAAAATATGGAGAAGGATCAGTAGATTTAGCAAACGGAATATTTACACCAACAGCTATTGATAATGGGGAAGAAAAAGGTTAAAAAGTAAAGATTATGAAAGTTATATTAAACCCAGACACTTTAGCTATGGTTCTAGCACATAAGAAAATAGAAAAGAAATATGAGGATATAGGGCTCTCACCATGGGAAGATGTGTATGAACATTATGTTGGTAGAAGGTTAACGCCAGAAGCTAAGTTAGATTACGAAAAACACTATAAATACTTCTTAGATATTATAATATCTAAATCTAAAGTTTTAGAACAAACTGAATGTTTTGAAGACAATAAACCCACCGAAACGGTGGGTCTATCGAACTAAAACTATGAAAACAAAAAGAATTGAGTCTTCGTGAGAAGTAAATATAGTAATTCTATATCAATTACCAAAAAAAAATTGTAGTTTTTATTAACAAGACACTGGGATATCCCCAACTGATATATCTATATATGTTATATATACCTCCTCACCTTCTTCTATAGCTTCCGCTATTGATGGGTAAACAGATTTATAAGCATTTGTTGATCCACCTATAAAACCGTCCTTCTTGATTTGATTGTTTTCTTGTGAGTTTCCGAGCAAGAGGCACCCAGCAGTATGTTCATCAGTGTTACCACAATGAATAAGAATATACTCGAAACCAGGAACATCAACAATATGAAGCATACCTTTGTGAATATCAGAAAATCTTTTAGAATATTTTTTATGGAAGCCACCTTCTTTTCTTAGTTTAATTTTATACGTTCCTTCGGGAATTCTAGTTTCTCCAGCAACTTTAGTTTCTCGTTTTTCGTCTTCCAAAGTATAAGCCAAGAATTGTCTCCCAAGCATTTTATCACTATCATCAAATAATAATCCGTTTGTTGAATCTAATCCGTTACTAAACCTAATTACTAAAAGATTCATTACCCTCTAGTAAAATAAGCGTACTCAACTTGCACTGTGTTAGCCGAAGCTTCAAGTTGTAGTTTACCAGCTCCTTCTGCGTAGAAAGGGAAAAACGCAAACTCAGTTGGTTTTAGTTCCATTATCGTTGTCCCATCAGCTGTTTCTACATGTACTTTATCAGTAGAACTTGCCCCAGCAGAATTTAACCCAGTGTGCTTTAGATAAACGTATCTAGGAGAGTCTAAGTTTGGAACTATAATAGTATCACCCCCTGTAACTGTGGCTGTTATTTTTGATATATTAACTATAGGTGATACAACAGTTAAAGCGTCTGTGACTGTAAAGTTTAAAGAATCAGAAGTAGCATCTGTACTGCTTAGTGTTAATGATGTAGATAGTGTAGCCATGTTTTTACTTTTTTACAAATATAATTATTTTTTTTCAGTTTTCTCAAGATCCTCCAAAAAATTTCCCTCTGAATCACCATCAATAAATCTCATAGGCCTTTCAACTGGACCATCTATACCACCTTTCTCATCACCTTCTCTAACATAATCTGGTAGAACCTCTTCATCCTCTTGTTCATCCACTTCAGCCTCTTGGTTAAAAACACTTTTAAAACTCTTTAGATAGTCCCTAACGCTCATATTCTTACCTGGAACTTTAAATTGATCCTCCCTTCCTTCTCTTATAGAAGCAAAATATTTCCTAGTATCATTATGACCAAGAAAGTGCTCTAGAGCCATAAGATCATAGTCACTAAAGTCACCTAATATACCAGATTTAGAAAAGTCTGAAACAGCATTGTTTGTTAAGTTGTCTCCACCTGGACCATAATCCCTTTTTAAAGATTTTAACATCCTTGGATAAGACTCTGTAGATAACCAATTCATATAATTTTCTTGAATATCAGGGCTATTTATAAACTCCTCCTTGCTTTCTACGCCATACATATCCTTTAAATTCTTTTTATGAACGTCACCATATATTATTTGATAAGGACCAACAGCGTTACTTCCAGATTCATTTAATTTACTATAGTCCATATCCCCAGAGTTTTCAACAGTGTTGATGGCTCTTTTAAATCGATCTAAGTCAATTTTATTATCTTCTTTTTTAACCTGAGTTCCTGTTTGTCCGTTATTTTTATTTAATCTAGGCATATTTTAAATTTTAAATTTCAAATCCAAAGTTCATAATCATAAATCTAAATCTTTTGCAACTACCCTTTTTGTTTTCACAAACTAAACAAGGACAGAACATTAATTCAAATATAGTAAGTGTACTTATTCTAAATGTTAACTCGTATTTATCTTTTTTGTTTCCTGCTTTCCAAGAATTAATCCAGTTCATATTATATATTTTTAGTTATTATTTATTAGTTGTTGTAGGTCTCATATTAACCCCTTTAAAGTCTGGGTCAATAGAGTTAGGGACACCATCATTATCATGATCACCCTGTAATTGATTGTTTATTATTATTAAAGCTTGCTCTTTTGTTATTCCTTCAGCATCTGCATCTTTTCCAGTTATATTAAAATAGTCTACCTTCCAATTATCACCTCCTTTTGATAAAGAATCTATAAACTGACCTAAAATCCTCATTTGAGACTGTGGTTTACCAGATTCACCATAAGCAACTTTAGCCATCTCACCTTTACTCATTTGAGTTTGAGGCTTACCCGTTTTTCCGTAGGCAACTCTACTCATTTGATCTTGACTCATTTGAGTTTGTGGTCCACCTTTTGATCCGTAAGCTAACTTATTCATCTCCTCTCTTGTTAATTGAGTCTGAGGACCTTTAAATTTACCGTAAGCTTTATCAGTCAACTCTTTATCTGTCTGTAAGGTTTGAGGCTTGCTGGTTTTACCATAAGCTTTTTTTTCCACCTCTTTATCAGTTCTTTGAGTTTGAGGCACGTATTCCTTTTTTACTTTCATCTTTTTTATTTTTATCTTTTACCACCATCATACTCTACAGCATGACCTTCTTTTACTAATGTTTCATTAATATTTATAGGTAGGTCTAAATTATCTGGATAAATAGTTAAATCACCTATAACTCTTCCATACTTTCCTAACTCCTTACTCTCTACAACAAGATCTCCCTTGTCTAGTAATTCTATTAATCTAGCCTTTGAAGCTAAACCTTTTTTCTTTTCCTCTAGGTCTTTTGTTCTAGACTCAGGTGCATTTATACCAGCTAACCTTACTCTTTTGTGAACACTTATATCAAAACCCAAATCTATATTAACATCTATGGTATCTCCGTCAACCACTCTGTCTAACTTTGCTTTATATGTATACATTTAATTAAATTTTGCGATCATTAATTGATCAATACTTTTCTGCACATCCCTTTTTTTAGCATCAAGTTCAAACATTATATTAGCCTGAAACCTTTCTTTTTCTTCTCCACTCTCAAATATTATAACTGTAGGTATAGATATTACACTATACTTATCTTGGAGTTTAGGATATTTACCTATATCAACTCTATATTTAGAGCAATCATTTAAACTAGAAAGATCAGCAAACTCATTAGAAGCGTTCCAGTCAACCCAAAACTCTACAGCTACTATATCTTTAGCTATCTTTTGATTAAAATTATCCTCACTAATAAAATCTTGAGAGGTTGCTGTTACAGCATATAATAACAAAATAAATGTTATTAATAATTTTAAATCCAAATATTTCATTTTAATTCGTCTATTTTCTCTCTGAGATACTTTATATCTTCCTTTATCTCTTTAACATCCTCCTGCGTTGTCATTATGGTTTGCCTCACCATTTTGTCTTTCATTTCAAATTCCATTTTAGTAACCTCTGGCTCTGGTGGAATAGGTAATGTTTTAGCTTCAGCTATATCTGCCTGCAACATAAACCACATACTTACTAGGCTAAATATCATAAAGGCCATACCGCCTATAGTTTTGAGACTGAGTTCAAACTTTGATTCTTCTGAAATTTCTTTTTTCATTTCTTTTTTTTGTTTATTCTACATTTCCATTTTCTTAACGCTAAAGCCTTTCTTGTTGGCCTTCCTTTACTATCTTTTAGTGGACCTTTCATTCCACTCATTCTAGCACAAAAAGATTTACGTCTCTTGGCTGATTTACTTCCTTTCTTAACCTTTCCAGTTACAGCCATTTTTAATTTTGACCCTGGATTAGCTCTTCTGTAAGACGCAACTCCTTTTTTATTTAATCCTCCACTAGGGCTTTTACCTTCCTTCCTAGTCCATGCCGCTGTCTTTTTAACCCTAGCCATATCATTTACCTACTTTATCCATAGCTATATCATGAGCCTCAGTAAATGTTTTTCCCTGTTGCATTAATTTTATCATCATATCCATATGTTTTTTAGTATGATGTTTCTTGTGTCTTTCTAAGGTTTCTAATTGTCTGTCGGTTAGTTTTTTATTTATCTTAGCACCTTTTTTAGCTTTGCTTTTTTTGATTGCATCATCAGAAACTGTCCCTTTGCCTGGCCTAGATTTACCAGACTTTTTTCTTTTATTCATCCAATACCATAGACCCTTTCTAACTCTACGTCCATCTTTTGTTGTGTGATATTTACTTTTCTTTGTCATATTTTATTTTTTAGCAAATTTTTCTACTCCACTAATACCAAAACATCCTAACACAACCCAAACAAAGCTGTCGTATACAAACTCATTTATAACTAAATCATAACCATACCATCCAGTCATCAGATCAGCGATCATTATTATACACATTATTATAAAAGCAATAAAACCTATTATAGCCTTTTCATTCCAATTATTATCGTCTTTAAATATATTCATTAGTTTAATCTATATTTTATTTTACCATCTTCTATATAAATACTTTCAGGACGCTTTATTGGTTGCCCTAACATATTATACATAAGACCTGTTTGATTAGATTTATCTAATATTTCTTCCATACCACTATTACATGGTAGTCCAGAATCACAATCAATATATTCTGTGTTTATTATTTCTACATACTCTATAATAGTATCAACAACAACTATCTCAATATATTCTGTGTTTATTATTGTGTCGTATTGGATAATAGTGTCCGTTACAAAAAACTCCACATACTCTATTTCTGTTTCCACTATTGTGTCGTATACAACCACGTCAACATATTCTATAACGTCTATAAACATAGTGTCTAACACCTCTGCATATACTGTGTCGGTTATATATATATATTCTGGAATAAACACCTCTACCTCTTCTATAACTGTGTCAACTACTATTTGAGTTATATACTCTGTGTTATATATAGTGTCCAACTGTAAATCAATAATTGTATCAATAACAATATTTGTTATATACTCTGTCTCTACAATAGTATCAAACTGTATTATTGTTTCATAAACAAAGAAAGGAACCTCTACCTCTTCTACAATAGTGTCAATTTCATATATATATTCTGTGATATATTCTATTACAGGGATATCTACATATACAGTGTCACATGGCTCTACAGGTGGAGCACAATCTTCTGGTGTCGTAGGAACAGCACCGTTCTCATCACTTGCATCAATACAATCTTCCCATCCATCATTTAACCAAGATGTTTGTACACATCCATTAGGAGCATATTGAGTCCAGTTTGCTGGATCATCTCCACAGTAATAACCCTCTGCTTCAGCACAAGCTAAACAAATAGCTTGAAAATCATAACCTTGAGAAAAAGAAAACGAGCTTATAAATACAAATAATATTATTAATAATTTTTTCATGTCTATTTTATTTTTACTGTATCTAACATTATAATATGATCAATACCGTTTGTTAATCTTATAGTGTCAACTCTAATTGAGTCTTGCAGTGTTTCAACTACTGGCTCTGGAATAGGATTAGGATTGTATTTATCTGCATTAAATAGCATTGAGCATCCTGAACATAATATTAACAACAGTATAATAAATCTCATAATTAAAATATTAAATAGTTAAAACCAAACTTAACCTCGTACACTGGCTTCATCCAGTAACGCATGTGTGTTCCTTCTATAAACATACCTAAGTGTTTTGTAATACGAGATCCAAATACCATTCCAGCATCCCACTCTATATTATCCCACTCTTCTACACCATATTCAAATGAGTATTCATCCATACCATAATGGAAAGGCATGCAATTAGCCCACATATGCAACCAGAATTTAGGGGTATATTTATAATATGCTATTCCTATAACAGCACTTAATTCTTTTTGCATTCCAAGTTTTTCTAATTCTCTTTCATTATATCTTGCTACTGCATCTCCGAAGTAGTGGTTGAAGAACTCATCGTTTGAGGTAGCAACTAAAACAGAGTCCCCACCACTAACATCGTACCAGTTTTGATTCACGTAAAAACCTTGAACCCACTGTTCTGGTGCATACCCAAAGTCTTGAGCCAACTGTTGAAAAGTAGACTCGCCAGGTATCCAGAAATCTTCTATGGGAGTTACACCATATACTGGGTGCATACGGAAGACTCCACCTATTGTAAAGTCCCAATTCCCTTTGTTAATTCTAAATCTTGTGTCAAATGAATTGTATCTTAAGTTAACCCTCTGATTATCTTTGTATTGTACTTTTGTTACGCATTTATCTCCAAGGTATCTAAGCCAGAAATTTTGCTCAGTATATTTATCCCCACGATTACGTATAAATGAATAATTAAGTAAATACTCCCAACCAGTAGCATTACCAATAGTAACATTATCTGCAACAGCCTTTTCAGTGCCATAATACCATGTTTTAACTTTGTACTCATAATCAAATCTTGCTATTTTACGTAAACCTATTGTTAAATTATAATCATAAGGATGAATAGTTGTTACATCTTCATAACCTTTATCAATAGCTATATAATCTCCTCTCTCAGAAAAAGAGGTATTCATTGTCATTGATGTGTAAAAAGTAGAGTATTTAAAAAAATCTCCCTGACCGAAAGCGGCAGAGACTCCAAACACTACAAGCATTATAATTACATATAATATATTTGATACATCTTTTTTCATTAAACAAATATAATAATTTTAATTTATTCTTTTAACATATTGAGAAGTTTTTCATCTCCTTTGCCCAGAGGAATAATACTTTCATTTATATATACAAGATACTGGTATCTTTCTCTAAACTCTTTATTCTCAAACAAACCACCCTCTGTAGCGTCTTTTATAAGTTCATTATACATTTCAGGATTGTTGTTAAATAAATAATAAGACTCAGAGAAAAATGCCTCTGCTTGAGATATAGGGTAATACCTAGCTCTCCACTTCATATCTCTAACTTTATCAGAAACCATCTGATCCATTATACCATTCTTGAAGTATTCTCTAACTTTATCTTTATCAGACTCCCTCATTTTTGGTTGCCACTCTCCATATTCAGAAGGAGATCTTCTAGCTTTTATATCATAAACTTCATCAACAAAATCCTCTTGAAGATCTTCAATGTCATCAAAACCTAAAGCTGTTCCAGCGTCCATTCCTTCATCATTATCTTTTTTCCAAACAAGTATTCCACTATCATCAAATTCAACCCCCAAGTTTTTAAAAGCCTCTTGTTTAGCCAGTTTAAAGCTTGCTAAGTCGTTAGCCTCTATATTCATAGCTTCTTCTGCCTGTAAATCAAACTGACTCTTAGGAGATCTCCATGGTTGATCTGTATCTAACCTCATATGAAATCTTTCAAATGGAGCACCGAATGTGCCGCTAAGACCTTCTATAAGATTCTTACCTACCTCAGGGTTTGCGTTAATAGCATCATCTCCAGCTACATACACAGTATTAAACATTTGATACCAAATATTTCTATCTAAGTTTGTAGCTATAGAGCTTAACCCACTCTTCCACTGCTCTACATTAAACCCTCCAGTTAACCTACCTAACTCATCTTCACTAGTTAATTTTCTACTTAAATCTTTGAGGAATTTATCCTCTACATTGTTTAATTCATAATACTGATTATAACCCTCTATTCTCTGTGGACCCCTCCAAACTTTCTGTTGTCTAAATGGATCATAGTTATTTTTAATCTTTTGATAAGCAGTACCTAAAGGACCAGTTCCTATTAGTGCTGTTGGATCCCAACCTTCTAAAGGTAACGCCTTCTTAAGAGCTCTACCCCATCTAGTTTTTTCAGAACCTTCTCCCCAAGGAAGATAAGCCATAGGATCATCTGTACCTAATCTAGGTTTCTTACCTCTAGTAGCATAATAAACAGACTCCTCAAAAGGAACTCTAAGAACATTTAATCTACCATCTAATCTAACTTTTAGAATAAAAGGATTTCCTTGATCATCATCAAACCACTCTGGGAATATGATATTCATATTATTATCCTTTTCGTAATCAGTTAAATAATCGTAGTAGTATAATCTATTATCATCTATTTGTTTTTTTATTTTTTTAATCGATAGATTGTCTTCATTTTCTTGAGCCTCTGTTAACTTAGCTTTTAATTGTTCCTCTTTCTCTTCATCTTTAACTCTATACCTAGTCATATTATATGCCGCTAGGCTTGCTAGAACAGATGAAGCCTTTAACACAGTTTTTCCAAAATCTACAGGATTGTTTTTTATATAATCAACCCCCCTAGAGTGTATCTGCATAAAAGCATTAAAGTAAGGAACAAATGCTTGATCTATAAACTTACCACTTCTACCAGATTGATTAAAGTTAGCATTCTTTACAGCCTGGCCTGTAGCCATTCTTTCTATCTTTTCTAAATCCCATCCTTCTGGTTCTTTACCCCACTTCTCAACATAATCTTTAGTATAATTCTTTATCCATCTTCTCCTAGCAGCTAACCTACCAGCTATCTCACTAGTCTGATTTAAGAAGTTTACAGCCTCAAGCCAAGTTCCAAAACTCATAGCACCCTCTGTAGAAAATATAGTTTTATCAGACTGAAACTCTTCTCTACTCATCCAGTTTCTACCCCTAGACCTTAAAGTTTCTAAATCTTTACTTGCTCCATAATCAGATAGCCACTCAAGAGACATACCTTGACTAACAGCCTTTTGATACTCTTCACTTTTACTCCAAGCATCTTTTATAGCGTTAGCAAAATCAATAGTTCCTTGACCTTGACTCAGTCCAGGTATCAAACTCTTAATACCCTTAGCTTTATAGGCCTCAGTAAACATTGTTAAATTTTGAAAATCTAAGTTTGTATTAGTTATCCAGAATGCTGGATTTAAATTACCAGTAGCAAATCTTCTTAAAACCCTATTTACAGGCATTGTGGTATATTGAAATATTGCATGGGGAGCCTCAGATTTTTTAGTTCCAAAGAAACTATTATAAGTGTCTTGAGTAACAACAAAGTTAACCCTTTCTCCCTGATCCATATAGCTCATCTCAACATACTTGTCCATATCTAAACCTTCACCTTCTACAGGAATATATCCAATAATATCTCTTATGCTTGGAATGTTTTTTTGATCAGCTCCAATATTGTCTGCTATCTCTCTAGATTCACCTTCTGCTATTGTACCGTCTTTTATAAATTCATATAATGCTCTTCTAGCTCTATTCTCAAACTTTAAATAACTTGAAGCAGCTATACTTTGTCTAAGTAATCTAACAGGATTCATATATAGAACACCATCATCACCAGCCTTTAAACCTTTTAAAAATCCATCTAAATGATCAGACTCCTGTCTTCCTTCTTTCCTATCACTTCTGGATATAGCATTATTCTCTCTAGTTAATATTTTGTCTGCAAAAGATCTTTTAGAATAAAACTTAGGTCTAATCTCTGCATGAACTTCTTCATTTAAGAGCCCCTCCTCTAATAACATATCTAATATCTTTCTATTCTCCTCAGCATACATTTCACTTGTATTATCTATATCCTTAAAGTTACTCATATACATAGGGCTACCCTCAGTCTTCATTCCTTTTAAAATATCTTCTGATATCTCTTTATTTAATTGAAGGTCCTTATCTATACCTGGTATTTCCATTGGAGTTGAAACAGCCTCTTTTGTTATAGGGTCTATAACTCCAGCTCCAGGATGATACCTTGTATGATGAAGTCTCCAAGGAGCTTCTTCTTTATTTTTTGCTAATCCTTTAGGTATCTCTTCTCCATTTCTATTATACAAACCCCAAACACCACCAGCTTGCTTAAGTATCATTCTAGCACCCTCTGATTTAAAGTTGTATATATTATTTAGCTCGTTAATAAAAACATCTCTTGAAGAAACTAACTGATCTATTTCAGCTTGCTTACCTTGATATTCAGGGTTTTGAGCGTACTTAGATTTAGGTTTTTTCATAGCGTCTAATTCTCCTTTAGACACAATAGACTGAGCCTCTATACTGTTGACTTGATCTAACAATCCATCTATCATTAATTTCTTTTCATCATAATCAGTGTCAAGCTGTATAATTCTTTTAAGAGTATTTACATAACCAACCTTATCTATATCTTTTTTATCCATTCTACCTCCCTTCCATAAATCTAAATCAACTCTTCCAGATATCATCTTAGCATCACCAGAAGCTTGACCCCAATTAATAAGTTCCATTATAGCAAATGTGGAAGCCTCATCTAGTTCAGGTATCCTTTTAGATATTCTAGTTAACGCATCCTTCACTCTAAATTTAACGTCTGACATTTCCTCCATATAAAGAACATTACCTTCATTTAAAAGGTGCTTAATTCTTTCAAACTGATTACCTCTTATAGGTGAGTTTTTAGCCTTCTCTTGAATTTGAAGATTCTCATACATAGCTTGAACCACATCAGGATCTGTGTATACTATATTACCAGACTCTCTAAAAAGTGGGGTATTATCTATAACTTTAGCTATATCCTCATTCTTTTCTTGCTCATGCAATTCTTCTTTAGATAAAACTTTCTCGCTTGAAAGGTTTGACTCTCCATCAACAGAAAGACCTTCTTCTTCTACAGCAGCAAACTCGTAAAAATAATTCTTTATTTCATTTTGTTGCTTCTTTCCAAAAACAGCTCCCTTAGGTTTATTTTCTCTAACATATTTTGTTACAGCATCTATAGCTTTTAATATATTATTAGTAGCCCTTAAAGTAGCTTTACCAACTTTTATACCAGCTTTTATAGTAGGTACAATAAGAAGAGGATCAGCAAACATTAACTCATCTAAATCTTTCTCTAACTGATCTAATTTTCTAGCAAACCTATCTGTTATTGTGTTTTTCCAAATGCTTCCGACATTATTTTCATTTCCTGTGGACTTATCGATGATATCCTGGGTAGAGTTCCTACCATCAATTTCTGCTGCCCTTTGGAGTTCTTTTTCGATTGTGGTGTCAAATCTTCTGTCTGATTCTTTGATTGTTCTATATTGTCCATCTGGTCTTGTGTATTCTGCATAATTAAAAACTTTAGTATTAACGTAATTTTTTTCTATTTGATTTAATGATTTAGGTCCTTTTTCTTTTCTAATACTTTCTATTAAGCTAGAAAATTGATTCTGATAATTTCTAGAGTCATCCGCAAAAGACTCTATAGTTGAGCCACTATATTCTGGAACAAACTGACTATAAAAACCTGTAACCTCACCTCTTTGATTTTTTGTTAAAGTAGCACCACCAATAGTTTTATCTAGTTTGTCTGATAAATATTCTTTAGAAATAACTCCTGGTTTAGTAAATTCTACTCTATAAAACGGTCTAGCATTAGGATGTTCTATAGGAACTATTTTTGAAACAAAAACAGAGTGCTGTTCACTGTAGTGACCAATCTCAATAGTTTTATCTACCAGACCTGATATATCCGCATCTTTATCTATGGTTATTTCAGATTCTATAGTTGGCTCCGCTTGATTCATATATATACCTTCACCTAGTGTTGGCCTTCCAGCTATAGGATCTAGCTTTTGAGTCTCTTCAAATATATCATTAACAGCCTGATCTAATCTAACTTCTCCATTCATAGCTTCTCTACCAGCAATATAAACAGCATCTTCTCCTAAGCCATTTATTCTAGCTTTCTCCATAGCTCTAGCACCAACCATTCTTATTCTATCTATTGTTTCTTTAGAAGCATCTTTACCTATATAAGAACTTGCTCCTAACATAACTCTATCTGTAAGTTGTTCAGAAGGTATTATTTCTGATAAATAAGAAGGTGCACCAGACTTATTAGTCCAACCATTTTCAATCCATAATTGTTTCTCCCCATTCCACATAGCTGCTTGTAGTTGGTAAGGTGTTAAACCTATTTTATCAGCAGCTTGAGTATATACTGCTTGTGCAAAATCAAAGTCTTTTTTATTAACTCCACTTTCTTGCATTGTTCTCATTCTCCATGGAGCATCTGTTCCTGAGTATAATATTTTCCTTAAATTTCTCGCAGCCCAAACATCTATAGTAGCATTCTTATCTCTTCCTGATAAATTATTAGCAAACTGTATAGTTTTAGATCCTGGCTGAGTGTTAGACCAATTACCATATAAAGATCTAATAACCATACCATCAACAGATCTAGTTCCAAAGTTTTTACCGTTAGATTTAAATACTCTATTATCTGGATTATGTGATGCTTTCTTTATTAAAGTTATTGCTTCATCTTTAGTTATCTCTCCAGTTTGTAGCCTGTCATTTATATCATTAACCTTCTTGCCATATGAATCTAAAAGATTATCATACTCTCCAATACTATACATATGTAATGCCTCAGAAGCATCTTGAAAGTTATGTTTAGGTGTTCTATTAGGAGATGTAGCAGCAAGAAGTTTAATAAATAAATCTGAGTTAGAACCAAACCTTGCCTCTATCTTTGATCTAGCACTAGCATACCACTCCATAGATTTTTGAACTCCCTCTAAGTCTTTTAAGTTTTGATAATCTTGCAGTAACATATCAACAGACATATCAACTTTATCTTCATACTTAAGACCTTCTAGTTTAGGGGATTTATCAAAATTCCAATTATATTTTTTAAATACAACATTACCCTCTCCATCAAAATTTACGTATCCATTTTTATTAAATGAAATTTCCAAAGGAGCTAACCCCTCCTCAAACATGGTTTGAATTTTTTCTTGAGCAGAATTAATAGAGTTGTTTTGAGAAGCTGTATAGTTAGAGTTTATTATAACAGGGTTTACCTGTTGCTCTGCTATAGAATACATCTCACTTATTTGATCCTTAGAAAATGAATTATCGTATTTATTATTAATAACCTTTTCAAATTCTTTAGCATCTAATCCATTTCTAACAAGACCTCTAGCCTCTGTCATAACACCATCATTAGCATATAGATACTTACCTTTTAATAACATTTCTGTTTCAGGATTTGCGTTTATACTTCTTAAAGCATTATCAAAAGATTTAGAAACCTTATTTCCATTTTTAATGTTGTCTTTGTATGTGTTTAAGAATTTTTTATATGTAGCAAGATCTAGACCCATAGTAACAGATTTATTTATTCTATCACCATACCTTGCAATATTATCAAGATCCTCATCTGTTTGTCTAACTATTCTGTCAGATAAAGACTCTAAATTCTGTGGAGCCTCTACAACAACATCACCAACTGTTCCTTCAGAGTTGCCCATAGCAACATCTAAAACCTCTTTTGTGTTTTCTGTATTTGTTGTTGTATTGTCAGGGTTTGTTGAGTACCCAACAGATTTAATTCCAGCATATTTATTTTGAAGAACTTTTATAGCTTGAGCCTTACTAACACCAAGAGGTTCTTGTGTTGCTTTCTCTATAAAAAACCCTTCTCCAGGAACTCTAACCATATCAACATTAACACCATTAACAACACCTCTATAAACTCTTTCTGACCTATTATATTTAAAAGGTTTGTTTAGTCCGTCATCCTCAGCATAAATACTTTTTGACATAGGTTGTTGAAAAACAAAATGATCAGGTAGTAATCCTATTTTTTGCTCTGCAAAAGGCCTATCTTGAGGCTTAACATAATTAGCGTCACCTTTACTAGGTACTCTACCATCTGAGTCTCTAAGGTTTTTATTAAAGTTAACCCATGAATTTTGACCTCTAGTTTCTGTTGTCATAGCTTTCTTTGCTTGATCACTAAACATTCTAGAGTGGTTTAACCAAGCATTCTCTTCCCCTATTGGACCAAAACCATTACCCATTTCAGTGTGACCAAAGAAGTCATGTACAAATCTAAATAGATCGTTAACAACTAAAGGTTCTCCTTTAACATCAACAAACTCTGTAGGTTGAAGAAGAGGGTTCTCCTGTCTCATAACATCTGTTATACCAGACTCTCCATAACCTGACTCAGTTCCGAATATATATAAATGTTTATTATCTCTAACGTCTTTAATCATTTCATCACTATTCGCATAAGGTTCTCCTTGTCCTTTATAAACTTCTAAATCATAACCTCTATTTATTACATTTTTATATTGATCTATAGTTTCTTTAGCTAAAGCTTCATATGCAATTTTAACATTAGGACCCTCTGGGTTATGTTTCATTTCATCATAAGCATCTGCTATTCTTTTTGAGTTTTCTACATTAATAGATGTTACAGGAGTAGCTTCTGATTCTTGAATACCAAGATTAAGTCCATTGTTTGCTATATACTCTGACGACATATCAGTAGTTTCAGGGTTTGGATTATTAAATAACCTAGATCCAGCAGGAACTTGAGATACAACATTAGCAGCACTTCTAACCCCTTCTTCATCAAATAAATTTAATTGCCTACCTTCACTAGGAGGCATGTATATATTATTATACTCATCTTCAGACTTTTGTTGATTTTCTAAATTAACCTGATTTGATATATTTATTTTTTCAACTATTGATCTTGCCTCATCTTTAGTTAAATCACTATTTTCAAATTCTTTTTTTATAGCTTGATCAAATGTATTTAACTCTTGGCCCGACATCTCTTTGTTAATAACACTTTCGTATTTTCTAAAATCTATATCCCCTTCCTTTAGCTTATTATACTTTCCACCTTTTTTATCTGGGCCTAAATTTTTAGCAACTATATATTCTTCATATTTGTTTTTAGTAAAGTTTTGTAACATAAGGTTTTCTATATCACTATCATTATGTATAGACATGTCAATATCTCCCTTTTTTACTTTTCTCACAAAATTAGGATCCATAATGTGTGCGGCCATTTGTTCTTTTGATATATCTTTACCATTAACCCTGTAGTTAGGGGTATTAGCAACATTCCCAAGGTTGTCTGATTGAAGTATAATATTCTCCATAAAAGAATAAGATTCAGGATTTTCCTTTAAAACTTCTTGAAGAGTCATATTATTCCATAAAGATAGCTGTTGTCCAGGAGAAGATTTTATATACTCAGCAATAGCATTTTGAATATCTTGAGCTTCTTTCATGGCTTCTTCGCTAAGAGGTCCACCATTTTCCTCACTAACAAGATCACTTGTTCCGTCTACCATTTTACCAAGTTCTGCTGACATCGTGTAAGCACTAGGGATACTAAAAGCACTTGAAAATAAAAGAGAAACAATAGCTGTTGCCCCAAGGTTTCTAACTCTCTCATCTTTAGTGGCTCCAAATGTTTTGTTCATAGTCTGTTGCCAGTTGAAACCTGTATTGTCTAAGTTATTTAAAAACTCACCTGAGTACTCAGCTACAAACTGACCACCTGCACCAGCAGAAACCCTAGCACCTATCATTCCCATAGGAACAGTCATTCCATGTTTTTTATACATTTGAGCCATCTTAACCATCATAGGACCCGTTTTAAACATCCTATTAAAAACACCCTCTACAAAACCTTCACCAACACCATGTTTCCATGTTACCTGATCCCCTGTGGTCATACCAAAAGAAACCGCACCTATAGCAATATCTTCTCCCATACCTACAGCAACCTTACCAGCTTTAGTTTGGCTTAAGTAATTTCTCATAGCCATATACCTAGGAGATTTTAATTTAAGAAGCTTAAGACCTCCACCAGCCATACCTCTTGTCATTACAAGGTCTAACATTATTGGTAAACTTGCACCAGCACCCATACCAGCCATTTCAGATATATCTAAAGGACCTTCTTCTAACTGCTTTTTAGTAAAAGGCATTTTCTCTCCAGACTTTAAATAAGCCTGGTAATAATTTTGAATCAAATCATTTTCAGTAGCTATTGCACCCATTTCTGGTTTCACTTTAATTCCTGAAGCTAAATCTAATATTCCCCAAGAAGCAAAACTTTCAGCTGTGCTTTCAGCAAAATTAGATAAAAAAGCTCCTCCCCATGATCTCTCAGAACCTATAAGTCCTGGGTCAACATTCCATGCTGTAGCTTCAGTAACAGCCTCTAAGCTTGTTAGAGTAGAATAATAATCCTCTCTAAAATTTATCATAGTGCTAGCTATAAAAGCCATATCTTCAGGGTTCTTAACCTTTTTAACAAAATCAGTAACCATATCATAACCAACAGCACCTGCCACTCCAATAGGAAATTGGCCTCCATAACCACCTGCTAACCCAAAAAACTCTTGATATTTACGTAATGTTTGTAATTTATCTGGGTGAAGATTTCTTGTTATACTTATACCAACATTTAAAGTTGGGTCATCACCCTCAACAAGATCTTTTAATGCAGCTTGATATTCATCTCTAAAGTCTTGACCATAACCACTACCTAAAAATTCCCCTCTACCACCTTCCATAAGATAGTCTTCAAGCTTTACTTTAGATATTCCAGCGTCATCTTCGTTCTTCATATAAACCTCAGCTATTTGTTTTAAGGTCATTTTCTGTCCACTAGGAAGAGTTAGAGTTTTATTTAAATACGCATCCTCAAGGAATTTTTTCTTGTAATATAATTTATACTGTTCGTCTTTAATTTTACGATAATCACTAGGATTACCTCCTCTTAATAAACTAGTATAACTAGCTGTTTTTTCATTTTTTTGTTGTTGCCAAAAAGAAGCATCCTCTACAACATTGTTGTTTTCTATTTTAGGGTCTACAAGTCTTCCAGACATATCATAAAGCTCATTACCACCAAAACCTCTGTTTTCTTTTAGACTTTTTCTATCTAGCTCAATATTTGATATTAGATTATTTAAGTTTTCTCTAGAGCCCCTAAGAGCTATTAATTGTTTTTGATCAGAGTCATTAAGCTCCCCATTTTGTTTTAATTTGTTTTCAATCTCCTGAATCTTCTCATTCATGCTTTGTATCTCGCCTAAAGTTTTATCCTTTTTAGCTTGAAGATTCATGTAGTCAACCAATCCCTTTTTACCATTTGGATCATGGAAATTCTCTACCATAATACCTATCTTCATGTCTGTATTATCATAGTAATCTTTTAGTATGTTTTGAAATTGATCTTGTATATCCTCTGTAGATGAGTTTGGATTAATTGATGAGTTATTAACTCTAGAAAAAGCAATTCTTTCTAAATCTGCTTCCATGCTGAAATTTTCATGCATGTAATTATCTATAAGATTTTGTTGAATTATTCTAGATGTTGTCTCATCCATCCCTGACCATATACCTTTTTCCTCACCAGAATTATATGGAGCAAACATTAATTGAGACATTTTTTCGTCCCACATTTTATATGGACCTATTCTATGTTCAAAAACCTTTTGAGAAGCAGCCTGAACATTTTGACTTATTTCTTTTTCAAGAAGATCTATATTTGCGTTTAACTTAGCTCTGTCTTCTTTTTTCTTTCTTTTTTGTGCTTTCCAATCTCCAACTGTTTCTTCTAACTTTGGATCATAAGCTTTAATTCTGTCTAGTTCTTTAAGAGCCTCCATATTTCTAGATAGCTCTTTATATTTCATGTACCCATCCTTATCAACAAGTCTAAATGGTGAATGAACATCACCTGTTGTAAATCTATAGTCATGATTTGGGATAGAGAATATTTCCTTAGGAGTATCCTTATTTGTATACTGAGTAAGACTATCTAATATAGATTCACCCTCATCCATCTTAATAACCTCCCTCCAAGTGTTAAGTGGGTTTTTTATATACTTATCTCTATACTTATCTAGCTCAACTTTAACCTCCTTAGGTAAATTATCTAAACCTATAGACTTATCTATAAACTCTTCGTTATTATTAGTAATTAACTCATTAAAGATGTTTTTAGGAACACCTTCTATTGTTTGAGGTTTACTATTCTTAGAGAATACTGATGAAACAGGATCGTAATTCCACTCAGAAATCGGACTTGATGAATCCAAAGGAGCACCTTCCAAACCTGATATAAAAGGGACCGATTCCGAACCAACTTTTTTTTTTAAGCTATAATTACCTTTTATAGACTCTATATCATCTGCATTAAGGTCAACGTCTGGCTTGAAACTTTTATACAAATCTCTTATTATAGATTCATTATCTCCCTTATAATGGGAAACAATGCTATCCACCTCCATATCTGTAGGGTTGTTATCAGAAAAAGTTGAATAAAAATCTCTAATCATTCTAACAGAATCAGTATCCTCATTGTACTTTACAGAATTATCTGTAGGCTCTTCTATAGGCTCTTCTATAACCTCCTCTGTATTCTCCTCTTGAATTTCGATTTCCTCTTCGTTGTTAATGATATCGTTATTTTCTTCTACCATATATATTTAATTTAATTATTTTAATTGTCTTCTTCTAGTTCTTCCTCATCATCATCATCGTCATCATCTTCAGTTTCCACTTCTGCTACTTCTACCTCTTCTGGATTATCATTGTCATTCATCCAGTCTAAAGTCATACTATTGTTTTCATCTGGAGATATAATTTCATCAGCCTCTTCTTTAATATTTTCAATTTGAGAATCAACCAATCCACTAGGAGTAGCTTGATTAGCAGTTCCACCTGGTGCATGTGGGAACATATACCCTGATCCATTATCAATTTTCTTTATTTGATCATCATAATAGAATGTTCCATCTCCTTTATTATAGAAATCAGCTCTTTCAAACATATTATAGAAATTATTGTTAGGATTTTTTTCAGTTGTAAAATTTCCATCTTCATCTTTCGAATATAGTTCGCTATAATGCTGAGCAGCTGTTCCAGATATAGGAGCATGAACCATAATACCCTTTGCAGGGTTATTAAGATCATCTAAAAATATATTAGCCATGTTTTTATCAATCCCCCCTGTTTGGCTCCATGTTTGAACACCCTTCATAGCGTTAGCATCATTGAATTTAAAGTGACCAGTAAACATAGGGACTGCTTTTAGGTGTTCTACAGACTCTGCGTCTAAAGCTCTAAATTTACCTGATTCCCATGTTCCTCTAGCTGGCTTACCAGTCCTAGTATCTATAACAACATTTTCTATTCCAGAAGAAGAGAAGTTACCACTTTGACCTAATAATAGGTTAGGATCTATACCATCATGGCTTATCCAGTTTGATCCAAAGTTTATATTATTAGCTTTAAAGTCTCTAATTAATCTTTGATAATAATCAGAAGTGTAATCATACGCTCCTGTACCATCTTTTGATTTATAATTATTAGTTTTACCTTCAGCATAACCATTAAATCTATCTATATATAAAGTATTTCCTGGAGACATCTTAGCTATTGGAGCTGTATTAGAAGAGGCACTATAAGTCCATTGAACATCATCGTAATTCATTTGGAATCTTTTAAGTATCATTTCTTCTGCTATCTGATCCCATGAATCTATCTTTGCTCCGTCAAAATTTGAAACACCGTTATTTCCAAGTATACCGTTACCTATTAACATTTCAAAATCTTGTTGGTTTAATTTCTCTCCAGTAGATATTTTATTCTTGTAAGTTTCTACAGCACTTTGATTAGGCTCAGATATACCCATTAACGATAATACATGATTTACAGACTGCTCTCTAGCCAACATAGCTTTTTTATGTCCTTGTGAGCCATCATTAAAATAACTCTGTCTTACGTTGTACATAACCTGCTCCCTTATTTTTTTCTTATTTTCATCAGGAACATATTTTAAGTTTTTATTATTAGGATGAGGTTGTATGTAATTTTTAACCTGTAAACCTTTAGCTATCTGCTGAATCATATCGGCCTGGTTATCGGGAACCTTTACAAGCCAATTAGGGTTTGCACCATAGTCTGGTAAGACTTTTTCGTAATCATTCCACATAGGCATTCCGTCAGCATTTAAGCTACCAAACTCTATAGTAACAGTTTCAGGATTAAACCTAACTTGATCAGGACTAAACTCTCTTTCATACTCTATTTCAAAAATGGTCTTATCGTGGAACATAGGTTTACCATGCTTCATAGCTATAGCGTCCTCTCCTCCTTCTGTTATTAAAGATCCTGTACTTGGATTAACCATATACTTGTCAAAACCTATAGCTCCAGCGTTTACAGCCTCTTGGTTAATAGACAACTGCTGTTCTCCGTATAAAAATTTAATTGATCCTTCTGGATCATCAGACTCTGCGTCATAATACTTATCCCATATTTCTCTAGTAAGCTTTTTAGGAACTTTCATCATATCTTTAGTGCTATAAAGATTTCTATCATCATCACCAGTAGACTGAAGCTTATCCATTAAAGTATCCATAGTCTCATTCTGAGTCTTTGTATAGTTAACGAATTGTATTAGATTTTGCTCCATTAAAGATACCTTAGCAGCTAACCCTGGGTTATATACTCCAGGTATATTATCATCTGGCCCATTCTTAGGGTTTAACTCATCAGCATGTTTTAGATATATGTCATTGATTTGGTTGAATAGCTTCCTATATATAGGTTTATATCTATCTGGGACGTTTTTTGCTGCCTCTGCGGCCTTTTTAGAGAAACCAGGTATAGAGGGCTTCATCTTAGCTCCTCCTTTCTTAGACCCTCCTGGTCTAGCTTTAGAAGGGGCACTGGATTTTTTAGCCTTTTCATTAAGCCCCATTTCCTTCATTAAATTAGGAAGTACAGGGTAGTTTTGTGGTCCTCTAGAAAATAATCCCATTTCTTAAATTTTTATTTTGTTTTTTTAGAAGAAGGTATTCTTGTCATTCCTCCTCCAGCGTAAGCTTTAAGTTTCATTCCATCTTTTCCTACCATTCTCATCCCCTTTTTTCCCATCATTCTCATTCCCTTTTTTCCCATCATTGGCATAGCTGCTCCCATTCCCATACCACTTGGATCTTGCATTCCAGCATATTTTGATTGCATCATCGCCATTTGTTCTGGGTTCATCGGCTGCTTCGGTCCCATCATATTAGCTATTCCCATCGCTGAAAAACCTCCACCCATTCCAGGAGCTCCAGCTGCTTTAGCAGCCATCATAGCTTCCATTTGAGCTTTATCCATTGGAGAACCTTGCATAGCCATAGCAGAAGGATCCATAGCAGCAGCTTGTATAGCTTCTTGAGGAGTTTCTTCACCTCCCGCTAGTTTTTGAGCTACCATATTTACAGCCCCTCCCCCAAGTTTACCTAAAAGTCCACCTACTTTAGTTTGTCCAAACTTTTTCATTCCTGATCCAACTTTTTTAACAAGCTTACCTAAGAAAGCTTTTTTAGGGGCACCCTCGTTATTTAAACTTTTATCAGAATCTTCTTGAGCTTCAGACTCCCATTTAGTTAATAGCTGGCTCATTAATTTTGATACACCATCTTTGTTTCCAGCAGCTAACATATCTTTAAACTGATTTACATTTTTATTAGGCATAATAACCTCACCACCTGTCATTTCTCCAATCTTCTCTCCTTCTTGAACTATATCTATAGGGTTTGTCCCATGACTAAACTCTCCTGGAGTAACATCTGGTTGATTAGCTGGTAGTATATTTTCACCCATATTATATTGATTAGCCTCTACTGATCCAGGGTTTATATTAAATATCGCTCCAGATTTAGCGAATTTTTGATTTTTCTTAGCTCCGTAATAGCTATCTAAATGTACTTGTCTCATATCTTTCGTTTGTATTGGTTTAATACTTGTATCGGCATATCCGCCTTGTTTCATTTCTCTTGTAGGGTTTTCTGCTATTCCCCCTCCAGCATAACTTTTTTGTTTTTTAACAACCTTACCTCCATCTTTAAATGGAAGCATACTAGATATACTGCTTATAGCGTTTGTTACAGCACCAATCTTTCCAGCTTCTGCCTGTGCTTGTTCTCCAACATTAGCAAATTCTGCTGATAATAAAGCATCTTCTTTAGCACCCTGTGCTGATAATTCAGCCAAAGTAGCTTGTGACACCACTTGATTAGCCTGAAACTCTTGACCAGCTTTACTCATTTGAGTACTATGCTGCATACTAGCTATAGTGCTTTCTTGATTCTTCTCAAGCTGTCTTGTTCTTTCATCAGCACCCATCTGATCTTTCATAATAGCTACATCACCCTCTCTACCAGCTCTAAGTAAATTTCCTAATCCTAAGGCTCCCTTTGTTCCAGCAGATTTAGTAACACTCTTAACAGCTTCAGACATTTTTTGAGCTTGTAACTCTCTTTGCTTATCTAAGGCTTCTGTACTAACGTCTTCTACAGGTTTAAATCTACCAGGTATAGCAGCTGTTTCTGTATCTAAAGTAGGACTTACATCAGGTTTTAACCCAGGAATATCAGGTAGACCAAATTCTTCTATACGCTCTCTTCTATCCGCCAGCTCTTGTTTTTCAGTAGCTATCATTCCCTCCTTCTTGTTAGCAGCGTCTTGCTGTATCTTAGCAGTTTTAAATCCACCCCATACATTAGCAGCAGCACCAATAACAGCACCAAGAAAAGCTTTATTTCCTCTACCTCTGTCAACATAAGTCTTAGTTATGCCTCCCGCTCTGTATGCTGTACGTCTACTTTTTTGATTTGCCATAATGATAAAATATTTACAAATATATGTTTTTTATATAATCTTTCCAAGCTTAATCATCACTAAGCTCACTATTTTGAATAACTGAACCTGCTGAAAATAGCTCAATTAACTGTTTTGACTTTTTTGATATCTGAACTTTCATATATCTACCCTTCATTCTATCACCTTCCGCAACTCCTGGTCTCTTTATAAAAAAGAATTTATTTGTTAGAGTTTCTGAAGCACTAGGGGTTACATTAACAGCAGAGTTTCCAAGTGCAAATACAGCACCATTTATAGTTCCTAGTAAAGCGTCATCACCCAAAGTTGCTCCTGAATCTGTTGTTGAGCTAGGAGTAGCGTAATAAAGTTGATCTCCATAATTACTACTAGAAGGATCATTAGAGGATCCTGTAATAATAAAAGAAGGTATTCCCCCTATACTAGTTTCATATAAATTATTATTTACAAAGGCTACTGAATTTGTTCCAGAATTTATTGTTCCTACTCCTAAACCTATAAACTCCCCTCCAACACCAGTAGATTCACTTGTGTTATAAGGTATAAAAGCGTATTGTTTAGACTCTCTCTCATCCCAATTATTTCTATTTATTGAAGTTTCTCCAAGCTCTGTTGTTAATGTAACATCATAACCTGTGTCTGTAGATTCTTCTACTCCAACTGAACTACTTTCTTTCGCTTGATTAGCTTCTAGTTGTAATGTTTTAAATCCTTTTACCATAGATGGTTTGCTATTAAAATAAAAGTCTAATTTAAAATCATATATTGTTCCGTAGAAATTATTATATTCTGAGTTATTGTCATGTAAATAAAGCTTACCCTCTTTCCAAGATATAAATTGTTTATTACCCTTTCCATAGTAATCAGGATGATGAGAATAAAATGTTAACCACCTATTCTGTCTCTCAGACCAAGAAATAGTTTCTCCTGTTTGAGCTGTTGTAGAAGTTTCACTTATAGCTTCTGGATTTACAGATGTACCATCCCACGTTGAGTTATAACCATCAAAGCTTGATGTTAGACTAGATATAATAGGGAATGTTATTATGTATTCATTATGTTTAGGATTAAAACCTCCTAATATTCTAAAGTTTTTATGATCACCATCTAACATATCTGAGTCCCAATTATATACATTATTAGGGTTATATTGAGGATCGTAACTTTTATAAGCTACAGATTTGTCTCTAAAATAATCAGCCATTTGGGTGTCAGATATAACTGTAAAACCATCTCTTGAAAGTCTTAACACAGCACCTCTTTTTACGTCTACCCAATAAAACACATTACCATTAGCAACAAAAGACTCAGGGTTTTTACTTATACCATATTGACCCCAATAAGGAATCTTAGTTCCTAATATATCACTAGAAACACCAACTTGACCTTGACCAGAAGCAGTCATTAATATATTTTTATCTACAGGAACTCTATAAGTTTTATCTTCTTGTATTAAAACCATATCTGCATCCCTGGATTTTATTTTTTGTATAGATCCATCTACTCTGTCAAAATCTTTCCAGTTACCTTCATCAACATTAAAAGAACTCAAACCATTAAAACCAACATCTGGCTGATATATATCAGACCAAGTGACACTAGATTTTTTTCTTTCATTTCTAGCGTATGGACTATAAACATTAAATCTACCTATAGAAATATGGTTTAATCTTGCAAAATCATTCATACCATAATCTTCTACCCAATACTTAATGTAGCCATCCCAACGAGTTCCTCTTTGAAAGTAATTAATAAGAGTTGGATCATTCTCATTCATATAACCTATACCTCTTCTACCAAAGTTAACAGTAGTTTTCATATTTCTACAAACCATATAACAGTCTGTTTCATTACTAAAAACACCCATAGCAGGAGTAGATGTCTCAAAATCTTTATTGTTTATAATTTCCCCACCCGCATCTTTAGCAAGGGTATAAGGACCTGATTGATCCTGATTCTCTCCTTCATGATAAAGCTCTCCTCCACTTTCTAATATCTTGTAAGCTTTACCCCATTCATAATAAATTGTTTGATCTGTATCAGCCCCCTTCTCTCCTTTGTAAACCTCAACCATCGCATTTTCATAAAAATTATATCCACCCCTATCATTACCTGAGTTATCTCCATTAGGCATATTGATATCTTGTTCTGTATTATCGTTAAATGCTTGTACATCTTTTCTTCTATAACCCTCTTCATTAGGTGGCATAAAATATATCCACCATCCATTATCTAATGGGCTAGAAGGAACAAAAGGGTAATCACTGTAATCAACACCAGACTCACCAGCTTTACCTTGATAGTATATGTATTTAACACCTCCAATAGGTATATCTATAAATTTTGTCTGTGTATTATCACCTTCTGAAAAGGTGTCTCCAGCTCTTATCTCTTGATGATAAGGTATACAAAATTCATCTGTATTATTAGGGTTATACGAATCACCTGCCCAACTTATAGGAAAAGATGGAGAACCCATACCTCCTGAAGGGTTGGTTAACGTATTTGGCCATAGAGAACCAGGTCCATTGTTATCTTCATCACCCATACCAGATGCTTGTTCATATATTCTAGTTGGATGTCCTTTTGTTATAAATCTAATTCTGTAATCATGTTCTTTTTTATAAGTAACAGTTCCATCGCTAGACGTTATAGACAATAAACCCCCTAAAGGATTCCACACAGTGTTTTGATCCCTCTCAACAATACCTTCAAATAATTTATTATTTCCAAGAAGACCTGAAGAGTGAACATAAATTCTTTGATCAGAAGTAGCTCTAAACCTAGTTTGCTCACTTGCTTCATCATAAAAAGTTTCTGATCCAACTTTAGCACCCAGCAACCTAAATTGACAAAAATCATCTATACTTGTGTTTTTAGCGTATGCAAACCTAAATTTTTTAGCCCAAGACGGTGGCTTGTGATATATTTTCCACTGCATAGATACAGGGTTTATATACAACCTCCTAAGAGATATTTGTTGACTATTACTATAATCCTCCGTACTACCGCTTTCTGGATCAAAAAGATCTATATCAGAAACTCCAGTATCTGGGTCTATAAGGTCTTGAGCGTTTCTCTGCCCTGCTCCTTTAACATATACCTTCATACTCTTATCCAATCCGCTAACAGAGTCAACAGCAACTGTTGAGGCTCTACCATGTTCATCATAATATATTAGTCCAAAGCTATGAAAAGCAGCACTTTTATAAGTTCCCTGTCCTAGATGCCATCTAGTCATATTAACCCTAAAATTACTACCATTAACATTATATTTAATAAAAGCTATTTGATTATCTGAACTATTAAATCCAGTGCTCCATGGATGGTTTATAACTAGAGATGTTCCATCAGACTCACCAGAATCAAAATCACAAGCAACAACTCTATAATTATAATCACTATCCGAAAGTCCATTTGTATTTGTTCCAGTAAAGCTATTTTTTTTATGAGCAACCCATTCCATGGTTAAATAGGCATTTCCATCTTTTTGATAGCAAATAGGTCTTTTATTCCAAGCAAAATTCCTTCCTCCATTAATAAATTCTTCTTCTTCTGGTTTATTTGCGTCTGGATTATTATAGGATCTAACATTAAAGTAAGAATTATCGTCATCATTATCTCCAATATGCCATCTTCTCAAGTATTCAGCTATATAAGTGCATTGATCCTCAGTGTTACTTCCTGGCACATTTGGGATTACAACATCTATATCGCATTTATAAATGTTCGATGTCTGTTCTATGTAACCAGAACTATCTCCACTTCTATATTCTTTTTGAACTCTAAAAGCCCATTTAAGCTTAAGGTGAATATCTGGCCTAAAAACAAAAGTGGAAAAATCCATATTAAAAACCATTCTTACCTTAGGATACCCGTTGGAACCACCAGAATCACTAGCGGTAAAATATCCAGAACCTAAAGGATTTTCTGTGGCACCTTCAGTTATATTAAAAGAAGATAAATTTTGAATGTTTGTTTGAGATCCGCTTGTTAATCCCCCTGAAAAACCAGAAACAATCATATTATCTACAGGACCTTTAGAAACAGTACTTAATTTGTATCCATCAAAATCTATATTTTCATCATATCCAGGTATCACCTCATCGTTCTGATTTGTAAGAGTTCCTAAAGATCCAAAATACTGATAAGTACCAGCTACTATTCTTGAGTGAATAGTTCCATCCCCACTAATATATGGTCCAGGTGGATCAATAGAGGTCTGGTTTAAAAACATGTTTAATTCATTATCATCTTGAAACTGTAAATTACTAATAATATAAGAACCATTTAAATCTTCCAAAAGAGACGTTATTTCTCCATCATCATCAATAAAATCCGTAGAAGAAAGGGTTATAGGATTATTTGAATCTATATTTATTTCTGAAACAGATATAGCACTACCTTGAGATACATTTCCAAATGAGTCCCCCATTTCAGGGCTGTCTTCAACCTCTGCTTTAGAGTTTTTGTTAGTTGTATAAAATGGATAAAACTTAGTGTCTATATATTGTGAATCAACATGAGTATAACCATATAAAGGTCTCATCGTAATATTCAAATTAGGAATATCAAACCCTTCAAAATAATTACCATATGCTATTCTATTATTACCTAGTAATGTTTGTGTTAAAGCATTTTTAGGGACATTATCGTAGTTTTTATCACTTTCTAATTGAGATATATAAGAATATATTTTATCGTTATAAAATTTATATAAAGCAAAAGATCCATCATAATCAAGCCATTTTTTGTAATCATTATCAATTTTAGCTATAGTAAAATACTCTCCTTTATTTCCTTTCTTTCTATTACCTCTATTATCTCCATCTTGAGTGTTCTTTCTAGCACAAACTTCAACAAACTCTACATCTCCATGACCATAATAAACTCTTACTTGTATAAAGTTATATTGACCTGGTTCTGCTTGAACCCTTGAATTTCTTCTTGTTTCACCTGTAAATGATATACTTGTAGCTGGACCCCAAGCACTAACTTCTTTATCATAATAATGATACCTCTGTCTAAATTGCCAAGAAAAATCTATAACATTATTCCTTTTAACATCAGGATCAGAACCAAAAGAATAATACCCTGATTCATTTTTATAAGCTTTTATAACATTAACGTAACCCTGTTTTCTATCACTATCATAATTTGCATCATATAGCTGGAATGGATAATAATCTTTAAGACTTGGATATACATCAACACCATCCACAGAATAAGGAGATAACTCTGGATCTTGTTCTAAGGTTTGAAAATAACCAACCCCACTACCAACTCCAGCAGCAATAAGAGAATCTATAAGTTTCATGCTATTTTTAGACTTCCTAATATTAAGAGATTTAGGCTCCCCATAGTAAGGTGATGTCCAGTACAGCTTATCGCCTATCATGTCTATATCATTTATTAAAAACTCTTTTCTCCAGTTAAAACATTTATTTTCTGAACTACCACAATCCCTAAAAACTGTTTCTATCACATTTGTATGTATATCATATTCTAATATTAAATGCTTGTAGGTGTCGTTTAAAGATGCTAAATAATAATAAACCTTATCTGTTTGTGTGTTTTCATATGTTCCTATACATCTGTATTCTGTAGTATTACTTTCAGCTGAAATAGCTTGACTAGTTGTTCTAACATAAGCAAAAGAAAGCTGACTAGATACATCAGACTGAATATACCTTTCATCCCAGTATTCAAGAACTGTAAAATAAGTAGAGGTGTCAGAACTACTTGATAAAACTGTAGAATCAGTTATATAAGCATCATTAGAAAGGTCAGTACTACTTGTAACGCTACCTGAAACATGTTCTGTCATTAAATAAAACGACTCGGAACTTACAAATTTTAAAGCATACATTAAAACTCCTGTAGGGTATGAACTTCCCTCTGAAAGCCAACCTAAACTAGTAGGACTTAAATTAACATCTGATAAATTTGTTTCTACAGTAACTGTAACCCCATGAGTGTTTAATATATTAGTAGCATAATTAGTAACAAAAGTATTAAGTGCTGTTTGTACATTAGAAACAGTATCAAGATTACCTATTATTTGAAAGTCATCTGGAACAGGGTTTAGAGAGTTTAAGTTTTGTGATATACCTACCTGAACATTTGTAGTTGACCCAGAAGATTCGGTTGCTGATCCATTAACAATATTAGTTGTAGTTAATTCACTTGTTGAAAAGTAAAGATATGTAATTTGATCATCAGAATTACTGTCTGTAAAACTATAGGGAACTTCGGTGGTTCCTTTTATATTTTCTATAACACCCTCTGTAGACCCCTCAGATGATATGTTACGCATATTTAAAGCGTAATAGTAGTCACCCTCTTTTATAAGTCTAGCATCAGAATCTCTATCTAAACCCCCTATGAATTTTCTTATTAACGGAAATGTAGGCATATATTACAGTTTTGGAGACTGCTTAAATGCTTTTCTTGATGTCTGTAAAGCTTCAGCTTTGTTAAACGACTTCATTCTAGCCCTAGCAAGTCTCTTTTGATTATAGTATTCTTTTTGAGCCATCATTTTTTCATTCATGTTTATAGCTCTTTTTCTTTGTATAGACTTCCAGTAAATAAAAGATCTAAGTGCTTCTTCAGCGTATGCGTGAACTTTTATGTCTTCACCAGTCAATCCTGTAGACCCATCAGATATATATTCTAGAACAACCGTTCCAGTAACATCTCCAAACTCTATAGTTCCAGCCTCATGGTTTTCTCTATAATATCCATTTGCATTACCTCCTCCACCATATCCATATCTACCCCATAAACCATCTCCTGGTGTATTATCAGTAAATACTGGTGGATCTGTAGATTCGCTACCTGAACTTCCTGACACACCCTCTACTAGAGGTAGTCTTTCTTTTCTGCCTAAATATTGCATTTCTCCATTAGCACCTGCTACAGCTATATTAACGTATGAAACATAGTCAGTGGGTAGGTTTACTGTATTTTTACTATCTAAAGTTAAAACAGCTGTTTTTATTTGTCTAACAACATCAAATGTCAACTCCTTAAGACCTCTTAATCCTATATTAAAATACCTTAAATATTCATGTTCAGACGATTTACCTTCATCAATAAATAAAGTTTTTACTATTTCATCTAGCGATATAAATTGTGCTTTTTCCATTATTATCCTACATTATCATTGGTTACATCTTCTACTGCCTGCTTCATTAATCCGAACACCTGTACAAGATTTGATATTATTTCTGTTTCGTAATCTCCTGGTAAAGGATAAGCCGAAGTGTCACTTAATGTTCTTGAGCTAGCTATATAATGAACCGTTAGAGTATCTATTGAGTCTGTGTTTTTATATAGGTATATCAAATTTCCTTCTGTATAGAAAAATCTCTTACCACTCTTTAATATAGTTTTATTATACATTACATTATGAGAACCACTAGAAGGCATTCTTGTATATATTTTTCTCTCATATTCTCTTGCTGTAGCATCTGGCTCTGTAGTATAGCTATCTAAAGCTTGAAGACTATAAGCTATATCTCCATTAGTTGAAACTACCATTTTATCAACATTAAACCCTCCTTGAGGTATTATTTCTTCAAAAGATATAACAGCACCAGAAATAGTCATGTTTATATTGTCTTCAATAGACATTTTATAAGCATTTTTATCTACAAAGTTTTGAGCTACATCAGAAGCAGCAACAGCGTCAGTTTCTGATAATTGATAATGCAAAGAGTAAATGTTACCACTCTCAAGTATTACCATAATAGATGTTGAGTTTGGTGTTGCATCTGTAGATCCAGCAGAATGAGCTTGTGCCCAAGAAAATCCATGACTTCCTCCTGACTCATCTCCATTTATTTTAAAATTAGTTATAGTAAAACTATATCTAGCTGCCATTACTAATCTAGAATTTGAAGACGGATCTTGGTCAGTAGAAGTAAAATAAATACCTATATCATTACAAATCTTTCTAGCATTCTTATCAGATATTATAGCCTCTAGTAAACTAATGTTAGACCATCTTGCATTATCTCTATTTTGACCCGATGCCTGCCTACCTGACTTTGTGTTTACAGTAAAGTTTATATCATAAGTCTCAGCAATAGTGTTTTCGCTTTCAGCCTCAACATTAACGGTAAAAGATATTCTGTATTTTTCTTCTAATCTTAAAGGACCTGGACTAAACATAAATCTAGCTATATCATCTGTTGTTGCAGATGCTGTAACACCAGTAGAAATGGTAAGAGTTCTTTTAGCTTTAGTTAAAGATGGTGGATCTGCCTCAACTCTAAATACAGACATGTCATTAGGTAAACTTATAGGATGGCTATTTAAAGTACCATAAGAATCATCAGTTACATTTACAGTTTCTTTAGTTAAAAAGTCTCCTGTTATTTCTAGCTCTCCCATCGCTTGAGCTGTACTTTTAGTATAGAACCTATCTGTAATCTCTCTTTTTATAATAGCATCTCTCTCTTGATCTACTAAAGCTAGTATATCTCTTATATCTATAGATGAGTCATCTGAAGCATTACCTCCACTAACTATTCTAAGAACTTGCTCTGCTATTTTATATCTTGTTGTTACAGCCATTTAACTACTCTTTTAATTGTGATAATTTTGATTCAGCGTAACTTAAAGGTTCTTGGTCTCTTAAAGATATACCTATGTATGAAAGCATTCTTTGTGCTATTTCATTGTGTGTTTGCTCTGGAAGAGTTAATTCTACGGTGTCATTACTAGTAGCACTGTGTATATATGTCCCATTTGAAATAACATACGCCCAAAATGGTGCGGTAGGTTTTTTTATAAAAGTAATAACAACAGTTCCAGAGGTGTCTTCAGATGTACTTGAATATATTTCAAAACCCTCATCTATCATTACAGCTATAGGATATTCTGAGTTTGGAGTGGTTATAACACTTTTTAGCCTCATTCCTAATTGATCGTGGTTTATTATTTCTACATTTTTACCAGCAAGTGTCATTCTAATAAAATATAGGTATGTAGCAGGATATGCAAAAGCGTCATTATCTCCTGAAGAATCATATGTTATAGTTTGCTTTGTTATAACAGGAGCTAAATCATCCATGACAGAATGAGTCATAGGGGTAGACGGTGTCCCTGATATACCAATTTTGCCATATCTATCTCTTATAACATCAAGCTGTGCTCTTTCTGCTAATAAATTAAACTCAGAAGGCTTTATAAACCCTCTTTGCTCTTTATTTGCTTCAAATTGAACAAACTTGTATAGCTCATCTATCGTCATCTGTAATTATTTTAAACAAATATAACAAAAAAAAAGGAGGTAACAAACCTGTACCCCCCTTTAATATATCTGTTATGTACTATCTATTAGTTCATGCTTGATAATTGAGCTTTAATTTGATCTAATATTCCGCTTCCAGAATCACTAACACATACATCAGCTAAATGGTCTAAAGGCTTGATTCCTAAAGGAATATTAGCAAACTTAGTACTTATACCTCCCATAGTCCAAGAAGCTTCAGAACCCGTCCATCCTAATATCTGCATTTCTTTAGCTCTTAATATAAGTTGTTTAATTTCCATTTTAGGATCATTAAGTCCATTAATAAATTTCTCAGGATTTTTCTCTGCTAAAACTTTCATATCATATCTAATTTCATCTGTAGATTTATCAACTTTAAGTCCTAATACTTTAGCGTAAGCTATTAACTTATCAAGATTCATGTCAAAAACTAACCTCAAAGCATCCATAGATTTAATAGATTTATCAAGTTTTACTTTAGCATCCTTTTCATAATCAACAGCGTAAAAAGAAGGAGCTGAATTTGACATCCTATTAGGATTACTTCTGTTAGAATTACATATGTCTAAGTATTTTTTTAAAGTAGGATTAGTATAATCAACTCTTAAAAATCCATTACTAAATGTAATAGGAGATTTAACTTTAGCATCTTTTTTTTGCTCATCTTCAAATATTGAAGGCTCTCCAGGTATATATCTTATTTTTCTATTAATTCCCTTTTCTGAATCAAATATAATATCTTCAGCTTTTAACATATGAACAACAGGGAATTTAAGATGTCCTTTTCTATCTCTACGTTCTTTTAATAATCTATATGTTTTTGCTGATTTAGAGTCTTTTTTAAAACCTCTATTAAGGTTTCCAATACCATGAGTATTGGTTTTTTTTGCTGTAGGAGTCTCAACAGTTTTCGTAACCATAGGCTCTACAGTCTTTGTAGTTGTTTGTTTTTTATTTGTCATTATTTCTAAAATTAAATTAAAATCTTTATTAAGATACCTTTGGAGGAGGAGAAACTCCCCCTCCTTAGATATGTTCTTTATACTGCCTGTATATCATTTCAAGACAGTTAGCAATTAGCTATGATTAGTCAGTAACGTCATCATTTGAGCCAGCAGTCTCCAACTCAACAGCAGTAATTTTAGCATTTAAAGCTATACTATTGTTACCATCAAACACAGTAATAATACCACCATCTCTCGATACTGGCTCATTTATTGCGTCTATAATAGATGTCATAACAGCTTTAAAATCACCATCACCAATGGTAAGAGCAACGATTGCAAAAGCAGCAGTCGAATCCTCATCTCCATATTGTTTTGGTCTTTTAAAATACATATTCATTAGAGTAGCACTTACTGGTTCAGCATATTTAAACATACTTACTGGGTAAACACCTGCCTCTAAAGCTGCATTAGCTCCAGCTGCATTTGCAAAATATAAGAATTTTTCCATTTTTATATAAAGTTTATAAGGTTAATAATTAAGATTTCTTGATCAACATGTAACGGTTAGCCGCAAATCCTTCAAAACCTCTTTCACATCTGTAGTGCGATTGTAGCACGTCAGTAGTGTTAGTTTTGTTTTGTAGAACAGCAGAACCCGTTAACCAGTGCTCCATATCTCTCGAATAACCATTAGCAGCTTTATATCGTATTCTCAACGATGGAATACTTTCTCCAGACTTAGCGTCTTTACGCATATCCATAGGAATGCAAACACCGTATCCAGGATAGTTAAATCCAGAAGCACCTAATAATCTTGGGTGATTAAACAAATCATAAGTTTTCTTATGGAATGTATATCCACCTCTTGTGAAAGAATTAAACCCTAAGTTTAACGCCATGTCCTTACTATTTTGAAAAGCACCATAGTTAGCACCACCAGCAGCGTACGCACCTTGAGCAGCTAATAAATCATCAACATCTAAAGATAAATCAATACCTGAATACATAGCGTATTCTTTAGCACCTCTATATTTATCTAAAGACTTAACGATAGCGTCAAAGTCAGCCATTGTGATAGAAGCAGAACCTAAGTCCATAGACTGTCCGTCTGTTTCAATCCAAGGAAGTAAACCTGTAGTTCCTCTAAGTGATGAGTTGTCAGCAACATTGTTACCACCTTTAAATGCTGTTGTAGTAGCCTCTAAAGTAGTGTTAGCAATATCTTCACCTAACATCATCATAATCTCAGAATAATCCAAGAATCTCTTATAAGTATCTGACTCACCTTTTAAGTACCATACATATCCTGAGCCCATTTTTTCATTGTCAACTTTTACATATACAATGTTTGTAGCCTCAGAACCTGTTACTTCAAAAGATTCTTTTAAAATCATACACTTGTTAGAGTATTCATGTACTAATGGAGATAAACCATCTGGTTGTGATCCTCCTTCTGGATGAGCATTACCAATGATAGCCAATTCAAACTGTGTAGAATTACTTACCTTTGATACAGCTGTACCACCAACAGCGGTAGAATACATAGTAAAAGTTACTGTGTCATCATTAGGAAACCCTGTAGCTGTTACATAGTACATATCACCATCTTTATCTCGTAAGATATCACCTGGTCGTACCGCAGCAAAATCAGATCCTCCAATAAATTCATCTTTAAAAGATCCTGAAACAAGAGTACCTGTAATAGAAGCTGTAGTTGAAGCAGCAACCGTACCATTATCAGCTGTTAATTTTAGTGTAGCTGTTACACTGTTATGTCTGAACGCTTCTTCATAGTGTTCAAACGTGTTATTATTTGAGGGAG
>Ga0209232_1000182_pt1 | contig 39449 bp, 53 predicted proteins | sample ETNvirenome_2_60_FD_184066 | JGI IMG/M metagenome (GOLD analysis project Ga0209232, IMG submission 184066) | Marine viral communities from the Pacific Ocean - ETNP_2_60 (SPAdes) (version 2) | ecosystem: Environmental > Aquatic > Marine > Oceanic | place: Pacific Ocean | collected 2013-06-22
CCTTTGTGTTCTACGTACTTTCCTATTAGTTTGGTCGCTGGACCTATCAGACTTAGTAGTGCCATTTTCTATTCCTTTCAATTTATTCCAACAGTCTTCACAATAATATTTAAATTTTTCATAATCAAAAGCTGGTTCGTCACAAAACGAACATTTCTTTTTTGATATAACTAATCTCCATGCTTGGTCAAATGTTCTCATTTTTCTTTAAAATAAAACTCTTTACCTCCTATCAAACCACAAGATAATCCGTTTGTAAATGTAAAGACTATCAAGAAACTTTTATCTTCTTTACCTTGGTAAAATTCTACAAGTCTATTTTGAGATAAACCCCAACCTACTCGTTCTTTGTTTTCTATTTCAGTAACATCTTTTTTTAAATACTTGGCTTCTGCACATTTGTATGTAATTATTCTTTTGTGATAATAAACTTCAGACTGTAATGTATTTACTATTAAAAAAACACAAATACCTATAATAAAATAATCAAATATATTTCTAAACATTACTTTCACTTTCTTTATACCAACCCGCTACAGTATATCTGGGTTTTTTTTTAACTACTTCAACAGCGTGTGCGTAATACATACCATCAAAAAAAACAGACCTGCCTGTTTTAGGCGTTATTGTGATTCCGTCTTTATATATAAGTCTACCGCCTTCAAAATCATCATTTAAATAAACTATAGATGCAAGAGAATACCCATGATTTTTCATTGTATGAAAATCCGTGTGCTCTGGTAAATAACTGTTTATTGGAAACTTTACTATTTCAAAATAATCTAAATATGATTTATTAATTTTACTAGCTTCAATATTTAATTTTCTTTCTAAATTTGGAATTTCATTTTTTTTAAGTAATAAAGGAAATATACTTCTATGTTTTTTTGTCCTACTCAAATTAGATTCGTAATAATCTATTAAATATATACATTGTGTGCTAGACAAAAAATTTTCATATATAACAGTAATCATTTCTCAATCTTCACAAAAAAAACAAGAGTTTTTCGTTGCTCTACATTCCAGTCAATACCAACAGAGTGCGGAATATCTTTTTTATAGAACACACACCTATTTGGTTTAGCCCCAACTATAACACTTGGCTCTAATTTATTTTCATCACTATAAATTCTTGTTCCATTATTTAATGTGTGATTGTTTAGATACACCACACCAGCATAATCAACATCATTAACAGTATCAACATGTATTATACCTTCGTTTTTATTTTTATGAGGTGATTTAATTACTTCTTCTTTGTATGCTTTTCTAAAAAGTATTTTTAAATATTGTATATTAGTTTTAGTATGCTCTTCAAAAGTATTTTTAAATATAATGTAAGCTTCACTATCATTTATCCAATCTTGTGTTTCATGTACAGGATAACCATGATATCTAGTTTCATAAAAATCACTTTGCGGTTGGTGCGTAGCAGAGTATTGCATAAATTCAGAAGCCATGTATATACCTGTAAAATTTTGTTCAGAGAAAAAATTATCTATTATATTTATCCCTTGTATATTCATAGTACTCTTTTATAAATTAATTTTCTTTCCCCTTCAACAACTGGTTTAAAACCCATTTTACCTTCTAAAAACCAACGTACAGTATTAAGGTTCATGGTTTTGTAATCATCTATAATAAGTAAACTATTATCCGTCATACGTTTCATAAAAAAATCTATTTCTTTTTGCACAGCTTGAGATGTGTGAGGTCCATCTAAATGAACAACTGAATATTGACCTAATAAAAAAGTTTGTCCATCTATGGAAAAAGGATATCCCTCCCCCATAGTTTGAAAAAAATATTCGTCAGGAAATTCAAAAAAAGCAAACTCTTTATATTTACTTAATTCAGCTACAGTTTGTACCTTCATTTCATCTGTGTAATCGGCAGTATACGGAGGTCTATCATCATAATGTTTATAGTTTAAATTACCATAGGGATCTACAGCTATATGTCTATAGTTAACAACGCCTTTGGCAATCACAGCATCCATTATAGTTTTTGAACCTAAACCTTTTCGTAAACCTATTTCACAAGTTAAAACTGTGTCTTCCATGTTTAATGTTTCTATTTGCTCTTTTATATACTCGTATTCAAGTGAATCTCCTTCAATCATGTGACCTCATTTTTTCTATTAGTTTACGTTGATGATAAATTTCTTGTCTTTGTTTTTGAAGATCAGAAAGTTGTTCTTTTATTTTTTGTGACACACCAACCGTTTTATTAATTTTTATAATTTTTCTTTTAGGAAACGGTATGATAATAGTCATTACTTCATTCCTGTAAAACCTTTGCCTTTTACTTGAATAGGTTTTATTCCTTTTATATCACTACCTTGTACACCATTTTCACGATGAGGACAACCTAAATTTGATAACGCTCCTATTTTTAAACCCAAAGCTTTTTGACTAACTTTATTTTTTCTTACTTGTCCCACTAAATTAGATAAAGCTTTTGACATATCTCCAGCACTTACTGTTTTAGGTAAAGGTGCAACATTACCTCTTTCTTTTGCTCTATCATATGCTCTTTTTTTTATTGGTTGAAGTTTACCTTTTTTCATTTGAACAGTAGGGTAAATTTCTTTATCAGTTGTAGCAGTTCTCATGGTTTCATTATTTTTAGTAGGTTTCGTTTTAGCATCCACTGCTCTGTTTATAAATGGGTATTTTTTACTTTTTATTAATTTTGCTGCTTCTGTGTAAGCTTTGCCTGGTTTATCTAGTTTATACAAACCTTGTGGAGTAGGTCCTTTTTTAGGAGGTGGCCCAAAAGCTTTACCAGTTTTTGCTTTTGGCACTTTATAAGGCATCGGATATAAGTTTTTACCTCCAACACTTCTTTGTTTAGCTTTTACTCTAGCTTTAAACTCAGCCATGGATGGAATTATCTCTTGTCTAATAGGGTTTTTTTTTGAAGATATGAAAGGTTCAACTATTGATGCTACTTTTGATATTTTACTTATAGTTGAAGACTTTTTTTTAGTCTTTTTTTTCATTTTGTTTACCTCGAAGTATGTTAACTTTTTCATCAGCTACTCGAATACGCTCACTAGACGCAAATTCAGCGTCTTCTCTTTTCATTTTCTCTAAATCTATCTTTTCTTCAAATTCTTCACTCTTTCTGTCTTCAGTTTCTGCAAATTCTTGTGCTCTTCTTTGTAAATCTAAGGCTCGTAAATCAATTTCTCTTTCTTTTAGAGCTACTAATGGATCTTTTTTAGTATTTCCAGACTCTAACTCTTCATAAGCTTGTACTAATTCCGAAATTTGCTTAGCAATTAAAGAATCGGACACGTGTTCAAAGTTTTGAGGATCATTTTTAGACATTTCCACTAAATTTTGGTCGTTTTGTATTTCTAACAACACCATTGCACGTGCTTTAAAAGATATATGTTCCATAATATGTGCTTGTAACACAGCATAAACCTGAGGATTTATGTTTACCATCCTTGTTTTCATAAAAGATAAATGAGATCTAATGTGTGCTTCATGATCTTGTTGCATAAAAGCTTGTAAAGGTATGCCTTTCATCGCATTACTATTCTCTATAGCTGGATCTAAAGGAATTGGTTTTGGAGCAGGCTTCAATAAACTATCAATCTGTTTAGTTCCTAAAGCTTCATAAACTCTATAATACGCCTCCCTCATATCGTGCATCTGTGGTGCACTTGATGCTACCTGCAACTGAGTCTGTGCTAAGGTGAACCTTTGAGACAGTGAAAAAACATCAGGATCAGCTACAGGTAAAACATCTACTTCTGGACCAAAGTCCATCATTTTAACAAATCTATTGCCACCATACACCGCATAGGGATATACGGGAGGGAGGTAGGTGCCAAATACATTTGCCAAAAGCTTAAATTCTTGACGCATAGAATAATAACAACGCTTGTGAATAGCACTCATGACTCTTGAACCACGTTCAAGTAAAGCTAAGGTGCTACCGACTGCTCTGTTTTGTTTATCATTACCAGTTTGTAAATCAGCTATAGCAGCAAATCTTTGACCTGCTTGTACCACAAACCCTAATAAAGAAAATAAAGTCTGACTAGGATCTTTAAAAGGTAATAACATAAATTGATCTTTAATATTTCCACCCGGAGCATCTACATCTCTAAACTCTCCTGGTTGAAAAGGTTGTTCATCATCACGTACTCTAATACCACGGGATTTAAATCCTGCTGGTAGGTTACTTAAAGTTCCTGCATCTAGCAATTGTCTAAGTGCTGCGGTTGCCGCTCTAGATAATCCTCCTATCATATGTATCAATCCAAACCCATAAAATCCCAAACCAGGTAAAAATTTGAAATGAACAAAATAATCTTGTCTTTTATAAGTAACATCATCTTGTTTGTAATTTCTATAAATAGATAATATCTCTTGCGAACCTTCATCGATTGTCACTATATATGGTACTTTTACATTCTTTAAATCTTCATCAACTTCATACTCTTCTAAATCTAAATCTACGTGCATCTCTAAAATATTAAATTGATAGTCGCTATCTTCGGTATTGTTGACACCATCTAATTGATCGTATTTATCCTGCACTTCACTGTCGTCAGATCTAGATGGAAGTATTTCTATGTCTCTGTAAAAACCTGCTCTTTGTTTTTTTAAAATATCGTTTTCACTCATTTTTAAAATGTGTGTTACACGATCACAATCTTTTAAATCCGTTGCGTAGTAAGGAACCACTAAGTCTTCAGCGGGCACAAATTTACTTACTGCTCTTTGCATCATATCATCAAAGTAAACTTTTTTAAAAGTTGAACCAGCAAGAGGAAGATAAAACAACATTTGATCAAACTCAGGAGTATATTCTTCCATCTTGTCCATCAACATATAGTTCATATACTCTTTTACTCTTTGTGCTTGTTGTTCTCTTTGTGGTGTACGCTCTCCAATAACTTGTGTTTTAACTGGACCATTAGCAGGTAATAATTCTTTATATGCTTGTGCTTGAAATTGTGTTACTGCCTCTGCTAGTAATGGATGCGTTACCGAACTTGCTCCTGCAAAAGGTCTGCTTTCTTCAGAGTATTTAAATCCTAATAAATCTAAACCTTTTATGTAAGATTGTTCCCAATCATTTCTTGATTCTTTGTCTTTTCTATAATCTGCAAGTAAATCATTTGCCATTCTTCCAAGAACTCTTTCATCAATTTGCTCTGCTAAATTAGAAAAAAATTCAATAGCTTGTTGCTCTTGCGAAAAATCTTGAGCTGGTTCTTCTTGTACTGGTTCCTCTTCGACTTCTATTTCAGGAACTTCCAATTCCTCTTGTGTAGTTTCTTCTTGTATCATAATAATTTAGTAGGTTTGTTTTTTCCTAATTTACATTTAGCTTTTACAGTACCACCAACTTTCATGTAGCCCATTCTATTTCTAACTGCTTTTGGTAGATTTGGCAAACCTTTATTGTCAGCAGGAATTGGTTTTAGTTTTTTCATACCACCCTTTTTCATTGGTAAATTTAATAAAATGTCTTTGCCTATCTCTACAGCTTCGGGAGCTAGTAAAATCGTATCACGAACTCTTTTAATTTTTTTTAAGGTAGAATCTTTCTTTTTCTTACTTGCTGTGCCACCAGATTTTTTCTTTATGGGTGTAACTTTTTTTAATGCTTTATCTGCTTCTTCTATTGTTAGACTTTTTGGAATTTTTCCTCCATAAATCTTTTTTAATTTTTCCATATTCTTAACAAAGTCTTTACCTTTTCTAATACCACCTTTGTTATATGATTCAAACTCGTAGTCAGGTCTTTTAGTTTTTTTGTAATTTTCATAAGAAGTGTGCATCCTTGTTCTTTTAGAAGGTTGTCCGTAACCTGGTTCAATATCTTCTGTTGGATTTTTTCTTTTTCTTTTCTGTAAAACCACATTTTTAAATTGTGCAAATTTATCCCTTACTTTTCCTGAAACACTTTTTTTAAATCTTTTGGTTGGCACTGGTACATTATATTTTTTACCTTCACGCAAAAAACCTGCTCCTATTTTACTATCTAACATTCCTTGTACTCTTTTGGTAGTGTATTTTTTAGCTTTTTTTGCTATCTTTTTTGTAGGTTCTTTAACAAAAGCTAAAGTAGTCTTATATTTGCCCATTTTGTGCCTCCATGAATAAGTAATAGTTTACCATCTAAAACCAGATCTTACTAGACCCCCTTTGAAGTATCCCGTAGTTGGTAAATCTAACATATCATTAGGAATAGGTAAAGCTAGAAACTCATCATACAAATCAGGGTTAGGTCTTCCATTTTTTAGCTTGTCGATTTTTACTACTGTCAAATCTCCCATGTCTCCCTCAAAAAACTTTTTAAATGAACGATATGCTCGCACAGCTTCTTCTTCAGTCTTATAAGCAGCAAAGTGTTCTCGGTAATCTAAAGCATTTGGAAATAAAAAATCCTCTCCTGTCGCTCTTCTAAAATCCGAAGATTCTTGTGCTCCTTTAACAAATACAAGTTTAAAAGGTTTATCTGGGTCAGATCGAGCAACCTCTTTTTTCTCAAGTTTTACTCCATATTGTTTTGCAAATTTTTCCATTGCTCTTACGATAGTAGATTTTTTATTTGGTAAACCCACGGTTTCTCCATTAGGTTTTTTGTATCCTGCAGCTCCGTCTTGACCACCATATTGAATCCAGTTAGGGTTTTTATTCATACCACGTTTTCGACCATGTAAAAATTCTACTGGGTACACTCCTATATGCGTAACATCAGGTATCTCATTAGCAGCAAGTTTCGCATAAGTTTTTACTGAGTGATCTGATATACCTTGCATACTAGATAACGGTAAATAAGGAAAGCTTTTTGCTTGCCCACTTTCTTGATAGTTTTTTAATATATCATCGCTTCTTCCAGAAAATGTTTTTCGCATAACTTTTTCTTCCACCAACGCATCTAACAATAACTCTTTGTATTGTTTTGATTGTGTATCTGTAAGTAATCCTTGTTCTACTCGTAAGTCATCTAACTCATCGAGTCTTTTTCTAATTTCATTAACTTTAATATTACTTGCTTCTAATCCAGTTTCCGCAGTTTTTGTAAAAAACTCAGCATTAAAAGGATTGATTCTTTCTTGTCCTTGTCTTTTTAACTCTCGCAACGCTTGACTAAAGTCTCCTTGCAACTCGTTAATCATCAAAATACTATCACCATTTGCCATTTTTTGTGTGGTGTACCTTGAAAAATATAAAGGATTTACTTGTAATCTAGTCATTTCATTACCCGTAGATGGCATTTTTCCTGGTGTTTGTCCAGCTATTCTTTCCATACCTTTTTCTACATTTTTAGAATTCGTTCTAGATAAATGTGTTCCATGAAAATGATTGTGTTTGTTTTCAAGTGCATTAAAAAAACCTTTTGTATGTTCAGGTAAATTTAAAATAATTTCTCCGTATCTATCTTCACCTCCTATAGCGTAACTTGCATAACTTCGATATGCTGGAGCTAACCTCTGATCTGAGGCTTTCATATAAGAATCAAATAATTTGTCTTCGTTTTTTCGTACTGTTTTAAAAGCTTTTAATAGTTGGTCTGGAAATTCTTGTGTTGATTTAGGTATTTCTGCACCTTTGTTATACGCCATATCAAAAAGATTGTTCGATCTTCTTTTTAAATCTTCTATAGTTTGTTTGACTGCTCTTTCAACTGTTGCTCTATGATCGTCTCTTAATTTACCTCCCGTGGTTTTAAACATTTTTACATATGATAAATAATCCATAGGAGTATATCCTGATTCTTGTGCAAATCGATTTAATTTATTATAATTTAAGGCACGCCCGTCTATGAGTTCTTGTGGCATTTCTGCATGTTTGTGTAAGCCGTCTGTTATAGATATGTGTCTACTAATTCGTGCTAACCCGTTCAAATAACTATCTAGTCCTTTTCTTATATTTGCAGTATCCGCCTCTGTGTATCCACTAACATCTCTTCCTTGTGCATCTTTGCCTGTTACTTTTTTAAATCTTTTATCATTTCTAATAAAACTAGCGATGTTTTCAAATTCTTTGTCAACAAGTTTTTGCAAAGTCATATACGCATCTTCTACTGTTTCTATACCTTTTTCTAATGATTTTTCTTGATTATCTAAATATCGAAGATGTGTAGCACGTACGTGATACAAAGGATTGTTTTCTACCAAATTTACTAAATCTCTTTTTGATAATTTCACTCCTCTGTCTTGAGCGGCTTTTAAATAACCTCCAACAATTTTATCTTTTTTACCAGTGGCTATTTCTGTTTTTAATTGTTTTTTTAAAGTGTTTACATACTCATCCATTTGTTTTACACCAAACCTTTGACGTAGTTTATCTAAAGCATATACAATTTGTGGATCATCCATTGTAGTTAAATCTTCTATAATCTCTTGGTTTAACTGTCCTTGTGTTTTAAATAAATTGGAATCATCAATCTCTTGTTGCTTTATCGATAAATCCATTTTATCTAAACGTGCATCGGTAGTGCTGTTCACTGATTTGTTCATACGTCTCTTAATCCATTTCACCCATTCATCGGCAGTCAACGGTTCGTTTTTTGGATGAGCTATAATCTGTTGACGCAGAACCGATGATCTTGGAACAATAGACGTTGTATTTTTTTTAAAGTCTTGTATCTTTCCTAAATTTGTAAACGTGTCTGATGTGTCTGGCACATAGGTTTCATCTTTAGGAACTATTTTTTGTAAAGGTTTATTTTCTGCATCGAGTTGTAATGCAGCAGAGTCTCTCTTAATCGCTTTTATTTTTTGTAACTCTTCAAAACTTAATCGTTCTTCCACTTGTTGTTCCGTGGGCACAAGCTCCTTTTGTACTGGCACAAGCTCCTTTGAAAAAACATCAATATCATCCACAGATGTGGGAGCTGTTTCTTTTGGAGTAGTTGCTTTTTGAACGGCTGGTTTAATTTTTTCTTTGATTAACGAGCCAAGTCCCTCGGCTAATTTTTTAAAAATTGAACTAGCCATCGCACTTACAAAGTTTACCAAATAATCTTTTTTTAATTTTCTTTATAGATTTTTTAATTCTTTGTATAATTTTTTTCATATATCCTCCAATCAATTGTCATAATAATAAAAAGGTTTATCTATTAAACCACCTTTTGCGTGTTGTGTTGGTTTAGTTATTTTTTTTTCAAGAAAAGCCTCTGCTGTTTCGTTTTTTTTAACTTGTTTTTTTATCTCTTGTAACTGAACTAAAGTTCTGTTGAGATGATCAAAAAATCTGTGTTTACTTACAGGTTTACCTTCGATAGTTAATTTCATAGTATTGTCTGGTTTCGTAACAAATTCTTGTTTTAACTTAATAATTTTTTTACCTGCATCTGTTAATAAAACAGAAAGAGGTCTACCAGACTCTACAACATCTTTTGTTAAAAATCCCATGTCTATAAGTTTTTGTAATATACGTATCATATTTTCTAATAATAATTATATTGTTTCGGTGGTCGATCTTCGTTATCCACATAATCCGAGTATAACTCAACAAAGTTCCCTTGTCTGTACCTAAGTAGAGCTTGTGTCATACTATCTACAAAATCATCATTGGCTCCGTGAGGAAAGGCGGCCACTTCATCGATTACATCTTCTGCAAACTTTTCACCATGTGGAAACCATACGGCACCACTTTCAAACAAAGGGGCTACTGCATTAACTCTGGCGTGTTTATCATTTCCTCTTGTCGGTGTAAAAGGAACAACGGGTATACCCATTCTACGAAATTCTTGTGTCAATGGTTCACCACTAGCTTTTTGTTCTATGATAACAGTTTCAGGTTCCCAATATTTATACGCATCTAATGCTACCACTTTCAATTCAGGAAAATCATATTTGCCTCGCATCGCATCTAGCAAAATTACATGCGGTGTAGCCTCATCAGGAAAAAAAATACCCCACGTAGTAATCGCAGAATAATCCGCAGTTTCTTTTTTACTAAACGCTGTATCATAACTTTGTATCACATGCACTAAATTAGGAACATGTTCACCCTTCCAAGGTTGCCACCATTCTCGTTTGATAATCGCACCTTCCTCTGATGTAGGCTCTTGCATATACTGAGCCGACCAGTTACGAATTGGAATCGATGCTTTGACTCTTTCTAAATCCTCTAACTCCCAATACTCAGGCCACACTGGGTTCCCTGATTCGAGAATCGCTGGGAATGAAATTTGTCGCCATGTATCTGCTTTTGGTTCCGTTTGAGCCTTCAACAATCTGCCTGTTAAATCATCTTCTGCCCATCGTGTCATTACCAATAATATTGAGCCTCCTGGTTGTAATCTTTGTCGAGGACCTGAGGTGTACCAATCATACGCTCGTTCCATTGCCAAGTCTGACATAGAGTCTTGTTCCGTGTGCGGGTCATCGATAATCAGTAAGTCCGCACCACGACCCGTGATACTCGCACCAACGCCCGCGGCATAATATTCACCGCCCTGATTTGTTTCCCATCTACCTTTTGCCTTGGAGTCCTCACGAAGTTTTACGTCTCCAAAAATTTGTTTGTACTCTGGTGAATCAATAATATTACGAACCTTACTTCCGAACCTTACTGCAAGTTCTGTGTTATGAGACACTTGCATAATTTTCATTTTTGGAAACTTCCCTATAATCCAAGCAGGGTAATACACAGAAGCAAATTCTGATTTAGTATGTCTAGGGGGCATATTAATAATGAGCCTCCCTTTTTTTTCTTTAGCTATATTTGTAAATTCATGAGCTATGATTTGATGATGACCCCACTTACTTTTTTCTTTTTCTTTTCTACATATAAAATCTGGCCAGACTTCTTGCACAAAGTACAAAAAATTATCTTGACATAATTTAATATGTTGTAACAAGAGCCTCTCAACCTCGAGCCTCAATTTTTCAACAGGTAAGTTTTGTTTCTGCATCTATAGTTTTATATCATATATACATGTATTTGTCTTGCAAGACTTTACTAAGAGTTATAACTATGGGGCGTGACGGGCTGGACGGGCACGGCATTCCCCAGCGTAAACCAAAAAAAAACCGAGCCTCCGATGAGGCTCGGTTCCGTTGCAACGGATAGCTTGGAGGCTATTCGTTTGTTTCTTGACCTGACATTCTAGACAGTAACGGTTCGACTCTTTGCATAAACTTTTGCTTTAATACTTGGATAGCATCAGCATTGGGGTAAGCAACCATAGTCTCTTCAACAACAGCCTCTAAAGTTTTGTAAAGGTGTTGCCAATTAATAGTTCCGTTTACTAGTTCTGTGGTGCTTGACTTGTGAACCTCGAAAGCTTTCTGCAATACTTCAATCTCTGTTTCCAGAGATTGAAGTCTATTGTTTAGTTGAGTAGATAAATCATTTGGCATTATGCACTCTCCCTATTGTTATGTCTTACTTCCCAGATAGCTTTGAGTTTTTTATGGTAATCCTCAGCCTCTTGCTTATCCCAGAACACTCTAATAGATTGATCTTGATATCTACTATCTTTAGACCAATACAATCTTTCAAAGTAATCAATACAATCTTTGAACTCATCAACTGTATAAAATTCTAAAGATGGATCTCCAACTAGGTTGTGATCATCTACTATATATACTGTTTGTTTTTCTGTTTTCATTTTTGACCTCCAAGTCTTTTGATTAATAATACATTTATTATATAAGATGTATCTTATAGATGCAACCTATATCTATTATAGGAAAAACCTATAAGACATATTATGACCAATCTTATACCTGTCCTGGTGCTGCCTGGCTTCCAGGTAACTTAAACTAAAAGGAAAACCATTTTCATTTCTCAACGAGAACGAGAACGAGAAGTCAGATTAAACATAGCAACCAAACCACAAGTCCTAGAATTGTCAAAACAAAAATCCACCGCAAAATAAAAAAGACCAAGAACAGGAAACCTAATAAAACTCCAACAAAGATCATCACGATGCCCCCTGTGTGCTGCACCTGGCTCCAGGCAGCAAACTAAACCTAAAACAAAAGGGCTTTGCATAAGCAAAGCCCAACGAGAACGAGAACGAGAAAACCATCAGTGTGCCCCTCCCCAGTCGCTGTAGTAAGGTCTATTGTTTTCTGCGTGTCCTTCCATAAACCTAGCCATTACCTCAACCACTTCGTCATCATCTATATAAATAGAAGCACCGTCAAACCAATCTAGAAAATAATATTTTATTGTGTTTTCATTGTCATACACTCTGAACTCATCAGAAGGACCACCCCAAGACAACTGCCAACGAAAATATCCGATAGGTTGATTTCCGAATGTATCTGGGGGTACATAGTCAAAACCTAACCCCTCCAGCTTTCCTTCTTTTAATTGTGTTAACCTGCCTTTGTATTCTTCTTCTATTCTACTTTTGCAATTTTTATAATCTTTCATTTTTTTTCTCTCCTTATTTTATATAAGATATATCACACACCATAAAAAAAGCAAGAGTTTTTTTTCTACCGACAGGGATTATTAAACGGACCCGGGTCCTGTGCTGCCCAGCGTTCAGCAGCAACTGAAACTAAAACTAAAACCTCGTTCTCGTTTCAACGAGAACGAGAACGAGAACGAGGAATAGGTTTACTATTTATTTTTTGTCGTTGTTCTTCACCTCCGACTCTTGCCAACTGTTTCCGTTAGCAATGCACTTGCCCACACCCACCAAGGTATAAGTTTTATTAGGTTGAGGTTTATCTTGTATAAAACCTTTTTCTCTGCCGTACTTCATCAACCCTTTTATAAATTCATCTTTCATAATTTTCTCCTTATTTATTGTCCTACCCTATCACATATAAGATATATTGCAACTATTTTTTTACATATCTTTCATCATAACCAATGTCTCCCGGACCCGGGACAGCCCCGGAGCAGCGTTGAACTGAAACTTAACTGAACCAAGGTTCGTGATGCAAGGGCAACGAGAACGAGAACGAGATTCTCGCACCTTGAGAATTTCAAGCATACTGTCCTTGCTAGTCAGATGCAGAATGAAGGATTTGCCACCAGATTGTAATCTTTTTAAATGCCAAGCAAATTGATAGTTGCTAATACCATAATTCTTACCTCTATTACATTTCAATTCTATCCAAAATTCTTTACCTTCAATACAAGCATTTATGTCAGGGATTCCGTTTATAGTAGAGGATTCTATTCTAAAAAAATGCCAAGTTGGTTCAACCTTTTGAATCTGGTTAATCCAAGACCACAATTTTGATTCAGTAATCATATTCAAAAAAGTATAATGCACTTGCTTACAAAAAAAAATAAAAAAAAAATTGCAGAGTCCTGTCGGTAAGAGAGTATATATTTTCCTATTTTTTAGGAATTTTTCCTAAAACCTAAATCGCTGCAATATGCAGATTTCTCTTTATTTTCCCAATTTCCTAAAATATTTGCTTATTTTACACTTACTTTTAAAAAAAAGTTGTAAGGAAGGACATTATACATTTGACATTATATAGGATATGTCTTATATATAGTATATCATTAATTTATAAGGAGATAATAATGGATAAAGATAATATAAAAACTATTACTGTAGAAACTACACCAGAAGAAGAAAAGAAGTGGCACGAAGAATATTATGAAAGAAAAGACAGACAGAAAAAAGACTTTGAGGCATTAATTAAACCAGAGGCACTGAGAGTCTTAAAAGATTTTGGAATAACTAAAGCTTATGTGCATTATAGTGGTTGTGGAGATGATGGTTCAATAAATGAAGTAGAGTTTTATGTAGGTAAAAATGTAATTACTTTAAATGATTCTCACATAGTTGACAGAGGAGAGAGAAGATATTGGTGTTACACAGACCATAAGTATAAAACCACCACAGAGCCAATGCACTTAAAAGATTATTTTGAAGATGTAGCTTATGATTTTTTAGAGGCATTTCACGGAGGTTGGGAAATCAATGAAGGACAACACGGAGGTATGTATTTTAAAGTAGCTGAAAATGAAATCCAACACGACTATGTAGAAATTGTAGAGAATGAAAGAGAGGAGAACATATAATGGCTAACTGTTATCACCACGCAGTATCATCTGTAAAGAAATGGGGAGGTAGTCCTGAGGACTACCAACCTATTCACGATTGGTTTGATGAGAGTAAAAAGATAATGGCTGATTTTAGACATAGAGCATTAAGACATCACGCAGAAGGTTGTTTCGCTTGTGAAGAAAAGTTTGGCACTACCATTACTAATTCAGACGGAAGAAAAGTTCCTGTAAGACTAATTGCAGAAAGACATATCATTGAAGATTTAGGATTCATTCCTAGTATGATTGATTGGTTCACACATATTGTACCACAGAAGTTTATGATGAGAGGAGGATATTTAAAAGATGATAAACGAATATAAAATACAAATAGAAGATTATAGATTGTCAAGAGATGCAGTTGAACAATCAGATTTGTATAAAACTATGAATAGAGTATCAGACTCTATTCATAGTTTTAAGTTGGTAACTTTAACAACACCTTTAGATGCAGATAGGAGTGAAAATGTTAAACTATAATAATATTAATTTAAGAAAATTAAATGCAGAAGATTACATTGCCATTTCTTGTGAAATGGCAGATGATTTGATGCAAGTGAAATTTGGTAAAGAATATGAAAAGTATGTTCATTATGATGTAGACGGAAACACAAGTTATACAGAGGAAGGACAAAAAATATTCGAGGACATTTTAGCTAGTGTAGAGCAATGTATGACAGATGTAGACATAATACAAAAGGAGGAGTAAATGAGTTTAGATGAAATTACAGGAGATAAGTTAAGAAAAGCTTGTTTAGAGATAAAGTTGCAAAGAATAAAAGATTTTAGAAAAACTTTACCTATAGACACAAAACAATGGGCTTTGAATCATTGGGCAGATGTTGAGGAAGTATTAGAAAAAGAGTTAGAAAAAGAGTTAGAATGTAATCGTTGCGAAGGTAAAGGATATTATAATTTAAGTGCGAATTATGACGATAGTGATAGTAGAATAGAATGTGAAAATTGTTATGGTTCTGGTAAAAAGGAGAATGAAGATGAGTAATTTTGATTACAAAGATAAAAAGTATGCAACCGAATATTTTAGTCAATTAATAGGTCATACAATTAAAGAGTTCCACTTTCCAGAAAGTGAACACGCATTAAATCCATTTCCAATATTTGTTACTGAAGATAAACAAGGTAAAAAATGGCAAGTGGATGTGAGTTGCGACCAAGAAGGTAATGGTGGTGGTTTTTTATTTATTCAAAAAGATAAGGAGAAATAAATGCAAATTGAATTACACAGATTAAAGAACGCAGTTAAAGATATAAAACAAAGTTGGGGAGAACCAAATGACAGTCATACGAGAGCCGAGTATAATGGTATGTGTAAAGGGCTTGATATGATTGTAAATCATTTTCAAGAGATTATAGAGTCAGAGATAGATGAAGAGAATAAAAAATGAAAGTATTATCTTTATTTGACGGAATGTCCTGTGGGCGTGTAGCGTTAGACAGGATTGGTGCAGAAGTAGAGTTGTACCAATCCTCCGAGATAGACAAATACGCCATACAAATATCTAAAAAAAATTATCCTAGCACACAACAGTTGGGAGATATACGAGACATTGGTTCGAGGAGCGAGAACCTTGTTGCTCCAGATCTGGTTATGGGAGGTTCACCTTGTCAGTCATTTAGCTTTGCTGGAAGTGGACGAGCATTTGATGACGATAGAGGAAAATTGTTTTGGGAGTTTCTGCGAGTGTTGAACGAAACAAAACCAAAATATTTTCTGCTGGAAAATGTGCGTATGAAACAAGAACACCAAGATGTTATCTCACGAGAACTTGGTGTAAAACCTGTGCTTATAAATAGTGCTTTGGTATCTGCACAAAATCGTAATCGTTTGTATTGGACAAACATACCAAACATCACAGTGCCACAAGACAAAAAAATATTGTTGCGAGACATATTAGAATGTGGTTGCGTGGATAGAGATAAGTCCCACTGTTTAGATGCAAACTATTTTAAAGGTGGGAATCTTAAACAATACTATGAAAAGTCAAGAAGGCAATTGGTCTTTAATAGATGTTTGCGTGTAGGAGATGCAGACATAAAGGGACACGATAGTATTAAACGAGTGTACTCACCAGAAGGTAAAGCACCGACATTGACAACAATGCAAGGAGGACACAGAGAACCCAAAGTATGTTGTGGTGCAATTCGAGGAAGGTACAAAATTAATGGCATACGACAAGACCACAAACATTCAGTTAAAGGATTGACAGAGCAACAATTAGAACTGCGAGTTGATCAGAAAACAAATACTTTAACGACTGTGCAAAAAGATAATGTGGTAGTGAACCCAGAGAATCTAAGATGGAGAAAGTTAACCCCATTAGAATGTGAACGATTGCAGACATTACCAGATAATTATACACAAGGTGTATCAAACACACAACGATATAAAATGATTGGCAATGGTTGGACAGTTGATGTGGTGGCACATCTTATGAAGGGATTATTAGAAGATTAGGGAGTAGAGATTGAAAAAACTACTCCCTTAATAAAGAGAAAAATTTGAATAAAAATATTCATTTATAAAATTAGTCTTTTTCAGGCGTAATGTCAATAATATTCACACCTTCGCCTATTTTATTTTCAAGTTCTTGTAACCTTTTTTCTAATTGTTCTCTGTTCATACCTTCCAGCGTATTATGAGTTACTTCTTTTTTATCTACAAATAAACCAGCGAGTTGTCCAGAACGGTATTCTGAATTAATTGCTCCTGTATACTGCCCTTTAGCTTCAGCACCATCACGCAGTCTTTCAAAGGTTTTATATCTTCGCAGCTTATCCTTTTCATATTTTTCTTTTTCGATAGCTAACTGGTTTTCCAGGTAACGGCAAACATGAGGATTTAAATCTGGATTAGTTAATTTACTAGCGAGAACCATAGCGGTGGATCGATTCTTGGTTTTATATCCAGCTTTTAATAAAGCATCTGCTTTTGTTATTTGACCCCAATGCTTTACTAGAATATGAACAAACTCTTTTTGTTTGGTTGTCAAGTCATCTTGTGTACGAAGTATAGCTTTTTTCTGCGGCATTACGATATCACAGTTGTGTATAATGTAGACACGAAATCTGTTGACGAGGTTACAACGGCTCTTCTAAGTTGTCGTATCTTACCTTTATATTGTCTTTTTACTTTTGATTCTTTGATAGCTTGTATGGATTTACTAAACAAATAATATTTATTCCACATAACTTGTCGTATCGTAAATCTAATTCTTCTATGTTTAATTGCTAGTAAATAAGAATAATGCACATCTTCGTAATCCAGGTCGCCCCAATCACACACACTTTGGAAATCAGTACAATTAGAAACAATCCAATTATGTGCAGAGCCTTTTTGTATGGAATTTTTTCTATCGGAATGTTTAATCATAGTATCTTCAATAGCATTAATTAAAACACCACGCCACAACTTTTCTTCTGAAGATAAATCGTTTGAATTAACCAAACTTCTGCTTAATCTATATCCAACAGTCTTGAGAAATTCTGGTGCTAAATACATTAATGTCCATACTTCTTTATTAAATCCGTTAAAAGTTCTTTATATAATCTAATTACACGCTTGTCAAATTTCGTTTTACTTTTGTGTTTGGTTAGTTGTAAATAATCAGAACATATTTGCTCAATAAACATATGTTTTTCGTCTGAAGACAAGGTACTAAAATCCATTGTGTAGACATCTAATAATTCTGAAAAGTCATTTCTCATAATCTTCTTTTGTTTTTTGACTTGTATGTGGGTAGTTGACTATCGCAATTGCTACATACAAATCGTAAATTTTCTACTCTGTTATCATTATAAACTCCATTTATGTGGTCTAATATTAACACTAATGGTTTGTTGTTCCAGATAGGTTGTAAACCACATATTTGACAAGTATATTCTACTACATTATATGTACGCAGTCTCTCTACGATTCGATGTCTTGGGTGTGTTGAATTTACAACAAATACCTCAGAGTCACGCTTTCTGTTGGTCAGTAAGCGTTTCTCTTGAGGCGTGAGGCGTTTTCCTTGTGATATTTTTTTATAAACAAGTGACTTTTTACTACTTGACGTCACTTTTTTGCAGGATCTTATCTATTAAATCTTCTTTCTTAACATGTTCTTTCTTGGCTCTGTATGAAATACTATCGTCCACTAACTTAGCTATTTGTTGATCTGGTGTCCTAAATTTATCATTAGCTAATCCTTTTAATAACCTAAAAGTGTTTACTCGTATTGCAATACTTCTCCATTTTGTTGTGTCCATTTGTACTCCTTAAAATAAATAATAAATAAAACCTGCAACTCCCGCAGTAAATAATAAAAACATTTTAGGAAAAGCCAACATAAAAATTAAAGAAAGTAATACCCATATTTTAGTCATTAGTACCTCTGCAAATTTTTTAATTTTTCACGAAAGTCTTCACCATATTGAAAAGCTTCTTTCACCAACATATCCGCTGTCTGTAGCTGTATACCATACACATCTTTAAGTTGGTCTGTAGCTTCTCCTATAGATTTCTCTTGTTCTTGAACTTCATCTAAAATTCTTTGAATACCTTGATACCACACACTGAATTTAGGTGTTTTAGGAGCAGAAAAACTTTCTTGCACCTTAAACATATTTTTATGGGGATTATCTTTTATCAATGTCTTGTCCCTGTAATATAATCTATCCACTCTTCTACCATAGTAGTATCTCTCACATCTAAATCAGCAAATAGTTTTAATAAATAACTATTTTGTATTTGAAGAACAGCCTGCTCCTTTGAAAGAGAGCCTTTTTTTAATTTAGATGCTATAGCATCTAATACTTTATCTGCTTCGTCTTCATAATATCTTTTTGTTAAACTCATATTTATTCTCCTTATGTATACTTAAATATAAGAAATATCTGATAAATGTCAAGTGATGTTGACAAATATATCTAATTTATACTATAAATATTGTAAAGAGGTAGTATGGAACTATTAAATGAAAAAATAGCTCTTGAACATCTTTGGACAAAGTTGTATCAAAAAAATGGTGTTTATACCACAGACATGATACCGTTAACACTAAGAATTAAAGAGTTGACAAAACAACTTATAATCCAAGACCAAGAGTCTACAAAAAAAAGATTTCATAATCAAGTCTAACTAGCTTGACCGAAATCATTTCCGATGGCAACATCGACAACTGATGGAACAATCAATTCCACACAAGTCTCCATCTCTCTTTTTATTATCTTAATATCTTTTTTATCTTTAATATTGAAACATAATTCATCGTGGATTTGTAAAATAGGTAAATAACCTTTTTCAGCACAAGATATAATTGCAGTTTTTGTTTGGTCTGCTGCACTGCCTTGTATAAGACGATTTAACGCTTTGTAAGTGAAAGCACGCTTTATATTATTTATACCGTATTTAGCACTAGCATTTTCATACTTCTCTGCATTGTGAATACCAAAGTCTTTAGGCTCCCACATATCAAATCTACATTTTCTACCTTTTTTAGTTCGTATGACACCAGTGTCTGTAGCTAATTTCATACACTTGTCTGATAAATTTTTCATGAACGGCACTTTACGATTATATTTATTTATTAAAGAGGTAGCTTCTTCTAAAGGTAAGGCTAACATATTTGCCAATTTATTTTTCCCCATTCCATACATCAAACCAAGACCAATTGTCTTTGCTTGTTTTCTTTCTATACCACATATATCAGCAACAGTTTGATGAAAATCTGCATCAGCATTTGTGTAGGCGTCTACTAATTCTTGACTACCCTCATAACCAATAGCATTAGCGTAATGAACAGCCAATTTAGGTTCTTGTTGACTAAAATCAAAACTACCCCATTGACAACCTTCTTCAGGTAAAAACAATCCTCTGATCAAAGGGCCGAGTTCCTTGTTGCGTGCTGGTAGTTGCTGTAAATTAGGGTTCGACATTGATAAACGGCCAGACACGGTGCCTCCTGAATCACTTCGTAATTGCTGTATCTCAGCGTGAATACGACCCTTATGTTCATATTTCATAATGCTTGCTAAAAAAGTAGAATGAAATTTATTCACTTCTCTTGCTTGCACTATTAATTTACTTATTTCGTTAGAATCACTCAACAACCATTGTTGTGTAAAACTAGGTTCTCCACTCTTGGGTGTTTTCGGATATTCAATATGTAATTTATCAAATGCAAAACCAATCTGTCTTGCGTTCCAAATGTCAATATCCTTACCAATTAAATCTTTTATCTGTTGTAAAACTACTTTTTCTTTGTTTTGAAAATCACTTTGTAAAACAGAAGCTTTTTCTACATCTACACGGACACCTCTTTGTCGCATATTAATTAAGATAGGTAACAATTTTTTTTCTAATTCCCAAACAGTTTGTAAATCTTGTTTACTTATTTCATGTTTAAATCTTTGCCACAAAAGATACGTGAGCCGTGCATCTTGTTCCGCATAATGTCCAACATATTCAGCTGGCAGTTTCCACATCTCGCCTTTTGGATCTACACCATGTGCTTTTGCAGCTTCAAACAATTCTTGCTCTGCTTTTATTTCACCTAAATAATCTTTTGCTAATACATTTAATTTGTAGCTATATCTGTTTTCATCTATCAAAGCCCCGGCAATCATGGTATCGACAATCTCCCCATTGACCTCGATACCATATGCCTTCAACCACCCCACATCATATTGTGCGTTGTGGAATATTTTACGACAAGGTAATTTACAAATGTCTTGCATATATTGTAAGACTTGCTCTTTGATTAAATTACCACCGCCATAATGTTCCATAGGATAATAGCCTTGCCAACCTTCCGTTGCAACTGCAAAGCCCACGATTTTACCTTGTCCTGTAGCCCATCCAGCTCCTATACCATTATTAATCCCATCATCTTTTGTTTCTAAATCTATAGCAATCTCTTTAGCATCACTAAGGTCTTTGTAATCTAATGGAGCAGACCAAATATTTTTTTTCAAATTAAAGACTAACTGCATAGCTGTCATTATATATTCCTTTTTTAAATATTACTATAGCACTAGGAAACGGAGCTGGTCCTTTACCAGAAAATTTTATTCTACCTTTTATAAATCTTATTTGTCCTTTGAAACAATAGTCGTGCCAATATGTAGTATCTGTTCTAGCTGGAATTAAACAAACTACTGTTGCACCTTTTAAACTTTCTTCATACGCTTTCTTAATCCACAACTTAATTTGTTGTCCGTAAGGAGGATTCATAAATACTACATCCTTTGACCAGTCTTGTTTTAAACCATCTTCTTTTATAGTGTAAAACTTTTTACACTTTTTATTTTCAATTGTACAACAAGGATCTAATGTGAATCTAAATTCTCTGTTTAATTGGTTATAAATATAGGTAGGAGTTACCCATTCATTTGATTCACTGCTAAACATACTTTTATTTATCATGAAAGCCCCAGAAATCTAGGGTTTTGAGTTCGATATTGGATATAAAGCTCACTGAGTGCATGTAAAAAATTTTTGCTTATGATTCTACCTAAAAATATAAAATTAAACATCAGGATTATCCACTTTTGCATATGCTAAATTACCAGACACCGTTATACGTGGTTCGTCTACTCCATAAAAAGGATATACAAGATGTTGTAGACCTGCTGGAAAAAGAAATAAAGTTTGCTCCCAACTTTTATCAACAGCATAATATATTTCTGCAATTCTTTTATACCAATCTGGAACTAAAAAACTTAAATGTCCTGCTTTAGGTGAATTACTTTTTACACCTGGTGACATGTTTTGCATTTGCTCTGCATCAAATGGAACTTGTACAAAAATTATAAATGAAAATAATCCTGAGTGACTATGTATAGGATTAAATTCATGTTTATACATTTCATTACACCACAAATTTACTAAATTTAACCTTAATCTGTAAGTGTCCCCTTCATAATTTCTTAAATATTTTTTAAATTCACTATCTAAATAATCTTTGTACCAACCAGTAGACTCTATACATTCTATTAAAAATTGTTCAAGATTAGGAAAGTTTGCATCCATAAGATATTCATTTACAATGTTTCCTGCCAGATGATGATTATGCCTAGTTTTATCTTGTAATGCTTTAGCAACTCTTTGTTTTGTTTCTGCAAACAAATTATCAGTCAATGTAAATTTAGTCAGTTGCATAATCTCTCTCCAAAATCATTTCACAATAGTGTATGGCTTTTTTTATATCCTCAGCTTTACCTTTATCTTTGTGTCTACAAATATACTTGATTACGTTACCCTCTGCAAATAAAAGTTTGTTTTTATTAACAAAATCAGCAGGTTGTATATTAAATTTTTTGTAGTGCGAGCTGCCTTTTTGCCACAATTTCTTTTTCTCTTTCATATTCCTCCATATGTTTTAAACTAAAACCATCACGTAATAAATTAAATAACTTATCTTCAACATCTCTCTTACTAGGTCGAGTATTGAATTCTAAAACTAAACGTATTTTATATTTTGTCATAGGTTTTGTAATGCGTAAAAACTATAAACTACAGTATAAATTAATAGTAATTCTATCATTGTTTCTTCTCCCTTAAATAAATTAAATATTCTTCTCCTATTGGATAATTGTATTTATAATCACTTGATAAAACATGTAAAGTATCCTTTGCTCTTGTTATACCAGTGTAGATTACTCTTCTCTCATCCGACTTTTCATTAACATTTTTATTATAAAAATTTGATGGCCAATTTGCTTTAGTATATAATAAAACATTATCAGCCTCTCCTCCTTTGACAGAGTGTATGGTGTCAATTATTATTTGAGGTTCCTCATCTAATTTTTGTTGACCATATCTCTTCAATAATCTTACAAAGTATTCCGTTTGCACTGGTGTAAAGTTACGAGTCAGCACTTCCCACCAAGGTTTTTTTACATCTTTATCAGTCATATCTAAACCACACCACTCTCTTAGTTCTGTAAAATCATAGGATTTGGTGTCTACACATCCTAACCAAAACCTAGTGGTTCGATATTCTAAATCTTTTAAAGCACGTACATATTTATACATATTTTCCGCTTCCATTTTATTTACACCCTTGCCGTTGCTGATTTTTGTCCAAGATTTTATAGCGTTCCATTGTTTTATATCAAAAGATTTATTACCTTTGTTGTCAGCGTAATACAGTCCAGCGTTTTTTGCAGCTATTCTAAGTTCATTTACCGTAGTGTTTATACGTCCTAATATGTACCAAGTGCCAGGTAAATCTCCTATAGGAACTTCATTAAAACTTAAATATCTTTTAACAAATCCTTTTTTTGTTTTTGGATAATAATCTTTTTCTACACTATCTAATATACCTCTGCGAACTATTTGTGAAAAATGATGTATCGCTTCACCAAACCTTCGTGTCTGTCTAAGTATGACTTTCCTTCCGGGAAAATACTTAGTAAAATATTTTGGATCTGAGCCATTCCACTTATATATACTTTGGTCATCATCGCCTGCCACGTAAATTCTTTTTACACTATCCGCCATTTTATAAATTACTGACCATTGCAAAGGAGTAAAATCTTGTGCTTCATCTAAAATTAAAACTTCTAAATCTGGAAACTCTACATTGTCAATGGTGCGTTCTATCATATCTGTAAAATCTATAAAACTATCTTTTTTATAATGTTCGTATGTATTTATTTTTCTAATGAATACATCAAGACTATCCTTTTTGTAACTTTCTTTTTTGTAAATTAAAACTGGATCTTCCATCATATTTCTAGCTTTGTCGTATATACCTAAACTCCAATCTTTGTATTGAAAGTTATCATCCGTGAGGCGTGAGTCGCTAGTCTTTATTATTTTTGTTTGCAATGCAAAATCTAACATACAAGCTCTAGGGTCAAACACTTCTTCTTCATGATATTTTTTACAATAACTATGTAATGTTTTAAATCTTGCAAAGTCATCCTCAGTATATTTTGGAAAAGCAGCCAATGCTCTATCTTGAGCCGTGTTTACTGCTTTATTAGTGAAAGATATAAAAGCAATGTCCATAGGATGCACACCCTTATTTAAATATCTTTTTAATACTCTTTCAATTAAAGTATGAGTTTTTCCTGTACCAGGAGGCCCAAATATTTTAATTGTTTTTTTGTATATCTGACTTTGTTTTCGTAGTCCTAAATCTCTTGTGGTACTCATCATCCATCTCTGTTACTGGTTCACTATCTTTCTTATTTATTGTTTCGTGTCTTACAAACTCTGGCATCTCTACATACCAAACATTTTTCTCACCCTCGTGATAATCTTTTCTAGCACATCCTAACATTCGCAGTGCATCTGCTGTGGTATTAAAAGCTTTAGCATTTTTCTTTTTTAAAAATCGATCCAAGGTATATTTTTTAAAATAACACACATTGCTTTTACTATCCAACACAATATAAGAATCTTTTAATTTTTCAAACTTATCTTGTTCTATATGTGACTCAAAAAAATCTTTTAAAATTAAATATCGTTCTTCTTCTAATGTGTCCACATACGCATGCTCCACACTTTCTACAGACTTTTCTACAATACCTTTCATAAGTAATTCAAAAGGACTAGGACCTTTTCTTGGTTTTGGTAACGTCAACCAATAAATTCTATAACGAAGTAACTTTACTCTCCAACTTTTTTCATCTTTCATATCTTCTGGAGTAACACTTACATGTTGTCCCTTAAAATCAAATTCATAAAATGTATTCTTTGTGTCTTGTATATAAGAAATATTTGTGAAATCATCAATAATCTCTGGAACAAAATCTCCAATTCCAAGTTTTCTAGTTTTACAAAGTTCTTTATTACATATGGGTTGATACTCTAAGTGTTTAGGAGGACACTGAAAACTATAACCCTCTTTATGTATACTCTTCGTCATAGTTCTAACTTCTTGCTCTGGTAATGGCTTTACAAATATAGAATGATTTCTTTGCAACAACAAAGTTTCTAAATCTGGTAATGCAATGGATGGATTTTTCTTGATTTCTAATACCACCACATTATATAAGAATTGGTGTCTGTTTGTACCAGACCACCCTTCTTGTATTAATTTTTGCACACAAGGCGGATAATGTTTCCAATCTTGTTCTATTTCGTTTTCTTGAACAGATATTTTACAAAATTCTTCTGGTTCAACTGTTTTCTTTTCTACTTCTTCTAAAAATCTTTCTAATAATAAAGGTGTATTGTCATCATCATAACCCATTTCTCTTGTTCTAGTGTGGTTACTATAAGGCATGTTAATCGTTTTGTTACAAGGATAAACCTCATTAGCTAAAAAATATTGCTCATTGATTTCACATAACTTTTGTTTTACTTTTTCTATTTCATAAGGTTTAGTAAAAAATACAAATATATGTAAACCACCGCTCTTTGACAAAACTGGTACTAATGGCAGTTTATATTTTGCTATTATATCAACATACTTTTTTTGATTATAATCTTTGTAGTTTGCTGGGTCTACGTCTATACAAGACCATTGACATTTGCCTTCATGTTCAGGTCGAATACCTATACCTATTTTTCCCTCTAAATGTTGCTTCCAAATCTCAGGCGTCACTTTGCCTTTTACAGTTTTGTAATTAGCTTGTCTTTTGCCAGATTCAGTCCTCTCTTCTGTAAGAGAGAACTGAACATGTGACTCTTGAAATCCAGCAAACAATTTGCATAGTTTGCTGTGCATGATTACTCTTTAAACTGATTTATATCATCCTTAGCAGTTTGAGTAGGAATCTGTGCAACTTTAGTTCCCTCATCAACGTACTCTATCTTACCAAAGATATTTGAAGTTTTTGTTATCTTGTGAAAATCTTCAGTAGTTTCTCTAGCTAACGCATCAGTCGGTTTGTCTAAAAATCTATCAAACTCTATATTCCAACCCCACCAACTATTTTCTCCATTTGATTCTTTGGTTGTATTTAATTTATAAACAGTCATCCAAGAGGCTGGTCTGTAAAAACCTTGCTTGTCTTGCATCCTTTTTGACATCATCATAGAGTTCCACAACTTTGATTTTTTCCTTTGTGTAGATTTCATAGTGATTAAAGCAGTCTCTATAGGTTCATACTTTTCATTAAGTATGTATACAAAATGATTACCAGTATCCTCAACATAATGACCATTATCTAGTCTGTCTTTTTTTTGAGGATCACGAGTACACTTATCTAATATACTTCTGTCTGTATGCACTGCAATAGGTCTTCCCGGAGAGTCTCCTCTGTCAGCCCACTCGTTAAAAGTGTTTACATAACCACAAGGCACAACAAGCACACCATTCTTTGATTTATACAGACTTCCAGTAATTTCGTTATAGATATCACCTTGTCTAGCTTTTTCATTAAAACGTGCCTCTGATTCGTCAAGCACTGGTGAAGAAGCGTGTAATATTTTAAGAATAGGTAACTTTTGATCGCTCGCAGTTATATTCTCTGTGCCTTGTCCAGAAAATTCTCTGAATGAAGACACTTCATTGTTTGTATCGTTTTTCATGTTAATCCTTTCTTTTTATAGTTGTTCGTGTTGATACATATAATCCCAATAGATCCATAGGAACATTTTCACCATTTTGCACTTTTTCTTTTAATGCGGCTTTATATGTCTGTGGCTCTACCTTTTCTTCTCTATTCACTTGGAAGCCCTTATCTTTTAAATCTTCAACAATACTACTCACCATATTGTCTTGTTCTCTTCCAAATTTCATAGACACTATGTTCTTGATGATACCACCAAGACCATTATCTCGCATCCAAGAAAATGCTTCTTCTCTCTTGGCTACGGGAATTTTTGCTGAGTAAAAAGGTTTTGTTTCTACGGTAACACCGTTAGAAAGTTTTAACATTTCTACTCCAGCTTGTTGCATAAGTTCTGGAATTACTTTTTCAGAATAGTTTCTCTCATCTGCTTCAACTTTTTTTAGTTCTTCTTTTTTAGTTTCTATATCATTCTGAAGTTCCAATAACTTTTGACAAGCATCTGTCATTGACTGAGTCAATTCCATGTCGACATTTACTGTCGCTGTGTCTCTAAAGCTCATTGTTATCTCCTTAAAAATATACATAATATATTTTATTCTTGCGTTGTCAACAATTTTTTGTAATATATCTTATATGGGTGTGGAAGTATATAAAACAAAACCAATGAGTCATCAACAAGAAGCCTTAGAAAACTCGGCTAATCGGCAGTATTTTGCTTATTTTATGGAGATGGGAACTGGTAAAACAAAAGTAAGCATAGACAACATGACATATTTGTACCACAAAGGATACATTAATTTTGTGTTAGTGATTGCTCCTAATTCTGTATATATAAACTGGGTTGATGAAATACATGACCATAGTAAAGCAGAAGTAAATATATATAGACACAAGATAGATAAAAAGTTTTTTTATAAAGAAAACAAATTAAATTATTATCTGATGAATGTTGAAGCTTTTTCACACTCTGCACAAGTAAAAAAAATATTACCCATACTTAAACAATTACAAAACAAAAGCTGTGTGATAGTAGACGAGTCAACCACTATAAAAAATAGGTCAGCAAAAAGAACTAAAAATGTAATACAAACATGTAAAGATGTATTATATAAAAGAATATTAAGTGGTTTTCCTGTAACAAAAAATCCGCTTGATTTATTTAGTCAATGTGATTTTTTACGACCAGGATTATTAGGAACAGAAAATTATTACGTATTTCGTTCTACTTACTGCCATTTAGTTCCTATGAAAACACCAACGGGTAGAGTGATACAAAGACCAACAAAAACTTATTTTAATTTAGAAAAACTAAAACCCATGTTAGATAAATTTAGTTACAGAGCTTTGAAAAAAGATTGTTTAGATTTACCAGATAAAATTTATCATACAAGAATTATAGCAATGACAAAAGAACAAGAAGAAATTTATAGTCATTTAAAACATTATGCAAGAGCTGTATTAAAAGATAAAGAGGCCACGTATGCTAACAAATTGACAGAGATTGTTAAGTTACATCAAGTGGCTAATGGTTTTTTAGTAACAGACGATGGGACAATTCAAGACATACCTTGTAACAAACTAACAGAATTAGATCATGTGTTAGAAGAAACAGAAGGTAAAGTAATAATTTTTGCAAATTACATACATAACATCAAACAAATACAAAATTACCTTATAAATAAATACGGAGAAAAATCAGTGGTTGTTTACTTTGGAGATGTATCTGTGCAACAAAGAGATAAAAATGTTAAGGCATTTCAGAATGATTCTAATGTGCAGTTTTTTGTAGGTAATCCAGCGACAGCAGGTAGAGGTTTGACTCTTACAGCAGCGACAACAGTAATATATTTTAGTAACAATTTTAATTTAGAAGAACGAGTACAATCAGAAGATAGAGCACATAGAAAAGGACAAAAACATCCAGTAAATTATGTAAATTTAATTTGTGAGAACACCATAGATAAATTTGTTTTACATATTTTAAACCATAAGTTAAAAGTTTCAGCACAAACATTAGGAGAAGATATTCTAAATGTATAAAAAAAAGGGATTCAATTGCATATCGCTAATCTTGTCCCTTTTTTATTAAAAGTTGCGAATTCATTGTATAGTATTTATCTACTCTTGCCAACCATTTTTCTTTGTATTCTTCAAGCATTGGTTTACTCATTATAAACTTTTGAAACACAAGATTCGGTGTGCACATTAATATTAAACCTCTCTCTATCTTACCAAAATGTAAATCGTGAGCTAAAGCGTATGCAGCTATTTGATAGTAATAATCTGTAATCCATTCTTCTCTTTTTGGTTTGTTTGATTGTTTAAAATCTCCAAGGGTAAGCACTCCATTAGATTCGCATACTAAATCACAAGTACCAGCCCATTTTTGTTTATATTCTAAATTAACCTCTGTGCCGTAAATAATTTTTATGTCACTCATATTCTCTAATACTGTATGAGCCATAGTTCTAGGTAACTCTCCTTCTTTAGATAAATTTAAATACCCTTGACCATTCAAATACTTCTCTAACACATAGTGCATTTCCGTGCCCCTAGTTGCAGCTTGAGTCGTGATTCGTGAAGCTTCTTCCTTTCCTACACGTTCTCTCCATTGTCGTAAAGAATCTTGTTTTTCTTTACTTTGCGTGGCAGATAATATGGTAGTAACACTTGGTACTTTTTTATCCGATACATTATAAGTTCTAACTTCTTCATCATTACGTGCATATTCTTTGTATCGAAATTTACGATCAAAAGTTAAATCAGTAAGTATAATTTTTTGGTTACTTGTCTGTATCTTCATCAGAATAGAGATTGTTAAATGTGTAAGAAGGATCCATATATGATTCATCCTCTTCAGCACTAAATTCATATTGACTTGGTATGAAGTCAGGAGCACCTTTTCCTGTAACCCACAATGCTGGATTTGTAACTCTTACTCTATTGTTTGGTTGAGCCACAATCTGTCCTTTAAATTCACCACTTGTAATACCTAGAATGTGACTTTGTTTGTGTTGAGCTACATCATCTCCTAAAGAAGTGTCCTCATCACCGTTGGTATAATCAATCGTAAAATAATACTTTGCATTATAAAACTGACCATCTATTTTGGTAATCCAAGGACTACTGCTAGTTCTATCATAACGCACAATACTAAAATATCTGCTACTACAATCCCAAGGTTGAACGAAGTGATTTGGTAGCCTTGGAGGGTATGAATCGAGCACTTCGTCCATCACAAGAGATTGAATTGGCATACGAGCCCACATAGCTCCACCGTGCGGAGATTCTACACGGTTATCTTCGTCTTCACATCCCGTGAAAACAACTTGAAAAGATAAAGAGCGATCTGGTATAGCTGTTACCGCTATTGCGAGCCCGTGCAAAAATTCACCGTGGTAATCTCTATGGTTATGGGTAAATTCTTTTCGCACCCATACTTTAAAGTATGGTATGTTTGCGGTTAAATATGCCATATCTCATAATATTACTTATGAGATATATTGCAAGTTATTTTTTCCTCATTCCTCTAACACTTTTAATAACTTTGGTTTTACTAGGTTTTATTGTGCCAAGATTTTTCATTGCAGGCACTACAAGTTTTTTAATACCTTTTCTAATTAAAGCTTTTCTGCTAACTGGTATTGGCAAAGGACCTAAAAATTTATTAAAATTTTTCATAACATCCCCTAAGTTAACTTTCTTAGTTTTGGCTCCAGATTTACCTTGTTTAATTTTGGCTCCAATTCCTTTACCAGCAGCTCCAATTCTTATACCACCTTCTTGAGCTCTCATCATTTTAGCTCCGCCTTTTGCGTAACCTTTAGCCATTTTACCACCCATGGCTTTCATCATTTTAGCTCCGCCTTTTGCGTAACCTTTTGATTTCATCATTTTACCACCCATGGCTTTCATCATTTTAGATCCACCTTTGGCATATCCTTTACTTTTTCTCATATTAAGCTCCTAATTTTTTATATAATCTTTTTATTTTAATTTGTAATAATTCTTTTTTAAAATACCATAAAGCCATTTGACTCATACACATCACCCCCTTAAAGTAATGCGTTTCTTCGGTTATACCTACTTCCGACTCTTAAGAGTTAAACGAGTTTATTTATAAGTATACTATTCTTCTTCGTCTATTTCAATCCAATTGCCTCTATTTTTTTTATAATCAAGATATAGCTCTGTGTCTGCAAAAGCTCTACCCTCATTCATACAAATTAAAAAATATTTTTTTTGGTCGTATAATTTACAAGTTCCATCGTCTATCACATTGTGAGCAAAAGAAGGCATTACACCCCAGTTAACAATAAATTTCATTGTAACACCTATAGCCACACCTATAAAAGCTATGGTAACTAAAGTAATAAGTCCATATCTAACATATTCCATAATCTCTTGTTGCTTTTTTAATTTTTTGGCTTTAGCCTCTTTAATAGCTTGTTTTTTAGCATCAATTCTTTTTTTTCTTTCAGCAAGAATGAACCTCCATGTCCCATATCCGAAGCGGTGGTCGATCAACTGGGATAGGTCATAGAGAGCCTCCTTGGCTAAACGGGCCTCTACTACCTCCCTAGCCACGTTATCAATTGCAAACAAATCCACATTTGCTTTATCTCTAGCTTTTATAGCTTGTTGCTCTCCAGCCATAGCTTTATCTATGTGACCAATCAAATCACCAATATCTTGAGCTGTACTAATATTACTTTTAATGAAGTCTACACTTTGTTTGACTAGTTTTAATCCCGTGACAACCGCTGCACCTGCTGTTATCGGGTCAACCATTTTGACGCTCAATAAACCTATCTAGTTTTTCTTCTAGTCTACGAAGCTGTTCTAGAATTTGAGTAGTCTGTGACTGTGCATCGTCACGAGGCAGGTACTCTTCCCTGGTTTTATTGAGCAATATCTGTAATCTTTTGACTTCTGTAAACATTTTACTAAATGCCCAGCCAAAAGCAGATACAATTACTGTAAGTAATATATTCCAAAGAGTCATATCATCCACTTGATTGTCTCCTCTTTTCTCTTCTTTGAGCAATCATTTGACCCATTGGATCGTCTGGAAATAAATTTCCAAACTCTAAACCTGACAACATAGTATCCATAGTCGGAGTTTGATTTATTGCAAAAGCTGGTTGCTGTGGTTGCATTGGTTGTTCAGGTTGTTCTTCAACCTCTTGTGGTTTTACAAAGTTTAAAATATCCATAGTTGGAATCTCACCATCTGTATCATCTCTGGCTATCTCTGTAGTACCTTCGTTTAATCCTGTAATAAATTGATCGTAAAATTCTTTTTCTCTACCTTTTGCGTTTTTATAGATAACAAATTCAGGAAATAGTTTTTGTTGTGTGTTTTCAGGCAACATATCAACATTTACTGTAGTATCAGGATAGTAAGTTTTCATTCTTTGAATAGTGTCTGTAATTTCTTCATCAGATATTTTATCAACATCTATTTGAGCTTTATCTTGATTTTCTTCATCTACTGCATTTAATATTTGAGCTATCAATTTTCTTTTTGCTCGTATCTTATCTGGTAATAATTTAAACTTACCTGCTTTAGCTAATCTTTCTTCTGTTGTGTAGGCATCTAACAATTTAGCAGCATATTCAGGTTTCATAAGTAACAAACCTAATGTTCTAAAAATTAAAGGCGGTAAAATCATAGGTCCTAAACCAGCAAAAAATCCCAATCCTGCTATTGTTGCTATTTCAGCAGGTTTACCATAAGCTAAACTACTTATTCTTCCTGCTCCACCTAAAGCTACAGAACGCTGTAAAAGTTTAGCTGGATCTCCAATTTTAATAGCATCACCTTCTTTTGAAATAAACATAAGGTCTAATAAAGTATCTAATTCTTTTTTACCTTTTTCTATAGCACTTTTACTAGTGCCCTCAGACATTACGTTTACTAACCTAGTATAACCTTCATCACCTTTATCTAAACCTAAATTTTTTAAGAATTTGTCATAACTAAAATCACCTAACTCCTCTGGAGACACGTTAGTGTTTCTTAAATCTATTTCTCCTAATCCCTGTGCTGTTTTAGTTGTAAAAAAATTATAACCTATTGGTTCACCATTTTTAGCAGCTCGTAACATTTCATCTGTATAATTTTCAGGAACATATTTTTTTTCTATGGCTTCCTCAACAAAGTCAATTACATTTTTATAATCTAAATTTGGAGGATTTTCAAATGCACGTAAATAAGCATCCATAAGATGTCTTGCTTTTGCTCTTCTGTACACCTCTTTACCAGGATTTAAAGCTCCTTTTTCAACTACTCTGTCAACACCTAATAATTTTTTTAATTCATTAACAGAGCCTGAGCTACCTTTTACAAAGGTATTTCTAAATAAATTTTTAAACAATGTGTCAGGAGTTGCAGAAGCTCCACCTACCACGTTTGCTAATTGTTTTTGACTAAAAACAAAAGTATCATATTTTTTTAATTGATTTCTAATGCTTAATCTATCATAAGGAGACAATAATCTAGTTGTCATATAATTAGATGTTTTAAGTTTTTCTGACATCCCTTTGATACCATTTCTTAATTCTTCTAAATAAGCGTTTTGCATAACTTCTACAGTTTGTTCATTAGTAGTGTCGGCTTTAAAAGTTTTACCTCCTACTTTTACTGTTTCACCATCTGCTATTCTTTTTAAATTAGTTTGTACAGTTTCAGATTCTTTAAACATATTTAAAACACTATTGTCAGAACCTTTGCCATATATATTATTTAAATCTAACTCCATGGCAAAACGAAGTTGTTCTGCTGCTGGTATAAATTTATCATTAGGTGAAGCAGCCTTTAAAGCAGCGTTTACAGATTTTCTTAAATTTATATATTGACCCATAGTATATCTTTTAGTCTCTCTACTCATGTCATTTAGTAACTTGACAAGAGAATAAAAAGGACTGTATTGATTCATTAAATTTGCTACATTAGGATCTGATTTAGCCATCTCTCTCATAAACTCTGGATAATCTTGTTCAAAACGACCTCTTACAGCTTGCACCATTTTTTGAGTTTGAGGCATACCAATGATGTCTAAGTTACCTTCGTTGTCAATTCCTCTATAGTACCCTTCAAGACCTTCCCATAAATCATCAATTTGATTTTCACTTTCTTTGTATAAATCTTTCATGATAGGTAAAGCTTGATAACCAAAAGTTTCTGTGTGTTGAATAGGTCCTAAATATCCAAAAGCACTTTGATCCATAAATGGAGTCATATATGCTCTTGTAACAGCAGTATTAAATTTTTGTTTTTGTGCTTTTAAATTAACTGATTGTAAAGGTAGAGCACCAACAAACTCTCCAAAACCTTTTATTAAAGGTCCCATCGTTGCATTAGGATCTGCTGCTATAGATAAACCTATAGGTGCACCTAATTGTCTAGATTTTAAAACTGCTTCTGTTGAAGCAGCAGAACGAGTGCCAGTTAAAAATTTACCAGTAAAACTTAAACCGTTACCTATAATACCAAAAAGTCCTAGAGCACCAGCATCAAACAATAAGCTATTTTTAATTGCTTCATAAGAACTATACATTATTTTTTCAGGTGTGCTTAATTTTAACAAATCATTATTTGTAACTTTTGCAACGTCTAATTCATTGTTAGTTGCAAAGTCCATAGCACTATTTCCTATTTCATAAGCACCTGCTGCAAAGCCAGAAGCTAAAGCAGTTTTAGCAATAGTATCAGCTTCTACTTTTGACCTTATAATTGTTGGATCACCCATATTGTATAATTTTTGGGAAGTTTTAAAATATTGCTTTGTATTAGGTATGATTTCTTTTAAATTCTTAAAAACAAGTTTTACTGCATCTGCTCTAGATTTAGGTATTTTTTTTAAATCTATGTCATCAAACATACTACCTAAAGCTTTAAAATATCTAGACATACCAGCTTTTGATTTAGAACGATAAGCTTCCGTTAAATCTGCTTTAGTTAAATCTTTACCTCTCAACCAATAATTACCAAGAGCGACTGTTGCAGCAGCAATACCTTCAAAAGTTCCCTTTGACACACCTGTAGCTGTTTCTAATGGTTTAGCTGCCTCAACATATTCACCAGCTTTCACCATAGTAGCTGTGTCACGTTCTCTGGTTACATCCGCTAAACTATTATATCCCGGAACTAAACCTTGTTTTAACAAACCATCGAGTGCTTTTTTGTCTTCATTATTTAATCGATTAGGATCAAAACGTCCCTCTTGAATGGCTTTTCCTATACTTTGTAGTTGTTCTTCCATTACTCAGTTATTCCTTTTTGTATAGATTGTAATTGATCTAAAGTGATATCTGAAAGTCCTTCTTCTTTAAAAATATTATTTTGTTGTCTATAATTTGTCATAAGTAAACTATAAGGTTTGTCACCTAAAAGCATCCTCAAATCAGAGTCTGAAGCTCCAGCAAATTTCATAACTCTTGTTTCATAGTTTAGCCTTTTTAAAGCTAAAACATTAAGTTGCTGTAGTTTTTGTATTACAGAACTCACACTTTGCACTCCACCTATAAATCTTGTTAAAGTTCCAAATTCTTGTAAGTTTTTTTCTGTCAATCTATCTTCACCTTTAAAAGAATTAGCTAAAGCATATTTTAGCTGAACCTCTGCTATTCTTATTGCAGTGAATAATCGCTGTTGGTCATCTGCACTTAATGAATTTACTTTATCTTCACCTATTTGTTTTTTTACTTTGTCTATGAATTGTCTAGAAAGAGGTTTTGAAGCGTCATTTATTTCATCATTGTACATTTCTAAAAGTTTTCTTTTAGCTTCCAGTCCTGATAAAACTTTCCCATCTTCAGTTTCAAACTCATCTATCCCTAACAAACCACTTAACATGACATTATCACTTGGAAGAACTCCTTTATCTAATAAAGCAATTTGTTTTTCTATATCAGCGTTAGTTACATCTTGAAAAATTGTTGTAAAAGTAGATAAAAGTTCGTTAAATTTACCTTTAAAACCTATAACAGTAGTTCCTCTATCTAAAGCTTCTCTTGTAATTTTCATTACATTGTCAATATTTTCATTTGCCTCTAAAAGAGTTTTTGTTCTACTAATATTTTTTTTAAAGGTGTCAACACTAAACTCTTTAATATCTTGTCCTTCAATTTGACTCACATCCACATCTAATAAAGACAAGGGAACTTTTGCTAACCTTTGTTGTTTTATTTCCTCCGATAGATTAGAGTTTTTAATTTTTTCAGCTCTAGCTATTATTTCTGTGTCCATATCTTGTTTAGTACCATACCTTGATTCTCCATTTCTATCTTCAAACTGAAACATTAATTGTCCTCCTGGTCCTTTGCTATCTGCTATTCTTAAATAACTTATACCATATAAAGCACTGGAGTTAGGAAATCTAGCTCTTCTTCTATTTTCTACGCTGTATTTTAATTCGGCTGCTTTTTGTTCTAATTCATTTTTTTTCTGTAAAGACTGATAATATCTGCCTTTAAATTCTAATAATTTTTCTAGACTTGTATTTTTTGCATTTACATACGCATCTAAAAATCCTGATTCAGCATTTAATATACTTATTTCTTCAGTGTTTAAATGGTTTTTCATAGTATTTTCGTAATCAAGATATTTTAATGCCATGGCTTCACGTTTATCTTTTTCTAACTGATATAGTTGTTGTAACTCATCTACAGCGATAACTCCTGCTCTGCCTAATACGTCTAAAAAACCAGCCATACCTTCTTGGTCAGTTCTTCCTGTCATTAAATTTAAACCAAATTTTAATAAAATATAATCCTTTGAAGCATCAGGTACATCTCTTCCTGCCATTTGATTAAATTTTTCGTAAAAGTCATCAAAGTTTAATAAATCATCTCCTTGTGCTCGTAGCATATCTTTTCTTTTTTCAAGTAGTTTATATTTTTCTTCCAAAATTCTGTTTTGTATTTTTGAATTTTGTAACATAAAAGATACGGTTGAGGATTCTTCTTCAGGTAAAGTATCTAAAATTGTTTTTTGTAAAGCATTTGACATATCTACAATGTCTTTAGGCACCATAGATATACCATCTGTGTTAGCAGGTTCTTGATTCAACGCTCCATTCCCTACAAGTAATGCCGCACCATCTGTGTTTAAATTACTTTCATCTATGAACTCAGAACTTACATTTTGCCCTTTTTCAAACTCGAAAGGATCTTCTTCTTTGGTATAAATATCTTGATTTGCTAAATCTTTTATCACTTGGTCAATTTTACTTGTATCACCTTGTTGGTTTACACTAGCTTGTTCTATTTCTTGATTATTTGTTTCTGGACCTCCTGTTTCCACTGCATCCACTGTTTTTTGTTCTTGAGGAACTTCTACGTTTACATTTGAAATAGGTTTCAATATATCCTCATTTGGAAAAATAGGAGTTTCTTGGTTTGTTTTTGCTTCCGCTTGATTATCACTAAAAAGATTTAAACCTATACCTGTGCCAAATATACCTACACCAGTTCGTATAGGATACTTTTTTGCTGTCTGTGACAAAGGTAATTTATCAATACCTTTCATAATTAAGTTAGCACCAGTTTTAAATTTTTTAGGAGTTACAACGTCTAAAGCCTTCATTATCTTAGGGTTGTTTTTTTTTGCAAACTCTACAGCTTGTGGAGCAAAAATAGTAGAACCGTATCCCAACAAACCCTCTCCTGTCGCTTTAACAGCATCGCCCTCTTGTGCAGCTTTTATAGCACCTATGGTTCCTCTTCCTGCTTCAAACAAATCCAAACCCACTAAAGGTAAACTAAATTTTCTTGCAGCATAGTCCGCTGTTTTTAATGCTGGTGCTGCTAAATATCTTCCTAATGTAAATAATGACATACTTTCACCTTACATGTATTTCTGACCAAATAGATCAAAACCTTTTGCAGCGGTAACTCCAGCTCCAACCGCTTGTGCAAATGGATTTACTCTAGGAGCTGCTGCTTGTGTTACCTGACTAGCTGTGGTAGGTAAAGCTGTCATAATTCCTTTAGCAAATTCCATTCTTTGAAAAGGTTCGTAGGCACGTTCTATTGCAGTTGCACGTTCAGCAGCCAAAGCCTCTTGAGCAACACCTCGTTGTACTTGTCCCGCTTGACCTAATTGACCTATATCTTGTTGAGCCATACCTTGTTGTGTTTGACCTGCATCCAATAACGATTGTCCGACATTAAGATCTGCCTCTGTTTGAAAAGCTCTTTCTCCACTTGCCATTTGTTGAGCTGCTGAAAATCCAGAAGCTCTTGCTTCTCCAATGAGACCTAATCTTCTTCTTTCCATTTCAGCACGTTGTACGCCTTCTCTACCACCACCAAACGCTCCTGATTGTATTGCCTCAGAAGCTAATTGATTCTGTGCCATTTGAGCTTGTCTGTTAATTTCTCCTATAACATAAGACTCATAAGGGTTCATAAAAGCATCAATGTTTAAAGGGCTTCCTGCTGTCTCTGAAGCTTGTAAAAAAGAACCTATACCTGCCGTGGCAGTGGGTTGACCCACACCAGTGATTTCTGCTTGAGTTAAAGCTTTTTGTTGTAAGGGAGATAAGTCAGCTACTTGATATTCTGGTATTTCTATAGGTTGTTTTGCAAGTTCAATCGCTTCATCATAAAGAGCTAATTTTCTTGACTCTACACCCGGAGCCTCTCTAGATATGGTAGTTTGTGTGCCAGAACTTGATGCTGGTGCTGGTGCTGGCGATGATTTTCCTCCTCCAAATAAAAACATTATTTAATTTCCTTTCTTATCAAAACAGCTTGCTTTTTAAAACCAGGTAAAACTCTATGCCATCCTTCTCGACCTAAAATATCTACTGCATTAAAATGTCTTTCTTTAGCAAATTCCTCTATGTTCTTTACTATGACTTTAACATCTTCCATATCACCTCCACCTAAGGCTATTCGTAAAGTGTTTTTTAATTTTATACACACACAAGCACTTTTGTTTTTGGTAAATAAGAAACATTGTTGACCTTTAATACCTTTTTCTAAATCTTCTCTAGTAAAACCCTCACTGAGTCTAGCAGCAGGTTCTAATACAGACCATATTTCATCAGAGAGCAACATTAGCTCACCATATCGTAAATTCTCTTTAACTGATCTTGTTGATTATAAAAAAACTTAGCTCCTGCTTTTCGCATATCTTTAAAATCTTTTGGATTTGCACCACTCATTATTCCAGCTCCCAATACTGCATCAGCTCTACTTACAAATTCGCCATCCGCTAACTGTGCAAGCATAGTGTCCTCATCTTTATCTCCATTACCCGATCCGTCTTCCACATAACCTTCAGCTCTTACATAATTATTATAATCTTTTTCATCGTGATCTGATTTACTAGGAAGATAATTTACACCTCCCTCTCTATATTTAGCTATTTCCGCAATACCACCTTCTTTTAAACGATACATGTCATCTCTCAAAATCTGAGGTTGATCATAATCAAATCTTCTACCTATTCCAGATAAATCGGCTTGTGCTAGTTCATATTGTCTACGATATTCTTCTTCGCCTCCAAAAGGTTGTGCCATCATTCCTGCAGCTTCTTTTGCTCTTCGTTCAGCTTCCATAGCAGGAGGTATACTTCCTAAAGTTGTTCCAATACCTACCTGTGTAGTTGGACTTTGAAGGGCAGTGCCTACACCAGACATAAACCTTTGTGATCCAGTGACAGGATTATTTCCGATACCACCGCCAGGTAAACTCATTGGATTAGGTCCTGCCATTGATGAACCTGATATACCCATTCCTAATTGTGCTGTTCCGTAAGCTCCTATTCCTCCTAGCACTCCTGACATTAACGCTGATTTATTTGAAGCTCCTGTAGCTTTAGCCATTAAAAAACTTGTTCCTGCGGCTATGAGGGGATATAAAAAAGCTGACATAAAAAACTCCTATATTAATCTACAGCTAGTTTACTCTTTTTTTTCAGGCTTATCAATACCCGCAGGCACC
>Ga0209232_1000184_pt1 | contig 39334 bp, 57 predicted proteins | sample ETNvirenome_2_60_FD_184066 | JGI IMG/M metagenome (GOLD analysis project Ga0209232, IMG submission 184066) | Marine viral communities from the Pacific Ocean - ETNP_2_60 (SPAdes) (version 2) | ecosystem: Environmental > Aquatic > Marine > Oceanic | place: Pacific Ocean | collected 2013-06-22
AAGGTCAATTGCTAAGATGCAAGTCTTAGGTACTATGGCTGTGGTCAGCTTACCAATAATAATAAACGTACTAATGAGGTTAATATAATGTTAGCAAAGTTAATAGCAGATGACTTGTTGTCAGATGAGAATGGTAAAGAGATAATTGCAGAAATAAACAAGGCTGTAGATATTCCTATCATTAATGAAAAAACAGAAGAAGCTGTTCTTCAAGCTTTGTGGAAGGTAATTAAAGTAGTTCTACTTAAAAAAATTGGTATGTAATGCCAAAGTTTGGTAAGAGAAGTAAGCAAAGACTAAAAGGCGTTGATACTAGACTTGTCAATGTTCTTAATGAAGTTGTTAAGTATTTTGACATTACTGTTATAGAAGGTCTTAGGACTCAAGAAAGACAAAACGAATTGGTTGCTAAAGGTTTAAGCAAAACTAAGTTTGGTAAACATGTACAAGGTAAGGCAGTTGATATTTCGCCATATCCTATAGATTGGGATGCTAGAGATGACTTCCATTACCTTGGTGGTTTTGTGCTTGCTACGGCAGCTTCTATGGGCGTTAAGATACGTTGGGGAGGAGATTGGAATGCTTCTTCTCTCTATAAAGGTAAACGTACAACTAAAGATAACAAGTTTGATGACTTAGTTCATTTTGAGATACTTGATTAAATGAAAAGAGCTATAGTCATACCAGATCAACATTTTCCTATTCATGATGAAAAAGCAGTAGATATAACTCTACAAGCTATAGAATATGTTAAACCTGATATATTTATTAATCTTGGTGATGTAGGAGAATGGGAAAGTGTGTCTGCTTGGAGATTTAAAGGTAAGCGACTTCCTAATCTTGAACATCAATTACTAGACGTTGATAAGGAAATTAAACAAGTCAATGAAGGGATTGACATGTTTGATAAAGTATTAGATAAAATAAACTGTAAAGAACGCTATATACTTGCAGGAAACCACGATGAATGGTTAGATCATTTTGTTAATAAACATCCTTATTTAAAAGGTTACAATTTTAAAGATGCATGCAATTGGAAAGAGAGAGGTTATAAATACTATCCATATAATAAACCATTAAAACTTGGTAAGGTTAATTTTATTCATGGTGCTTATGCTACCACGTACCATGCTAAAAAACATTTAGAAGCTTATGGCTCTAATATTGTCTATGGACATACTCACGATATTCAAAGACATAGCCTTACTAAGTTAGATTCTGGAACTATAGCAGCTTGGTCTATGGGATGCTTAAAAAACATGACACCAAAAAAGAATAAATGGCTAAAAGGAAGATTACATAACTGGAATCATTGTTTTGGTATTATCAGTTTTTTTGATAAGCCAAAAGGGAATTTTCAAATAGAGCAAGTAGAAATATTAAATGGACAATGTTCATTTTGGGGTAAGCAGTTTAATGCCTAAAAATTTATATCAATTAAATGATTTTAGTGGAGGAATAAATACATTAAAAGATTCTTCGGATATAGCAGATAATGAATTTAATAATGCTCAAAATCTTATGTTTAATATTCAAGGTTCAGTACAACCTGCATATAGTTTAGCAAATGATACAAATAATAAAATATCTGCATATGTTAATGGTTCTATTACTACTGTTCAACCGGGATATGGATTAGGGTATTTTGAAACAGATCACAATAGAGATCCTGTTGTTGTAACTCAAACTAGCAGTATAGCAGGCGTGTACAATATAAGCGATGGAAGTATTAATGGAGGAACTGCAAGAACTGGATTTGCTATATATAAACACAATACAAATAGTAAATACAGAGAAATAGAACAAAGAATAGATAATTCTCAACGAAATCTTGCATCTAGTTTTCCCGTTGGTACACTACTAAGAATTGAAGGAAATAATCTTTCTGGAGCTGGTCTTGCAATAGATGGTCAAGGTATTTATTATGTTATTGAACATAATGGAAACAATATAATTGTAGATAGGGATATATCAATAACAATTGAATCTACTACTTCAAATTTTTGGGGTGGAACTTTAACAGGTAATACAAGTGGAGATAAACTTATTTTACTTTCCAATCCTGCAGACCATAAAATAGATATTTATTCTATAAATACATCAGGTTCTAATTGGACTCAAGATGCAATAAGTCTTCGCTCATCATCTAATGATATTGCTTCTAAAATAAAATATTATAAAATTGAAGACGAAATAAGATGTTGTGATACTGCAGAAGGTAATGATTGTAAAATTCAATGGTATGGCTGGATACAAAGAAGGCATTTTGAGGGGTGTGATAGAAATCCAGATTCCAATACTTACACATCTTACTTTACTAAAGACAATACTTTAGCAAAGCCTACTAGAGGCTGGGTTAGTTCAAACGCTTCAACTCAAGGAGTTTTATCAAAGTATACATTAACTTCATCAAGTACAGATACAGGTTTAATTGCTGGGTCTGGTTTTAATATATCTATTACAACAGAAACTGATGAAGTTGGAGTTATATCTAAAGGCACATATGAATTAGCACAAACTTTTATTTACGATAGCAATCAAGAATCATTACCAAAAGTTTACGAAGAAACTCATACAGTAGCTGATGCTCAAGATTTAAAAAGTCTTTCAATTGGTATTAGTACCAGAGGGCCGTATGACCCAAGAATTTCTGGTGGTAGAATATACATAAGAGAACAAAATAAAGACCAAGAATGGACTATGTTATTAGATATTGATTTAACCAAAGGAGCTAGATTAAAACTGTCTGATGATTATTTACCTTGGGAAAATGTGTATTATGCTCCTACTGGAAATATAGTTAATGGTAGTAATGTTGTTTCAAACGTTAGTTCTTTAACAAATATAACGGCTGGAATGACTATTTCTGGTGGTTTTATTCCATCAGGTACTACAATTGCAAGTCACGATAATAGCAGTACTATTCAATTAAGTCAAAATACTACAGGTGCAGGTACTGATATTGGTGTAACATTGCAAATACAAGGTTCTTTTTATGCGTGCCCTGATTACAATCAATCTGATAATCATTTTCGTTTAAGAGAATTCGGCTTATTAACATATGAAGTATTAAACGGTTTTTCATCAAGTATATTTAGTCATACCATAGGAGAACATGGAGAGTATTGGAAAGATTCTGTTATTGCAAATAATAGAGTTTTTATATGCAACGTTAGAATTAAAGATGAAAATACAGGATTGGATAAAGAAAATTCTACTATTAAACATTACCCAGATAGAATCATGTATTCAATGCCTAATAGATATGATACTTTCCCTTCTACAAATTATATAGAAGCAGCTAAAGGAGATGCTGATGTATATACAGCAATAGAATCTCATGCAGATAGATTACTTGCTTTTAAAAGAAAAAGTTTAGATATAATAAATATATCAGGAGATGAACGTAATTGGTTTTTAGAAGATAGTAAAAGATACCAAGGATTGTTTCATCCAGAAGCAGTAAAGAAAACTCAATACGGAGTTGTTTGGGTTAATAAACAAGGTTTATTCATATATGATGGTTCATCAATACGCAATTTAACAGAAAATAAAATAAGCGATAGCGATTGGGATTCACATGTAGGTACGTTAACTGGAATCATTTACGATGAACAAGAATCTATGGTGTTCGTAATTAAAAGCTTTGATAACAACGGTGATGCTTATATGTGCGACCTTAAAAAAGGTAATTTTACTTATATAAAAGATTTTGTTCTTGATACCTATGACGGATTAACAAATTCAGTAGACACCGATAGTAATAATACGCTTATAGCCCATGACAGTAATACTCAAATTGATATATACCAGTTAAACAGAACTCCTGTTGCACATACAGGAACTAGAATAACAACTAAAATGTTGGATTTTGGAAGTATCCATAGGATTAAAAAAGTATACGCTGTTCATATTACATACAAATCTGATGTTGCTTTAACAGGGTTATTTACTTTAAAAGATGAATCAGGTACTATTACGGCTTTATCTGGAACTATTTCGTCTGCTGCTAATTGGTCAAGAGTAAAAATAACTCCTTCATCTCCAATTACCTGTAGTAAGATTTCTTTGATTTTAAATACAAGTACAACTTCAGCAAAAGTATATCTTAATGATATATCATTTGAATATAGAATACTTAGCAAGAGAGGTGTGTAATGGATAGAACATCAAGATTTATTAATAATAAAAAACAAGATAAGATACGTGTAGTTAATTCTCAACCATCTATACAGTCTATGAGAGACGGAGAAGAAGTTTTATTCTTTACTAAAGATGGTAAACTTTCTAGATATAGAAAAGAACGTGGTCAATTATGGCGGTCTGAAATGATTAAAGCAGGATAGGAGTAATTATGTCATTATCAAATTTATATTTAACACAACAAATGAGAGAAACCGATAGGAATCTTAAAAATGTTATGGACGATGAACTAGAAAGACGTAAAAAAGGCGGTCTTTTTAGTTCAATATTTGGAGGTGTAGGAGGTGTTCTAGGTGGATTAGGAGCTACTGCATTAGGTACAGCTTTAGCACCAATAACTGGTGGAATGAGTTTACTTGCAAGTTCTGCTTTAACAGGTGCAGGTGCTTTAGCAGGGTCACTTGCTGGTTCAAGAGTAGGTGCAGACGTTGGTGGAGGTAGGCGTTCTGATGCTGTTGATTTAGGTATGAATACAGATGTTGTAACTGGAAATAAGAAAGAATTTGGTAGCGATGTAAAAGATAGATATAGAAGAGATATAAACAATTTTCAAGATACATTAAACAATAGAATATTATCATCAGCTATAAATACTGGTATAAAATCAGCAGCTTTTGCTTATGCTGGTGGTTTATCAAAACCTACTATGCCAGAAGGAACAATTATAGATGCTTCTGGTAATGCTGTAGAAATACCACAAGCTGATATTGCTGGAGCACAAGCATTTCAAGATGCTGGGTATAGTAATGCATTAATTAACCCAGCTAGAAGTTTGCAAGCTCCAATGCAAGGGCCTCAACCTTTATTTGGGCCAGCAGTTCCAAATATAGCTCCAGTTGCAAATGTAGCTCCAAATCCTATGAGTGGATTAAGTCCGTTATCTAATGAATATCTGGATGCAAATAATCTTTTAAACGTTGTTAATGAATCTAGTAATCCATTTTTTCCAAGCAGTATAAACAATCTTGGAACACCACAAAGATTTGCTGGAGTTTCTGGTCAACCTTATCAACCTTTTAATTAGGAGTAATTAATGGCACATACACCTTATCACTTTGATTGGAATCAAACACCTGCTGGTGGTCAACCACCTGCAAGTACTTCTAGTCCTAATGCATTTTTACGAGATTTTTCCAATGTAAATATTTCTGGGTTAGACGATACTGCTAAAATATTTTTACCAGACACAGGTCAAATGGTAAACAACATTGCTATGGCTCGTCAAAATTTTAACAATAATGCATATGCACAACAATTAGCTGGTCAAAATAATTTATTTAACATGACAGGTGGCATGGGATTAAACAGTATGTCAGAAGGTTTTGGTAGAAGACAATCTAATATAACATCGGGTTTAAGGAATCTAAATCAACAATATCAAACAGGACTGCAACAAAATATGGCAAGTTTTAGAGCAGATGTTCTTGGAGAACAATTTAAATATCAAGATGCACTAACAGGTGCAATAAGCAATTTAATTCAATCTGGTGAATACGAAGATTTACAAATAAGTCCATATGAAGCGAATGACGCACTCAAAAGAAGAAGAAGAAACTATGAAAGTTGGAATCCTCCGGGATATACTGGAACTCCTACGGAAGGAGAAGTTTTTCAAGTTGGAGATACGCAATGGACATTTAGTAATGGACAATGGGTATAATTAAAAGGAGTTTAAAATGGCAATAGATCCAGCATTAGTAGGCTTTGATGCAGTAAACACATTACAAGATACATTACTTAATTACGTAATGCAAAATAGAATGATGCAAGCAAGAGATAGGCAGTTCAATACACAGATGCAATTAGAACGTGATAGATTTGAAGAAGATCGCAGAAGATATGATACTAATTTTCTTGAAGATCAAAAAAGGTATGATACAGATCTTGGTTTTAAGAAAAGAGACGAGTCTCGTTTAATTAAAGATAGAGCTGATTATAAATTAAAAGAAAAAGCAGGAGCAGATACTTTTAGAGATATTCAAAGTATAGAAAAACAAAAAGCAGATATAGCTAAATACGATAGAGATTTTATTGAGTTTAAAAATAAATATCGTTTACCACATGGCCTAATGGATTATATTCCGGGATTTAGAAAAAGATCAGATAAAAATTTAAAGTTAGCTTTTGAGCAAGGTGCTGAACAAAATCCAGCATGGATGCGAGGAATAACTCATTATCAAGAACCAAAAGATTATCAATGGAAATCTTATGGCGTAAGACCTGAGTTAAAAGTACCAGAGTTAGGAAATTATAATTTTGTACCTCAATACGCACCAGAGTTATTAGAAGCTCAAAAATTATATAACACAGAAAATTTACTTAACATAAGAAATGAATCAATGTTAAATAATATTTTAAATAAATAAGAGGTTTGTTATGGATCCTGCTTTAGTAGTTGAATTAATAGAAAAATATAATAGAAATCCAGATAGATACACAGATGAAGAAGCAGAGTTTATTGCGTCTTTATCTCAAGCTCTAGGAAGAAATTTTAACAGAGAGAGTAAACCTATTGGTAAAGGATTATTTGACCTTGTTGATAGTGCTACATTAGGACTTGTTCCTGATAGTTTAAGACCTGTATCAAGAGGTGAAAGTGTTTATGGAGAATCTGATGAAGAAAAGTTTGCTGGGTTTCTTGGAGAAATGGCTGGAGGTACTGCGTTAGGTGCTGGAATAGGTTATGGTGCTATAAGAGGAGCTAGAGGTATTGCCTCTAAATTCAGAGGCGGTGTAAAAAGTGGGGGTACAGGAAGTCAATCTAACAATTTACTTAACCTGACATCTGGAACTAAAAATAAATCTGTTAAACGTTTAAATCCATATTCTAATAGAGATATAGATATAGAAATAAGAAGATTGGAAAATATGGCTGACATGGGAGACTATTATGCTTATGAAGCATTAGATGATTTATACAAGTATCGAAATGGTTTTTCTGGAAATATCGACTACAGAAAAAGATTTAACTTTGGTCGATATGATAATATTGATCGCAGACCAGATGAGCTACCTTTTTAAATAAATGGCATCACAATACGAATCTTATAAAGTACGTGAGTTAGTAACAGCGTATAGGTCAGACCCTACCATGTTCACCGATGACCAGTTAGATAAACTGGAAGCATTGGCCTATGATAATGGTATCTCATTTAAAAGAATCAATAGTGAGTTTAATCTAAATAGAGCTGTAAGGCAGGCATTTGCTGGAGCAGTAGAAGGTTTTACCACATTTGATTTAATGACTGAGAAGCCTCGTAATACAGGCGAGGCTATATTCAGACAAATTGGACACTTAGTAGGCTTTGCTCCGGGGATTGCTAAAGCTCCTATACTTGCTGGTTCTAAGATAGCTCAAAGAGTTACTGGTAGGGAAACACGTAATCGCTTTACTCAAGCTGCGTTAGACCATATAGATGTATTCCATGCTAAGTCAATACCTATGCAATTTAGTAAAGCAGGTAAACTAGGTCTTGATGATATCCTTACTAAAACAGGAGCAGAGTCAGTTAGTTTTTTAAAACGAGGCACAGCAGGTAGGCAAATAGCAGATGAGGCTGTAGGTCTAGCATTTGCAAGCGGTGTAAGTAATATATGGAAAGGTGAAGATGCAGTATTGGATGGTTTTATTGGTGGTGCAATTGCAGGGGGAGCCTTTGGTGGTATTGGTAATTTTGTCTCTGTAGGTAATTTATATAAAGGTTCTCCTCAACAAGTAGAAAGAGCCAATCAAATACTACGTGCAGGAGTAGGCTCAATGGTAACTGGTCTTCCTAGTACACTTGCAGATGAACCTACAGAAATGCAGATTTATAATTATCTATTAGGTGGATTTTTTGGATACAATTCAAGACCTGCAGTAGATAAAGAATCTTCTAAATGGTATAATAAAAATAGAGACCCTAAAGAAAACTTTAGACCAGAAGAGTCTAGAGACTTTAATGACATAAGTAAAGAAGCACAAGATTATATACGTTATGAACATCCAATGGGATATGAATCTAGTCAAGGCCAAGCAGGTGGAAGTGCTGGAGTAGCTTTAAAGTATTTAAATAATAAAGCAAAACAAAACGGTCAAAATATAGACTTTAGACAAGAAGCTATTAATCATTTTGAACGTAATAAGTTAGATTATAATGAAAGAGATATATTTGATTTTTATCGTTCTAAGGCAATGGAATTGTATGAGATTGGAAGAAACGATATAAAAAATGCAGTTACATTTAAAATTAATGCATATAACAATGAACAAGTTGACCAGATGGATACTGTTCAACGTGACTTGTTTAGTTTAAGAGATACTTCAAAGAAGATATTTAATAAGACAGATAAATTTGAAACAAGTGTTGATATTGCTCAAACTATTAAAAATACATTTGAACAATCTAATAATGATATAGAGATATTTCGTGAAAATATTAAAAATGCATTTGGGAATGCCGTTGATAGGTCTACTGAAAAAGCATTAACTCAATATTTTATAGACAGTTCTAATATAATGCAGCCTATTGAATTACCTTATTTAACAGGTAAGAATGCACGTTTAAGATTAGTAGACAATGAAAGAATAGGCGATGTTACTGTTAGAGAAAAAGCTCCTATGTTGCCTATTCAAAAATTTCTTCCTAATGCAAATATTAAATATATGACACATGCTGTACTTCCTTCTATGGGTGGTAATAGAGCAGTTAAGATACTCGGTCAAAAATTAGAAGATGGTAAAATAACATATGACTTAAATCAGGGTGATTTAGGATTACTGAATGACCTTCTTGCAAGTAAGAATAGATATATTTACGGAGCTAACAAAGATAAGCTTAATGTATTTAATAGTGATTTTAGAGACGACAATTACACACTTGATGATATTTTTAATATACTTTCTAGATCTGGAAGAAGCATAGAGGAGATACAAAAAGATTATGATGCTGCACTTCAATTAGAATATGAGATATTTGGTGAGAATGAAAACGTAGCCAACATATTTAGAAGAAAGTTTATTTCAAATATCGTTAATGATACTGAGATAGAAGGTTTGCCTGTAGAAGAAGCTTACAGGTTTTTACAGAAAGATTCTCCTTATTATAAAGATGTAGTTGATTTTAACAAACGTATTCAATTAGCAACGACTAGAATGTTTTATATGACACCTTCTAGTTTTAAAGATGTTGCAGATACCAACCAAGGTCAAACATATAATATTATACTTACAAACGATAAAGATGTAGCTAATACTGATGGTGGTGCACTTGTAAGAAATGATTTTATGGATGCTAGAAATAATAGCATGGCACTTAATTCTAAAGTTACTGGTGCTGATAAGCCTGTTACATTTCATAAAACACCTAATGGTGTATTTGCTCAAAAATCAGCAGGGTTTAGAGCATATCCTTCTATGCAGGAGTTTATGAAGAAGAATAAGATACACGAAGTAGTGTACACATCTTCTTCTAAACGTAAAGGTACATTGCCTTTAACAGAATTATCTTATGGTAAAGATGGTAAGTGGTCTTCTGATAATGTACAACTAATAACTATTCCTATTACAAGTTTGCAAATAAGCTCTGGTACTTATGAGAATACAAATAAGGACACTAAGAAAGGTCAAGATATACCTATTCAATTCTATGGGCAAATAAACAATACTCAAGCACAGGGTTATGTAAAAAAATATTTTGAAGAAATCTTAGATCCTTCTCTTAAAGGTTCAAAAGAATCAATAGAATTAGTTAATAAGTTTGAGAATAAAGAATTAGATGTAGAAGGCTTTGCAAAGGAATTTATTGATAATAAGATAGACCTTTTTGAATTGCCTATAAAATTTGTAGCAGATAAACTAATTAATAATCCTTCTAATCCTGAATCCATATTTTTAATGGATAGGTTAATGAAAGCAGATAGCAAATATGAGTTAGATGAAGATGTTAATGAAACATTTGATTTTGACAACGACTCATCTTATGCTGATTTTCACTCTGAAAATGAATCAATGGCATATGCTACAAGAGGTACTCATGTACCTAGAACTACGTTAAGCTTTATAAAAAATAACTATCAAAATGCTTTAAGAAAGTATTTTACAAAACGTATCACTAATCCAAGATATAAATATGCTAGTAAAAGTTGGATAGAACCGTATGAATCTAAAGAAGTAGTTCAATATATTGAGTTTGACCCTTTAAAAAAGGGAGATAGGTCAATTAAATATGAGGAAATATATTTTAATGATGGTCATAGACAAATGCCTGTGGTATTTAGGAACAAGGAATACACTCTTGGCGAACTTTGGAGTAAGTATACTAGGGCACTCTCCGAAGGACTTTCCAAAAAGGAGCTTGCTGAGTATGATGAAGCTCTTACTTTTCTTATTATACGTACACCTGCTGATTCAGTTAGTGGTATACGTGCAGTTCGTCTTAGAGGTTGGACGAATCAGAAAGGTACAGGATCGTTATTACACCCCAAAGACAAAGAATACTCTGGTGGTGCAGACCACGACTCCGATAGTGTTAAAATATTTCAAGGTTTAAGCAATGAATTTATGGATTACTATAAGAGAAATGCAGATGAGCGTTCTCGTTGGGTAACAGATACAGAGTATTTAGATGAACTTAATAATCTTTTTACAAATAAAGATATGCCTCAAGAATTGAAAGATGGATTTAATAATAAGTTTAATATCTTTTCTCCATCACATCGTTTTCTTGCTGGAAGAAACTCTAGTACTGGAAAAGATGGATTAGGATTTGGTCTTTCTGGTAAAGGTTATTTAATGAACTTATATGATTATGTTGTTTCTAATGGTGGCACTATTAAAGATGGTGCTTTAACTATAACAGCCAAAGATAAGGATTCTTTTAGAAAATTTTTAGACCAAGGCACTATGGTTGTTAATAAATCTGCAGATTCTAGTAAAGACCCTACTGTATTACAATACAATAAACATAGAGATATACTTTTTAATAGTTTGTTTGACGTTACTCACAAAAAAAATAATACTAAGATAGAATCTTATCACGATTTAATGAAGAATACTTCTCCTAAAATTGAAAAAGATGAAAGAGCAAACAAAGTAGCAGCTATAGTAAATACTGTAAGACTTAGTAAGCCTAGGCAAACAGCATACAATGAAGATGGTACAAGTCGAGCTAAGGGTTTATTTGAGTATATAAAAGAATTGCATGAAGTAAATAAAGTACTAGAAGACTCTGCTCTAGATCAAGTATATCCTTCAGTACATAAAGAGATATATAAAGTATTTGAAAATGGTTTATCTTTTGGTGAATTAAATAAAGTTCAACAAGCACTTTATAGAAAGACAAAACAAAATTATATAAACAATACTTCTGGTAAACTGGAAGAAGGTAAACCTAAACAATTCTTAACCAAGAGTAAGCTGTCTGAGTATTTAGAAAAACACTTTGATATATTAGCTAAAGAATTATCTTTTTCACCTGAAAAATCTTTTTATAATACTTTAAAGACAAACCCTAACCAAGCATTAGATATGTTTGGTAAGGATATGGGTCAGTATGCTACTATGGAATTATTAACTAAACAATTTGTTGATATACAGAATGCTTTTACAGATAAAGGAAGAATTGTTAATGTAGTAGATGATGTATTTCCTAATGTAAAAGAGAAAGCATTTGCAATTAAAGAACAAGTATCTGAAGTGATGAATCATCCAGAACGTGACAATGCTATGAACCTTGATATAGAAGGTAGAATACAAAGCGTCTTAGGTAGACTTCAAGATATGGAAAGAGCAAATGGTATACAGGAAGGATTGTTGCAAGATTATTTTTCATATTGGTTATTAAGTCCTATACGAAGAAATCTTAGTCCTAACGAACCTGCAAAGCCACAGTTTTATAAGATGCTGCATTCATCTAGGTCTATTCCTATGAGACCTAAAAGAAATTTCTATAATAAGATGGATGAGATATATAATAGAGCTAATGCAGAAGACGATAAGCCTATTAGAATTGGTAATATAAAAAAAGTTTCTAACGAAATATTGCAAACAAATTCAAAGCCATTTGAAACAATGAATGCTTTAGTCAAAAAAGGTGCTTTAGAAAAGATTGCTCTTACAGATAAAGACCTTGTAGAAGTAAGAAAACTACAAGACATTATTAAAACAAACCCTGCTGGAGTTGATTTTAATAACTGGTTTATAAATTATACATCAGCATTGGAAGGTGCTCCTAGAGATGCAACAACAATTACAATGACTGATGTGATGAATATTAATAAGCATTTAAAAGAAATAGATTCCGTGAAAGCGTTACCTGTTTATTTAAGACATTGGCATACATCTCCAATGACCATTGAAAGAGAAATGGTAAAGATGAATTTCTTAACTAGAGCTAAAAAAGTTACAAGGATTGTTGATACAGCTAGAGGTAAAAGAAATATGGAATTCTATAAAGTTATGAGTCCTATGGAATCTATTAGAAATGCTGTAAATGATATGGATATAAGCATAAATGCTTTTAATAATAAAAAATTAAAGACAATTGAACCTTTAGAACGGGTATTAAATAATATTTCAGCAAGACCGAATATTAAAAATAATTACATAGAGAATTTAATTGAATTCCGTGAAGGAAGATTAATGCTAGATCAAATAGATAAAAGTATTAATAAAGATAAGTTTTTAAAACTTAATAGTGCTGTAACAGAATTCTTTAAGAAGTCTTGGAATGATTTTGTAGCAACAAAAGATATATCAGGTAGAGATATTCAGTGGGATAGAATTGATAAAGAGCATGATTATGGAAAATTAAATAATTATATACAATATGATAAGAATGGAAAGTTTAACATAAAGCTCTTTGAAGATAAAGTAATGAATGCTAAACAGACTGAACAGTTAGTTAGAGCTGTTGGTATAGATGGTTTGATGAGATATAATTATGAATATCGTTTAGAACAATTAGTTAAAGATAAAAACCCTAAAGACCCTAAGAAATTTAGAGAATCAAGAAGAGCATCAAATCCATTTGTTCCTCGTAGAAAAAGAGATTTTGATACTTATGTACACCATAGTATTCGTAATGTAAATGAAAAAATATTACTTGAACAAGCAAGGTGGATGAATAAGCAAATTGATTTAGATAAAAATTTTGGTAAAGGTAAGAAGATTCCTAGAGACCTTGCTTTAGACAATCCATTTTTTAATATTAACGATAGAATAGCCATTGGTGAAGATTATGAGATTGCTTTTGAAAAGTCTAGTGGTTCTTATGCCTCTCCATTAAAAAAGCGTGGAGATGATCCTATACCATTTAAAAAGAATACTGAGATATTTAATGATTATCAAGATGCTTTAATAAAAGGATACTTTAGAAATCTAACCAAGTTTAAAGCACAAGGTGATTTAGATGCATTTTTGATGAATATGAAAGACTATGTACCATCAAGAAATGAAAAAAAGAAATTTGTAAAGTTATACAAAGGTGTATCACTAACAGAAATACCAGCTAAACAAAGATATAATAATTATGTAGATGTATGGGCAGACTTATTAAGGACATATGCTGAAACAGCTATGGGTTATCAGACTACTTTTTCATCTAAACAGATGACACCTCAAGGTAAAAAGTTATTACACTTAAATAAATACAATTTATTCTATATTACTTCAGACCAGTTTGTAGCTGGCAAACTTGAAAGAATGTATAAGAGTAAACTATTTGCTGGAAAAGATACTATTCCATTTTTAGATAAAAAATTAATACCTAAAGATCCAGAGACTAGGCAGTTGTATTATTATAACTTGATAAGAAATTTTGGAGCAATGGAAGCAAAGTATCAGTTAATGTCATTGTTATTTAATACAGGTTCTTATGCAACTAATATATTTGGTGGAACTGCACAAACAACAGCATATGCTGGATTTGAGAATGTAAAAGACTCTGGAGATATAAAAGCAGTAACCGAGCTTTTACTTACAGATAGTAAAGGAGTTAATAAAGTCTTTTTAAATAATGGTAAGCCAGTTACTACTATGAAAGAAATAAGTACTTGGCTTGAAGAAAATGGTTATTATGATAATTACCTTCAAAATGAATTTGATTTTAATCCTGAATTAAAGACAAGACTTAAAGATCTTGGTCATAATTTTAGAGATTTTAAGCGAGATATGCTTTATGCTTTGAAAACCAAAAAAGGCAATCGTGATGAAAGCGTAAAAGATGTTATGAAAAAATATGGAGTTAAAGAAACTCTTGAAAAAACTGGTGGATTCTTTATGCAGGAATCTGAACGTTTTAATCGTAAAAAAGCATTTTTAGCTAGTGCTATGCAGTATGTAAAAGGAGTTGGTCGACTTGGTAAAGATTTAACTATAGCAGATGACCAAGTAATTGAACATGCAATAAACGGTATAAGAATGTCTCAATATATGTATCAAAACTCTGAAAGACCTTTATTTATGGCTACATCTACAGGTAAAGTATTCAGTAGGTTTAAACTCTTTGCATTCAATAGCGTAAGAATACGTAAAGAATTTTACAGACAAGCTAAAGAACTAGGAATGAATCCTAATACAGAAGAGTATAGAAGATTTGAAAGACAAGCAGTTATAGATTTATGGATGTACATGCTAGGTGCAGCATTTATGTTTAGTTTATTTGACACGGCTTTACCTCCACCATATGATTGGATACAATCTTTATCTGATTATGTTTTTGGAACAAAGAACCAAAAAGAGATGGCTTATTTTAATGACCCATTAGGGCCACTTAGTATATTAAAGCCACCTATAGCAAGAATACCTGAAGCAGCAGGTGAATTACTAACAGGTAATTTTGATGAGTTTACTGATTATACTATGTATACCTTGCTACCATTCGGCAGAGGAATAAGACAAGCTGTTCAATTATCTGATGATAGAGTAGGTAGAGGACTTGAACGTGCTCCAGAAATATTATTTAGAATACCTTATAATAAATTCTTAAATAGAATTGAAAAAGCTAAAAAAGACAAGAGAAGAGCATCTCTTGTTGATGAACTATTAGAAGCATCCTAAATTAGGCAGTAAATAACGCACAAATAATGCTGTCAAATAGTACCTATTCATATATGTTTTCTCTCACTCAAGTCACGTTGACATCGTAGAGGTCGGCGGTTCGACTCCGTCATCGCCCACTTGACGACAAATTAGTTTTACTTGTGTGTTCGTTTTTTTAACGGAGACAAATAGGAGACAAATAATGTCGTCAATCTTTAAACATAGAGGTGTTTACTATTTACAATTGACTCTTAATTATAATACAATAAGAAGATCACTTCGTACTAAAGACAAACGTACTGCTAAAAAAAGAGCAAAGGATTTAGAGCCTACTTTATATAGTCAATTAGTTAATCCTAATACTGAAAAGTATATTCCATTCAATGACCTTATTAAATTGTATTTACAAGATGATGAACATGAATGGTCTAATGCTACAAAATTGACCAATATACAGATATTAAAAAAGTATAAGAAAGGAATTCCTTTACCTAGTAATGAAGCTACTAAGATAGGAGTACAAGGACGTATAAATGCGGTGATTAACTGGGGCAAATCTCACGGTTTTGTGACGAACAGAGATAAGTATCGACTCAAGAAAAAGCCAGCCAGAAATAGAGTATTTTCTGATATAGAATTAATAAAAATATTTAAGTATTCTACTAATTCTGACTTTAAAAGATTTGTTCAATTTGCTTATTATACTGGTGCAAGGCGTGGTGAGCTTTGCAATATGAAAGAGAATGACATTCATGATAAATATTTTAAAACCATTGGTAAGACAGGAGAGAGACTTGTTCGTTTAAATAGTCAGGCAAAAAGCATATTAGAAAAACAAGGTTGTCTATGGCATTACAATACTGATTACGTAACTCATCACTTTAAAAAAAACCTACGCAGGATGAAAATAGCAAAGGGATGCTTTCATGACCTACGTAGGACTTTTGGGTTAAACCTTATTAAAGCAGGTATGCCAATATATCAAGTAAGTAAATTACTAGGACATACTAGCATAGCTACTACAGAATCACATTATGCTCCGTTATTAATAACAGACATAGATGATTTTACATTATGAGTATTCAGCTTCAGCTATAAGTATTTGACTAACTTTTCCAACAACTCGTTTTGATGGATGATGGCCTCCTTTATTTACTCTTTTGCGTTCACACCATGCTGAAAAGTTTTCTTTTCCATTAAAATGATGTGTGATTTCGAGTGAACCATTTATGTTATACCATTCTCCATCAGTTAGATAAATACTTTTTATATCTTCAATAGGAACATTGAATAGTTTATTTTTATAAATCTCTTTTAATAATTTCATTATAACTCCTACTACTGTAAAAGGTTTTAGGGTTTAAGTCGTTTTTTATTATTTCTACTACTGAAACATCATTTAAGCCAAAACAATATTTACAAGATAGTACACTACCTTGAAGACCAACACTATCAATAAAGCGATAGTCTTTTATTTTGACTTTATGTTTATTGCATATGCGGCATTTCATTATAACCTCCATTTAGTAAAAAACCTGAGATAAATCCCCTTTTATTAGGGATATATCCCCTTATTTATTTTGTTACTATTGATTCAATTTTAAGAGTCCAGTCTAAATAAATCATCATAGCATCAAATCCACTTAATTTAAAAGCATTAGCTATATAGCTGTCTATATCTTCAGGTTTTACTTTATTTGTTTTAAAGTTCTCTTCAAGCCAAAGGTATATTTCATTTCTCAAATGTTTATCTATATTTATTTTCATTCTTTTTCCTTTTTACAATAATGACAAGTTTTTCTAGTTAATTTGTACGTTGGAAAGTTTTTGTACTTATGACAAGTTGCAGTATGATGAACAAATTCCCATACCATTTGACATTGTTCACAGAACTTTAGTCTTCTTGAATCTGTTTTATATTTTACTCTACTGTCAGTTCGTACAAAATCTTTTACAGGTTCTAAATACCAATTACTCATTTTATTCTTCCTCTTCGTTTTCTTCTTGTTCTAATTGGTCTAAAACTGCTTCAATTGATGGAGAATCAGGTATTTGAAAGTCTTCTAGACATTCATATTCACCATCACTCCATTTATATTGAACAGTCCAATGAACTATAGTTCTCATTATATATTCTCCTTTTTATAAAATAATTTTATATACCATTTAGACTTTAAAGACTCTAATTCATTTTTAGTTTTTTTTAATTTTCGTCTTAAATGTTTACTGGTTTTTTCATAGTAATACAAACTTTTCCTAACGTGGAATAAAGTTTTTTTTGTTTCTTCTAATTTTGATTCTAGCTCTTTACTATCATTATTATTTTTTAATAATTCATTAAGTTCTTTATTTACTAGACGGAGTTCTGCGTTTTCTTCTGCTGTTTCTCCTTCTAGAATTATTCCATAATGGTCATAGCAATACTCAAAACCTTTTCTATACATAGGGTTTTCCATTAATGTTTCATGTTCAAATATTTTCATATCTACTTCTTTCCAATTTTATAGTGATGATCTTCATCCCATCCTGAGTAATCAGAATGCAAATGATCAATAGGTAGATTATCTGATTCTAAGTTTTCATGTGCGTAATAGTATTTTCGCATATAAAACTTTAGTTCACCAAACGCATTATCATTTTCTAGAATATCTATAACAATTTGGTCTAACAAATCATTAAATGAAGTTTGGTATTTATCTGAATAAATCTTTATTTCTGTTATGTCAGTTGTTTTAGAGCCATCTGGCTTTATGTATTCCATTGTTTTTCCTGTATTTCTAGAAGCGAAGGGATAGGATACCTACCGATAGGATTTTTACTTTATATCCAAGCGTTACCAAGGTTTCGAGTTTCCGACATATAGTCGTCCATTCCCTAACAATCGTCATTGTAACTATCCCTTGCCTCTTTAGTTTATAAACGTCAGCAGGAAAGGTCGAGGCGGTATGCTTGTGCACTAGCCCTCTACACTCTACTGTTTCCTGCTTTGGTTTATTTAAATTATTTACATCTTGGGCATATTTCTCTTTTCTTTCCATAAGTAGGAAAGTCTTCATAGTAGTGATAAATATTTCTTTTTAATGAAATATTATTACCTTGTTTACTTAGATATTTATCTAGCTCCCAGCAGCAATCACATTGTTCACAATACTTTATATTTTCGTCAGTTCTTTTACCTTCTACTTTTGAGGCATCGTATCCTTTAGTAGTCGGCTCCCCAAACACCCAATCTTCTAGCATTCTGCAGTTCCTTATCCATTTTTTCTATTAATGTTCTAAGTTTTTTAACATCTTCATAACAATGGAATGCAACTATACTATCGGATATACTTATCATATCTTTCATTATAGTAATCTTTTTTGTCAGATTGTCTAATGTTTCGTATATTTCATTAGCATTCATTGTAACTCCTACGTTATGATTATGCTTTAAAAGGGGAAGTGGTCAAGCCAGACCAATAATCTTCCCCTTTTTTTAATTCTTGTAGTGGCCTAACGCCAACCAGACCACTACATTGTCATCCTCTTTCTTCTTCAAACCAACTTTTCCTATGGAAAATCCAATGTTCAGACAAAGAGGTTTATCCTGCTAACATTTTAAAAATGTTCAACAAGTCTTTATACCGTATTGTAACTAACGCTTCTTTACGGTCTTCTTTAAGAATTTGTCCAAATACTTCATCGCATGGTTTTAAATAATCAGCTATAGCTTTACGACCTTTAACTTGAAATTTTAAAGGGTTTAACTTTTCCATGTTGTTACATTCTATAGTCATATCTACTTCTTCATGCCAGCCTAGTGACCTGCCATCAGATCCCCAAGCACGTTTAGACTTAAAGCCATATTCTTTAGCTAGGTTTACACATTCTCTTTCGATTCTGTTACCTTTTTGTTTTGGTGCTTTACCACTCATTATACTTTACCTTTAGATTTATTATTTATTTCTTTATCTATAAACTCTAGTTGCTCTTCTTCTGATGGTAATTCGCTAAAAGTAGGTAAGCCTAGTAGTTTCCATATTTCATCTAGGTAATGTTTACCATCACTTGACATTCGTTGTCTATCTACGTGTTCTAGGTCTGATAAATTCTGTATTAACTTTTTAGTTTTATCTGTTGCTATGTTTAGTGTTACTTTTTTCATATTATTGCTCCGTATGGTTATCAAGACATGTATTAGCTACATACATCCATTCTTTTTTATTTCTAGGAGTTACTTTTTCCTGTATATGATAACTAAAGGTAGTAATAGTGTCACCCTCTAGTGCATCTTCATACAAAGCATTTTGTCTTTCATGTCTTTTGCCATGTTTTATTGCTCTTTCTTTATTAGAATAAATTTGGGAAAGAACTAAATGATGTTCGTCTTCCCATAGAGTTAATATGTATATCATTATAATACCCACCTATTTGATACGTTAAATCCAATGAATATTCTTAGAGGTAAGAACTCAATAGATATACCTACAGCTCCTTTCATGGATTCGTTAATTGAAAAAGATAATCCTAAAGCATTTAAGACTACTATTTTATATCCCTTCATAGGGTAGCCATCAATTTTTCTCAATTGGACTAACTTCATTGATATTATGTCTAATATTCGTAGTGTTGTCATAAACTTCTTCCTGTTTTTTAAAAATCATAGTTGTGGTTTCTTCTATATCATGGTCATGAACAAGTACATATGTACCATGACCCTCTATTTTTTGTATTTCATTATTTTTAATATGTATTTCTACTACTGGCATGTGAACTCCTATTTGTTTTGTACCAAAAGGGCACAAATAAAGGAATCTGTGCCCTCATGATTAACTTCGTTTAGTAAATGTGAACGTTTCATAGTCAAATTGTAATGCTATTTCAAACATTGACTCATCTCTAGCTTTTAAAGACGTTACTGTTCTTAGTTTAGACTTTGGATTACGTATAATATCAGGATTTTCAAAAGCTAAGTACTGGTCTGATTTTTGTTCTATAGCTGAGTTACCTTTACCGCTATGCACATCTAATTTCTGTCCTTCACTCAATCTTGTTGATGAGTATTTAGAAATATGATGTATTGCAATTACTATTACATCTAAATCCATTGCCATATCTTTTAAAGCATTAGCTATGGTTTCTTGCCTAACAAGGTCATCGTTTCTTACATACTTTGCAGGTATTCTATCAATGGTGTCTACAACAACTATTTTAGCTTTACTGTCTTCTACATAATTTGGTAAATCTTGTATATCAGGTGATTTACAAGTCAATTGTATGTGGTCAACAGATTTTTCTGCCTCAAGCATTAACTCTGTGTCTTTATTCTTAAATGCTAAAGCTATTTCTTGTTTAGTCATATTAAGACCAGCTTGTACAAAACGTCTTTCAATAGTTTCTTCATCAACTTCTAAAGACATAAATAAACATTTTAGTGATGGTATCCTCATTATGAGATACTGCACAAATGCTGTTTTACCTAGTCCTGTATCACCAATTAAAGTGATAAGTTGACCTGTTGTGAAATAATGTGATTTATTCATGAATGTAAATACATTTTTCAAATCAAAAGAACGTTCTTCCCAGTCTATTTGATAATACTCTGCTAGATTTTCTATCATGCTTTTAGCATTTAAAATATCAGCAGTATCATCAAGGTCTTTATACTTGTATTTAAAACACTTGCTATCGCAGTAGGGTACAAGGGTAGGATGATTACAACCGTGATTGTATTCTCTTCTCATTTGGTCTACTACAATACGATTTACTTCTTCCATTGGTAATGGATTATCCATTTGTTCCATATAAGCTCGTGCATTGTGTAAACATTGCTGCTTACCATAGCCTAACTTTTTATTCCATATAGCTACCAATGCTTGTAAGTGTAAATGACGTTTCTTTTCAACATATCCAGCATTGTAGATATGTTGTGCACAAGTAATTATTCTTGTTGTAGATGCATTAGTGTCTTCAAATACTTTTCGTACTTCATTAGTATTTTTTCTACTAACATCCATTGGCTCAAGACCAATGATCATTTCTTGATTTATTTTGGTTGGGTATTTGTTTTCAGGGTCTTTAGAATACTCTAGTATAGAATCGTAATCCATCGTGTCTAAATATTCTAACGGAATAGGCACTTTGTATGTTTTTGATTTACTATTGTAACTATATCCTGCTCTTATCAACCTTCTAGAATCGTAAATATGATCAATTGCTGTTCCAAAATCACGTTGCATTGTACTACGAACTTGATAAGCTAAATCTTTACTAAGCTTATCTTTAAATCCGTAAACGTTTGCTAAATGTATGTGAAATCCAGTACCAGAAAACCATAGATTAAAATGATTTTCTTGAATTCCCATTTCCTGCATGATAGCAATAACATCCTTAACGTTATTAATAGTCATTGTACCTGCAGTTATTTTATCTGGTGATTTTGCATGGTCTATGTCGATGACAAGCTTGTCCACAGATTGCATACCATTAAATCCAACAACGGTGTTGTTTTCTTTTAAATAAGGTATGATAGTTTCATCATAGAGATACATACTTCTATATATCTCTTTTCCTAAATTATCATTTACAGTCTGTGAAAAAGCATTGACATCCATTACCTGATTACGATTGAATACATTTCCTATTGCATATTCTATGTACCATGTTTCCATCGTATTCCTTTTTTTAGAGATCTACGTCTGCTAGTTGTAGTTCAGGTTTCTTTGTGTATTCTTTATTTGTAGTAGTAGAATTGTTATCAGAATCGTTATAATTCTTTATAAATCCTTTTTCTACAGAATCCATTACCATTTTCTTTAGTGTACCACTAGGTGCACCTGCAGATGTTACTCTGTCAAAGTTATTCCAATATGGACTACCAGAATCTTTGAGTTTATTAGTAGGGTAGGAGCACATTGTTATTTGTCTACCAACAACATCTCTTAACCATTCATCTGGGATAGAATAGTCTGGTGATACTAGAAGATTCTTTTTAGTTAATGCAGATTCAAAGAATTCTGCTATCTTAAAAGCACTTCCCCAAGCTTTTCTATCTTCAAGAGGCAGTTCTTTCTTAAAACTACCAAAGATTGTTAATTGATCTTCCCAATCATGTCTTACTTGTGCAGTAAGAAAGATATCTGGAACATATTTCATCCAATCTTGTTTTACTTCGTATTGTACATCAACAGATAATATTGTTGCTGTTCTTTCCATTCCGCCTGCCATTATGCAGCCTCCTTTTTATTTTCTTGTTCTTCTTTAAACCCTATTTCAAGGTCTTTTAACTTTATGTATTTTTCCATTACTTTATCCTCGGTACGTTCCTCACTTAAACCTTCAGCAATTAATTCACGTAACCATTGTTCAACTCCTGCTTCAATAGTTAAACCTTTTTTAGTTTTAGCACCTTTGAAGTGTACTGAGTTTGACAATCTTTTTAGCTTAACCATGCTATCTGTTCTGACTATTACTTCGCCTTTTGTATTAGCTCTTAATTGACTAAGATGGTCACGATTATCCATACTATCAGCATCTGCTGTATCGTCTATTGCAAATAAACCATTACATGCATATTTACGAGCATAAGAAGAAGCAGCTCCAGTTATTTGACTGTCGTCCATACCTTTTTTAGTTACAGATTCTCTTGCCCACCCATAAGCTGCTATTTCATTTCCTTCATGGTCTGCAAATACAGCAGTAGCTTTTATATAATTACTACCGCCTACTTCCACCATTTCATCTGTTACTACTAGTGTACAACTAGTTTCAGCTAAATATGGTTTTACAGCTTCAAAGATGTCTGCTAGGTTTCTGTAATTATAATTACCAAAGTTATTCTTGTGGCCTTTTTCTACTTTCATAGAGGTTTGCACAATATTCAACTTTTCGTGAATGTTTAGTTCTTTCATGTATCTTAACTCCTACGTTATTATTATTTAATCTTTAATAAAGGAAACGGTGCCAATCAAAACAGCTCAGATGCGGAGGAGGACTGTTTTTTATATTGTAGTTGTGAATTGACACCATTGTCCTTTAGGTCTTTAGGGATATCCGGCTTTGTAAAGTTTCCTTTGCACACAGACGGTTTTATTTCTGTTGGCTTTAATCCCCATTATTTAACTGATACCAAACTCGTTTAACGTTCTATCGTGTAAATCAATATGACGTTCTAGTATTTTGTTTGGTGGCGTACTCTTTAAAGATTCTGTACATGCATTATATAATGACCATACAGATTTATCCATAAATTCAGCATAAGGTGGATTATTCCAATGACGTATAGCATCACTAGCTTGTCTAGCACCTAATGTTTTATATCCAAATGCACGACCAATAAAGCTAAAAGCATCATCAGTAGTTATTTCGATATCTTTCATGCTATCTGCATCTTTTACAATGTTTGAGAACTTGTCTTTACTTTTATAAAGAACACTTACTAGTTTGTCTTGTAAATCATCAAAGACGTTCTTAGTATGTTTTCTCATGTAGGTGACTTCACCTGTAAATGACATATTATCACAAACAAATACAGTACTACCTGCACAAAAGCCATTTGACATGCTCTTGTCGTGACTGCTACGAATACCTATAGCTTGACCCATTTCATCGTTGTTTGGGTCTTTGTATTGCAGTAGTCCAAAGAATCGTTGTTCATTTTTACTTACTGCTAATTTTTGATCTACGAACTCTAGATTCAATAGATCGTCACAGATACGTCTTGTATTCATCAGTAAGTCTGTAAAAGCTACTGGTTCGTATGTATCTGTTCTTTCTGGTAGTGGTATAGCTGCTAGTTCAGCAACGTTTACTTGTTTACCACCACAATGTATCATAAATGTGCTCATACTAATTCCCCTTGTTGTTCTAACATTATTTTTGTGTGACTATCTTCTAATTCATCACACAAATACACGTAAGCTTCTCCCCAATGAAATCTCTCAACTTTGTGAGCCTCATTAGGAGATACAAAATACCTGTTAGGGTATAATCTATTGCCGTGTCTATCTTTTTGAAGTATTTCTACAAATGCACCATTAGGCGGTACTCTACTTGTTTTGACACTAATACTTCGTTGTCCAAACTGTGCCCAGTTCACTTTATTGATCTTGATACTCATTTTTTCTCCAGTTGTGTTTTCATGTTGTTTAAAGCATTACAAATAACATTAGCATGTTTTATAACTGTAGCTACAGTTTCATTTGATGTACCTGAATAGCATTCTCCTATGAAATAACTATGTTTTTCATTTTCTACGTATACTTCACAGCCTTGTTTTCGTGTATTTACAGTAAACATATTCATTATGTCCTTCCTAATGCTATATGAAATAGCTGTGGAGTTAATGTTTTGTACGTGCCTAAACCGTTCTTTGACCTCTTAGCCAGTTTTTTTACATGAAGGTATAGTTCTTCTTGTATTAAGTCTATAGTGCCTTTAGCAAGTCTTAGATCTTCTTGCTTAAATAGTTTTTTTATTTCTTTTTGTGTCATGTTATTCCCCTTTAAACATTTCTAGCACCTTTTCATACGTATCTATCATTTTTAAGAAATAACTATTCAATCCTTCGTCATCTCTATATTTTTTCAATGCTGCTATTGTCATTAATACTTCTTGTTTATTGTCAAATGCTATAGCAGGTCGTTTATCTGGTGCTGTTGCTGTTTTCATTATATTCCTTTATGTTTAGTGATTACCAGAGTCGCTTTGTTTTGTCTTTGTCGCATGCTATCCACGCAGACCCTCGGTGTGTTCCGAGACAACTATCGGGTTCTAGACCGTTTGTTGTTGACTCTGGTTTTCACTTTTCTTTACTAACCAATAAATGGAGTTAATCCATTTCTGTTACTATCAACTGAGATATACCTAGTTTGCTTGAAGCGTTCATGATACTTTGTATTTTTTTAGTACTACAATTATCAAGCGTTCTTATGGTCGCACCATCAACGATTATTTCGACCTTATATCGTCTTCTGTCCAACACTACATCTGATGCTTTATTAGCCATTTTAGATGTGATGTTAAGAATGCCATTAGCTGTCATTGTTAGGTATCCCAATATTCGAGTAAATTTTAATGCTGAAGCTGTATTCATAATTCACGCTCCTTTTTTATTAACCAGCTATCTTTTAGTTTTTCTATCATACTATCTGATAGTTGGTGATTGTCTTGCAAGTGAGATAATTCTTCAACTAGCATATCATCAAGTATTGGAAATACTATTTCTACCATTTCATCAAAGAATGCATCATTATTTATTTCTTCAATATTATCAATTAGTAAAGGCATGTATTTCCTCCTTTGTATGCAAGTTTTCATGAACTTTATTTAATCTCATAGCAACATCGTGTAATAGCATTAATGATGTTTTATTAGAATTATAATCTGATTCTTTAAGATTAATTTCTACATCGTCAATTATCATCATAACTTGTTCTAGTTCTGATTTTAATTGTTTGTTAGTGAGGTCTTTATTTAGTATTTCCATACAAACCTCTCTTTGCTATTAGTGAATCAATATGAGAATCCACTTGTGATTCTAAGTGGTCTTGTTCAGTTTGTTCTATTTTGGGATTGTATACACCTGTCTTTTCTAGTTTTTCAAAACAATCAGGACATACAGGCATTTCACGATGTAATCGTACTAATTCGCCTGTAAATGGGTGTTTTTTATAGTCTGTGACTTCTTCAAAATAAATCACAGCAGTTGGATGATATGTGCATCTCATATTTAACTCCTACGTTAGTTTTATATATCATAGATAAAGGAAACAGTAGAGCCACTACTGCTATTTATTTACGATGTGTTATTTATTTTAAATCAAATCAAAAACTCAGATTTAGTTAATATCTTTTTTGGTGAACTTTTCCAGTCTAACAAAATAGAACACATGGTATTAATTTGTTTGTCTTTGTATTTGTAAATGACTGGAAAACTCATGTAATGATCTCCAACTACAAATTTGAATGATTCAAATAATGATGGTAAAGTATTTGATATTTTCTTCAATAGTTTTTTTGAAGAATTATCTATTATTTCATCAATAGGATGACTATCCATATGATACCATCTGGAATTATCAAAGTAGTTGTGATTTTTAGGTAAGCCTAATAGTTTTTCTAGTTTTTTAGAATCTTTGGTAATGTTTATTTTACGCTCCATCTTTTTAAAACTAAGAACATTTCTAACATGAACAGTAGATGTCATATCTGCATTAATGTCTTCCCATTGCAATTTTTGAATAGGTTGATTTGTTAAATAAGATTTAAAAGTTTCAAGCATTACTTCTTGTTGTTCTATTTTATCTTTTTGCAGTTTAATGATATATTTACTATCCAATTCCATTTTACTTCCGCTAATTTCAACAGTATTGTTAATTTCATTAAAATAACGTTTTTCTATTTTCATTAGATTTGATTCATTAGGCTTTTCTCCATTCAACCAATTATATAAAGTTCTTCTGGATACTCCTGTATTAGTAGAGACTTTAGAAAGTGGTATATCTGTAGATTTAAGCCATTTTATTACTCTTATTTCGTTCATATTATCCCCTTTTGAACGTGTGTAATATATAATTATTGTTGCACATAACCTAGCAATATTTGCTTTTATATGCACATATTACGGCATTTGTTTGTTTGTATTACACAATTATTATCTTGTTAAACTGACTCCTAGCTTGTTGCTCCTCTTTAAAATAAAAGAGGGAGTTGACATAAAAAATAAAGGGTACGAAGTACTCCTTTTTAATAAAAGACTACCCAAGATAAACTCAGGTAGTCTAATATTATCAAACGTTAGTTGTTCAATGGTCTTGCTATCATAAAGCGTACTGATTTACCATCTTTTGATAGATTTTCAGTATCTTCAAGAATACGCAAGTTGTTTGGAACTAGATGTTCTTCTATAAAACTACTAAGTTCTTTAGCAGAACTATCTTTTAATGTCATCCAAAGATTAAAGAACATATTATCATCTTTACAGTTTAAGATGTCTGATATTGTAGCCTTATCATTTTCCCACACACCATCATCATTTTTCTTAGACCATTGTATCCAAAAAGATGACTTATTAGCATTGTTCTTTATAACCTCACGAACATCCTTTAATACACTTTTTAGTTTTTTCATTTGTAACTCCTACGTTGGTTAGTTTTGGCAGAATTGCCAAAGATTAAGGAAGCAGTAAATACTACTTATTTGTTAGTCTTGCATCAGATAAAATGGGTTTCTGATACCAAGTTTTGGTAGTTTATCTTTTAGTTTAACATACCAAGGTGTAGTAGCCTCGATAAGTTTATCTTCCATATCGTGTCTTTCTCTTCTGTATTCTCCGTTTAACTCAGAAAGATGCTTTACATCCTTTAACAATCTTTTTTTTGTATCTCGCAATTGTTTGTTTTCTTCAAGTACTTTTTTAATATCTCTTGATAGGTTGTTATTACTCATAGTTAGTTGTTTATATGAATCTATAAAACCATCAATATTGTTTTTAATTACACTTCTAGTATCTGAAGGCTCTGCTATTTTCATTATTTACTCCGATTGATTAATTCATAGATTTAGGATACAGTAGTCTAACCAGCTCCTATAAGGAGCCAGATAGACATACTTATTCCAATTATAAATGATGCAGTTAGAAAACTACACATTACAATGATGATTATATCATGCAGCAGTTTCAATATTTGGTTCATTGGATTTCCTCATATTATTGATACTGTTACGGATGTTTTGACAATGATATCTCACTAATTCTTGTGGTACATCATTATCTATTTCTTCTTTGATTGCTTTAGCACTATCAACAGTTTTCTCAACTGCTATTGCTGTTACACCAAGTGTTAACCAACCAGCTATCTTTACAGATTCTGTAAGTTTTTCTAACATGATTTACTCCTACGTTGATTAGTAATTAGGCACAATGCCATAGATGGAGGAAGCAGTAGTACTATCTAGTTGTGTAGGGATTAGTATATGTATGGGTATAATAGTGATGTATATAGTTAGAGGTACTGAGTCGTAGACTCCTATGATTACTCATCTTGAGCGGGTGTGTGAGCGAAGCTTACACAGGGTTAGCTCGAAGAGTAATCGGGTGGGTTAACTAAGTGGGTGAACATAGTGAACACCTTGTAGTCAACGGATGATTTGAACTCAACGGTTTCAACCCTTGGTAACCCAAATCAATGGGGGGTACCACTAACATGTTTCTCTCACTCACATTCTAGATACATTTTTAAGCAGAGTACTGGAACTAAATAACTTTGTAGATGTTAAATATATATGTTAAGTTAAAGTATTACTTAAATGGAATCTAAATTAAAAAGAAAATACGAAATATTCGATGTCCAGACAGGCAAATGGGAGGAGAAAATCATGACTGATGAGGAATTTGAACATTTTAAAAGTCAAATGACTCAATCCCATGAAGAAATGGATGCTGAATATGAGATAATATCAAAGATAGTAGCTCAAAAGTTAGGATACGATCTAGATGATGAGAGTAGGGATTAAATAGTAGTGTATAGTTATCTATATAAAGTTATAAGACTACTAATTAGTAGTGGATTACTAATTAGTAGTAGTTTTTTATTATATAGTTATAACTAATTAGTTATGATCAAGATAAAACGCAGGATTGATGGAAAAACAGCTTATTATGAGATACAAACAGAAGAAGAGGCACGTAAGAATAAAGTTGAATACGTGCATTGGAAGCATGCAGAGGTTGGTGAGTATGCAAATACCGATGATGGATACGTTGCTTTATGCTATAATAGGAAAGGTTACACAGATAAGAATGGAAAACTTAAAACCTTTGTTAAACTTACCTGTGGAGTTGGCTGGGTAACTCCATCTGCAAAAATAGAATTCTTAAAGAATCATGAACATGGAGTATATAGCAAAACAAACCCTGCAAGAAAGTGGGATGAAGAAGAAGCTGGAAGAATGCGTTCTAAAGATACTGTTACCGCCTATGCACAAATGCTCATTAATGATGGAAAAGTGGACTTTCACGCTCTTAGCAAGATATATAGACCTGACCAGAAAGAGCCAGTTGCAACAGTACGCAGATTCCTTAAACAGAAGGTAGCGAAAAAGATGGTTGAAGAAAAATTAAAAGAAATATTATCCAAAAAGAGTATTTCTAAAGAGTTTGCAGTAGACAACATAGTCGTTGCACTCAAAATGGCAGAAGAAAAAGGTGACGTAAACAATTTTTTAAAGGCAAATGACTATTTAATGGATTTGCTGGAGATGAAACCTAATAAAAAGATGATAACGGACACGATACAAGTAGATATGACACAGCAAATAGCCGATACTATAGCAAGAGAGGATAAAAGGCTTACTTTGCAAAGGAAAAGTGAAGAAAATGAAACGAGAGAATGAGACTGAATTAGATTATCAGGGAATAACAGAAGAAATACTAGTATCAGAGCAATTAGATGCTGCAATACGTGCTTTACACGTTATAGCAGTTCTGAAAGAAAGTAGTATAGAGATGCTAAACGCTTACGCTCTGGAGGCTTTAAAAGAGATAGAAACGCTGGGATACCATTACGATATGCATAAGCAATCTTTTAACTAATATGAAAGATAATGTTAAATACATTAAAGATAAATTAAAAAACAATATGATTATGTTCGGTAAGGTCATTATGCCGAATATGTTTTCCGTTCCTTCTCCGGAGTTCCACTACAAGATAGCAGAGGCTATCGTTAATGACGATAATAAACAAATAAATATTATTGCTCCCCGTGGTCACGCCAAGTCTTCTATCGTTGGCGGTGTTTATCCCCTTTTTCATATTATGAACCACGGTGGAGCAAAGCTTATTGTGCTGGTTTCACGTACACAAGACCATGCAATTAAATTGCTTGGAACCATAAAAGACACCCTAGAGTACAGCAATTCTTTCCGACAGATTTATGGGTACTGGGGTCAGCACAATGCTAGGCAATGGGCAAAGAGTGAGATAGAATTAAAGGATGGTACGGTCATTATATGTAAAGGTACAGGCCAACAGCTACGTGGTATTAAGGTAGGCAGTCAAAGACCTACGCTTATTATAGTAGATGACCCTGAAGATGAGAATAATACCAAGACTGCAGAAGCTATGGAACAAAACCTTCGATGGTTGTTACAGAGTGCTGTTCCATCACTTGACCCAAAGAAAGGGAAGATCATTGTTATTGGTACTCCACAGCATCAGCGATGTATGGTAGAGATACTTAAAGAAATGAAAGGCTGGAAGAACATGCATTTTAATCCAGACCTAAAAAAGAATATTGCATTATGGGAAGAATGGCAGCCTATAAAAAAATTAAAACAAAAAAAAGAAGAATTAGAGTCCATAGGACGTAGTAGTGTATTTTATAGAGAGTACATGTGTCAGATCATTGGAGATGAAGACCAGTTATTTAAACTAGAGTATATACAATATCATGACTATGAACTTGAAATAGATGAATTAGGAAAACACTATTTATTAAAAAACGGCAAACGAATGCCTGTGAATGTATTCATGGGGGTTGACCCAGCTTCTTCAGTCCGTAAGACAGCAGATTACTCTGTAATTATGCCAGTAGCGGTAGATGAACAAAATAACAGGTATATTCTCCAGTATTACCGTAATAGGGCAACTCCCATGCAACTTGCTGAAAGCATCATAGAGTACTTTAAGTTATTTAAACCTGTAAAGGTGCGTGTAGAGAGTGTAGGATATCAGGAAATGCTGAGAGAATACTTGAGGCAACGATGCGATGAAGAGAATATCTTTATATCTGGTCTAGAAATAAAAGAAAACCCTAGAACCAGTAAATCTTCAAGATTGGAGACCATGCAACCTTATTTTGCACAAAAGAAAGTACATATATTAGAAACTATGGAAGAATTAAAGGACGAGCTTCTATTGTATCCTCGTGGTAAACATGATGACCTTCTAGACGGACTCTATTACGCTACTAAAAAATGTTATCCACCTGTCCATCAAGAAACTGAAATAAAAAACAAAAAAGTCGTTGACGACAATTACATAGATGACATAAGTTGGAAAGTTGCATAATCTTGGAACTTTTACTTAAAGTAAAGGTTTAAGTAGATAATGCTCCTTTCTATATGCAAGATAACTTAGTTAAGACAGAATCAGTACAGCTAACCCAAGATTTACTATCAGAATACTCATCTGCTAGACAAAACTGGGCAAAACAAGCCGTAGAGGATAATGAATTCCGTAACGGCAAGCAATGGACTGATGATCAGGTTCAAGCATTACGTAAACGTGCTCAAGAGCCATTAGTTGTTAATGTAGTATATTCAGCAGTAGAGCAGGCAAAAGCTATGCTCACTTCAAACTCACCTAAATTTCAATCTACTGCCAGAGAAACATCCGATGCTAAAGTTGGTAGGATGTTTTCTGATATCATGGCTTACATATGGGATAACTCTAATGGTAACGTAGAGTTAAAACAAGCTGTTGATGATTATTACGTTAAGGGCATGGGAGCTATGATGGCTTATATAGACCCTGATGCAGACTTTGGAACTGGAGAAGTAAAGCTAAAATCAATAGACCCATTAGAATTATTTATAGACCCTTCGTCAAAAGACCCATTTTGCAGAGATGCTGCTCATATCATCATTGGTAAGATAGTATCGGAAACTGCTTTAATAGAACATTATCCAGAATTTGCAGAACATATAAAAGAAACTGCAGAAACTAGTTACATTAACACTACGGCTGAATCTAGATACGGATTAAGGAATGAAGATGTAACCAATAAACGAAGATTGACTGGAACTCAGATTACTGGAGAAAGAGAACTTGAGTTATTTGAAAGATATACAAAAGTTAAAAGTCCTTATTTTAAAATATACGACCCTTTAAGCGATGACCAGAGAGTATTAGACGAACCACAATACGAAGAATATAAACAGGAGCCTATTGTTGTATTGACCAATGCAGAAGGTCAATCCGTATTTACAGATAAAGCCAATGTAAATACCTATATGGAGATGGCAGAAAAAATAGGAAAGACCTTTCATTTAATGTTAGATCCAGCAACAGGACAACCTGTTCCAATGGAAGGAGAAGAACACGCTGGTTCTATACCAAATAGTACATCTACAATTGATATTTTGACCAAAGCTCACTTAATAGAAGATGGTGGAATCATGGTCAATGAAATAGAGCTTACTCAAATTAAACAATGTGTAAGTACTGGAGATACAGAGTTATTTAGTGTAGTACTACCAATAGAAGAATATCCTATTGTTCCTTTTATGAATGGATTCAATCGCAATCCATATCCTTTATCGGATGTAAGACTTGTTAAAGGATTGCAAGAGTACATAAATAAGATACGTAGTCTTATTGTAGCTCATGCTAGTAGCTCTACGAATGTAAAGCTTTTAATTCCTAGAGGAAGTATGGATAAAGCTCATTTAGAAGCTGAATGGGGAAAAGCAGGTACAGCAGTTATAGAGTTCGACCCTGAATTAGGTCAACCTATTGTAGCTGGCCCTGTACCACTTCCTAATGAACTATATAAGAACGAAGCAGATGCTAAAGCAGATATAGAACGCATACTAGGTATCTATGCATTAATGCAGGGAGACCAAGGAGCTGCTCCTCAAACTTTTAAAGGAACAGTAGCTCTAGATGAGTATGGACAAAGAAGAATTAAATCTAAGAAAGACGATGTTGAGGAATGCATCAATCAATTGGCAAAAGTGGTAGTGGGATTAGTTCAATATGTGTATACGGGGCAGAAAGTCATGCGATTGATGCAACCCAACAATAGACCGATAGAGATACCGATTAATAGTCCTATGTATGACAATGTGGGTAATGAAGTAGGCAAGATCAACGATATAACGGTTGGAAAATACGATGTTATCGTTTTATCAGGGTCTACGTTGCCTTCTAATAGATTCGCTCGATTTGAGTACTATATGCAGCTTTATCAAGCAGGTCTAATAGACCAGTTAGAAGTATTAAAGCAGACCGATGTAGCAGATATGGAAGGAGTACTTGAACGTGCAGGTCAAATGCAGAAAATGCAACAACAGATGCAACAGCAAGAAGAAGAGATTAAGAAACTACGTGGCGATCTTCAGACAGCACAGCGAGAGTCCTTACATGATAGAAAGCGTGTAGAAGTAAAAGAATTTGAAAAGAAACTGGCAAAGGCAGAAGCTAAAGTTGAAATGGCATCCCAACTTTATAAATCTCGTTTGGCAGACGAGCTAAAAATGGCTAAAGAGGATATACAGGAGTTTAACGAACCTAATCCTACTAGAGAGATAAATGAAGAGATGCTAATGTTGGATGAATAATGAGTTTAGGTAAATATGCTATTCCAATAGGATTGGGATACTTGGGTAGTTTGGCATTAGAAGGTAAAAATCAAGATAGTCAAGTAGAAAAGTTTTTAAACGATATCAAAGTTAAATTAAAAAACGGAGAGCCTATACCAGATGAAATGCGTGGAGTGCTGTCAGGAGTACAAAGTACTTGGGGTGATTTAGATATAAATAATGATCTTTTATACGAAGCTAATTTAATTAATGATTATCTAAATGGAGAATTTAAGCAAAGAGAAGATGGTAGATATAAATATAAATCTTTACTACTAAAAGATCAAGAAATGCCAGAAGATTTTATTTTAAGCAATTTTCCTGTTGATAAATTTTTAGAAGCTGATAAAGGTTATCACGATAATCCTTTTACAAAAGAATTACCTTCTGGCGATACTATGGGTGCTGAGGATTTTAGATAATGGCTACTTATCATCCAGATGGCAATAGAGATTTCAGAAGGTGGCTAGAGAGTGGTATACCTAATGCTGGTGTGATGGGTGGTGGTGCTTTAGCTATGTATGGAGCATCTAAATTTGGTGGATCTAATAAAGCTTTAGCTACTGCATTAATGAATGAGTCTATTAAAAAAGACCCTAGATTAAAATTTACTCATTCTAGCATGAGTAATCTTTATCGAAATATGGGATTTCAGATGCCTGAATGGACAGATACTATGTCTGCTCATTACAATCCAAAAACCAATACAGTTAATGCACCTCGCAGTAATTATGGAATATTAGCTCATGAGTTAGGTCATGCAGAGCAGTATAAAAATGCTTTATACAGAAAAACTATAGCTCCTATGTCAAAAATTGGAAGATTAGCAGGTAAGTTTGGAGCACTTGCTCCGATATTTACTGATAACGAGCAAGAAGCAAAAAGAAATGCTACAATTGCAGGAGTTATGCAAGTACCTACTTTAATAGAAGAAATAGATGCATCACGAAGAGGTTCAAGAATTTTAAACAATCAAATAAAGAACAAGCCAGTTGCTATGGGAACTAAGGCAAGTAAATTGGGTCAAGCTTTAATGAAGATGAGACCATATGCAGGAGTTCCAAGTTATTTATTAGCTGCAACAGCTCCATATTTATTTTATAAATATTTTAAAGGTAGAGGTATGTATGAAGGTACATATTAAAGAATTGAAGAAAGCGGTTGCTGGAAATAACCAAATCGCAAAGGAAAAGTAATGGAGAATATCATAGAAACACGTAATGCTGATCAGGCACCACAAGAGGATGCAATGCTCAATGTAGAGCAACCTGCAATACCTAACGGGGAAATACCAGTAAATACTGGTGTGCCTGAATCAATTACGGAAGAAACACAAGAAGTTTCCCCAAGAGACGACTCAACTCGTTTTGAATATTGGCAATCACAAGCTGACAAAGCCAAGGGAGAACTTAATGCAATACGTCAAGAATTAGATTATTATCGTAATAATCCAAATCAAGACATGCAGAGTTCTGCCTCCAACGGACAACCTCAACCATACCCTGAACAAGGATTGCAAGAGAATTCATTGAAGGAGCCATCAGCACCTGAAAGACCACATTCGTACAATGAGGTCGATGCTTATAATGATCCACAAAGTGATTCGTTTAAGTATCGAGTAGCTAAAGAAGCCTATAGAGACCAGTACATGGATTTTCTAAAAGAAAAAGACCAAGTACGTGAACAGGAACTACAACAACAATACCAAGTTCAAATGCAACAGCAACAAGCACAGATGGTACAGCAACAGGCTATGAGCCATGCTGTAAATAATTTCGGATGGGAGCAAGGTAAAGCAATGGAGTTTGTAAGGTGGTCGCAGAATCCTGAAAATCTCACATTAGACAATTTAGCTAAGTTGTTTGAATTAAGGACTAACCCTAATCCAGTAGTAAAGCAAAGAACTCAAGAAATGCAACAACAGGCTAATCGTTTGAATGTGCCTAGAACTGCAGCAGTTCAAACTGGTCAGGCAGAACAGCCTAGGTCAGATGAACAAGTTTTTAGTGATGCTTTACTGGGTAGGTAAGTCGTAAAGTAAACTAGAACACCTATTCGTTGGCTACGAATGGGTATAAACGTAGGAGTTACAAATGGCAGCTACAGAAAAGCAGCTAATGCAAGGAGCTTCTGGTGTACTTTATACGGATAGACGGAATTTTTACGTAGATCCGCAGGTCACTAAGGAGCTATGGACAGACGTTGCACCTTTTACTACAATGATTAGTAATCAGGAAATGCGAAATGTCCCAGACCCAGTTTTTAAGATGTTTGAACATCGTAATCCTTGGGTAAAACAATCTTTCAAGGCAGGTGCAAGTTCCGCTACATCAATAGCTGATAATGATGTAGCAGTAGCAATTGACACCATAACTGAAATAAAAGGCCTACCACCCTGTGATGATTCATGGATTGGATTGGTGGCTGAATGTTGGAATGCCGCTGAAGATACTAAGCTAGGAGTTGTGGTAGTTAAAGGAGTTACAGATACAAGTCATGTGACAGTTGTATCTTTAAGTGGAGCTTTTAGCCCAACAACTAGTAGTGTTTATCATGTAATTGGTAATGCACATGGTGAAGGTGGTTCAGCTCCAGAAGCATGGGCAGACGAACTAGACGTTGTTTACAATTCTTGTCAGATTTTTAAAACTCCTCTTCAAGTTACTGGTACGCTAGAAGCAGCAGTACTTCGTGGAGAGTCATCTGAATTAGCTAGACTTCGTAGACAAAAAGCTCAAGAACACAAAATGCAGAAAGAAAAAGCATTTCTTTTTGGTTCTCGAGTTGGTGGTACGGGTTTACAAGAAGCATCTTATGGTGCTGGTAATAACGACACTAACAACGATGAAACATTTGCAGATGGTGGAAGAGTTGATTCAAATGGAAATCTAATTCGTTCAACATACGGAATAATTTCAGCATTAGAAAAATATGGCGAGACCACATCGACACACGATGCTCAAAACATATTTACTGTTGATAGTTCATATGCTTACAGCAATTTTGTAGACGATATGGAAAAAGTATTCCAGTATATCCCAGAAGCAGGTGTAAAACGTGCTTTTGTAGGTGCTGGTGCTTTAGGATATTGGTCTAAAATGGCTGGTGCTTCAGGTATGGCTGGAAACTCAGGTTGGACAGTTGCTCTTGGAGATATGAAACGTGACTCTCTTGGTTTTAACTATAGAGTACTTGAAACACCTCATGGAATGTTGCAGTTAATTCCAACTCCAGCATTAAGAGGGCCTTACAACAAGTACATGGCTGTAGTATCTGATGAGAATCTATTCCATGCAGTTTATCGTCCATCTATGTATCAGACAAACATTAAGACCGATAATGCCTTTGATGGTGTTAAAGATCAATACATGTCTGATGAAGGTGTTGGTATACAGCTAATTGAAAGTCATCACTTGTTTAAAATCACAGCGTAAGGGAGGCTTATTATGGCTAGACCTTATTTAGGTGGTTCAAGTGCAGGTGTTGGGTCAATTACATCAGCAACTACTATTACTAGTTCAGATCACGGTAAGGTGTTTATGGTATCTTACCCAGCAGGTAGTGATTTAGGTTCTTATCAAATTACTATACCTACTCCAGCAAATGCTGGTATTGGATTTAGTTGCAAATTTATTGTTAGTTCTGCGACTATTGCTGATGAGGCTGGTGAAGACGTTGTTATAAACGATGGTACAGATGATTCTATGGTTATTCATTACATTGATGCAGGTGATACTGGTACTGTTTCTGTTGTGGATGATGCAGCTGCAGATACTGTAGGTTTTGATCATACCGCTGTAAAAGGTGATTGGATTGAAATCTTTACAGATGGAACAACGTGGTATTGTAACGCACAAAGTGGTGTTGACGGGGGAATCCTAGTAGCAACATAAACAAATAACGAAGGGGGAGTTTCGGCTCCCCCTTCTGTAATAAGGAAATATTATGGGATTACAAGATTTTACAGTAAAGGAAAGTATAGCTCCTTACCATAAAGCTGTTGTAAGTGACGGCTCTACTCCAGTTGATGAGTGTAGAGGTATACATATGAAAGGAGCATCGACTGACGTTAATCTAACAATTAACGGAACAGTAGTTGCTTTTCATTTATTAAAAGGACATACTTATCCAATAGCTTGCACATTGTCAAGTTCTAGTGACGTAGTTCATTTGTATTAATGGCAACGTTTAAAAGCAAAATGGAGAATTTGGTAGGAACAATAGATTCTTCTGTTTCCGATTCTGATCTAACTGTATTTCTAACAAATAGTGCTTATCAAGTATTAGATATGATACCAAGTAAAATAGCAATTAGATATACAGCAGATAATGAACAAGCAGATAGTAGCGGTTTTAATAGTGTTAATCATAGAGTTTTAGGAGTTATAAGAAATGGATTTGAAGCACAAGAAGTATCTATAGGTTTAAGTACTCAAATTGAAGATGCTGATTCAATACATTATAGAAGTGAAAGAACTCCAGTATATTATTTTAATAACGGTACAGTTGTTGTAAAGCCAGATCCAACAGGTAGCCAAAAAGCACAAATAAAAACAATAGCTTATCCAACTGTTGCATATAGTGCCGAAGACATTGCTAGTTTTCCAGACACTGCTGAATACGCAGTTGTTTTAGGTGCGTGTGTAAAATATTTACACGATGTATTAAATACTGCTATAAACGTTGATGAAGACATTGAATTAGCTCAAGCAATAAAAATACAAGTAGATAGTATAAATCAATTACATCAACAAGAATTAAAAAGGATTAGTGCAATTAAATGAAACAAAAACAATTACACGAATTAATCCAATCGCATCACCCTGAAATGAAAGAAGGTGAAATAAGATTACGTCTTAATAATGCATTAAAAGAATTTTGTAGAAAAACAAGAATATTAAAAGGGGCATTCAAGTTTACTACTGAAGTAGATAAACGTTATTATGGTTTAGATGAAAAAATAATTGAAATAACTAACGTTGATTATGATGGTAAAACTATAGAAAGATTATCAGGAAGACCTGATGAAAGAGATTTGGTATGAAAGTTTATTGGATTGAAAGAGATGCTATTGCCATTGCAGAAACAAGTGACAGACAAACTTTTACAAGCCCTACTGAAGCAAAAGGAATTACTTTATTTTGCACAAAAGAAGATGAAGAGTTTGTATCAGATAATACTTCTTCTAGTGGCATAGGAATGAATGAAGCACCAAATATAGCTGATGAATTCCATGAAGCATTAGCTTATAAAGTTATACAACAAGGATACGAAAGAAAACCTGAAGAAATACAATTGGCTGCATATTTCAAACAACAGTTTAATGAAATAATTAGAGAAGCTAAAAAATCTTCTAATAAGAATTATGATGGAACTGGATTTTCAATTAGAGGTCATGATTATTAATGAGCTATGTATCTAAAAAAGCAAAAACAAATAATAGTATTGGAGATTCGACTTGGCAGAACGTATCTCAAGAATGGCGAGACATAGAAGCAATTACAAAAGATGGTCTTGATTTTAAAATAGATGAATATGCTCTTACACAAAAATTATTATCGTATGATAAACCTACATATGTGATTCCATCTGAATATACAGCTCCAACAAGAAATGAAGTGTCAATATCAACAACAACAATGACGAGTGTATAATGTCAACTTTATATGATAAAAAAGTAAAAGAAACATTTGGAGATTTACTAACTGTATTAGGCAGTACTAATGGCGAGGGATTAACAAGCTCTGTAAAAAGAATATTTGACGGAG
>Ga0209232_1000185_pt1 | contig 39240 bp, 48 predicted proteins | sample ETNvirenome_2_60_FD_184066 | JGI IMG/M metagenome (GOLD analysis project Ga0209232, IMG submission 184066) | Marine viral communities from the Pacific Ocean - ETNP_2_60 (SPAdes) (version 2) | ecosystem: Environmental > Aquatic > Marine > Oceanic | place: Pacific Ocean | collected 2013-06-22
TAAGGATCGTCAATGCCAATGCTTGTCTCCTTTAGGAGTGCCCAAGCAAGGTCGAGACGCCCTGCATCGGCAGCCCAAGCAAGAGCATCTTGCTTCTGACCTTCGAACTTGTCTTCTGCCACGTTCTCGTGGAAGTCAACAAAGCGACGAAGGATGATCATGGCTGCAACTTTGTGAACCAGCGGGTCGCTGAGTTCTTCATACATTGCAGTGAGGTGCTTGTTTGCAACCTGCCAAAGCTGACTATGCAGATCAGCAGGTTCAATTTCAGGCACTTCAGGAGTTAGAAGAGCTTTCAGTTCTTCTGGTGATACTGAATCAGGGATGAAGGATTGCATAACTTTCTTATATTTACTAAAAAAACCACTGGAGTTATCCAGTGGAAGGCTGTTATCAGACGTACTCACATGTGAGGTACGACTGACCTGCGTCAGATATGAAGTCGCCTACGGCTTCCATATCGACAGCAGCTACACCGTTTTTCATGACGGCAAGATGGCACTCATCAGTCATGAAGTTCAAAGCGTCTTCATGGTTTGGTTGAATGAGTGCAACGCCACGCACGAAGGTATCTTCGGTGATGGTGTAATCGAATGAATTGTTCAAGGTATTACCTATATGTTTTACATATAACAAAGCCACAGGGGTTACCCTGTGACTGGCTGTTTGATTACTCTTACGAGTCTTCCCGTAACGGGGTCTTTCTTGTAGGTGTAATTCATACAGGTGTGATGCCGCAAGTGAGTTCATCGGTGGGCATTACTGACCACAGATCTTCAGGAGCTTGATTCTCCTGAAGAAACTCTTCGGCATCGCTGATGTCACTCCAAAAGCCGACGATATCGTCGTTTAAGATGTCGTAGACGGCCCAGAACATGTTATTTTTCATAAGTACTAAAAAACTCAACTGGGGTTACCCAGTGAGTTTGGTCTTTAATGCCTTTAAGGCTGTTTTTCTTGCACGCAAAGCTTGAGGCTTAAGCTTACGCTTAGCTTCTTTGCGGCTGTGTTTTTGCCAATTAGGAACAATCATTTACCTTGCCCTCGCAACATCTTTTTGTTGTGCTTGGGCTTAGAGTGAGTTCCTTGGCCCTGGCGAGTTTTCTTAGGGGAACTCTTGACGAAGGTGTGACCAGAAAGTGAACGAGCCATGTGCTTATTTATGAAGTTACATTGAAAAAACCACTGGTGTTAACCGGTGGCTTGGTTGTTAAAAGGTACCGAAGTTGTCTTCAAGCTCTACCAGAAGTCCATCGAAGTCTTCGGATGGAGGAAGGATTGAGGTAAGAGCTTCGACAAGATCTGCACCGTATTCTTCTGCTAAATCCGCAAGGTATTCCTTACGGTTAGCAAAACCGTGTTGTTGATAGTCTGCATCGTTAAATGCAAAAATGTCTTCAGACATGGTTGTAAGATATTGAACATCCAGAAAAGAACAGGTGTTAACCTGTGCTTGGCTGTTGGTATTATATAAGTATTGTATTGCTCAGTTGTGATGGGTGGAAGTGGACGATTGCGCAAAGCAATGGAAGCCATAGCCATGGCTGACAATGCAGTGCAGAAGGCAATTCGTGAGAAGATCTTGTATCTACAAGATGATGTTGTGCCCAAGAAAGAGACAGTGAAGTCTTTACTTGGTCAAACTGTCTTTAGACCAAACCGTTTGGCACCCGATAGTTATTACAAGTCTCAGACACCAGGGGTGGCTGAAGACATTGCAACTATCTTGGCTGCCCGTGCTCTGCAAGCTGGAGTAGTAGCCGGAGGTGTCGGCACAGGCTTGGCTGCTGCAGACGGTACCCAGCGTGCATTAGAGCAACTAGGTTTGGTAGAAAGAAAAGAAGACCGAGGCGTTAGCCCCGGTCTGATGATTTGATCAAGCCTCAACAGCTTTAGCTGCTGATTTCTCATCAGCGACGGCGTTGATTTTACTGACAGCTTGCTTGGCAGAGTAGAAACTACCGCCAACAGCAAGACTGTCTACACCGCCGTTTTTATACTCGACACCACATTCGACAATGTCGTATTGGTTGTCTTGTGAAACGACCTTCTCGAAGAGACGGACGTGAACGTCGGTGCCTGGAAAGCGAAAGCGCATAAGTGTAAATGCAATGAACACACAGCAACCAACAGGCGTTAGCCTGTTGATCTCAAGTGTTTGGTTAGTTCAAGATATTCCTGATCAATGAGTTCAGACAAGGGGTCAATACTCAGATCAGTGTATGGTTTTAGTTCGTCTAGTTGGAAGGAGTGGAGAAAGTCAATAACTTCAGGGAAGGTATTAAAGGCTGACCACGTACCCTCGAACTTGACGTGGAAGCGTGTATTAGGTGCACGCTTCTGTTGGATCACGAGTTTCAACATCAGCTAAAACGTGATGTGAGTGACTCAATGAACTCTTCATCTTGTTCTTGAAGCCAAGCCTCGTTATCGAAAGCGACACGCGCTGCTTGTTCTTCAAGCCACGAGATCATCTCAACATCGTTGGAGATCTCTTCGGGAATGAAATGCAAGTTGTTCATGAAATTATCAATAATCAGTTAACAAAAAACAGGCGTTAGCCTGTTCTTGGTTGTTATTAATCGTTCGTAGTTTCGAGATTTGAGGCTATAGCTTCACGAACACGAATGATTTTTGGATCGTGAGCCTTGACTTTGTCAATGGCTACACACACGTCAGTTGCTTCAACATAGTTGACAACTGATTCACCCGTTTTGTAAACGGATTCGAGGCGATAAATGATATTTTTCATGATTAACGAAAGCAGAAGGAAGCAGCATCGTGGTAATAACAACGCATGTTGCTATGTTCATCTTCAATTAAGGTGACAGGAAGGATACTCATATCTGACCTTATATTGAAGGCTTCAACTTTGTCAGTCTGAGCAATGACAAAAAAGCTGATAGACTCAGCATTTGTCCCTATTTCTTGGAAAGTGGCAGTGAAAGTAGCATTACCTTGTTCAACAATGGTCATGGTGCATGGTATCCAATCACTGTTACCTCTAGGTGTGTAGATCGCACACTCTTTTGTAAATGTGGCCGCACCCTGTAATTGAATAGGATTAACAGGTGTATCTGGCATGGCACAAGCAAGTAAGCCTGCACATATGTTGGTTAATGTTTGAATGAACATAGTGAGTACAAATGATATAACCATGAACTCCCGGAGTTATCCGGGAGAGGGGGTTAGATAATGTCGTCAGACATAGTCTTGAGCGATTCGAAACGTTGGAGTGAATCACGGTGGTACGTGATCCAACGATCAATCGCTATTTGAAATGCTTCAATAAGCATTTGATGCTCTTGGCAATCTTCATCACTGCATTCACTGATGATATCGGAGAATTGAGTGATGTAATAATCTTTATTATGTAGCATCAGACCAGTGGATTGCAAAGGTCAGAGTCCGCAGTGATGCGGTACTCATAGAAGTTTCCCCATTCTTCCTGATAGTGAGTCACACGCTTTAGACAAGTGTCGTGACCACTAGCCGGGTAGGTCATGTGGAACCAGTAGCGATCGTCACCCTGACGGGCGCGACACCAGATCCGACATTGACCTGCAATGAATGGGTAAAGTTCACGAAGCTCTTCGCGTTCTTGAACAGTCATTGGGAATAGAGTATATATTTACAATGAAAAACACAACAGGCGTTAGCCTGTTATGTAGTTATCTTAAATGCCATTTAAGAAATCGTGGAGAGCATCTTGATACTCTCTCTTTGTCTTAAAGGTTACTCCATGAATAGTGAGTGGGAACTCACGTTTCTTAGGAGTTGAGTTGCGCATTGATGCGCTTACGTCCCAACGAGTGCAACCTTGTTGGTCGCAGATCTGTTGGACGTAGGGGTTGTTATCTATCATCAGGCAACTCCTGTGCTTGTGATAATACGGAAGCGGATTCCTGCACCGGAGGCACGAGTCTGCTTGATGTAGTCGAACTGACGCTGACGAACAATGTCACGATCAGTTGAGGAAACGCCCATGGGTTTCCACTGAGCTTCACGCTCATTCCAGTATTGACAAGTGTAGGTTGTCATGGTTAAGTAAATTATATTTACTAAAAGAAACCACCGGTGTTAACCGGTGGATGGCTGTTAAAAAGGTAGCTCCTCTTCAACTTCATACAAGTCATACTTGTCTGAGTCTTCGAAGCTTTTGATGTGTGCCCAAGCTGCTTCTTCAGAGAAGAACATCTTGGTTTGTTGCTGCCGCTCTACGTGAAAGACGTGGTAGGTGGTGAGCATTTAGAACATATATTGTTACTCAAACGAAACACCGGTGTTAACCGGTGTATGGCTGTTGCTTTGAAAGCCACTCAAGATAGGAACCAGGCTTGGTCATATCCATCTGTGCTTTGACCTTGGCAAGGCGTGCTTGTGCATGCTTCAGTTCTTGATACTCACGAACGAAGCGACCAGCACAGACGCCGAAGGCAATAGCCATTACTAATGAAAGCATGTTTAGAGTAAATAGATTTACTCATTAAAGAGCAGGCGTTAGCCTGCGTGTAGCTATGTGGGTAAAAACGGGCGGCCACGCGTAGCGTGATTAGGTATTTAAGCCCCCTGCTTATTTATATATACCTACCCCCTTTTAATCTCTACCGAGATCCCACACAATACCCACACCTTCCCACAATCACGGCAGACTTACTGAGGACTACAGAGATCCACGGCGGACTACTGAACATCACGGCGGATCTACAGAGATCCACAGTAGATGTACGTAGAACAACGGCAGATCTACGGCAAGGGGGGTAGACCCTCTGAAGATCTACGGCAGGGGCACGGCAGATCCTCAGATAGATAGGCACGAGGAGAGGTGAAGGTATATAGTTAAAAGAATGTGAAGATAACTTAGGAGAGTAAGAGCAATACAATAGCTCCGCTCGACTGTTAGCTGAACATCAGCGGTGAGAACAAAGATGTACGACGAAACATAGACGCAGTAAATGTTAAGCAGTCGTAACACATAAAAGACATTGCACAACAGTTATCACGAGTAACCTAAAGGTTGTGAGACTTTAGTAACTCATAAGTTGTGACAGATGTGAGCCCGATGTACGAACACAAGTATCAATAGCATCTGTTAACAACGAAGGTTAAACCTTAAGTAATAACAGAAGAAGTAACTTGTGTAACATCGGGTGAACGCCCTTGATTCACGTCAGTTAACTTACGCTAGATAACTTTGGTTATCACTTCAGTTAACACAGGTAACTTACGTTATCACTTCAGGTAACTCAGGTAACGTGAGTTGTCACTTCAGTTAACGGAGGTAACTTACGCGATACCTTCAGTAACCTACGGTGATAGTCAAGGGCTAGTTTATTTTTTTTGTTCCACCGGCAGTCGGGGAACTAAGGGTATTAGAAGTGTCAAAAATTTTGTAGCACTTTTCACCCTCTATAGGCCGTTTTTCTCTGGGGTACACCAATAGCGAGTGTATATTAAGTAACAGTACATATTTAGGCTGCCCCAAGATGTCCGAAACGTAAGCCGTTTCTAATGTTGAACAAAAGAAATGGGAGTCAAACTTCAAAGCATCCGTGCTTAGAGATCTAAAGCTACGTTGCTACACAAACTACGTGGGGTTTCTATAAACCCTATTTGTAATTCTCCCTATGTACCCTCTACTAGTATTTTTTAAATTGGGTATATACTGTACAGCGTAGTTAGCGTAGTTTTGTAGTTTGTAAGATATAAAGAGCAACTGCATTCGAAGAAAATGGATCTCGGAAGGAAATACTACCCGGAAGGAATGGCAGGAGAGTTTGCTCTGAAGAATGATATTAAAAGGGAGAGAAAGAAGCGCCTAGATAAGGCAATGTGCTACGAAAGCCACGGCCCAGGTTGGACATACAACGAAACCATCGGTAAATGTCTAATGCCTGTGGCTTTTCCGCAAGATGGCAGCAATGTGCCAGATCTAGTCAATGAAGGTATGCCACCGAACGCACTACCAGAGCCTGAGAACCTACCGACCTCACCACCAGAGGGTGGAGGTAATAGTGCTATTCAGGCAGAGATAAATAACAGGAAGGATGAGGCCCTGCTTGGTGCATCTCAAGCTAAAGCCAACGTTGCTCGTAAACGTAAGGGTTTAGAAGCCAAAATTGCAATGGAACAGGTAAATCAGCTCGCACAGCAGCAGCAACAGATGCGTCGTCCTGCTAAAAACCTTTGATAGAGCAAGTTAACATATAAGTACTGCTATCCATAGAAATAAATGTATTCAGGAAGATACGGTGCTAAGCGCAGGGAAGAGCTAGGTATTGAGAACCCAAGCCTCAATCTCTTTGGTGGCAGAAGTGGCCTAAATCCGGCGGAACGTCGCGCAGCGCGTCGTAGTCAACCGATGCCTGAGCGAACACCTGAAAGACCTGAAAGACCTACGGGTATCCCGAGCATGGGTGAAAACTATGCAGCCAAAGAGCTGATGTACGGCAATAAAGTCCGCGAGCTGCGTGGTGAAGAGCCATATATCCCTGCACGTAATCAAAACGCCCCCAGAGACCCCAACAATACGGGTGCAACTGGGACAATTACCGGATTATCCGGCGGATCTTTGTCAGGAGCCTTTGATTCAGACAAATATTTGAGCAAATTCATGCAAGATGCAGGGATTGAAGTGCAAAATCCCTTCGATTCTTCGCCTGTTGCTGGCTCATACGAGTCATTAGCCCAAATGTCGCTGAAACCCGGCATGATTGAGGCCGCTGGAGTGTCATTTACGGGTGGTATTCCCAAATTAACGGGATTTTCGACCCAAAGAGAGATAGGAGACAACCTGTATAACAAGTTTTCAGAGTTCAGGGCGCCTATTGACATGGAATCTTTCGCTAATCAGGAGCTGGTCAGCGGAATGGAAGCTGCTCAAGCCCCGATTGGCAGTGGTGCTGAGTTAGGTGAGAACAAATTGAGCGGATTGTCTGCAAGATCCCGTGCATTCCTGGATTATGACGGTCCTGGTGGAGCAATGGGTGCTCTTCGTGCAGCTGATGCAAGCCAAGGGATGGTGAGAGCTGGTGGCAAGATGTATTCCATGGATCAAGCTGGTGATCTGCAAGAAGTCACGAAAGAAGGTGCTCGTATGCGTGCATCTGGCCAGATTGATGCTCAAACATTGCTTGATGACTACTTGGCTAATGTTCCTGAGAAAGCAATCGAGAAAGTTATCGAAACTGGTGATCCTGAGGTGCTTGATCCCACTAAGGCAGGCACAACACCGCTCGGAAACTTCGAACAACTATCTAATGTCAGTAATGCTGGCAATGAGATGTCAGCTGCCAAGCTATATAACACTACTGCCCCTGAAGGTGGCGGTCCAGGCTTCGACATGATGGATGAAATCTCCAGAGTAGTTGAACCTTACCGCAGAAGAAGGTGATTTAAACTTACTACAATAAATAGTAGGTTTATATGGCAAGATAGTGTTTAACAATCCTCTTGAAGGTAAGCAACTGTTGCATAATCGCATCATTAGTGATTCAGCAAGCGTATCGCCTAGTAATAACCCTCAACAAATAGCTAGAGACGTTCAAAAGAAGCGTACTGAGGAATTATTGGGCGGCGCAGCAGCGTTAGCTGCTGGTGAAACGCTTGGATTGAATACAGAAGAAACACTCAAGCTAATTTCAAGGGAAACACGTCGTCAAAAGCGTGCTGACCACACTGTTACCGAAGAAGATGTGTTGCGTCAGTTCGCGCAGACACAGAAATCACTTGCAGAAGCTGGCCCTGCTGAACTTGCTGGCATCGCTCTGCGTGAACAGCCTGAAGTTGACCCATTCGGTCAGGCTCAAGATGATATTCAGACTTATAGCCGTGATGAAGCGGTGATGTACGGACTGATCCCCGAAGATCAGATGTACAACGATGAATTGATCCGTAGAGGTGACGCAATGGAGCGTCCATCCTCCGGACAAGCTGGTGTAGCCGATGCACTGCGTAGATTGGAAGCCGCCAAAAGCACGGCGCCCGGCGCAGCCGCTGTAGCTGGCTCACTAGAGCAAAGCTTGGGTGGAAGAATCCAGAGAGACGCTGATGCGTCAATGGCAAGAGACTTGGTGATGCGTGAAGCCGGTCTGCGTAACCCAACACGTGCTGGTTACAACGATGTCAAGGCAGCTATCGAAGCTGAAGATATTGCACGTCGTGATTTCACTATTGGTGGCAAAGGTGCCATTGCAGACGAGGTAATGCGCCGGATTGGTGGTGCAAACCAAGAAGTCAGAGAGATGGCGATGCTTGATCCTCGGACTGGTACTTATATGGGTTCAGACGGTAATCCGTTGGCAATCCAAGGCCCCGAAAGAGCCATGGCTGGTGTCAACGCCTCTGATACCGCAAACATGCTGAACGCACCTCAGAAAGAAAGTGCAATCAACTATGTCGTCAAGCAACTCCCTGACTTCAAGGAAGGTGGACGTGTATTCGGCGATTTCAACCAGACTGACATGACTGGAGCGTCAACATTGTTCGCTCAGCGTGTTGCACAGAGTGGATTGGTTGATCCCCGGATGGTTCCTGGAGATCTGCGCACCGTTGAGGAATTCCAAGGTGCAATCAACATGTTGGCTGGAGCTGCTAAGGAGCAAGGCGTCAAAATGTACGGTTTGGAGCAACAGCAAACTCCAGACGGCCGCACCTTGATGCAAAAGTCCCTGGTCCCTGCAGATCGGGTTGGTGCAAGCGAGGTTATGAACTATCTCCGCTACACACCGGCTGAAGCTGGTCAATTCGCCAACATGCTGTATCAGTCTGAGGTTGCCAGAGGAACGCAGATCAACCAGAACGCTAAGAACCAGTACTTCGGTCGCGGAGCTGTTGCACCTGGACCTAAAGACAACATTGTGTTCAGTGCAGCTGAAGCCATCAACCCCCGTGATGGTGAAGCACAAGTTGCACGTATCCGTGGTGGCCAAACCATCGGAACCGGCAAAGAGAAGACTGACATTAAAGCTGCCTTCCGTCAGCTAAGTGAGCCTGGTGCTCGCCAGCCATTCATCGGTCAGGTTGAAGGCCAAGCTCCTCGGATTAACCGCTACGTCGGTAAGGCTGCAGCTGGGCTTGATTCTTCAGATATTCCCGCAGCACTTCGTGAGCAAGAAATGGGCTTCGCCCGTAACAAGGCTCGTCGTGCAATGAGTAAAGAAGGGGCGCTGATTAGCCCAATGCGGGTTGATCGTCGTGCAGAAGGAATGATTGATGAAGCTGCACTGAAGGACAAAACCGTTAAGGCTCAGTTGGTACGTGAGCGTGCAGTTCGTGACAACAAAGCTCGTAATGAGCGTGAGTTCAATATCCGCACTCGTCAAGGTATGCCCCCGGCAGAACCGGGTCGTATGGGTGGAGCACCTCAAGCCCAGTCCGCACCTACCGGACCTACACAAAGTGGTGACTCTTATCAGAGTAAAATAGCAGAAGAGCGGTATAACCGCAACATTGCTAAAGAGCAAGAAGAAGCTAACAGCTTCGCTTCAAGAATCCGTCGTCTGAGAGGTATGTGATGTCAGCTGGTCATTTAGAAATTTCAAGAGCGGAAATACAGGCCGGTAGTTCAAAGCAACGGGAACTGAAGGAAACCCCTACGGAGTTCCGCAATCCTGAAGGTCTACAGAAAAATAGCTCCCGTCGAATGGCGGGACTTATGGGCGAGCGTGCTCAGAACCTGATGAACGATCCGATGGAGAAACAGAGAACCGATGAGTGGATGGGGCTCTTTGGTTTATCTAACGAAGGCTCACAGTTTGAACAAGCTAAAATACAGAAAGCTATGCAGGGCATGATCTAATGAAAAGCGCATTAATCAAAGCCCTTCTGGGTAAAGAAGCTAGAGAGAATGCAGGGAAGATGGCCGGTAATATCGGACGTTTCCTTAAGCCTGAAGATATGGGTAGAGGAGAACTAGCACTGGCCCTGCTGCCTGATGCAGCGTTTGGTCTTATGGCAGCAGGTATGGCACCTGCAGAAGCTTCGGTGGTAGATAGAGGAGCAATGTTCCTTGGCTCAGCACTCGGTGGTGGTCTCGGTGGTTTGGCTACCGGTGCTGCTGTACGCAAGCTCCCCGGCGTAGGCAAGATTGCTGGGGCTGGCTTAGCCGGTGACATGCTCGGCTCTATCGGTGGTGACATGGTGGGCCATCAAGCAGCCATGGGTGTTAGCTCATTAGCTGGTGGCGGTAAGAACATTTATGAGCGTATGGAAGGTGTTGCAGCTGAAGAATATCGCAAACAGATTGAACAAGAGACTTTGGCTAAGTTAGGCATATTGCCTGGAGTCCGTCACGATGAATTCATGCGTTCTCAAGGACTGGGCTAATGCGTATTGCTGGAAAGGTTGCAGGAGATGATGTCAAGTCATTTTTAGAACGCTTCAAGGAAGGGTTCATGCGGGATGTGGCTGTAGGTAGAGAAGATATTCAACAAGCTACTTACGACGCACTTGACGCAACCGGTCGGCCTAGAGAGCAGGCCATGTTTGATTCAATGATGATGAATCATCCAGTTAGCTATCGCACTCGGGAACTATTGGGTGTTGCTGATCCTTCCTTTGTACAAGCCAGAGAAAATGCTGGCATGGGATTCAGTAAAGATCGTGCTACTGCTATCGGACAGATGGCTGGATCAGTGGCACACGATGTTATTCACGATGGTACTCGTGGCATCTATTGGCTCCTTAATGCCCCCCAGGCTGCAGGTCAGGTTATTGCTGACCAAGCTCTGCGTGGTGCAAACAACAAAGCGGTGGCTCAGGGCAAAGGCTTCGAGATCTTTGGATCATCCCCTGTTGCTATAAAAACAACTGATGGCAATAGGAAGGCAACAATTAAGGATAGAGACTTCTTGATTAAGAACAAGATGGCTCGGCTTGATAGGACAGGCAATATCCGCATGATGCCTGGTTATTCGAAGGGTGAGACTGGAGATATATTCAAGAGGAATTTGAATCCTGCACAGCGCATCGCACTAGCTGCACCAGCGGGCTTGCTGATCAATACTGGCATTGGTTTGATGAATCCGATGGGTGGTAAAGAGGGCTATAAAGCCATCATGCCTAGCGAAGAAGATCCGAGTAAGACTGATAATGTCCTCGGTGAAGTTGCCATGAAATACCTGTTAGGCCAGAGCGGACGCTTGCTGCCCTACGACGAGTTCTCCAAGGTTCGTCCAGATGTTTCGAAGGAAGAGTATAGAAACTATAAGATCAATATGAATGATCGCCGAGAAGATTACAATCCTTTCGATGGTGACATTGCTATAGGCGGAGGATTGCTCCGTGCGACCGACGAAGGTATCCATGGACCTGAAGTTCAGTTCATGGGACGCAGCCTGCCGGTCACCACGACGATCTTACCTGCCGCAGCATCCATTGCAGGAATGGCAGCAGGGGCGGGAACTCAACGCTCGTACCGGAATGCACTGATGGGCTCCGTGGGCGGTGCTATCGGTGGATCTATTGTTGGTAACCTTCTTGAGGCCGAACGTCGCAGACGCAACGCTGAGGAGAACGGAATACAGCTTTGATAATATATACATATAGAGGGCATTATTATGAGATTCAATGCTAGTGTATCTAGTTTTCTAGGACCTAAGTTAGGCATAGATGAAATGTCTGCACAGGGTCTTGTTGAAGACTCAAAGTCATTCGCTCAAAATGTTAGAGACATTGCAGGCACACATGCCCAAGGGCTCAACAACAAAGCAAAGATTGCTTCTGCCAAGAACTTGGGTGAGGCACAGTCAGCTGCAGCGGGAAGTGCGGCTAATGCTGCCATATTCGGCGGTGCAATGGGTGCAGTGACTGGGATAGCTGGAGGCATTGACTTTGGTGGTGGTGGGGGTAATGCCTCCACATCGACCGACCTGGGCGTGTTCAATCTCGGCACGCTTGACGGTATGGACTTTGGCACCGACCTTTACAAAAAACGGTTTGCCGGTGATGCACTTGGTGGCTTTACATTTAGGTACTGATTATGAGATTTGCAGGATCAGGCGCTAAATTAAATATCACACCATTCCAGTTCTCAGGACGTGGTGGTAAAGGCATTGGTGCAGCTGGTGGTATGGCCACCGGTGCTGAAGCATTTCAAGCAGTCAGAAGTAGAGCACCTAAGTACGGAAACATTGGAAAGATAGGCATTGCCTCCCAAGGTGCTAAAGGACGCGCAGTATCTGCAGCCGAGGCCGCTGTGCATAGAGCAGGGATGAGTGCTCAAGCTACGGTCAAAGCTTCTGAGATTAGATCGAAGTATATGAAGGACGCTGCTGCTAAGCAAGCAAAGGGTGCAATGATTGGTAGTGCATTAGGTGCTGTTGGATCTATTGCCTCAGCCTTCTCAGACGAGAAAACCAAAGATTGTATTGAGCGTCTTTACAGTGGTCTAGACATTATCCGCAACCTAGAGCCAGTAACCTTCCACTATACGGAAGAATATACTGATGAGCCATGGCGTATGCATTACGGCTTCATTGCTCAGGATTACGAAAGAGTAATGCCTAATCAAGTGTATAAAGATCCTATAAGTGATCTACTGAAGATCAATACAAATGAGTTGATCGCAGTTTTGGTAAAATCTATTCAGGAGCTTGAATCGCGCTTAGAGGCATTAGAAAAATGAATCCTACTGACGAAGAGTACAAACGACTTTTAGAAATGAGCATGCTTACAGGAGTATTTCCTGGCATGCCTACCAAAGATGCCGGAAGTGGTTTAGGTAACCTGTTGATGGAAGGTGCCGCTAGCTTAGGTCAAGGCGTTGCTAAGTACGATCGAGCAGTCACACCTATTGCTAATCAGGCACAGGATGCTTTGACTGGTGCTATCGGCCGTGCAGGCGGTGCAACCAAGTTGGGCAGTGCGGCTGGACGCTTTGCTGGTGGTGCTAGAGCTTTGGGACTTCTGAAAGCACTCCCCGCCGCTGGTGCTGTGGGTGGTGCATTGGGTGCTGGAGATATTGTCTTCGGTGGTGATAGTGCAGGCAATAAAGTTATGGATGGCGCAGCAATGGCAGTCGGTGGAGCACTGGGTGCGGTAGGCGGACCGCTCGGGGTCGCTGCTGGTGCCGGGGTTGGTAAAATGGTTTCAGATGGCATCCAAGGCATAGGCGGAATGTTGGGCATTGAGTCCCAAGAAGAACGCCGTGCACGTGAGATGGCTGAAATGCTTCGTCGTTCAGGTATGGTTTGATGGCTTCCTCGTATAAGGATCTGATTCAACAAGGAAAAAGTAAGCGTAATGCTCTTGATTCCTTTATGGGCTTTTTTGGCCAAGGTGTTGACAATGAGAATTACACACCTGGAGTTGACGCTGACGGAAACGTTAAGGCCCTAACACTAGGTGAGCGGCTTAGTGGTATATCAATGGCTGAAAAAGAAGCCGCCAACGCTCGGGTACAACTAAGGGATGCAAAGAGGGACGAAAACTTTCAGTATTTAGAAGCAGAAGGCCAAATGACGGAAGGCGACCTAGGTCGTGACATTAGTCGTGCTGATCTTGCTAAGAAAACACGTGACTTTTCAGAGGTAAAAACCGCTGAAACCGCTGCACGAGTGGAAGGCGTCGATGCACAAGCAATTGCTGAGTTGAAAAATAGTGGCTTAGGAGCTACCGCAATCAGCTCTGGTTTGTACGACTTGACCAGAAAGCAGAAAGAGTTTAACGCAAACGAAACGTTAAGAAATAGCCCTGGATATCAAGATCGAATAGAACAGCGAGATTATCAACGAAATCGTAACCGCATTGCGGATGAGCGTCTAGCTTTCGATCGGGAGCAGGCTGCACAGCTACGTCGTGACCAGCTGATTGAAAACAAAGAGGCGCGTATCGGTCAGCAAGAGATGCAACTTCTTCAGCTGAACCGCGACGAACGCATCCACAACGCAAACCTTGAGTACAAGCGTGAGCAAGATGCTGCATCACGTAGGGAGAACATCGCAGCTGCACTCAGCAGCCTTGCAATGTCATTCTTTGCTTAATTACTGATAGCTGTAGTGGAAGAAGTTACCCTTGTCATGGAACATGGGATCTTCTTCTGCAACTCTATTTTTAAGCTGTGTTTGTCCTTTGAAATCTGTACGGCCTTCAAGGATATTCATTGCATTAGTAATCTTTCTGCGACCTTCTTCAGAACCGAGGTGTGCAGCTAAGGCGTCGTCATATTTAGCCAAACCTTTGGTGATAGCTTCGTATTGCTTAGGCTGATAAATAACATCAGAGATTGTGTTTGGGAAATCTCCAGAAAGCTTTCTATTAATCACAGATGCTGCAACTGCATACTCATCATCCGTGCCCCGCTCAGCTTCAGCAGATACAACGTATGCGAGATCCTTCATCTCACCGGGAGTAAGGTTCGCAACAACATCACTTACATCAACACCCTCAAGTTTGCTTGACGTACGAGGAGCAGGCGAATCTACAGTTGATGAAGTATCAGTAGAAGTAGACGAAGGTTTGAATACTTCTAAAGGTGAGTTCTTGAGATCTTCTAGGGCTTTTTTGCCCTCAGTCATTTTCCCAGTGATATGCTCCCTGATACCACCATCATCAAACTCAGCACGCTCAATAGGCTTGCGTAAACCGTCTGCTGCAAACTTACCGGCTGCAGCAATAGCTCCTGCTTTTCGTAAACCTGATTTAGCATCAGCTCTTGCCTTGGCATTCTCTACATCTATTTCCGCAAGTTTCATTTTAGCGTCTATATTTATCCCCGTGATTGTCATATTCTTCTTATTCTCAATCTCCTGCTGGAAATTAAGAGCATCCTGCTTAAGACCTTCAGCAGCTAGATCTCCATAGTTTGGTGCATAAGCACGAGCAGTACTTTGGATGCTTGCACTAGCACTGGCTGCATTACGACCTGCAGCTATGTAGTTACTTGCACTGGAAGCAGCGGCGAAGCGCATATCTAATTCCCATCAATATCTACATTGTAGAATGTAATTAATAGTGTCTAACCTGGCAGAGATGATTCCCAATAACAAGAAGGCTAATAACAATCAGAGAGCGCAGGTTACCGATTTTTTTGCTCGTACAGGTGGTGCTAATACTGCTAAAAACTCCACGGTAAAAGGAGCTCGTGGTGCTAGTGCTCAGCAAGGCATCATAAACCAACAAACAGGCCAATCTGTGTTAGATGTCCGTGGCGGATCTGCCCAACAAGGCCGACCGACGATGACAACCCGTGATGCGGGAGGCATGCAAAGTGCAGCCGTCAATCCGGTTATCAGACCCAGTAATTCTGGTATGCAAAGTGCAACCAGCAACCCGGTGATCACAGGCCAGGGGAACAACGTTGTGGGATCGATGCCAGCGAATCCAACTTTCACCCCGCTGCCAGTAAGAGAAATAGCTCAGAACCCAGCCGTTGTTGGTAATCCTACTGCTTCTAACCCATTCGATAACAGTGGTGCTGGGCAGTTTAACTTAGCCCAGGCGAGGGATAATCTGTATTCAAATGCTGGAGCAGACAATCCAGAAGTACAAGCCATAAGAAATACCTTCCAGGCCAACATGGTGCAGTCTGCGTTTGACACGCAGATGGCCACTCAGATGGCTTATCAGAACCAGGCTATTGCTTCACAGGCAATGAACCAGGCTGCCAACCTGGAAATGCGGAACCAAGCGCAATTGATGCAGGATGAGTACACGTACGGCATGAACCGTATGGGTGCTGAGTTTGCATTCCAGGATCGCTTTGCCACTAACGATGCTCAGCGTCAGACAGCATTGGGTTCGCATATGGCGAACTTGCAGCAGAATCAAACAATGCTGGAGGGCACGGAAAACCGGCTCAACATGCAAGAGCAGGGCCAACAGAACAGGCTGACGCAACAGCAGTTGAGCAATCAGCAATTGGCTCAGCTGAATGCTGGATTCCAAAATCAACAGCTGATGCAGAACGTTGCTGGTCAGCAGCAGATGGATCAGCTTAACGCCAACATTGGCAGCCAGGAGCGGATGCAGCAGGTTGCTGGTCAACAGCAATTAGCGCAAATCCTGGGACAAGGAGATCAATCATTCCGTTTGCAGGGTCAGCTAGGTGAGCAACAGTTGGCTCAACTAAATGCTGGATTCCAAAATCAACAGCTGATGCAGAACGTTGCTGGTCAACAGCAAATGGATCAGCTGAATGCCAACATTGGCAACCAGCAGCAGATGCAGAACGTTGCTGGTCAGCAGCAGTTACAGCAAATTAATGCATCAGGCGATCAGCAAAGGCTAAGTCAATACCAGCTGAGCAATCAGCAGTACCGTCAACAACAACTGCAAGGTGACCAGGCTCTTCAACAGATTCGTGTCCAAGGCAACCAGCAATTCCGTTTAGGCGAGCAGCAGAATCAGGCTGCCTATCAGCAGCAACAGTTGCAAGGCAATCAAGCGCTGCAACAGATCCGTGGACAAGGTAACCAACAGTTCCGTTTACAAGGACAGTTGGGTAACCAGCAAATGGCTCAGCTGAATGCCCAGTTAGGTAGTCAGCAGCAGATGCAAAATGCTGACATACAGAATCAGCAATTCTTGCAAAACCAAGCTGGGCAGCAAGCGCTGCAGCAGATCCGTGGCCAAGGTAATCAGCAGTTCCGTTTACAAGGACAGCTTGGTAACCAGCAGATGGCTCAGCAGCGACTGCAAGGCCAACAGTCCATGCAACAGCTGAACCGTCAAGGTGCGCTGGACTATCGCATGCAGCAGACGTTGGGTAACCAACAAATGGCTCAGCTGAATGCTCAAAACCGTGGTCAGCTTCAACAAATTAATGCCCAAGGTAACCAGCAGTTCCGTTTAGGTGCTCAGCAAAACCAAGCTGCAATGCAGCAGCTAAATGCTCAAAACCGTGGTCAGCTTCAACAAATTAATGCTCAAGGTAACCAACAGTTCCGCTTACAAGGACAGCTTGGTAACCAGCAGATGGCTCAGCTAAATGCTCAGAACCGTGGTCAGCTTCAACAAATTAATGCTCAGGGCAACCAACAGTTCCGTTTAGGTGCTCAGCAAAACCAAGCTGCAATGCAACAGCTGAACCGTCAAGGTGCATTGGATTATCGGATGCAGCAGACGCTGGGTAACCAGCAAATGGCACAGCTTAATGCATCAAACCAAGCTGCACTACAACAGCTGAATGCTCAAAACCGTGGTCAGCTTCAGCAACTGAACCGTCAAGGTGCGTTGGATTATCGGATGCAAGGACGTGTCGGTAACCAGCAGATGGCACAGCTGAATGCATCAAACCAAGCTGCGCTGGACCAGCTGAACCGTCAAGGTGCATTGGATTACCGAATGCAAGGACGCCTTGGTAACCAGCAGATGGCTCAGCTTAATGCATCAAACCAAGCTGCGCTGCAGCAACTGAACCGTCAAGGTGCATTGGATTATCGGATGCAAGGACGCCTTGGTAACCAGCAGATGGCTCAGCTTAATGCAGCAAACCAAGCTGCAATGCAGCAACTAAACCGTCAAGGTGCATTGGATTACAGAGCACAAGATCAGCTGGGACGCCAGCAAATGGCTCAGCTTAATGCTCAGAACCGTGGTCAGGTTCAACAAATTAATGCACAGGGTGCTCAGGACCTAAACAGAATTGGTGCGCAAGGTCGCCAAGACCGTGCTGCCATCGGTGCGCAAGGTAACCAAGATGCGCGACTTGCAAACATCACTGGTCAGCAAGCTATTGATCAACTGCGCCAACAGGGTGTTAATGAGCAGGAGCTACAAGGCATGACTGGGCAGCAAGCTATAGCTCAGTTGAGGGAGCAAGGTCGCCAAGATCGCGCCAACATGGCAGGTCAGGGTGAACAAGAGCGATTGAACATTGCCGCTCAAGGTCAGCAGAACTTAAACCTGCAAAACATGACCGGTGATCAAGCTATTGATCAGCTTCGTGCTCAAGGTGCAAATGAGCAAGAGCTGGCTGAAATCACAGGTGATCAGGCCCTCGCTCAGCTGAGAGAACAGGGGCGCCAAGAACGAGCGAGTATTGCAGCTCAGGGTGCACAAAGGCTGGCTTTACAAAACATGACCGGAGACCAGGCAATCGAACAGCTTCGATCGCAGGGTGTCAACGAACAAACTCTGGCTTCGATGACAGGCGACCAGGCTCTGCAACAGCTGCGAACTCAAATAAGGAGCCAAGAGCGTATGCAAGCTGAGTCTGGGCTACAAGCCCTGCAACAGATTGATAGAGATACTAGCCGCCAGTTGGCTATAGGGGAACAGTCTGGTGAACAGGAACTAGCCAACATTGGCGCTCAGGGTGTTGAAGCCGTTAGGCAGATTCGAGAACAGAACCAATCAACCGAGCGTCAGCAACGTGAATCGGGCCGTCAAGCCCTGCAGCAGATTGGTGCAACTAGCAATGCTGATGTCAGAAGTATTGGTGCTCAAAGCCGAGCTAATCTCGCTAGCGGCGCTCAGCAAGGTCTTTTGGCTTTACAGCAGATTGATGCTAGCGGACTTCAGAATAGGCTAAACATTCGTGCTCAAACCCGTTCTGATCTGACAAGAGGTCGTCAGGAAGGTGATCAGGCTATGGACCAGATTCGTGGCCAAGGTGAGGAGAGCCGCGCACTCCAAGACAATGAGCAAATGAACGTTCAGAGAAATCGCAAGAATGAGTCTAAATACGCACGTAGTTTGGCAGGTATGTTCTAATGAGTACTTCAACTAAGGCAGCAATTGGGAGCAAGGTATACATCAGCTACGTTGACGAGTGGCTAGATTCGCTTACCGCTGCTGATGCAGAGGACTTCAAAGAATTTGCTGAGTTCACTCCCAGCATTATTGAAATTTGGGTATATGCAGGAATCCTGCAGTATCCAGGATCATTCAACGATATGTCTCGTTGGGTCAAGATGAAGTACAAGAAGCTTGACCGTCGTGGGATCCTCAACAGTGAAATCACCGCTTTGCACTCTGACATTCAAGAGCTTCGGATGGCGATTACGTCTGGAGAGATTAAGGGTGATAACGGGGCTGCAAGGTTGGGTGCACTTGAGAAAGAACTCAGGAGCCATATTGAAACAAGTGAGCGCATGAATAAGTCTACTGACAAACGAGGACTTATTTTGGCAGGTGCTGACAAAGTCATGCGTGAGATGACAATGATCTTTAAAGATGATCCACAGTTTGCTGAAGCAATTGAAAATGCTATCCAGGCATCGTGGGCCAAGCTTTACTCAGAGCTGACGAACTGATGCTTCCAGAGATCCCAAAACTGCCAGAGATTCAAAGTGCTCAAGTATCAGCACTGAACTCTCATCATTACAAGGCTGTGCCAGGTATGCCTCACCTTCGCTGGGAAAGCATCCTTGGTTATCACCCATCTGAGGTGGCAGCAGCCCAGTATGCACAAGAGGTGGCAATTGCTTATGCAATCACTCGTGAGCAAAACAGAATAATGGAAGCCAAAGCCCGTGCACGTAATCGTATATTCCAAAGAGAAGCTGAACGTTAGAATGTAACCATTTAGGGGACATAAATGTCAGGCGCTAGTATCTCATTAGCTTATCGTCGCAACGCGATGATGACAGCGACAAAAGTAACGACAAAGCCGCCTAGTGAAGAGGTATTAGAAGCAAGAGATAATTTTATGGCTTTCTGCAAAACAATGGGAAAGCCCCCAGCCAAACACATGATGGAATGGCATAATGAATTATGTACCGGCAATGATACAGAATGTCTAATGGGGATCGGGGGAGCAAATACTTCGATCCTCGCGCCCAGAGGATCTGCGAAAAGCACTGTCCTTGGTTTGTTTGCTGCATGGATGATTGGACGACATGCAGCTGCCAAGACAATGCTGCGGATATTATATATAGCTTATATGGTTGATATAAGCAGAGCTAAGTCAGCAACTATAAAAGGGATCCTTGCCAGCCCTAAATATCGAGAGATATTTCCAATGGTTAGATTATCAAAGATAAAACGAAGCGACGAATACTGGTCGATTGATTATGAATTTGCAGGTGTTGATACAGCGGGAGAAGAGGCGTTTACCATAGCGTGTGGAGGTCTCAAGGGTGCGATCACATCTAAGCGATCTCAACTCGTACTTATCGATGACCCTATTAAATCCGCTGCGTCCATCTCAAACCCTGACATACGTCGTGAGATGGAACAGACATGGAGTAACGTTATTGCGCCGACAATGTTTCAGGGCGCAAGGGCCATATGCTTGGGGACTAGATTCCATTTTGACGATATCCATGCCACCCTCTTCGTACCGAAAAACAACTGGAAGCAGATTGTTCAAAAAGCAGTAATTACTGACGACGAAGGTAGGCAACGTTCATATTGGCCTGATATGTGGTCAATGAAGTATTTGAACGAACGTAAGCTGGAGGACAGGATTGCATTTGCATATCAGTATTTAAACACTGCTGTACAGTCGGGTGATGTTGGACTTTCGCCCGAGTTAATTGTCAAGGGTGAAACTCCGGACTCATTCGACTGCATTGGCGTAGGTATTGACCTTAGTGCTGGCTTGAATGAAAGAAATGACTATACAGTGTTTACGTTGGGTGGCATCGATAATGGCAAGATCTACTTGATTGACCAACGTCGGATCAAGACAATGGGCAATATTGAGAAAATGGATGCACTTTGTGAAATGCTGGCTGACTGGAACATCCTTTTGGAAAATGAGGATGGCAATTATTTCCCTACAACATCATCTTGTGTAATCTGGCCAGAAGCTGTTGCATATCAGTCGTCATTCGAAGGTGACTTTAAGCGAGTAATGTTCGAGCAACGTGGTTTGTACAACCTTGCCTGTAGTCCAGTCAAAGGATTTAAAGGCGACAAGCTATCGCGTTTGCGTGGTGTTCTCGGACTTTATGAACACAAGAAAGTTATTTGGAACAAGTGGCGCAAGTGGGACATCTTGGAAGATGAACTTCTAAACTTTGGTCAGACAGCACACGATGACTGTGTTGACTCAATGGTGCTTACTATGGGAGGTCTGTTGAGAAGGGGTCAGTTACAATTAGAATATAATGATGATAGCTTCTCCGAGTAAGTAACAATGGCGATGACTAACCCCCAGGAAGAAGAAAAGAAGTTTGAATTAGGTACTGCAACGAAGAAGCGTCTTAGTGAGATGCGTGGCAAACAAGATCATATTGGTCTGGGTGACTTGAACGCTCGCCGTGCCGAAGGTGCTAGTCAGGAAGAACTTCAGCAGGAATACAATCAAGCAAAAGAGGCAGGCGACCGTGTAGGTATCCGTGCTCAGGCTCGGATGAATGATTTCACTCAAGCCCAAACCCTTGATGATTTCAATCCTGATGAGATCAGTGTGCGTAACGCAGGTAAGCAAGGCGGGAATGATGTCAATAGAGCGGAGATGGCATCTCTGCTAGGTATGGGTAATCTGGTTGGTGATGGTATTAAGAATCACGGCGTAGGTGGCGTAGGCTTCAAGGCAAGTGAAGTCAACGACATGATTAAGAGCAAAGGATATACACTCAGTAGCGGTGCACAAAAGATGCTCAATAAGCGCCTTGCTGCTTTGGGATCTGAAACACCTACCGACGTCACCGATCCTGGTGATGGCACCCCTGTGGTGGACACTAAACCACCTATGCAAGTAGAGCCTGAACTGGAGCGGCTGCCGGTTTCTGATGTTGCTGACCTCATTCAAGGCCAGAGCCCCATTCAAGGCCAGGGTGCTAACAGGCTTAATAACAACAAAATTGAAACCAGCGTTGGTGATGGCAACACCTTCAACGGAAACTTCAACAGTGGAATCATTGATCAAAGCATCAATCTCCAGGGCCAGACCACTGCTTCGAACCGTGTAGGTGGCGAGACCAGCGATGGTGGAGTAGTTAGCCAGAATGGTGCAATGAGCATGGGTGGTCGAGGTGCAGATAACTTCGCTAGTGCAGCAACCACGATGGGTCTTCTAGAGAACATCTACAACCGCAGTAACACAAACTTCAATCCGTATGCTGAAGCTCAGAGGGCTATCACAGCTTCTGAAAATCAAATCGGTGCAACTGAACGTATTGCCAATTTGGATTACTTGACCCGCCTTGATCCAATGTATAACGAAATGAAGGCTGCTCAGGTTGAGAATCGCTACTTGGGTGACCTTGATGCGACGAAGACACCAGATTGGGTACAGACTGCTAACCCTGAAAAGTATGAAACTGACTTCGACGAGATTGCTAACAAATATAAGCTTTGATCACGCTAGAGTAACAGTAACTAGGGCTAAATATGAGCAACACTAATCCACAGTTTCAGGAAATCCTCGATTCTGCAAAAGCCCGTCGTGGGGATACAAATACAGACACAATGATTGTGGCGTCCCATCTGGCTCAGATGCGGACGTTCATTCTGCGTAGAGGGATTGAGTTTTACTGTGAGCAAGATTCATACGGCAAGCGTCGTGATTTTCTGCAAAGAATCTACGACGAGAACATGCTTGAGATGAAGCTTGATAGCATCATCGATCATTTCTTATGTGACGGTCAAGGGCTGTTCTACTTCCGACCCTCAGGTGAAGTTTATCAACTGCTTTATTTTCCTAAAGATAGATACCGGTGTTACCGCGATCAAAACAATGAAATTAACAACGTTGTATTGATCTACAGTTTTGCTGTCAAGGGGAAAGGGTTTGCTGGATCTGCTCCTTCTACATATGGTGCTGCGCCACAGAGAGGTGGTCGTAAAAAGTACATCAGACTATCCGTATTCAAAGATCGCATTGAGCAAACAATATCTGATGAAAAGATTGAGTTTGACGATAAGGGCACAGGCTTCCCTTCGCAAGCAAAGCCCGGTTCTACAGAAACTCTGACAAACAGTCTTGGCTTCATCCCTGCCGTTGAGATCTTCAACCATCTTGATTGTACTGGTGAGACGTCAGGCCGTGGTGAATTTGATTGGCTGAGCCATCAAATTATGTTCCACGACGAACTCGTTCGCAACGTCCGAAAGAACATGAAGTTCTTCGGAAACCCCACGTTGGTCTCCAGCCGACCGAAGCATGACATTGTTGAGAGTGGAAATGACAGTGGTACAAGACCAACCATCTCTTCAGCTGCTGGCTTCAAGCCAATGCAGGCACCGGGGCAACCTTTCGGTGGTCCATCACCTTTAGATGGTCAAATCAAAGTTCCCAGGGTTATTGCAAACCTTGAGCCAACTGACCGCGTCAGCTACATGACACCTGACGCTGTTAGTGGTGACCAGAACCTTTATGTCAAGCAGTACCGAAGCGAGATTCGTCTTGCACTGGGGGGTGTGGATGACATTGATATCAACACCGCTTCTACTGCGTATGAGATCAAATCTCTGTATGGCCGTGTAGCTGCTACTGCAGAGAAGAAAGCTAAAGCCATGTTTGAATTCGGGCTTTGCAAAGTGTTGGCAATGATGATTCAACATGAAGAGTTCTTGTTTGAAGAGTCTTTTGCCCGTGCTATCGGCTTGCAGAAACCTGTCATTCCTTTGGAAGAAGAATTCAATGGTGATCAGGCTGCATATGAATTGGCATTAGGCAATTACCAGCAATTGCAGGCAGCTTTTCTTCAGCAAAGAGACCAACAGTTCCGTGCTAAACTTGACATAGGAGACATACCCCCAGGAGTAGTTGGTCTAATTCCAGATGGAAGCACTAAAGTTTCTTGGCGATGGACTGGCGAAGTATTTGAAGATGACACTCAAGACATACTTAATAACAGTATTGTCGTTAGGAACCTTCAAGAACTAGGTGTTGATTCAATTGAGGCACTTAAGTACCTCTTCCCAGGAAAGACAGATGAAGAGAGAGCAGCAATGCTTTCTGGTTATCCGTTCCGAATGGTTCAACAAACCCAACAATCTCTGCAATCATTTATTGGGTTGTTGGGACAACTATATCAGTTGCCTCATCCTCAAACACCAAATCTACCGTTGGCATCAGATCCCAACCTAGATATTACAGGTTTCCTATACAGATCTCTAGAATTTTTACGTAAGGAGTTAAGTTACAGTGGAAGGTATCAACCAAGCAGTAGCGACAAGCGCCCCAGCAAGCTCAACGACGCCGACAGGCTCCGCTCCGAGCGCGGTCAGCCCGTCCGCGATGAACGCAGGATTAAGTTACCAGGCGTCACCGACGACGGCTCAAGCACCAGCAGCTCCGGCACCGATTTACCAACAGCAGGCGGCCCCGGCAGCGACGGGGAATCCATGGCAGGAAGCCTTCCAGGCTTTGAGCGCAAGTCTGAATACGCCCAGCCAATCCCAAGCCCAGGTTCCGTACTCGGCATATCAAACACCGACGAACCAAGTCAGCTACCAAGCACCATTGGGTTCAGTTCTGCAACAGCCGCAAGCCCAGTATTCGGCAGCCCAGACGTTCAGTCCCCAAGCTTCAACCCAGGAGTATTCGGCGCAGGTGGCGGACCAGGCCCAATTGGCGGCATTGGCCCAGGCCCAATACCTCAACAGCCAGTCCCAGTACAGCCAGCCCCTCGCCGCAGAAAGCGCAAGTGACGGCTATCTGAGTCAGATCTCCGACACTAGCCTTGAAGTTCTTGAGCACTTCGGTGCTGAAGCCCCTGCTCTGCTTAACGAGTATGCATGTGCTGTTGAAGATGCTCTGATCGAACAGGTCAAAACCGGCCAGGCCATGAACTTGATGCTGAATGCTGCTGGTGAAGAGCGTGCAGCCATGAACATCATGCTGACCGATCCCGACATTTTGGCTGACTACGTCAACGACTTCTTTGGTGCTAATGGTCCTTACCCAACTGAGACTGAAGATGAAGCTATTGCTTCTAATGCTGCTGCTGCCCGTGCTCAGTTCGAAGCTGAAATCGCCGCTCAAGAACAGCGTCAAGTTCCTCAAGCTTTCCAGCGTCCGCAGATGAATATGCCGACCCCCGGCGAACAACCTGCTGGTAACGATGCTCGTAACTTCTGGAACGGCTTCAGCGAGATGATGGATAACTCTCCCGAGAACGCTTGGAAGTATCTCTCCCAAGCTCCTGGTGCTGCTTTCCAGACCAAAGCTCTGATCCAAGATATGTGATCTAGGTGAAGACTAGGGGGTGTATCTACATCCCCTACAATATAAATAACGCACAGTAGTTGAAACATGAACTCATTACGTCCTGGTGGTCCTTCTCGTCACGAGATGAGTGACAACGAAATGATGCGCGGCTATGGCGCAATGATGCCTGGCGGCCAAGGTCTTAGCAACCGTAACGACATGGGCCTCGCTGCCAAAGTTGAATCTGAGCATCAGATGGTTCAGCAGGCAAACTACAAGATGCAGCAAGCTCGGCAGAATATGCGTGACGCACTGCCTGGTCAGCAAGTAGCTCAGCAAGATGCCATGCGTGAGATGACACTGGGTGAAAGCGATAAGCAGAACAAACTGCAGACCGGACTTAATGCTTTGATGGCAAACATCATTGAAAACGCTACTCCCTCTGGTGGCAAATACTTGACTGAGCTACATGCAACCACTGCTGATCCGGTCGCTGGGCCTGAGTTCCAATCTCGTCTGCGCAAAGGACAAGCTCTGGGTGTACCTCAAGGCTATTGATAAATAAGAATTTACTACAATAGTTGTAGTGAATATATAAAGCCGTGGGTTGCTCTTGCGAAAGATTTGCTGGTGATGAAATAGAAATAACACCTGAAGTGTTTCAGGCGATATGGAAGCACCTAAAATCTGATGGAGTAGAGGATCAAGCTGCCAATCACTTGGCTGCCGAGATGGCTCATCACGGCGAAGACTTTGATAGTTCTATTGAGCTGTATGAAGAATATTTAGCTAATTACAAATCTAAAGGATTTAATGAGCATGCCGCTCAAGCAATGGCAGTAGAAAGCATGGAAGGTAGAGAAGAACCTCCCGCAACAAGTGTTAGATTTGCGATGCTAAGAGGCTAGACAAAATATTATTTAGGGTATAGAATTAAATATACACAAAAACATATATGCCTCAGCAAAAAATAACTAGTGATCCTGTGAGAGCTTATCTTAAGGACATTGGCCGAATACCTCTCCTTGCGCATGACGAAGAGATTCTTCTTGGTCGAAAAGTTCAGCGTATGATTGAACTCAACGAAATGAAAAAAGAGCTTGACCTAGATAATGCACAACTTGCCGAATCACTTGATGTGCCTGTTCGTCAAGTACTGCGTGAACTTCGTGATGGTAGACGTGCAAAGGACAAGATGGTTACTGCTAATCTTCGCCTAGTTGTCAGCGTTGCAAAAAAATACACCAAAAGAAATATGGAGCTATTAGATATCATTCAAGAAGGAACTATTGGACTTATCCGTGGCGTTGAAAAGTTTGATCCTGGTCGTGGCTACAAGTTTTCTACCTACGCCTACTGGTGGATTCGCCAGGGGATCACTCGTGCTATCGCGGAGAAGAGTAGAGCCATACGCTTACCGATCCATGTTACTGAAAACCTCAACAAACTTAAGAAAGCCCAGCGTGAATTAAGTCAGCTTAACGGACATCTGCCTACTGTTGAAGAGCTTGCCGAAGAACTGAACATCACTCAGGATGATGTAAAAGATCTTATGTGCAAAGCACGTCAGCCAACCTCACTTGAAATTAAGATTGGTGAAAACCATGACACTGCTCTGGTCGACATGCTGGAAGACGCAGATCAAACACCTGAGGTTAACTTAGAAGCAGCTTGTATCAAGGAAGATATTCGTAATGAGATCAGTATGCTGCCCCGTCTACAAGCTGAAGTAATTAGCATGCGCTATGGGATTGGTGATGACACACTTGAGCCGCTTTCTATGACAGCCATTGGCCAGGTACTAAACATGAGCCGCGATCGTGTCCGCACTTTAGAGCATAAAGCACTCCGCACTCTTCGGGAGAATGGAAGTCAGGTTGCAGAATATCTGTAAAATATAAATACCACTTAGGTATGGGTTGATATGACACGGGATGTAACTAATGCTGTTCAACGCATACGCAACACTTATGGTGGTAGTGATAATACTAACCCTCGCAACTTATCTGCAAACAAGTCGATTAATTATGCGAGCGGTAACACCTTTATCAATGCCAACTCACTTCGCGTTACTGTTGCACCATCTAGCTTTACTCTCACTGGAGAAGTGGGGCTATTTGGTGTAGAAAATGATTTTATCAAAATAGATTTAAATATACTGAATACCGGAGGAGGCGGTGCAAGCATTCCTGACAATGATGGGTACTCTTCTGCATCATTTATTCAAGAACCTGAAACCAGTGATTACGCTGATGCAGCAGTAGATTACACATTAGATACAACAGTTGTAAATAGCTATAATGCTGCTGCCCTATCAAATACTCTTGCTAATTACTACTTACCCACTGTAGACATTAAACTGATCAATAATGGCACAGGAAATATTTATATGGACAGTCATGTAGATGTAAGTCTATATACAGAAGACCGCCGCCCTCTAGCATTTGATAACGCTTTTGTGTCAGCGCAAGGATGTTTCTTTATTGGAATCCACGCAAGAAAATCACGACGTCTGCCTTACAACGTAAGCGTGACGCTTGGTGAAAGATATGTTTCTCTGCTTGACTTAAACGCAAATGAAAGAGACAAAGTCCTTACTACGTTAGGAGGCAGTTACTGACAGAGTCTCAGCTACAGGAGCATCTGTTGCAGATTCAGAGGTGATGTTACAAGTAACGTTGTACGTTCCGGCTTGATTAAACACGATGTTGACCGTTGCTAAATCTTCATCAGTCACGCTTGCAGAGTTAGTCGTGACCCAGTTGTAAACAATATCCTTGGCATTGCCAGTAATAGAAACCGAATAAGACTCATTATTGCCTACTTCAGCGGTTACATCTCCGGTTATGGTTACTGTACCAATAGTTATATTTGGCAAATCCGCGAGTGTACGCTTCAGAGTGGAGCCCCCGGCGATTCTAGAAAATTGATACTCCTGCAACAATGTAGTCCCTTTTGTTCCAAAAACCCCGATACGCTCGACACCACGATGAATGGGGAACTTAAATGTTTGAGTTACGTCATCCCAAATAATTTCTAGATGTGTTTTAACAGTCGTTGGAATTACAATACGTATATTACCTCCAGCACGTGTGACTTCAAAGATTGTCACAGTTTCATATTGAACAGTACCCTTCTTGTTCCACCAACGTGGAAACATATGATATCCAGGCCCTTTAGTAGACTGAACCAAAGCAAGGTCACTACCTGTTTGGCCAGATACATCTTTATAGCCTTTGAGGGTAAGTCTGTCAGCCATGGGAGTTATTTAAACGAAGCAATATTTCTATTGTAGATGATTTCTAGTAGACCACTTAAGATTAGTTACAGTGCAGTTCGCCCGATTACCATCGATATGCGTAACGCCACTACATCCTTTTTTACGACCATAAGGAGTAGGTGCAGTGGGCAAAAACGCCAAGGCAACGAGCTTATGAATATAGACTGAGATTATAGATTTACGTCCTATACGCTGAGTTAAGTTCACAGATAAATAGCCGCGTTTACTTACTTTAGGTTTAAGGACACGTTCAACTACACCCTTAGTGGATTTTATTGATCCCGCTTTGTTTACATAGTATTCGATGCAGCACTCAAAGCCTGGGAGGGAATGTATAGGTACCCATTCATTGCTATCTATAAATTCCATAACCCTAACATTTTGAGGTATATCTTATATATTATATTAAACACATATATAGTTAGTGTATGTGACAAATTCGTCGCAATAAACCTTTTAGTTTTGGAGTTATTATCCCATGTGGATTGATAATGATTTTCCGAAACTTCTTGGTGCAGAACTTTACCGTCCGCACCCGGCATACATCATTGAGATGGCTGTGGAACCTGTGGTGGTACATGACTTCAGCAAGCAACCCGGTCAGACAGTTCAACTGGACCGCTATCGCTTCTGGGGTAAGCCTGGCACCAAGGAGTCTCGTGAGCGTACCGCCGACCAAACTCTTGGAACCGCTTCTGCCCGTAACATCGTTAAAGACAAAGTTTTGGTGACTCTTCGTGAGTACACCGGACCTGCTGATACACGTGATTCTGCACAACCTTCTACCTTTAAGGTAGCCCGAGAGACCCTGATCACTGCTCAGCGTCTGCTTCTCGATACCGGCAACCTGAATGTTTTTCATCAGTCCATCGGTTCGCTAACCCTTCTGGACGACTATCGCCGCTGGCGTGATCGCGTTTTCGCCAACGAACTCCTGAAAGCAGAAGCCAATGGCGCTGCTTCTAAGGATCAAGGTGGTTACTACCTGCCCGGCAGTAAGGTGAAAACTGCTGGTTCCGGTGGAACTCTGGGTGTTACTTACGCTACAGGTGCTTCTGCCAAGTTCGATGTCACCACCGACCTGCTTGAGGTGGTTAAGGACATGCGTAAGCGCAACGTCCCTACCTTCTCTGATGGTTACTACCGCTGCATCGTCGATCCGACAGCGATGATGCACCTGCGCCAAAACAGCGACTTCCGTGAGATTGCTCGTTACCCCGGTAGCGGCATGATCAACCCGATGTCCCCTGCTGAAGCTCCTAACGCCAACTTCTACCAAGGCATGGGTCCTGCCTATGGCCAAGCTGGTTTCGTTGCTGGACAACCTGTTATGCCTTCTGGCTTTCTCTTTGAAGGCGTCCGTTGGTTTGAGTCTACCAACCTGCCTGAGACCACTTACAACCTCGTGATTAACGATGCTGGGTCTAGCTCTGCTGCTGATTACACAGCTAGTCAGCTGATCTTCTTCGGTCCTCAAGCTGTAGGTGTGGGTATTGGTGGTAACAACGCTCAGATTTTGTTGAACAACAACGATGACTTCAGTCGTTTCATCATCATGATCTGGTCATTGTTCGCCGGGTTTGAAGTTCTGAATAAGGACTTCATCACTGTTGGTTACTCTTTCGTATATTGAGGTAATTAACAATGTCTGTAATTTATCCCGGTAACTACGTTACCCATCTGAATGCTTACAAGGCCCAAGGAGTTGAAGCACTTCCAGGTGTTGAGTTCTATCGAGTCATTGGTGTATACAATGCGACTGGCACAGTGTCCGCTGGTGCCCTTGCATTAGTTGTCCCTTCACCTGACCAGCGTGGCGACGACAAACCCCGCCTTGATAAAACTATGAGCATCCCTGCTGGTGCCAAGATTTATCGCACAGCGGTAAACGTTAAGAACCTGTCCTCGACTGGTTCTGCCACGATTCAAGCTACCGGCATCTCTGGAGGCCAAACTCTGACTGCTGCTTCAGGTACTTTCCCCGATGGTGCCGCAAGTGCTTACGATCCATCTGTGCAGATTACCGCTCTTGGCTCTGCAACTGCTGTTACTGCTACCGCTTCTGCTGACCTGAATATCATTGACTCCGGTGATACTGCCGCTGTCATTGTTGAGGTTTGCTACTTCTTGGATGCTCCTGCACCTGATGCAGAAGATGTCCATCTCGGTTACAAGATTGAAGCTGGTCAGAGTTCCTGATCTCTTTAATCACTTCAAGAAAGGAGGGCCATCGTTGCCCTCTTTTTTTGTGACCTATAATAAATGAAGAAGACACAAATACCCTAATGTCTAATAACCTATTTCAGGACGAAAAAACTGGAGCACTTGTCGAGTTTATCTCTAAGCATGACGGCGAATATGCCATGGTTCGTACCGGAGATGGTGCAATTAAGTATGTAGATCTTGATTCACTTGTACCCTACGATACCGAAAAAGGTCGCCTTGCTAAAGTCGAGGCACCTCAGATTAAAAAGTCTGAGGAAGAAAAGGCACCTGAGCGTGTTGTACCACTCAACGATACTCGTTTAAATTTAAACACCGCACCACCTGAGCTGATTGCAAAGCGCCTTCCTGGTGTTGGCTATGCAACTGCTAAGCGTATTGTTGAACTGCGTGGTTCACTCTCAGGTGAACGCTTTAGTAACCTCAAGCAGCTTGAAAACATCCCTCGTGTTAACTGGGAGCAGCTGATTTCAGAAGATCTCATCTTCATTGCTTGATAAACTATAAGTACTACTGCAGTAGATAGATGACTGAAGAAGACCTCTTGCTGCTTGCAGCACTAAAACAAAAGGGCGAAGGTCTGGGTTCACCAGAAGTTGCCGGTGCTGCTGGATCCTTTGGTGGTGCACTTGCTGGTCTTGCTGCTGGTTCAATTCTGCATCCAGTAGGACGTGGAGTTGGTCAACTTCGTGGTACTAACAATCGATTTAAGCCAGGCTTTCGTTTGGCAGGTAGCCTAGTGGGCTCGATCCTTGGCGGTCAACTCGGTATAGATGCACGTGAAAAGATGCTGTCTAATTCAGAAGAAGCCCGCATCCTTGCTGCTGAAATGGCTGGCACAGCAACAGAAGAAGACCTCTTGCGTAAGCAGCTGCTTATTCAACAACAACTTGGCAAAATGGGTATTGGGTAATGGAACTAGACGAGTTTAATAAATCTAAAGTTCGTTTCCATCTAGGATTCAACTCAGGCTCACAAATTCCTGCTGGAGATAGGTCTCGTTTAGAAGAGGCAATGTCCATCATTCCTGATGAATTCTTTTACAACCAAATCATCAATCACATCCGCCGTTGTGATGCTGCGTGGGACAACTCCGAATACTTCCCAAGAGATGCTAACGGCAGTCCTAACTACAGTCGATTAGAGCAGATTGCTGGTGACGTTCAACGAACGATGGCTACGTCTGATCCGTTAAAAGGTGATGAGTATTTCCGTGAGATTTATTTAAGAGAAGTCGATCGTATGGCTGAGACCCTTTACGTGCCTAACTATCGCAGGCCGGAATATCGACGATATGCATTTGAGCGCAGTGGGGCTGAATTTATTATGGCGGTGCCTGGCCCTGCTGATACTGCAGTTGGTTCACGCATAATGTTGAATCAAGTTTGGCGCTAAGTGTAGAATATATCTAGAAAGATATTTGTAAAACTATGTCCAATAGAGGCGGCGGAGCGTTCAACTACGGCAACGTTCCCATTCGTATTAAAGGGGACGGTGACTACATGTCAAAGCTGGCAGAAGCTGAAGCACTGCAAAGCAACGCCTTCATCTTTGGAATGCAATCTTTGGCTAACGAGGGAAGCGGTTCTGTTGTATCCGCCAACCGGCATCCGCAATATGGCAATAGCAATCTAACCACAGGCCGAGGTATTGGCGGTGAGAATTCTAATTTCCAACCTCAAACTGACTCGATGGGAAATGTAGTTACTACCGACTTCGCAAACCAAACTGGCTTTGGTCCCAGCACGGGCATGTCTGCTTCTAGTTCCCCTCACGATGATCCTCGATCTATTGGACAAAACGCCGAAATGCGTATTCAAGGAATCGCTGCTGGAATTCAGTTTCCCGGCTACAACAATCGTCAACAAATTAATCGTGCTTGATCATGAGTGAATCAAAAAGAAAGCGCCGTGAGTCAATGATGGGACCTCAAGGTACTGTCAGAAATAATTCAGCAATGCCAGGTGCACCTCAAGGACAAGTACCTTTGCGCCCTCAAGCAATGATGGATCAAAGCCCTAACAATCAGGACTTAAACCCACTTAATATGATGGAACAGCCTGCTGGTGGCGGTAAGATTGACGGTGCTCCTAATCAGTACATGTTCGGTGAAGACGTTATGCCTGACGTTTCACCTCGCATGGGCTATGTATCAGGACAAGTAGGTAATTCAGGGCTGCGTCCTGATATGAGTGGCCGCCAGGGTTTGAATATGGCAGCTGACGGACTACCACCCACTCCTTCTGAAATGTATGTTCAGATGGAAGGTAATTACTTCATGGAAGAGGCGCAAAAAGCAGTAATGCGCAATGCACCTGATGGTATGGCACCCTCAGAAATTGGTGCTATGGGATTCATTGGTAGCCCCGCAAATGTGGGCGGCATGCCAGAACCCCCTGCTAGGATGGAAGAACTTCCGACCCAAGGAATGCCAAGTACGGACTTCTCAAGTCCTGATCCTATGGCATTGGCGCCTGGAAATAATCCCATTCAATTAAACTCACCGAATCAAAGAAGGAAAGGTAAAAAGTAATGGCATCAACTTCCACTAATAAGCAACCCCTGTTGGTAGACCGCGTATTTAACGAGGTTTACAGCATGAATGACGCAAAAATTGGCGCTATTGACGTTTCAGGTACGAACTTCGCACAGCTTGTACTGAACTGCACAACAAATGATGGTGCTGTCATTGAAGACATCTATGCTATTTCCCGTGGTTCAGACAGTAGCACTACTCCTGCATCAGGCTATCAAATAAATTTGTATCTGTCCTCAGATAATGACTTCCTCCGTCCCCCGTCCCAGAGCGCTGCTGCTGTGACTGGTGGTATTTATGTAGGTAGCCTAATTGCTTCTACAACTTTGGGAACCTGGGTTCACTCATCAGACATGCCATTTATATTGGCCCCTGTGCCTGCCGTGGGTACTCCTCAAAAGAATACTGGTTTTTATGTTCCCAAGGGTAAGAATTTGTGGGCTGCAAGGCAAACAAGCAATATTAACGACAACATCACTAATGCACCTTTATTAGGAGTAAGTGGCGGCTTCTTTTAAAAACTACAAAACTACGCTAACTACCTCCCCTGCTATATAAATCTCTAGAAAAGGATAGAGAGAGCTAGGGGAGTAAGATTAAAATATAGGTTATATGGAAAACATCGTAGTTAATGTAGTTACGTAGCATGCCTAGAAAAAAGAATGGTTGGGGATCTTTGAAGTCAACTGAATTCAAAGGTATCAACGGTCGCATAGACAAGGCAAAAGGCCGAAGAGCACAGGGTTATTACCCATCAAATAATAGTTTTGGCTCTACTGTCACTAGATCAGCTATTGAGCAATACGATATTGACAGTAAATGGTCAATGTGGCGTAAAGGCATGGAATTTTACTATGCAGCGGCGTGGTATAGATTAAACGAAATTGACCCTTACTCATTAGAAGCACAAGATGTGCAACTGTCTACAAAGTTGTATCAAGGTCAACCAGAAGAATATGACGTTACTTTTGAAGGATTTAAATTTGCTACCACTAATGCTGATACTAATTCCCATTATGTGATGAAGCGTTCATTGACTAACCCTCCATCACTAGGGACAATTAAGTCTGTCCGAAATGACAGAGATCTATATCCAGAAAATTTTGCAAATCACGAAATACACGTAGAAATATTATCTACTTCAAGTACGCCGCTTCTTACAAGCATGATTGGCGATCGGATCACTGACGGTATTTCAGAGGCCAGCCTAAAGAATGTACTTACTAGCGATGGTAAGCCTGCAGTTTACAAAGGGAAGTCTGACAACAGCCGTCTTCTTGTTTATGTCCCTAAGTTTGAGTTTAACGCTCATCAACTTCAAAACTTAGATGAATTCGTTGGTAAAATTGGTTATCTCGACGATATACAAATAAGAAGTCCGATTGGTACTGAAGTATTTGAAGATCAAAGGGAAACATTTAGTGTGAAAACATCTAAGCGTAAAGGTCCACAGGGATTTAGAGTTTTGGACTCAGCAAATGAGCCAATAACCACGTTTGATATTCTCTCACTTTCCAATAACTTCAGTACAAATAAAGCAGAGGTAGAGCTGCAAAGTACCTTCATCTTTCAAAAAGATGATTATCAACCCCTATTCGGTCGTCAGTATTTAACTGCTGAAGAAGTTGAATCTGAAGTAAATCAGTTTAGCTTCAACGTTTTACCCTTTGAAATAAAATCAACCTTTTCAGAGTTAGGTTTTGTAATTTTTGAAGCAGAAAGTTACCCAGACGAATTGAAACTATTTGCACCTGCTGAAGGGGGTGTTCTTGTATTCAACAGTAAGAGTTTTACCAAGAAAGTGCTGGATGAATACAACGGCCTGAGTTATCACATACTGTCCCCTCAAGAAGACCCTTGGAAGCGCCTAGAGACGGACGTAGATGCATGGATGGATGAAACCTTCACGGCTGGCTTTAGCTTGACCCCAGCGACGCTATACACATGCTCCTGCCCTGCATACTCACACTCTCAGTTACGAATACCAGAGTCAACAGAAAGTGAGTTTGATCGTAAGGTCAACAGACAGCAGAGATATCCTTTGCCCACAGCAAAAGGTAAGAAGCAATCAAATACTGTAGGTTTATCTAAAGCTAGTGGTCGTATTCAATCATGGGCAACAGATACTTATAAAATCAGCTTTAAGGTCTGCAAGCATACAATTGCTGCAATGTTCATTGAAAAGCTAAAAGTAGCAGAGCCTAGTCAAATACCTTCATACGATACACGTATTAAATTCGAAGCCAAGCTCAAGGAAGAAATGAGGCAGGTTGGAGAAGAGTTTGTTCAATCATATCAGCGTGGTGATCTGTCTCTACTGGAACTTGTGTTTGCGAACGCAGAAGGTTTGAATATGGATGAAGTAGAATTAGCAAATGCAATGTTAAATACTAAGTTCTAGGTACAATTAAAAAAAATGCAAATACAATGACTACTTCTAGTAAGCCTAGTTACTCGCCATTAGATGCAAACTTTGAATCACTTATTGCTGCTATCAATTTACGCCGAATAAATAATTATCAGATGCCTAAAACCTATCCGTCTAATTTTGCTGGACTAGTCGCTGCACTCCTAGAGCTTAACTGGGGACAGGCAAGTACAGGCCCGCAGCCCCCTACTTGGAATCAATCAACGAGTAATTACGACCCTATCCCTGAAGAAGGAGCATTGTGGTTTGACACACGTCAAGGACGATTGTTTTGCTACGCCCACGATGGATGGTATCAGACAAATGGTGCGGATGGTTATGTTGTTGTTCGGGAAAGTACTGCACCAACGGATCCTGTATTAGGGCAGATGTGGATGGAGTCTCAAACTAAAGAAGTAACTGTGTATGATGGTTCACAGTTTGTGCCTATACAATCATCAGCTTACGTTGCGAAAGCTAACATTGAAAGTATTTTAAATGCATCGTCAGATTATGCTGCGTTTAAAACAAATTTGCTAGCCTTTGTAAGTGCATAGGTTATACAATGTTTGAACCTAAAGATTACGAATTACCCCTACAGAAAGCATTCCAGCTGAACGTTATCAACAAAGAGATTGATGGCTGCAATGATATTGAACTCCTGAAGAATAACTTGAAGGATTCTGTCCGCTTGAGCATGAGCTATCAGCACCTATTAACAGTCTCTGTAAAAGAGTTAATCACTAAAGAGTTAAAAGATTGGTCTATAGAAAAAGATAAACTATAGGAAGTAAAACTCTGTTATAGAATGTCAACTTTAGGATATTCAAAGAACGTTTTTGGGAGATCATACATATATGTAAATCCCAATTCAAGTCTTGGTCCCAGCGCCTGGAGACTTTCATCTAAAGACCTAGTAGGTACCGATGCTGATGATGACAGTGAAACCCAATCGGGCTCTGCTGTTTATGACGCCAACTCCACTGTATCGGCTCAGCGTGGCACCCCCTTAGCATTTACATCTACAGGCACGTTAATCCCAGCAATTGCTACCAGCTTTAGTACTGCATCAGTTGTAGGACTAGCACTCAATTCTGCTAACCCTGGACAGACAGTGATTTTTTCAAGTGATGCTGACTTGAGCTTTACAGGGATTGCTTCTGTAACTGACGAAGGTAATTCGACCCTCTCAGTCGGTTCGAAATATTACCTAAGTGCTACTAATCCTGGTAACTTTACTACCACGCCTGATACTACAACTTCTGGCAACGTTGTAATTGTCATAGGAACAGCAGTTGATACAAACCGCATTGCAATTGAAATTTCTCAACCTCTGGTAATTTAAAATGGCAAATCGTCGTCCTATAGTCCTTAACAATGCCGGTTATCAGGAATTACTGCCTAGTGGAGATCAAATAGTAGGGGATGCTACGCAAACTGAAAAAGGTTTGATGAGCGCTTCTGACAAAGTTAAAATAGATGGAGTAGAAGCTGGAGCAACTGCTGATCAAAGTGGTGCTGAAATTAAAGCAGCATATGAACAGGAGGCTAATGCATATACAGACGCTAAAAATACAAAGCTTGCTGGAATTGAGACGGGAGCTACGGGAGATCAAAGTGCAGCTGAGATTCGTGTCTTGGTTGCTGCTGCTGATAACAGTAATGTATATACCGACGCTGATAGCAGCAAACTGGCAGGAATAGAAAGCGGAGCCACAGGAGATCTCACTGGCGCCGAAATTAAATCACTATATGAAGCAGAAACAAGCGCATATACAGATACTAAAGACACTAAACTTACAGGTATCGAGGCCGGTGCAACTGCTGATCAAACTGGTGCTGAAATTAAGGCACTGTATGAAGCAGAGACAGGCGCATATACAGATACTAAAGACACTAAACTTACAGGTATCGAAGATGGTGCAACCGCTGATCAGACGAATGCTGAGATCCGCAGCGCAGTTGATGCTGCCTCAGACTCCAACGTCTTTACTGATGATGATCATACTAAACTGGGTAGTATTGAATCTGGTGCACAAGCTAATGTGGCCCACAATCTGAGCTACACAGCGTCTAGTCGTGCTTTAGATATTAGTAATGGGACTGGGATAACCTTACCAGAAGTAACTACAAGTGATGCTGGACTAGCCAGCTCTACCGATAAAAGTAAGCTAGATGACATAGAGGTAGGGGCTACAGCTGATCAAACCGCCGCAGAGATCCGTTCATTGGTTGATTCTGCCTCAAACTCCAACGTCTTTACTGATGCTCAGAAAGCAAAGGTTGATGACATCACTTCAGCAAACCTTACTGACCTAGACAACCTGCCTACAAATTTAGCTGGGAAGGCTGATCTTGACGGTAACGGAAAAGTTGTTACATCTCAAATTCCCGATTTAGCTATAACTCAATTTCTTGGAACAGTTTCAACTGTTAGTAATCTGACCACTCTTTCTGGACAGCTTGGCGACTTTGCCTCTGTAACAAATACTGGGATTCTGTACGTCATTGTGAGTAATAATGGCAGCTCTGCAAGCGACTGGCTTGCTATGCAATACCCTGCATCCACAACAAACATTGGATACGTTGCTTCAACTCGTGCAGTTACATCTAACACAGGAACAGGCTTTACCTTTCCCGAAGTAGCAGTAAGTGGTAACTCTGGTTTAATGACTGGAGCACAAGCTTCAAAACTACAGGGCATTGCAGCAGGCGCTGAAGTAAACGTGGGCACTGATTTAACTTATGACGCGTCGACTCGTACGGTTGAAAGCAGCACTGGTGCTGATGCAACCATTCCTCACGTAGTTTCTAGTGGTAGCTCAGGTTTAATTAGTGGAACTGATAAAGCAAAGTTAGATGCAATTCAATCAGCGGCACAGGTTAATGTTGGTTTAGATGGAGTTACAACAATTAGTGGCAATAGTGATAATAACATTACCTTAGGTACAGATAAAATTGTATTAAATGCTGGAACAGGCTCCGCTCACTTTGATGGCAACGTTGGCATAGGCACGAGTAGTCCGGACGCTAAATTAAATATTAAGCAAGGTACTGAGGCCATTAGTGATGGTATTCGTTTGACACGGTCAAACGGAAACGCATCTTACACACACTATATTGATACAAGTTCAAAATATAATATCGTAAATAGTAGCCCTGGAAATGCGGATCATACATTCCTTACAATTGCCTCAGATGGTAACGTCGGTATTGGCACAACTACTCCCGCTACGCGGTTAGAAGTAAAAAATAACGATAACATGCCTGGTGGAACTATTCAAAGATGGACTGCAGATACTGGGTCAAACGTACGAGCCTGTAGCTTCTTGGCTCCTGAAACAGACGATCTCGTCTCACCGTTTACCTTCAAAACTAACAACTCTTGGAATTTCCGAATTGACACCACAGATGCTTTAACAATCGCAGCTAACGCTAGTGTCGGCATTGGCACGACTAGTCCTAGTCAGAAGCTAGAAGTGGCTTCAACCGCTCCTAGGATAAGAATTACAGATAATGATACTACTGCTTCTACAGCGACTTCTTACCTTGAGTTTTACGGTAGTGATGCAAGAGCTGGAGTTATCTACACCGATTCCAGTGGATTAAACGTTCGAGCTGATAATACTGGCGGAGGAAAGCTTAGTTTCTGGACAGGAACCTCTTCAAAGATGTTAATTGATGCCTCGGGCAACGTTGGCATTAATACGACTGATCCAAAGGAAAAGTTAGACGTAAATGGTGATATTTATCTGTCATCTACAAATGAATACGTAAAATTTGCCGTAGGAAATTCCGGTACAGAG
>Ga0209232_1000188_pt1 | contig 39036 bp, 37 predicted proteins | sample ETNvirenome_2_60_FD_184066 | JGI IMG/M metagenome (GOLD analysis project Ga0209232, IMG submission 184066) | Marine viral communities from the Pacific Ocean - ETNP_2_60 (SPAdes) (version 2) | ecosystem: Environmental > Aquatic > Marine > Oceanic | place: Pacific Ocean | collected 2013-06-22
GCCATTTATTAGTCCTCATCTTTGAAAGGCCAAATCAATCCGGTAACTCTTTCAAACTCCTTAACATCTTGTCTCAAGATGGTTCTAGCTTTTTCTGTTTGAGGGTGATCTGTTCCAAACTCTTTGAAGGCATCAAGAAAGTTTTTCTCTGATGATAGTGCCTTGGAATAGGCTTTTACGTCCTTATATTTGCCTCTAATCACAAACTTTGGACCATGTCCCTCTTCTTCCTTTACGACGTTAAGGTTCGCCACCATATTAACATCTTTTCCGTACATATAGCGAAGAAGTGTCTTAGTCCAACTTCCCAGCATTTCCGACCATGTTTCATTTAGCGTGACCTTGGCTTTCTCTAAGTCAATAACAAGCATCTAATTCCCTCCATCAAAATAATTAGTACTAATAAAAAAATGCCCTTGCAGAGCACTATCTTCTTTGTTTGGATGATTTATCCATTTGCTTTTTTTCTTCTTCATATTGCTTCTTCATTCTTTCACAAAACCAGTTTCTCAAGCCAACTGGGAGGTTATAGACTTCAATGAAAGACCATCCGCCATAATGTTTCATAATAAATATCTGCTCATAAAGAGCCTCAGAATATTTATCGGTCAGGCCAAAAAAAGTCCGTATTAAACGGCACCTCCAATTCCTGCTGATAACTACAGGAACCACATGTAAAATCTTCTGTAATTTTAACATCTGGAGAGGCAATTTTATAACAAGCCTTGATATGACGTGAATCCATCGTGGGCATATTATCTACATACCGATCAATAATTGATTTATCTGAGTGACCTTCAATCGACACTATCATAATCTTGAATTGATCGGTAAGAGCAGTTTCTCTCATCTTTCTCTTTCTCTTGTCCATTATTAATTTAGCTAGAAAGTTTTCATCCTTACCAGTTAGCAATTTAAATTCAATCTCAAACTTCGAATAAGGCGTCGTTGTAGAAAAATTTCCATTAGTTAGCTTTACCAGTCCCAATGTCTCGTTTTCCTTCGAATCTTCTATTTTTGCCTTATTTAGATCAAAATTGACGTTATCTCTTTCTCCACATGCGGGACAGGACACTTGTGTTCTATAGTTGGCGCCATATCCGGATATTCTAGCCGCAATAACCAAAGCATTTCGATCACCTGTCAATAAATCATTTGCTTTGACGCTTTTATCGACAATCAAAGAATCAAGCATTCTTTCTATAGCCAATCCTTTCTTCAGCAGAGCTTGGGAAGATAAAATATCTTCTTCCTTCGCTGTCATGAATCTTATCTCCAATACTTCTTTATTATGCAGCGCATGGCCGACTGGATAAGCTCCTTTCGATGGTAGTTCGACGAACTCTGTGGGTGCAACAAAACTTAAAGGGTCAAAAGCCTTTTGTGTTGCTTGTGCTGGTGGTTCGGAGGGTGTTGGTGTATTTCCCCCAAGCCTATTTTGGTTATTTCTACTCATTTATACCTCTTAGTTAAGTTTGTTCAAATTTTGCGCTATCATACGCAACAGTCATGGAAATTTCTAACAAATCATCGGAAGAATACTCCAATTGTCCAAAATTTACAGACTTTATCATTGGATTGATAAGGGTCCATTTCTCAATCCGGTTTCCGTTTGCATCAAATTGTTCTATAATAAACCCAGCAGCATCCATAACATCATTAACTCCATCTATCATAATTTTCTTTGAAAACCCTTCATTTTCTAAGCCATTAAAGTCATAATTGTATGAAAGTCTACCCTCAAAAGTTTCATAGAGGTGTCTTGCTTGTACGGATTTGTTATCTTCGTCGGTAAAATCAACAATTACAATCTCAATATCACTCCAAGTTACAACACCGGGATACTTTATCTTGTGATTGATTAATAAATACTCTTCAACGGCAATATCAAAAGAAGGCTTTGACACTGATTTGGCCCACCACCACTTGTTTCCGAGTTTGAAGCGGTATTTCCTAACCGGTTCTATGTCATTGTTAGACCAAAAAGCCATTTATCACCTATACAGGTTCGAATTGTGTTTCGGTGTTGTTGCATGTAGCCCAATCATATCTAATGGTCATTTCAACTGTTCGCAATTCATCATTCCCATAGTCCAAGTCTCCATATTTCGCAGACTTAATAAATGGGTTGTTCAATTGCCATTGTTCAATTGGATCACCATCAGCATTCATCACACTTATGATTATTCTCTTAAGAGCAGTGTTGGTTGCCTTCATTTTAGACATCGTCGTTTGACTGTTCTCGTTGGCTTTAACGGTATAACCCGAAGCCTCTAAGAGTTTGTTAGTGATCTTAACAGCATCAACAGAAATTGGATCAACTAGTGTCATACTTACTTCTGACCATGTTACTCGGCCCGGAAAGTAAAATTTGTTATCTAAATAGTCGTGTTCTGTTTCTGATACTTCGAAGCTAGGTGTTGTCACAGTCTTGGCCCACCAAAGAACATCTGTTGGTGCCCCTACGTCCGAAAGGCCGATAATTTGTACTTGAAATCTAAAGTTTCTTTTAGGTTCTACATCGTTTGTTGACCAAAATGCCATGGTTTATTTCTCCTTAATCTTTAATAAATAGTCTAGAACTCAATTCCTGTTCTTGTTATAATGAAATCAATCGCAATGAACTCAATAGCTCTAGCCGGCTTGACAAATACCTTAGCGTACATAATATTTCGATCAATTAAATCGGGTGTAGTCGTTTTCTCATCCAATACAAGTTTATACTCTGTTATTCCAAATCTGGACTTGACATCTAGCAGAATTGGGTCTACACTTGCGACAAAACGATTCCATGTTGCTTGTACATTATTGTCAAACAAGATTTGCCTAGCAACAGCACCAACTCTCTTCTTGAGATAAATCATGAGTCTTCGAACATTGATACGATCCAAAGCACTTGCTGTTTGTTGCAGAGTCTTTTGTCCGAATACAACTGTTCCTTCACCGGGGAAGTTGGCTATTGGATTGATATTAACTTCATAAAGCTTGTCACGATCTGCTTTATTTAGGTTCTCAATTGCTTTTGAAATTCTTGGTCCTTGATTTCCACCAAGTTTCTTGATTCCACCGCGATTGAATCCCGCAGGAGCAAACCATGGAGCACTTCCTTCAGCACCATCAGATTGAGCAAGAACACCGATACCAGCAACTGAAGCTGGAACTTCGATTCCGCCCTCTGACATAGCTAGTCTAACAGGGGGGTAGTAAGTGGCAGCATAACTGGTGTCAAAATCTTGTGCCTTAGCATCTGAAATTGCGCTAGTTGAAGTACCCAGTGTCTTTGTGCCGCTATTTTCAAATTTGGCTTTAAAACCAGAGTCCATATCGATGATAGCTAGAGCATCACCTCTTTTAGCTGTATTATTAACCAAATCAAAACGAAGGGAGTCATTAACAAGTCCCGGCATTGAAATTACATCATATTTTACAATTTCTTCTTCTTTGGCAATATCCATCATTTTCTTAACAGAGTAATAAGCATAAGAATTGTTTTCATTTGCTCCGCCAACGTCCAAAACAACAGCAGAAGAGAACGGATCTGTAAGAGTGATATCAACTCCGTCTGTTCCTCCAAAGAAAGGAGCGACAAATTGTTTTACACCAAATGTAGAGAGAAGTCCATCAGTACCAGATAAATTTGTAATTGTAGTCTCACCAGCACCGTAGTGTGACCCAGAGCTATGATAAAATACACTGTTCATCTTATTTCCACGAATATTGTCCAAACTGAATACAAACGAAGGAGCGAGATACGGCCCAGTGGTTGTGTGGGCATCTAAACCAGCCGGTAAAGCTCTCAAATGATCGACATAATCTTTTCTATAATAAACTTGATCTTGACTTAGACCCGGATCGTTGCTTCTAGCTTGTCTTATTCCAAAGAATGCGTCTTCTGGGTAATCACGTTGATTATTTGTTCCTTGGGACGTTAGTTGTAAACTAGGCCATGACAAGTAAGCCGATTGGTGTAATCTTCGAAGGTCAGCCCATACAGTTGTAGAATTGGATTCTTCACTGTGTCCGTAAGGCACAGAAGCAGTTGTAGCAGATACGACAAACGGATTTGTAGAATTCAAAGCTAGAGTTGCTGAGCCAGATTCAATACATACCATCTTAGGTGTCGCTGGTCCGTAATATCCAAAAGGTATGGCGTAATTATCTTGTATGCCATCTTCCCAATCTGAGTGCATTTCAACTCTTATATAATCTGATAAGTTAGGATATTGTCCTTTGGTTTGATATTTTTTAAGATCAGAGTTCCATTCTTGTCGTTGATCTCCGATTTTTTTACCAATAAAATTAGCGCTGTCTTCATTTACTGTACAGTCTGTAAACTCCTCAACAACAGTTCCTTGTAAATTGACAATACGTACTGAGAATCTAGAATCCGCCACAGTTGTATTTCCTAGGGCAAGATCTGTGATACGCACAACATAATTCTTGTGGAACCACTCTCCTTCATGAAGAGAAACAAGACGAAAGAGTTTTTTTCTATTATCGAATGTATTATCCGCATAATCACCAGTAGGGTTAGGGTTTCTATTAAAGAACCAACCGGTTTTTGCAGGTGTTGCTTCTCTATAATTTTCAGCCCAATAAGCAGAACCAGATGCTAATGGCAACAAGATTGCTGCTTGATCTCCGGCAGTCGAACCCCCCTTTGTATCAGTAACTGTTTGCTTTACAGCAGTTTCAAAAGTTTCTCCTAGGAAATAATATTCAGAAGAGTTTTGATTTGTGGATACAAGTTTTTGTGGATTTGTATTTAGAACATTTCTAATAAAACCGCCATTCTGGGTTGGGTCAAAGTGGAATGTTTTTTCGTCAATCAAGCCATCTCTCCAAAATTGAAGTGTAAAGCTATTCGCCACAACTCCCTTTGAATTGATAAAAACACCAGCACGAGATATTGTATTAAGGCGACCACCTTCAAAATGAGCAGGGACATTAGTGGAACAATTGGCATTCCAGTTAGCAGAATCACTCAGTGTTATTGTTTTATTGCCCTCATACCCTGCGGCATCCTGTGTCAGCACGATTGTACCACCGCTTGGGTTTGTTGAGGTTATTTTAAGAGCACTAGAATTGATGGCAGTATTTAGTGCTGCAGCAAACCCGGAGGCGCCGCCACCATCAACAGGAGTCGCGCCGACAATCGATGCTCCATCGCCTGTGTCGTCTACTTCGAATACAACCGAAGTTCCTTCATAATCTGTTAGTGTGATAGTGGTTGTTTCATTTGGTTTATCAGAAAACGTCCACGTTGCTGTGGCCTGTGCTGTTGTTGGAGTCGTTGCTGTCCCATAGATATCACCTTGAAGCGTAATAGCGCAATTTTTAGCATAAACAACAGCAGCAAGAGTACCAGATACAGTTTCTTGTGTGGTGGTATTGGTACCGACAGTTCCGGATGGGATTATAAACAAACCATATGCTGTTTGATTGACTTTTTGATTCGCGGGTGACAAACTATGACCGGTGCTCCAACCTGCTCTGGTATAACCAGATGTTCTTCGACCAGAAATTTGATCATTACCAGCCAATCTCATGAATGTAACTGGTGATGTCTCTGAAGCAAGCCACGCTTGGGCTGCGTAGAGACCATAGGTTGGAAGTTTTGAATTTCCATTTCTCCAAATATCAGAATTGTTACCTGTTCCACTTTGCGGCCTTCCAAATACTGTGTAGAGGTCGTCTAAATTTTTAACTTTGATTGGCTGCATCGCCGGACCTTGTAGGGCCTGTCCAATTATCAAAGCGCCATCGTCGGCTGTTTCAGCCGGTATCTGGCTTTGATCAATTTCTCTAATCACAACATCTGGTGATATAAAATCAAATTTACTAGGCATTAATTTTTCTCCTTAAACTATTACTCAACAGTAAATAGTATCTTCATCTCGGAAAACGCATTAGTCTATGTAGTCATTATTTTTCTTTTTCCAAGGGATTTTATCTCCAACTATAACTCTTTCTCTAGAGATTCTAACTTTTACAACATTTTCTCGAATTGTTATCTTTGGTTTTTCTCGGTTAACTCCTTCTCCCATCAAATGTCCTAAAACTTTAATCTGTATCTTGGTTTCAAACATTCTCTCTTCTTCGCCTAGATTGGTTGTGTTTTTATTCTCTGAAAACTCTTGCTCTATAAAGGCTTCATAGCGATGACCGTCTTGTTCAAACAAAAAATTATTAATTTGTCCTGTTCGTGTAATAAAAGGAGTCACCAAATCGTTCATTTGTTGTTGATATTCGGTTCTTATTGTAATACTATACATGCATGTTACATATGTTGGTATAGGAGAAGTGAGGCTTTCGTATACTATTTCACTATTATCTATTCTTCCCGTTTCATCTCCGTTCTTTAACACCCTTCTTTTGTAAGAGTTTGCAAAATTTCTTGTTTTTTCCTGTTGAATTCTCTTTGTTAATGTGATTGAACCACCTTTAAAATCATTTTTTTCTGGTAAATGTGCTTGAAAGATGCCCTTGAAGTCCGGATTTTTGGAAAAAGAATCCCTATTGACGGTTATCAAAGGAAGTTTGAGCTTACCAGCGCTATCTCTCAACTCTTTATTGCTTTTTATTTGATAAGCTCTTTCTGTTCCAAGCCACAAAACAGGGGTTTTTTCAAATCCAGTGTTTGTCGTGGTGGAAAGGTTCAATGTCTCATCAACCCATCTATATATGCCGGTATCTATGGTTTCCAAAGTGGAAGGCTCTAGTGTTATGACTTTATCCGGCATTGAATAGTCCATCCCTAGCTCTAGAACACTCTGCTTGTATTTCAAATCTGTGCTCTGGTTGTCCAAAAAGCAATTTTGGCTCATTTAGCTTTATGATCTCGTAAAATACTTCACCATATCTCACAAAGTCCCCTTCACGAACAAACAAATCTTGATCCTCCGTCAGTCGTCTTTTATGAAATTTAACAGATATTTTTGTGACCTTATCTAGACCAATATTTTCCATGAATTCGGTCTCAATCCCTTGATATTCTACCAAGGCATAAACCCTAACAGGTGGTAAAAACGTTTTTTCCATAGCTTCTCCATATAAAGGATGATAATTGGTATGTTCTATGTCCAAAGGAAAATATAAGATTTGCTGCCCAACAACTCTTTCGATGATTTCATCGTTAACTTGTTTGACTAAGTCTCTCTCTTTTTTACCCAAAAACATCGGTGGTGGTGGTGCAGTTGGTTTTTTCCACTTATCGTCTTTTGACATTATTTGTTACCTTTTAATATTTTAATATTAACTCTTTTTCTTCTTTCATTTAGGTTGCCAAATTGCTTTTTTATTAAGGCAATTAGAACTTCTTTTGTTCTATCAATCATATCATCAACAGTGTATCTGTGGATCAAATAGGCGACATTGAACATTGATTTTTTATCTTGTCTATTTTGATCTAGTCTTACTGAGATTAATGTTTCAAGACCACTTTCTTCTTTTATTATATTAATTAAATTTTCTTTTAAATTATTTCTGTCATAATCGAAAGCAAAGCGTATATCACTACCCTCCATTTCCGAGTCTATGGAATTTACAATTCTATAAAACATATTTTCATCGCCACTATGATGTAGAGAAGATATTGCCCCATATATAGCTTTTGCTAACAAAAAATGTTGTTCATTATCAACATCAAAATCTCTACCCGGAACTCCAGCCAATTCTTCAAAAATTTCGTCTACCCACAAAGTTTCTTCTCCTTTCATTAGAACTTCATCTAGGTAATAACTTCCAAAGTATTCCTCTTCTATCATGGTGGCTTCCCCTTCCCATCCATTGAATTCTATTTCGCTATTATCATCTTCAAAATAAGATTCCATGTCATCATCTAAAGCTACAAAAATATTCTGTAGGTCATATTTATCACTACTTAAAAAGCCTTTTTTCTCTAGAAAGTGTATAAGAGTATTATCATAACTGTAGTCGTCATATCTATCGAAAATATATCTAAGTCTGGGTCCTTCTTCAAATACACTATCTACCATTTGCTCTAATTCATTTATATCGCTACTGTAGTTCATATCAATAAGATCCCGACCAGTGTATACTATTTTAACTTCTTCTTTATCATTAAAAGATCTAATATATACTTCAAAATCTGTTGGCATTTCAAAACGGTCTGTTAATTCATTTTCAATTATCTCTCTTATAGCTTCATGATACTTATCTTGCTTTTCTGGTAATGATCGGGGCACATTAAATGTTATGTGCAAAGAAAAATCTAAACTGTGTTCACCATCGTAGTCTTCCTCAACGCTATAAATCCACTGAAATGGCCAAAATGTGTTACCATCAAAAACATTATCGGCAACATCCCGTATATATTCTTCTGCTTCTTGGCCTAGATTTAATTCTATGGTGTCTTGTATATCTCTGTTGTATCTAGGTGTTCCGGAAAACGTTAAATCTTTTCCAATAAATCTAAATAATTTTGGTATTAAGGAACTGACCGAATTATCCTGTTGTTCTCCGCCATATCTAGTGAAGTTTTTTAAGTCCATAGAACGATTATTAGTATCAATTATCTCTTTTATTTTATTTTTCTGCAACGATGCCATTTTATTTAGAACTTTAGAACCAAAATTTGGAATTGTAACGGGATATCCTTGTGTTTCTGGTACTGCTATTCTCATGGGTTCATCTTTCTCAGTTGGCTGATAAGAAACATGCTTTATTCTTATCCTACTGGTTGGCTCTAGGTGACCAACACCCCTCTTGTCGTCGTAGAAAATTTCAGCGTCCGCTTCATTGTCCAAGGATTCTTGAGTTGGTGGAAACTCTACAAACTGTTCGGCTGGGACAGCATATGCTATCATACCGTTACCCAGAGCCTCAGCTAGAGCACAAACACTGTATTCAACCCATTTTCCATGCTTTGTAAATCCTGTGGGAAACTCTTCATCATAATATCTATTTTTTTTTCCATAGTTGCTGGGTAAATCGTGGCAAGATTTGATCGCTTCATGATCCGACATTCTTAAAATATCGATAGGGTGTCTTGAGTATATTATATAATATTTGTTATAATATTTGTCAATATTTGTGACAAGATCTTGAAAATTTGTATCTAAGTGTTCCTTTTTAAAAGTCTTCATTTGGCTTAAATTGAAACTATAATAACTCTCCAATCTTTGAATAAAAGTCGATCGGTCGTATGGCCTCTCCATATTGGTCCAATAAGACTGTGCGTCTAAGAATCTATATAGCTTTCTATACTCGTCTGTTGTGAGCAATATGGGAAGTCTACGTATGGTGTCTTTATTGTAGTTATTGACACTGTTGTCGTAACCCTTAAAGTCATCCAGAGCTAATTCAAAAAACAAATTATGAAAAACGCTTCTCAAATCAGAATCTGGTTTAAAAGTTCGACCTTGATTGTCTTCGCTATTGTAAGCGTCCTCGGGTGTTGTTATTATTCTTTCTGCGATTTTTTTAATTAATTTAGCATGCTCGTCTCTCATGCTCTCTCTTTTGTTCTCTATGAAGTTTATCATTCCATTGACAACTTTTGTTACATTTAAAGATACTGGTATACGCGAAATTATTACTTGTCCTTGTCCATCAATTTTATGAGATATTTTTATTTTTGTGCATAGCATTTTGCCATCTTGTGGTTTATTTATCGTCCAACCTAGTCTCTCTAGAGACTTCATTGAAACCCCAAAAACTGTATCTTCTTTAGCTAGGGATATTGGTTCGATTAGTCTGTAGCGATCTCCAAATACTTCTTTAAAGGGGTAATCCTCAATCGGTATTTTCATCATATCATCCAACATTCCTATCTCATCTTCGTCTGCTTCTTTGATGACATTTTCTTTTATAAATTTATTCCATTTTTCTAACAATAGTTTCATATTTTACCCTACAAAAATCTTAAGTGGTACCTCTGTCATAACTGCCTTCGCATTGTCTGACATTTCTTTATCAGTTGCCAATAATTTGGGGTAAGTCATCTCATCTAGTTGCGTCTTGAGTTCATCCCGAAGGGCAGTTTGTTCTGTGGCGGCTTGCGATAGCAACTCAGAGGCGTTTAAAGTTATGCTATCTCCCGGAATTGGAACATTTCCGCCAAATTTTCCTCTTATTTGACCTAGTGTCTCTTTCGACAAAGCTAGAGCAAATCTTCGGATCCATTGTTTGCCAATTGAATTGATATTCTTATAAGGAATGTTTTCAAATGGCAAAGTATTCATATTATTGACACCCAATTGCCCAGAATTTTTATCATCCTCCCAGATATCATTTTCATCAACAGAAAATCTAAACCAAAATTTATCCGGAGAGACAGATGTTGGGATTGGAAATAACCTTAAACGATTATTTATTATCTCATATGAATAATGAGAGGTTCTGGTATATAGATGATCTTCATAAGCCACAGCTTGTATTTTATTTTGCCATGCTGGAATTACTTGAAAAGATGAATCATCTGCGTATTGTCCGTAAGTATGCATATCGCCAACAACATTGAGACCTCCATAATATCCATAGAATCTCCACATTTGTCTAGGAGTGACATAGTATACTTGTCTAACTTTTATTCTCTTTTCTCCAACTTTGCCGGAAAACATCTCAGTAGAAGTAGCCGATAAATCTTCAACTATTTTCTGAAGATCGTAATCTTGCTGGTCGGCTACGGTATCAAAAGAGGCTGAGTATATTGATTGTCGCCCTCCGACAACAGCCTCAGTAGCAAAGCCATCTCCAATCCTAAAAGATGTTTCAAATGAAAACTTCGGATATTTAAGCTCTGCATTCTTTGGCCCACTCATTGCTTCGCCTTTGTGGTTAAAAGAGCCGGTCGTTCCACCAAGAGCAGATCCAACGATGTTTTTAGCTTGATGTATATTAACTAAGTAAGAATACTCCAAGACTGCTTCTTCATAGTTAGCATATACGTTTTGCTCTTTTAATTCAATATCCAGAACGTCTCCGCCTAATTTCTTATAAGTATAAGCAACCTGTGCCATGGCACCAGACAAAAAATCAACAGAAGCGGTGTAAGCTCCAATTGGACAAGCTGCCGCAACTCTGCTATAGGTTCCGGAAGCTGGTAGTGTTATCGCACTGGTCTGTGAGGTTGGTGTTAAAGTTGGCAATGCCATTATAAATCCTCCAATTCACAATAAATAGTTTTCCCATGCAGAAACCCTCTTTTAGTTAGCTTTGGATTTCCGTGTATACTTTCTCTTGGGTTTTGCCTTTGTTTCCTTCTTGGCAGTGGGTGCTTTATTTTGTTTCACTTCTTTTGCTTTTTTTGCTTCTGCTTTCTTCTGTGCTTCTAATTTTGCTTTTTTTTCTTTTTCTTCTAGAAGTTTTCTTTGTCTTGCTGCTTCTGCTGCAAGGGCTTTCATTTCCTCTTCTCTTTTTCTTCTTTCTTCTTCAAGAATGGCTTTTTCGTTTTCAATTTGTAACTGCCTTTCTTGCTCTGCTTTCATTAAACGATACTTGCGTCTAAGTCTTTGGGATTTTCTTGCCATTTTTAGCTCCTTAATATTAGCAAAATAATTAGTTTAAAATAAAAAAAGCCCACCGAAGTGAGCTTGATGTTAATATTGTGGAGATTGTAGACTATTCAGCGGCGAAAGTTATTCCGGTAAGAATTTGTGATTGGCCTTCCCAAAAATAGTTTGTACCATCACACCAGATACGAACATGATCACCTAAGACAGCGGCGGTGGTCAAAGTGATCACTTCTCCACCAGCAGCAACAGCAGCTATTTCAAAAGTAGCTTGATTATCGACACCGACAATAGCAAAACCATACATGAGGTCTGTGCCGGGAGATGTGATTGTAGTAGCAGCAGTGTTGTTATTGACCCAAAATTCAGCCCACCAGCCAGCACCAGCCTCGGCAACTGTTGGCAAAGTCATATTAGCTGTAGCGGCGCCACAAGTAAACATTGTACCACAATCTGCTACCGCAATAGTTTTAGTGCTAGCAACTTCAACCTTTCTTCGTTGAGCAGAGTATCTTCCTAATTTAGCCATTTATTTAATCTCCTATAAACAATAAATATTTTTATGCGTTCAATTCGCATTCAATAATAAGTAGTGTATCCAAATAGAAAACCCCCAACCAAAAAGGAAGGGGGCTTGGATTTTTAGCAAATCAATGATTAGCTAGCTCCGGATTCTCCGAGAAGTCCACGAACGATAACGAGACCGTACATATCGGGACGAACCATCTTCTTACCATAACGAGTCATGACACCCTTGCGAGGCACGAAATCTTCTGGTCCGAAGATTGTAGGAGTGGTTTGTAGAGGCACATAAGGTGCGTAAACATAACCAGACTCAAGGAAAGAACTTCCTTTACGTCCAACAAGGATGACGTTACGGAGGAAGTAAGGATCAACGATAACGTCGAATTTGCGGCTCAAAGAACCAACCTTAACAGCGCCGATGTCGCCTTTGTCAGCGTCAGCAGTTACATTAGCACGGAATCCGGAGGTGAACTCAAGGATGTTAGCAACTTCTGGAGAACAAACTACGAAGTTAGCTCCACCACGAAGAGTCTTTCTGTGGATTTGTGCAGAAATATCATTAATGGTTTCGATAAGAGTCTCATACCATTCAGATACTGTACCAGTGAAATCTGGAGAAGCAGCAGTAGCACCAAGTTCTACACCAGTTTCTTTGTTAACAAAGAGTCCGGGAGAACGAGACCAGTAATACTTTCCAGCAGTAGCGCCAGATACAAGATCACCAAGGATCTCACGATCAATTTCAAGAGCGATTTGCTCAGAAAGGATAGAAGTAAGTTCAACCTCAGCATCCAAGTTGTGGTAAGCATTAAGGTCTTGACCCAATTCTGGAGTCCATTTAGCCTTAAGCTTCTTGGTTACTGCTGTAATCGCAATACTATCAACCTTGATGTTGATTTCGGGAATATCTTCTTGATCTTCAAGAGGCCATTCCGCAGCACCTTTAACAGCACCGATAGCATTTGCTGCACCGATGTTATCCGCATATGGGAAGAAAAATGTATTTTCTTGTGTACCACTATTGTTTAGGTCATGGAGATAGCCAGAATCACCATGAACATAAAAAGTGATGTAATTCGCCTTAGAACCATCAACAATAACGTTATTGGCATCGTAGTATCCCAAGTGAGTCAAGCGACGCACAACTCGCCCATTACCGGTACCTTGATCTAGAGGGCTTCCATCATTCTCAGCTATATTGAGCGCTGGGAGCATATCTAGATTGACGCGAGCCATTTGAGCATCTGACAAGAATAGAATCGCAGCACAAATTTTATCAGTGCTAGTAGCGCTAAGAATATCTGGGTCAAAACGAATAGCTTTCTTTTGAGCTTCGGAAAGAGCAGAGATGGCAACCGGTGTAACTCCAAGAGGAGCATTAAGACCGGTTAAGTCCTTATCACCAAGTTGCAAACTTGTTGTCATAGAGCCAACGGCGGTAGTACCAGCTTCTGTCAAAGCAACAGATCCAGTAGCACTAGCATAACCAGTGTTAAGATCGTAAGGAGCATGATTTCCTTCACGAGTTGATGGGCTGAGATCAACACCACCTGTGATTTGGCTAGCAACCTTGTTTCCACCATAAAGTGAGCGATCGGCCAAAGGCATACCAGTACTGGCATCACCAAGTTTATTGCTATCAAAGACAAAGTCTAGGAAGAAGATAAGTCCGCTTGGAAGACTCATTGGCTGTACACTAACAAGATCGTTAGCGATAAGTCCGGCGAATACACGACGAACGATAGGGAACGCAACAGCAGCGAAACCTTCAACATCACCAGCAGCCATAGAAGAAGCTTCACGAAGAAGTTCTTTAGCTTGGTTCTCTAGAAGACGAGCCATGTTTTGTTTTTCTTGATTGTTCTGAAGTCCCTCAAGCAAACCAGTACGATTCCATTTGTCGAGAAGAGCAGCCCCTTCTTTCTTAAGATCGCGGTTTACAATGCCTTCAGTAAGTGTTTGAATAATAGACATTTTTTATAACCTCCTTAAATGTATTATTTAATTCCAGCAAGTTTTTTCATATGATCAGCAAAAGTGTGCTGTTTTTCATTATCTTGCCTGTTTCTACGTGGCAATATACCGGATAGATTTGATTTTCTTTGAACGGACTCGCTAAGTGTTCTCGGGCCTGTTTTTTTATCATTTCCGGATGTCACTGTAGCATTCAGAGCTTCACAAAGAGTTTTCGCTTCCTCTGGTGTTTTTGCCTTTGCGATGGCTTCAACAATTTTTGTTTTTTGTCGCTCATTCAAGGAGGCATCGCTTAGTGTTTTGTTGCTGTAGAGCAACTTTGCATTCGATAAGAGCGTTTCATTGAGTTTTTCATTGATTTTCTCAACAACGTCCTTATATTGTTTATTTTTAAGTCTTAATTTTTTAAAATTTTCTTGTAATTCTTTCAATTTCTTCTCTAGAACTTCATTTTCTTCTTTATATTTAGTAGATTCCATCTTGGCTAGTTCTAGATCTCTTTGGTATTCAAGCAATTCTTGATTTGTCTGGAAAGTTCCGTCTTTTTGTGCGGAAGTATCAACAATAAGCTCTTCTTCTAAAATATTTTCTTCTGGTGTGTCATTTAGTAGACTTGCTATTTCATCAACCAGTTGTTCTTGTAGGTTTAAGTCTAGGCCAAGCTCATCACCCTCAGTTTCCCCTTCGTCACCATCATCAGAAATACCTAAATCACTTAAAACGTCAGAAGGTCCTGCAGGATCAGAAGGATCAGTATCTTCTTGAGCCATCTCTGCCTTTATATCTTCCAAATCTAGATTAAACATACCTTCGGCGCTTGGATCCTTCTCTTTAAAGGACATAAGAACTTCTTGCTCCATATCAACCATAGAATTATTGGCGGAGGGAGGCTCAAAAGATGCCCCGGGAGCAGAACCAGCCACAGAAGGGCCACCTATTTCTTCTTCTTGAATAATTTCTTCCTCAGCTTCTTGTAAATCTGTTTCTAAAACTAAATGAGGTTTTTCTCCCTCTCTGACGATGGCTATTTTACCATCTTCTGATTCGGATACAACTTCATAAGTGTTTCCTTCATATTGAACTTTCTTACCTTTCATGAATTTCTCAGAAATCTCATCACTCTCTAGTATTGAATCAACAGCCTCTTTTATTTGTGGCGCATATTTTTCTATTAAAGATTGTTCGGCATTTTTTAAAGCAGCTTCTCTCAAAGCTTTTGCATCAACAATTGCTTGTTCTAACATTGAAGACATTAATATTCTCTCCCTAGTATATACTTATCAATTGTAAATAGTGCTAAATACGAGAAAAAGACTAATTACTGTTTTACTTGGCCTCTATGTATTCTTCAAAGAATGATTCACCAGTAATTTGTTCCAATTTGCGAATCATCTTTTCCATATTTATTTTTACTTTCTTTCCGGTTTTTATATTTTGTGAGAAATAAACCCATTCGCCTTCTTCATTGTGAGAAGATAATTTTGTTTCATTACCAGCACTGTCCAAGGCATAGATTGCGGTTGATTCATCTTCCTCTTTCTTCGCATAAATTTTTCCACTATCAATCTCTCCGATTGGTGAAGCCTCTTGTTTTAATAATTTTATTTGCCCTTCAAGATGAAGGTTTCCTATCTCTGTTGTTCTATTTGACATTATGATATACTCCAATAAATGTTCGCTCCGTTTCCGCCGGCTCCTCTACCAAAATGTATTTCAACATAGCCCATGCCACTAAAAGCAAGTGAACCACCGGAGTCAGCATTGAATTGCAAGGTTGTCACCCATCCAGATCTACTGACCCTAAAAGATACTGGATATCCAAAAGTCGTATCCGTTGCGGATGCCGCGCTTGCTGATGATCCTTCATATTGCACCATCCCGACTCTGCTGCGGTATCCGTTTCCAACGCCGTTTTGATGTCCGGACATTTCTTGTTTAAAAGATACCGCCCCCCAAAAAGTATTAGCACCGGGATCTGATGAGCCACCAGCCACATAAGGTCTCCATGAAATCACATCATGCCAAGTGTTTGCTGTGACACTGCTGAAATGAAATTGCCTCTTAAGCGTAAAGCACATTCGCCTATCAGCGTCAGTAGTTAATTCTTTTGGCACAATATAATCTTCGCCTATAACTTGAACCGATCCACTAACTGCCAAAGCACCATCGTCTGAATCGAACGTCATTCTAGCGTCTCCACCAAAAGATCCGTTGTTATTATATTGGACCTGTGTATTGCTACCGGCAGGAGAGCCTCCACCGCCGCCACCGCCGGAAGTTAGATCGGTCTCTGTAACATCGTAAGATCTCCAGTATAGCTTGCCATCAGACTTTGTATACAAATAACCTTGTCCATCAGCCGGCTGGCTTGGTGTTGAAGATTCGGATGTTATAGCGATTTTCCCAGCAACATCTAGCTCTGCTATTGGAGATGTCGCGCCAATTCCTATTCTAGTAGTAGACGCATCAGCCGTGAAATACACATTATTGTTGTTGTCTTTGATAACAAAGTCAATATTATTACCACCATTATTGATTCTAACTTTATGAGGAGCACTACCGGGATCTTCACAATCTATGAAATTGTTACCACCAGCATTAAGCCTTATTCGATTATCAGTAAAATTTATCCATGTATTGCCATCGCCGTTGTGATAGATATATTGATTAACTCCCATGTCACCTGCCACGTCCAGCATGTAGTCTGGCGTTGCTGTTCCGATACCAACTCTTGAACCAGACACAACCATCACAACGGATCCACTAGTTTCAAATCCAATGTAATCCTCTTCAAAATCGATTAAAGTATCTCTCTGAGTGTCACTTGCTGCTTTAAGGTCTCCAATTACTTGAGCACCTTTTGAAAATTTATATGACATTTAATGTATCCTCGTTGAAGTCCATAATCTTACGGACGCTTGTTGTATATCTCTATCTAGTAATTTTGGTTCAATAATGACCACTGATGGTTCTAAATCTTCTGTTGTTGTCTGAGTATAAGCTGCAATTGATCCACCACCACTGCCTCTAGTTGTTGAACAGGATGTTGGACCACATTGTCTTCTAGGAGCCACTGCTGCCCCACCCATTGGAATAATCGCTCTAGATACCTTTTGTCTTTTAAATATCTTAACAATTCTAGAATTGTTTTGAACTGTTTGAGATACAGGTTTCATATTCTCATCAAAAAGAATAAGACGAACTGTTATCTGTTCTTTGTTGAACACTATATAGCTCTCTAAAAGATAGTGACCATTTTCATGGGAACATTGTCTATAATTTGTAGAATAGTCGCAATTATCCCATGCGAATTTTATTGTGTCGGGGTTGTATACCGAAATATCATCGTCCATTGAAACATATCCATATTGTGTCAATTTTTGGGCATTACTAACGTCATTTATTGTGTGCCCAAAGACTGATGTTGAGTCCATATGATAAGGGATCTTTGTTTTGTTGATTATTTCTGTTGGGGCAACAAAAACTTCAATATCTTTGCGTGACTCAACGATGATTTCTGGTATCGGATCTCCACCAAAAGCTATACCAAATAAAAAAGAGAACATTGTACCTCCACGTTCTATAATAATTATAGTTATATAAAAAAAAAGGGCCCGACAAAAGTCGGAGCCCATAAGAGTAATCTCTTTTTTGAGATTAGAACACTTTCCAAACGTTTGCTACTACATAGACAATCATAACAGCGGCATGAGGTGATTCAAGAATGATCTGATCTTCACCGTCAATTAGGTGTGAGCCTTGTGTATCAACTTGCAAAGCCTTGTTAGAAGCACAGTTACTAGGAGCCTTAACATATACCGCATCTCCAACAGATGGAGAAGCAGGAAGGTTAACGGTTTCACCACTGCCACCGAAGTCAGCAAAGTAGTTAACACCAACAGCCAAAGTTTCTGTGTTATCCTTAAGAGCAACATCCAAGTTTGAAGTGCTACCGATATAGGATTTAATATCAGAAGCTGGTATCTGCTTGGTTGTAGTGCCATCAATCACGATGAAAGCATCAGCATTATCAAGTGTGATTGAAGATGTAGACTTAGCAGATCCGTCTAAGAGATTGAGTTCTTCCGGAGTAGAGCTAATAGCAGTTGTAGAAGCTGCCGCAAATGGAACCAAAGTACCATCAACATTAGCTAAGTTAAGAGTTCTGTCACCGGTAGGATCAATTACTCCAAGAGTTGTTTCGTTTCCGTCTGCTGTGGATCCTTCAAATACAAAAGAACCTGTAATATTAACAGCAGTGGAATGGACAGTAGTTGTAGTACCACGAACTACCAAGTTACCAGCAATTTCTGTTGTAGAACTAGCACCAGCGCCAATTTGTACGTCGATGATACCATTAGAAGCTCCACCAGCCAATTTGATACCAGTTGTAGATGTTCCATCAAATTCAGCAACTTTAAGTTCCATTTTACTTTGTTCTGCTCCTGCAGAAACGTCAGTAGCAGTAACTTCAATTGCGCCAAAGATGTGAGCACCACCTCCATCATCATAACCCATAAACTCAATGCCACCAATCTTATCATTGTCAGCAGGAGAGCTACTGGAAGCGTGGAACCTAAAAGTTTCACCATTAGCACCAGCGTTTGTATTTTTAAGTTCGAATACGAAATCGTCTTGAGCACTTTCTAGACGAGCATTATCAGCAGCACCCCAATAAAGTTTGAAGTCTTGAGAGTTACCAAATTCAATGGCTCCACCGTTTGCTACATAAAGATCAGACCAACCAAGGGAAGTAGTACCCAAAGCAGTTCCGTCATTGGTGCCCGGAGAAAGACTGTTTTCTTCCAAAACCATTTCTTTAGCATTGTTAGCATAAAAGTTGATTTTATTAGCGTCTTCGAAATCAATCTTTGTCTGATCGTCTTCACCAATCTTGATATCAGTAGCCAAAAGAGAAGTAACAGAAGTTACAGCGCCCGATTGAAGTTGATTAATTTGTGCAGCAGTAGCTGTTACAAGTGTACCACCAAGCTTAAGACCGTTGGTACCATCATGAGAAGCGATATCGACATTGTAAGCACCGTCAACAAAAGTAACTTCTGAGGCGGTAGTGCCGTTGATATCAATAAAGTTTATTGGTGAACCATTTACAATGGCAGCAATCTGCATGGATCCATCTTCACTTCCGTTTGAAACGTCGGTAGATTTCATAACAATTTGACCAAATACTTCAGCATTTCCAGCGTCATCGTGACCAGCAAATACTAATTTACCAATTTCATCATTATCTGCTGGAGATGAAGACGAAAGTTGAAGCTTTAACATCGCACCATTCGAGGCACCAGCATTTGTTGCCTGTAGCATAAGACCAGAATCGGCAACATGTGATAATTGAACATCTTGATCGTTACCATAATAAGCAATCCCGCCATCAGCTAGATAAATATCCGAAAAGCCCAATGAAGCATCACCCAGAGCGATTCCATCATTTGCACCGGGAGTCAACTTGTTTTCTTCAAGAACAAGTTCTTTAGCGTTATTAGCATAAAAATTAATTTTATTAGCATCTTCAAAATCAATCTTGGTTTGGTCATCCTCGCCAATTTTAATATCAGTAGCCAAAAGAGAAGTAACAGAAGTTACGGCACCAGATTGAAGCTGGTTTATTTGCGCTGCAGTAGCTGCTACGAGCGTACCGCCAAGCTTAAGACCGTTGGTACCGTCGTGAGAAGCGATATCAAAATCGAAAGCACCATCTTTAAAAGTAAAATCACCATCTGATGAGAGTGTTATAAGATCGTCTTGTGCGACATTTCCTATAATACCGCCATTGGGTAGCTTAAGACCACCACCTTCAACGGTAACATCACCTTCTTGTGTGAGGGAACCACTCATTGTAGCTGCCCCTAGTTGAAATTTATAAGCCATAAATATATTCCTCCAAAAAAAAATTATGACAAAGACTCGTAAGTCTCCGTTCATAAATAGTAAGTAAAACCATCAAAAGAGTTTAGTAGACAAAGAACTTGGAGGTACCATCAGAATATATATTTACAGCAGCATAGGGTGATTCTAGAACTATTGAGCTAGTACCATCAATAGTTTGAGAGCCGCTTGCTCGAATTGTAATATTATTAACATTGCAGTTTCCTCCTTCATCTTTTACAATAAAGTGTTGACCCGATGTATAGTTAGATGCTGAGGGTAGGCGTATCTCTAAGGCTGCTGACGCTGATACGCCTATTATCTTTGAATTAATAGAAGCAGTCAATGTAGAGGTAACTGCTGTTCTAGAATATGAAGAGGCACCGGAGGAGATAACATCATTTAACATATCTCCAATGTAAAGGAATCCCTCTATAAAATCCGGATTATTACTGTGATCACCGGTGCCGGGAGGATCTTGTTGAAAAAATATGCCGTTAAAATAATCTAAGTACCAATCTCTGGCATCCAATATAGGAATTCTAGTACCAGAATTTTTAGTTGTATTTCCACCGTAATAAGCCTTTGCCTCATAAGCAGTAGCAAAAGAAGGTGGAACCAATTGGAGAGCCCCGGAGACAACATTTATGACTTGATTGTTAACAAAAGGAAAGGTCCCAGCCTTAGAATTTGAAGAATTTGATTCATAATCAGCCGGCAATTTCAATTGAAAACCATGTCGACCATCTGATGTATCACTGCCGGCTATAAACGTAACAGGAAATCTGACGTATTCTACAAAACCACTTATTGTATAAAGAGAAGCATCAGATGGAGCGGCTGTTATAGTAGATCCAAAAATAGTCTCGGATGTAGCTGTTATTCCAGAAGACAATGCTTCGTTTGACAGACCCTTATCGTTCGAAGTATGAGACTTTCCAGCCAATTTTTTTATAGATATTAACCGTTCAGTTTTAGAATCATAGGCCATCTATCAACTCCAGCTTATACTGATTTGATTAATATAACCAGTCCAAGTTGCTAATGCCTCTAGCTTGATCATAATATATTCATTAGATCCAATTGATTCAACACCAAAGGTTGCCGTATTGGTAGCATTTAAACTAGAATCTAACGAACCTTCTAAACATCCATCATTATCTGCTGTCTGATTGGTAGAGAACGATGTCGCTAAATCCATCCATCCTGTTTCAAAGGAATTTGTAGTAGTGGGTAATTTTAAAAACACATGTATATTAGAGGTTGATAAAGAAGTACCAGAAGATACAATTGTTCCGGAGCCATTAATTGTTATAGTGAAGCCAGTTTTAGATCCTCCGGAATTGTTTTGAAAATATCTGTAAAATGTTCGAATACCAGAATTGATGCCACTATAGTTTAGATTACTACTTGGGCCATTTTGTATAGAACCTCCGTCTGTTGTATTTCGAAAATCGCCGCTTACGCCTCCTAGTTTGGGCGCATACAATCTACTATTGTAAAACAACAATCCATCAACAGTCAACAAACTAGTTGTTGAATCCCATGTGTTAGAAGAACTAGTTACTGCCGCTTGGGTGGGATAACTACCAGAAATTAATCTGTAGTTTTCGGCACGAAAAGTCTCTGAAGTAACTGTTGAAGTGTTTGAAAGGTTGTACATCAAGATTCCGGGTATTCCCTGCGGTGAACCATTTGAAATATTTGATTTGATTGGAGCGGGCACATTTACACTGGCTGTGATGGCCGCATTTAGCATTGGGTCTGTAGTTATAGTTGCAGAACCTGTTAAGTGTAAAATCTTACTCTCGTCTTCTCCACCGCCATTGTTGATACTAGGAAACGCTTGCGCTGGGATTGAACAGTTTGTACCAGTAAATGTAATATTGGATGTAGAATAAATGTTCCTATAGGCATTTTGGACTCTAACTCTATACTGGGCAGATCCAGACCTATGATATTTTATACCAGACAGGTTGGTATTCCCTCCCATAACGAGAGTATCCATAGCTGAATTATCAGATGTCAAGGCATTGGCATTCGTATCATTAACCCATTCTATATAGTTTGTTGTGGTTGTACTAGATCCTACAGTATGCGTTACTCTAGCGTAGTTCCATCCGTTTCTTTGACTGCCGGTAGCAATGGTGTAACTCCCCGTTCTATGTTTAAATGTATTAAACTCTGATCCATCACTAAAGTGACCGGGGAAAGCAGCACTTAATGTAAATCCGGATCCTTCATTGTTGATGGAGCTTCCGGAGGAAAAAGCACTTAAATCCACTGAGTGTATCTCTGTACTATTATTATTAACAAAAAGCTTTAAAGTGCCGGCATCACCGGAACCGAAAGAATTAGCTCCATAATTTGGGCTATCTGCGCTAACATCTTCATTCAAAGTACCAGCTACAACCGTGGTTCCATTTAAACAACCTATACGTGTGTCATTACTGATTGTTGTGGAACTAAACGATTCGTTTATGTCGGCGTTTCCTAGATTATTACTAGCACTCAAAGATGTTGGCAAAGCATTTGTGTAGCCACTAATAGATTGCGCCGATCCAAATGACAACTTAGCATTAACACCAGAAGTGTCACAATCTATATCATCTAAGCTCGGAGAGGGGCCCGGTGCAACACCCTTTAGGACTTCGTTTATTTTATCGATCGCTATGCCAATTTTTGTATTGTAATTAAAGTCTGTGAAAAGACCATCACTATAACTCCCATCCTCCGCTGATCCGATGACAGGTGTAATTACAACTTCTCCACTGCCATTATTAGTGACCGTGCTCCCTGTAAACACTATAGTTGTCACGTTGGAAATGGCAGAACTTCCTGTTTGCTGCACAGAAATAGAACCACCTCCTGTTCCAACAGAAGAGGTTAATATTACGATGTTATTGCTATCAAGCGCTAAATATGAAGAACTAGTGGCAGTACCACTAGATAAGCTAGGTAAATATAAATTGCTAGCAGTAAGAGCATTGCTAGCTGATAGATTACCTATTATTTCCAAAGTATCAGAGTTGGTATTGTATATAAGATTGCTAGAGCCACTGATCTCTAGATTTCCAATCTTAAGTAATACAGAACCTGTGGGGCCCAAAGCCCCAGTGATTGCGCCACCAGCTACATATGCCCATCCGAACTCACCCATTCATCTCTCTTAAAAAGTACTACAAGCCGCATAAACATCACACGCGTCGCTGTTGTTAGCCACGAAAGCCACCCTGTCGGCTCCGGAAATATCTAAAATATATGTTTGATAAGCTGTAGCGCATGTAAATGTAGCATCTGTATAAGCCAAATCAACCGTTGTATCTGCACCGTTTTTGATAAAAACAGGTATCTGCAGTTTACCCCAGTTTCCAAAAGCATGGTAGTACACATAAACTGTGATAGTGGTGTCTCCATCTGCATCTTTGATCATTAAATGTAGGTACCTCTGATTTTCTGTAGGATATCCATCGCCTACTGCCGAGGGAGCAGTGCCATTTGTAGAAGTTAATGTTATTTCCGAAGTACTAGTGTTACCGGTGACATTCTTTGGTCTTCTTGTTCGACCCCAACTTGTATATGTATGAGTTGCCATTTTTTATTCTCCAAAACTAAACTAATTAGTTATTTATTTCTTTTTGCCTCTTCTTTCTTTCTTCTAGCGATTGCCTTTTGCCTAGCTCTTCTTTTTTTATCGGAGGGCTTCTTATACTGTTTTCTATCTTTTATTTCTTCGATAATACCAAGCTTTTTTGTTTTCTTAATAAATCTTTTTATCATTCTATCTTGTGTCTCGTTTCTACGAGGTTTTATTTCAAAATTCTTTGCCATTTACTTTCCCGAGAGTTTTTTCCAAATTTGTGAAGATTCTGGTGAGAATATACTAGATATATCAACTCCCGGATCGTTTGGATTAACATCTGATAAGGCGCCCTTTCCTGTTGTACCCTGAGCAGGAGCAGGGGTTGTTCCTTCAAACAAATCAACACCATTATAGGCATCTCGACCGATGGCATCCAACATTTTTCTTCTTTTTGCCTTTGATTTTTCTTGTCTTGCAAGCAATCTTTTTTCATTGTTTTCTACATTTTTTACTTCAACTATTGGTTGTGAAGAAGAAGTTCCTCTTAGAACCTCTGCTATAATAGTTGAGAGAGTGCCATCTTCAAAGATCACCTCTTTAATACACTGTTTTATAAGTGGTTTTAAAATTTTTTTTAATTCATTCTTTTTCATTAGTCTTCCAAAATCTTCTTAAATAAATCATCAACAATATTTTTCTTTGCTTCGTTAATTTTATTTTCATACACACCCTTCTTTTTGTCTGGGTAAATATAAGCATTCGGTGTCGACGGCTCGGAGACTATATCAAAGCAAATTAATTCAAAATCTTCCTGCACCACGGTATTACCTAGGCTTTCCCTCACAGATCCTAGTCCCCTAGAGGAAATACCCAACTTAATTCCAGAACCAATCAGATCTTTTAAGATTCTACCAGAAGGTGTATTAAGTACTTTGATTTTGCCCATTACATCCTTACCTTCCCACCATACGTCTGTAACAACATGCGAAACATTTCTTAAGTTTATAACAGAATCATCTGGGTGATCAAGTTCCCCAAGTGCTCTATTATCCTCAATTATTTTAGTGTAATTATCCATTTCGCGTTTTAATACTTTATAGGGATATTGTCTTCCATTCCCATTTTTTGTATCAGCAGCTTGAAGTCGACCGGACAGATATACGCTGCCATTAGATACCTCTCTTTTTTCCCTTTCGGTCAAAAGATCTTGACACACTCCATCCTTACAAAGCTCATAGAATTCTGTTAATAATTTTTTATTCATTATGATCCTGCGCTTAAGTAATCTGTAACGTATTTGATAATGTCAACATCTGATACGCCATTACCCTTAAGAGAAGATAATATTCCTTCAAGCTCTACATACACTTGTTCACTGGCGTAATCATCCGGCATCTCATCCTCATAGTCTATCTCTATGAGTTTTTGTTTATCAATTTGCTCTTTGATTAGTTTTTTCAAAGTTTTTAAATTTAAATTCATTTTTCTTAATTCTCCAAAATAATGCGGTCTCTCTCCGCTTGCGTCAAGATCCAGAGCAACAGCGACGAACAGGTTGCAGCATCCATTTTTTAGTCATCATTTTTATCTCCATTTCTAAATCCATAATCATTGACAAGCATAGATAGTAAATAACTAACTCCCGCAGAAATACATCCACATAAAAAAGCATTAGTTAAATTATGTTCAAATGTAAATAGTTCTGTGAAACCATTTATTGACCACAAGAACACTCCAGTCCAAAAACCCATACACAAAGGACAATGAAAAAGCGTATTCCATTTTTTTGTATAATCTTTTTGCGGCCTAATGTCTTCAAATATTTTTCCATAGACAAGAATGAAGGTCATGCCATAGGAGGCAAGAATAAAGTATAATAAATCCACATAAACCTCTAGTATGTATATCTTCCATATAAATACGGAGCAAACAAATTTCTTTGCATTAAGGATCCTTTTCTTTCCTCATGAGGGACCTCTCCAAGTTCCGTTGTGTCTTCGTCGTTTGGATCCAACAGATAATCATCCATCATATCATCGTATGTCTCAGTAGACTTTATATAGGGCTCCTCTTCTTTCATCCAATCTCCCAAAGCCTTTAGAGCCTCAAACACACTATGCTTCTCTGTTTTTGTCCCATCAAGCAATTTGCCCTCTAAAGAACCATATACATTACCACCTTGAACAGAATCATAAGCAACCACCCCTCTCTTTTTTAAAAAATTAAACATTCTAGTTTCTGCTCCGTATACGCTTTCCGTTATCAGATCTTTGGCAAAGGCAACAATCTTGCTTTGTTCTTTTAATATTATAATATCAATATCACTGTGTCCGAATATCATGTAATCGCCATTGATGGCCTCCCTAAGAACCAAAGAAGTCTGTAAATCTGCCATGTTAGAAGGCTTAATAGTGACTTTGACGGTTGGCTTAATATCAACCTCTACTTTATCATTTATTTTAACCTTAACTGTCATTTTTCAATACCTCGATTAAATCTTGAATATAAAATAAAGCTCGAACCATGGATTCATCTATAGGCTTTTCTTTAAATCCATCTAGTTTTGACAAGACATTCTTGCTTTTATCAATATTAACGTTTGTATTATTTTCAATTATTAATACTAAATCACTCTTTAAGCGTCCTATTTCTTCATTCATGAAAGTTTTGAGTCCCAAACCATTATCAGAAAACGAAACAATATAATTTGTTAACAAAGATTTTTGCTCTTTTCTCAGAGTTTTTTCATAGGTTTTGTTGAATTTATTAATAAAGGTTCGATAAGTCAGTGAATCTATGTGTTGCATGTTTTCCACTAATTTCTGTTTAGGCGTCAAGATTTCAATAACTCTTGCTTCTATCAAAAGTCTTGATTTAGCCCCTAGGTCATCAGAGTTCAACCACTGTCCGACTGTGGCGATGTTTTTGTAATTTGGTATAAAATTTCGAAATACCAAATTTGATAGGTTTTTATTAATTTTTTCAATCAACTTGCTTTGTTGGTTAAAGACTTTTTTTCTATTTAAATTTAAGTAATCTTTCTTAGTTTCATGAATGAAACGATTTGAGAACTCTCTTGTCATTTTATGTTCATTGTTTAATATGGAATTGTAGATTTCTAAATCTTTCCTTAAAGTTGATTTTTTTGAAAAACTTTCTTTAAGTATCTTTAATATAATATCTTTCTTATTTTGATCTTTCTTAAGAATTGTTTTTGTTAATTCTTTAATTAAAGATTCGTAAAGAAAAGCGGTATTTCTTTTCTTATTGTGTTTCATCTTCTGTCACCTTTGATTTTAATAAATTTTCTATAAGTAAGTCAACCTGCTTACTAGTATTAAATAGTTTTTCTTCTTCGATATCGTTTTGAGTTTTGGATTCTGTTATTCCCCTAGCGATACCATCTAGGCCACCAAATCCAGATTTGCCCGGGAAAGAGGACCTATAAGTGTTGCCATACTCACCAGTTGCTTGATTCATGATATTTTTCTTTCTACCTCCTTTCGAATAGGAAGATTTATGATTTTGATAAGGCCCTCTTTTATATTTTGGCTCGTCATCTCTCTTGGCTGGTGGTTCTGCTAAGATAACGTCATCATCTTTTTTATCTTCGTCTCCACCTAGATCTCCTAGATCTCCACCTTCGTCTCCACCTAGATCACCTAAGTCTCCCAGATCCCCTTCTCCACCTAGATCACCCAGTCCACCGCCGCCTCCAGTTTCACCAGACTCAGCCACTGCTTCTAGGGAATTCATAAATTTTTTATCATAAAACATTTCTCTTTGCATTCGCAAAAATTCTTCTTCGGAGAGTCCAAACATATTTTCAGCCACCCATCTTCTAGAAAAATACCCCTCTGTGGCATTGGCAGCTACAGAGAATTTTTTATCCCAATGCTCAAGTTCCTGCAGTTCTGCTATTTTAGAAGGGTTGTTTAACTTAAGCTTGAAAGACAAAAGATCATCACTTCTAAATCCTAAAGTAAAGAGATGAATAATTCCTATTTTTTCAAGCTCTGCGATTACCACTCTTTGGAGTCTTTGGATCGTTCTAGCAAAACGAATATCTTTTTGCGCTAGCGTTGTTTTGTCTTCGGTTGCCCCCTCTCCCATGGTTAAATAAGATTGAGGAATCTTAAGAGCGGAGAACAGCTTATCTCTAAGATATTTAACGTCATCAACCGTACCAGTGAATTGGCCCCCTTGAAGGTTAACAATATCAGTATTTGAAGTCCCTCTAATGGGAATATAATAATCCTCTTCAATCGATAGAGGATTATATCTCAAATCTAACCTTCCTGTTTTGGGGTCTACAACTTGATGACGCTTCATCTGTGTCATGACTTTTTGCATATATTGTTCGACATCTTGTGGAGGAATGTTCCCAACGTCTATTTTAAAAACTCTTCTTTCGGGGGAACGAACAATACGATATGCCATCATTGCATCTTCTAATAGAGTAAGCTGCCTCCAAATTCTCCTAGCAGGTTCCAAAACGGAAGTGCCATACGGGGCATGCTTATCATTGCCTAATACTCTAAAGTGAGCCATCTGCCAATTTTCCAATGTCATACCAGCGGAGTTCCATTGATATTGAACATAATTGGGGTTAGTCTCATCTTCTCCCTCTAATCTTTCAATTTCTTGTGGTGGTAGTCCTATTGTGGCTCGCACTCCCATGCTTTCTTCGATATCTAGATATAAAAATAAATCTCCATATTTACACATGGTACGACACCATCCAAAAAGATTATGTTCTATATTCATAATATTGTGAAATAAATTATCCAAGATTGATTTTATTTCTTCATTGGGGCAGAGAATCTTAAGCATTGACTGTAAAGAAGAGTGTGTCGTCATTTCATCAGCGTATATATCTAACGAAGAAGCTATTTCCGGAGTGTATTCCATTTGATCAAAATCAACGTATCTTTCACTGCGGTTTCTATTTGATATCATATTGGCAGTCAAAACATTCATTGGGTTATATTCTGCCTTTTTAAATTGCTTTCCAGAAGCAGAAGTAAAGCGACTGGCATACATGTCTAGGTGTCTCCGCCTTAGTTGCCGACCAGTCTGGGTTCGTCTCTGGGTTATTGGACCAGAGAATAATCTGGTTAATGATTTAAACAAAGTATTTTCTGAATTATAGGGATTTTTCCCGAGATTTTTTCTTCTTTTAGCCACTTATTTTTATCCTTTGAATATCCAAGCAAATTTTTTTGTCTTTAAAAGCTCTTCTTCATATTTAGTTTCAAAATTGTCTTTATAACCTTCTTGCCCTTTGATGGTGGTGTTGAACCTATTAGTTTTTAAAAACATCCCGTCTAGCATTGCTTTCTTATATTGGGTATCTTTCTGCGAAACAGTTAATGCTGTGTCTTTAACCCAACATACAATTGCCAAAGACATTATTAAGTCGTCATGATAAGATCTCATAGCTTGGGGTTTGCCATTATTCCATATAAAAGTTCTAAATTCATTAAACGATCTAGAGGAATAAATCTTAATAATCTTATTTCTTATAAACTCTTCCAGTTTGGCCACAATAAGTGGTCTAGTTTTAATAGATGTTGTGAATCCGGGTATAGCATTGCTCATGTGCTCACCTTGCACTTGATTTACAAATTCATGAGAACCTTTGACGGAAAAGTATATATTTTGATAACCTAAAGTAATTAGTTTTTCTAAAACTGAAATGCCTATACCATTGTTTTCAACCACTAGTAAACAATTGCCATATTCTGTAGCTGCCGAATATAACATTTGTGCGTACATATCTAAATTTGGTTTTCCTTGGTATTCTGCTACGATCTCCATCGTTTCTAATTTTAAAACATGAAATACTGAGTTGTCTGCTCCATCGCCTCTGGCTACATCTGCCACCAATACATATGTATTTCCTTCTAGATATTTTTCCCATATCCAAAAGTTTCTATCATATCCTGTTCTATATTGCGGATCTTTTATTTGCTCATTCAACCAAGCGATGTCATCCGCATGTATAACAGTATCACCGGACGTATTAAAGTTACACTCTAATTCTTGAGCAATTTGTCTTCGAGACATATTTTTAGTTTCTTTAATAAACCAAGTTTGGTCTCTTTCGGGATGCACGTCCCATGGGAGAATAATCGGCTTAAAATCATTTTGCTTTTCTTCTGCATCAACGTATGTTTTATGAAACCAATTACCGACACCATTAGGGGTAGATAGAGCAATACAACGACCACCCGTCGACAGAGTTGGATAAAGACCTGTCCATAGCTCTCCGAGTCCATCGATGTGTGCTGCCTCATCAATCACCAAAAGAGACAATGCCTCTGAACGACCGGCATCTCCGGAGGTGGAAGCGGCTTTGATTTGTGAACCGTTTGAAAGTTCAAAAGATGTTCTATTGTCAACTTTAATTTTTGCTACCCTCATCCATTCCGGAAGGTAATTCATTATATTCTTAACTTTCTTCACGAGATTCGCAGCGGTAGCAAACTTTGTTGCAATTACAAGAACATTCTTATCTCGATGAAACAACATAAGCCAAACACAATAAGCAGCCGAAATTGTTGAAATCCCAAGCTGCCTCGCTTTTAAAATCACAGTAAAACGAAAATCGTTAAAATCATCGATAAGATCATCTTGATATGGATAAGTCTGAAAAGGTATTAGACCCTTAAGAGGATGAGATATACGACAATAGTTGTTTATGAAGTACCTAGGATTTTTCCCAGATTTCACAATTTCTTTTACAATATCTTTCTTAGATAATTTAAATGCCATTTCATCTTTCTATTTCTTTTGATTATCATTTTTTTTGATATATTCATTGCTGGGGCGTTTGGCCGTTTTAAATTGTTCTAGAAACTTTCTTGTAATTTTTCTATTATCTTCAATAGCTGGATCTAAACGAGGTTCTTCAGTCAAACCAGAAATTTTGTAGTGCTGATATGCTTGTACAAAAGACCGAACATTAGAAGTGGATTGTACTAATATTTTGATCTCGCCATCAGAGCTTAAAGAAATCGATTTTCCGGTTACAGATTTATATTCCTTTTGAAGAAACTTTTTGATTTCATTTAGCATTTTCTCAATGTCTCTTTCGAAAGTACCAGAATAAACTTCTTTTAGTCTAATATCTGATTGATATTTTATACATATCTTGTTGCCATAGAATTTTACAGAAAAGCCATCATTTATGCGACTATCCATTATTGGACATCCCTCTTCTCTTTTTAATCCCACTTTGCGAATTTGACCATCTAAAGAGAATCTTTCATCATGTGCCCCATCGTAGGCGTTTGCTGCTGCTTGTGCTAATCCTTGAATAATTTCTAAAGTATTTGAACTCATTTATTTGGTCTCCATCCATTGTTCCACCGTTCTTCTCTATCTTCAACCCATTGAATATAGCATTTAAAACAACAATCAAATTTTACCATGTATACATCATCAATTGATTTAAAAGAATACGCCTTGCAAACAGGACAAGAACGATTGGAACTCTTTGTAATTAGTTTCTTTGGGATAAAAACTCCATCAACTTCTTGTTTGTCATAATCTTCTTCTTTACTCTCATGAAAATGTATTTCTTTTAATTGTTCAAGATATTTTTTTTCTTTCTCATCATCCCATTCTTTTTTGGGATGCTGTACGGTTTCTGCTCCATATTTTTCTGCTATTGCTTTTTCAACCTTTATAGCATAATTTGGATCTTTATTTTTCATTTTTCCTCCTATTCAGCCCAATCTTTACATGCTTGGCCTTGTGGTGTATTTGCTTTGGCCTTGCTACAGTTATGGCGAGCCTTAAAAGATTTTTTTCTCTTAGTGTTGCCGGATTTTCCTGTAACGCGTACACCTTTTTGGCCCCAATGAATTCTTTTATATCCACCACTGTCACTTTTAACACATTTCATCCATTTTTTACCTTTCCTTGATGAACTAGCTTTCTTTGTAACCTTGGTACATTTAGAATTTTTCTTTTCCTGTAATTCAGCTTCTTCTAACTCGTTATTCATTTCTTCGATAACTTCTTCGATAATTCTATTTAAAGATTCTTTTTTCGGATCAGTGTTAACATTTTTTGCCTTACCTTTTCTATTAGGGTTTGGATCTTTTTTTCTTTTTCTTTTTGCTGCACTATCTCTCTCTTTTTTAGACATTGAAGCTGCTTTTTCCGGGGAAGCACATTTAGGTTTTGTTTTTTGTCCGGGCTGCTTAGCACAAGGTTTTCCGTCGTACTTACCACCAATCTGCTCCCATCCACTTTGTCCATCACCATCAGCATCATCAAACCAAGCTTTAAGGCCCTCTTCCTTCAGAACTCCATAAGTCTTACAAGGGTCTTGGCCGCACCCGCAATTTTTTTTCCGTTCTTTGACAATATCGATCTCTTTATTGTCATCTAAAATATAATCTTCATCTTTGTGTTTGCCGACATCGGGCATAGCATCCAAAGTTTTTTTAATTTCTTCTTCCATTTCTTCGCCAATTGCTTTTAAAAACGGATCCATACCCGAAGCTCCTCCTTCGTCTTTAAGAATTTTTCGTAATGCTTTAGGATCAACATGAGTATATCCTTTCTTTGCTAATCTTTCGTGATCCTCGATTTTTTTTGTCATCTCGGATTTGTCGCTCTTTGGATCATACATCATATGAGGGTTAAACGTATCTTCTGATTCATTCAGTGATTCGTTTTTCTTTGACTTGTTACCCCAGTTTTTTGCTCCAACCTTTCGACACTTAACTAAGGCACCAGAAGCATAGGCGGATGGCCAAACCTTATAACGTTTCTTTACCTTTCGATAACATGCGTCCTTTTTCTTCTTCTTTTTTTTCTTTTTCTTTTTTTTCTTTTCATCTAAAACCGATTCAAGTTCTTCTTTGATTATTTGTTTAATTTGTTCTGTTGATAAATTCATTGTGTCATCCCCGGTCTTACTGCGTACATTATCGCTATAGCTGTTGTTGCTCCTAGGATAAATCCACCTGCAATAAATAGTGAATTGTCTCTAGGTTTCATTTTCTCAATTTGCTGATCTCTAATTTTTAATATTTCATTTAGTTTTGTAGTTTCTGCGTTGTATTTCGTTTCCAGAAGATTGTATTTATATTTCTCTTCAATCAACACTTTATTGACTTCAAATTCAACTCGAAAGTCACAAGACATTTTATTTGTCTGATCTTGTACAATTAGCTCTGTAAGCGCTTCATCATTAAGAAGGCGACCTTTCCATGGAGCACACTCACCAGCTTCTAACTCTGTGAATTTTGGTTCTGCTAATAATAGAGAAGAAAGAATTATAATCATTCTTTATCAATGCCCTTATCTTTTAAGAACTCATCAATACTATTGGGATTTGATTCTATTTCTTCTCTAAGTCTTTTTGCTCTAACTTTCTTAAGGTGCTTCATTTTCTTTTCAAAAGAGAGAACGTTTTTACCAAAAGCTCCATCTCTAGCTTTGACGTGTTCTAAGTTCTCCTCTAATTGTTCTTTTGTAGAATTTTCAATAATTTCTTTTTCTTTATCAAAATTTTTCTTAGCATCAGTGGCTTTAATTTCCCAGTCCTTTGCTTTTGAGTATCCTATCAAAAAAGCAAATAGAGAGGCCAATGAAAATACCAACCACCTCCAATGAGAAAGGCACCATGCCTTAGTCTTTTCCCACCAAGACATTTTATCCTTTCCAAACTTTTGCTATATCGATCACAGATTGTCCACCAATATACATTGCAGCAATCATTGCCCATGTATCTGGGTCAAGTGTTGACCAAACCATCAAGGCTGTTGCTGCTATAAATACCAACAACTTGCGACTTATAACTTTCTCTTGTACTTGATCTAGAACACCTGTTTTTGGTTCCTTGCAACAATCACAATCTTTACAATCACAATTTTCGTCACACTCGTTACAACATTCGTGTTTTTCATTTTCCATTTATTATCTCCTCTTAATAATTATTTTTTTAAATTTTTTATTGTTTTTGTGGGCTTTATTTTCTCTTAGGATTTTTATTTTAATTTTATTTTTGCTTTTGTTTTCATCTATGGAAAGCATATCTCCTTCGCCCCAACTGAAATTGCCTGTTTTCGATGAAGGGCTTAGTATTTTTGCTTGATACCACTCTAAGGATTCATCTGTGGTCATATCTAAGAGTTTGATTAATTCGTCAACTTCTGCTTTTTTACCTATTTCGTTATAAAACATATTGATAATTTTTTTCTCCCCTTGGTCCTTGTGTATGTCTACTATTTTATCTTTAAAGGCAACGTCGTCATATATCTTTTTAGCTGCTTTTTTTTTCAACCTCACCTTATCATCGCTCTCAAAATCAAGAGAAGTGGAGGTTCTTTGAGATTGTGTCGCATATCCTTTGCCAATTTTTTTCCATTTTTCGTCATCGGGGTCATAGTAATCTGTGGTAGACTTAGACCAGCGGGCTGTCCTGTATTTTTGGACAGTTTTTATTTTGTCTACCTCTAAAACAAAAGATTTTGTTTTTTCATAAATTTTATAAAACATTTTCAAAGATGGTATCAAAACCATCGCCAATTTTTCACAATCGTCATCGGCTGTATGTGTTTGCTTTGGTTGTTCTTTAATAAAAGCCTTCATGAGTGTGGATAGTTTTCCCTTTGGTTTCCCACCCATGGTTAAGTTTGTTAGAATCTCTTCGACTTCGCCTATGGTAGACTTCAGAGTTTCTTTGCTTTTAGAGACCAAACTCTGGAATAGTTCAACGTGTTCCGGATATATTTTATAGGATTTTATTTGTCGTTTGAGGTACGTGTGGGCTTTATTTATTTTTACATATTCGTCTAAAGCCTCCTTTCCCTTATCAGCCTCAAGTCCTACCTTTTGTTGTTTGTTGAGAGCTTTTTTTGACCCATAACCATTCTCGGTAAGCCATGTATGAAATCGTTCTGTGGCTTTTTTGGAGGCTGCTTCGAGTTTTTCCATTTGATTAGAAATTTTTTCTTTCTGATCATCAAACATTTTCTTTCGGACGGCCGACATTTTGCCACCACCAAGGCTGTAAAAATATACCAGATTTTTAAAGTATTTTATCATTGTTTGAAATAAAAATCTGGTATCATATACTCTGGAATTTTGAAATGTATGGACATTCGTAATTCCCAATGCTTTACACCTATTTAAGACAAAAGGATTGTCAAAAGAATTTATATTTTGACCTACTAAGATATAGTCTCCGTCGGTTGGAGTGTCACCTTCTGCCGCATGACCAAGACTATCGAAATAACTCATCATTCCTTGCAAGGCATCTTTCTCGCTGTTAACATTTTGTGCTGGATAATATTCTCTTGTTTGATATTTTTTCAAAGGAAAAGAGTCATAGTTTGTAAATATCTTGTTTTCATCTACGGTAATCCCAGTCGTAGCCTTGTATCTATCTATAAATTTTGATGGGGTGTCATTACCTTTTTCTTTAAAATGATCACCAAGGTTCGCTTGTACACCAGAATCATCAAATATATTTTTAAAGAAATATAACAAATCTTCCTTCGACGGATCCGGATTATCCAAAATTTTTTCTATTCTTTCAGAACCACCATTGTCAAGTATTTTTTCGGCATATTCCAAAATCTTTTCAACCATTTCATTATTTCTCGTCTTTTTTGTGGCCAAGGTACCTTCTTTTTTATTTTTAATTGTGTAATTTATAAAGATATGAAAAAAAAGAGCCTGTATTGTCGCAACATCATCAGAATTCCTAGGATTATAGTTAAATTGGTTACTATTCGAATCTATAAACTTCTTAAATTGTGAATATTCTCCTTTGAGTGTTTGTGATAAAATGTAAGCCCTTTTCTCCTTAATTGTGACTGTTTTTTGTATTTGTTCTTTTGTGATCTCACACTTAGCTACATAGCCATCCTTCGGTTTCTCTGGGTCGAGGGTGTCCATGTTGCCACCAAGGGAATATCTTAAACATGCTATTTGATGTATACTATCGCTAGGATCAAAATTTTCTTCCCCTTCACTTCCCTTATCAGATCTTCTCAGACCAGTAGTCTCAAGATCGTAAAATACCAAATCTTTATTGAAAATCGATTCGATTTGTTGGGCGGCTGTCTGTAGTTGACTATTTGATGACAACCCAGTGTCATCAAATAACTTACTCACAGTTAAATCGCTTGTGGGGCTCAAGCCATATCTTTCTTTAAGAGATCGTTTAATTTTTATCTTCAATTGTCATATCCTCACTTTTGCATAACCATTTTCTTTTTCAATATCAATGGTCATATCAACAACATCTTTTAAGTGATCAAGGTGAGAAATAAGCAAGACAGTCTTAAATTGATTTTTTATCATTCCAAGGAGCCTAACAAAACCTTCCATATGTTCTTGATCCAAAGCGGTTGCTGGTTCGTCTAGTATAAATAGTTCGGATTTCGGAAGATTTGTTATAGCTATCATAGCAAGCCTTATTGCCATGGAAGCAATCGTCTTCTCGGCACCAGAGCCCATCGACAAAGGGCGCTTTTCATAGTTTGGATGCTTTATGTAAATTTCAAGTTTTTTATCATCGTTCTCGAAGAAAACCTCAAAATCAACAATGTTTGCTAGCACTTTTGCTACCTCACTATTGATCACCGGAAGCTTCTGTTGAATTATCTCATACGAAATTCCATTAGGATGCATACAGTTTATATAAGTATCATAAGCAATCCATTCCTCTTGAAGTTCTTTAAACTCATTTCTCTCTTCGTGAAGGCTTTTTATCGCTTGCTTGACGGTTGCTTCCTCTATTAGAAACTCTTTTGTAAGATTATTGCATTTCTTAAGAGATTGATTTGTTTGCTCTACTTTCCTTTGGAGAGCAATTTTATCTTTATGAAGCTGTCCTTTGTTTTCGATCGCCTCTTTGTTGTCTTCATATTCTTTTTCTTTCAATTCCAAGCTTGTTATTTCATTTATATAAAGATCAATCTTTGCTTTGTTTTGTGACATTATTAATTTGTTTTTCTCAATAACTCGCAAATTATGAGAATTTTTCTCATTCAATTGTTTTATAGCTACAAGTTCTACTCTGATACTATTGATATCATATTTGTTTAAACTATCGTCAATTATTGAACCTTCATTTTCAAAATTACAAAGAGTTCGAACAGCATCCGGTAATTTTTTCTGTGCTTTGTAAGCTTCTTTGACAAATTCATTGTCAACGCAGTATCGACAGTTGGGATCATATTCGTGATTTTCAAGTAATTTAACTCTTTTTTCTAAATTTGTAACAATTGTTCTTTGACTTTTTATTTTATTTTCAATTAATTTCTTTTGTTCGTTTAAATCCATGGCATTTTCCATGCGAGAATTCAATTCGACATGTCTATCGACAGAATAAACTTCATTAAATTTTTTACTAAAGCCCTCATATTGTTTAATTTCTCCTAGGAGAGATAAATTATTAGCTAATAATTTATCTTTGTGTCTTTTTTTAGCATGAATTTGTCTCACAACATTATCTATGTCGATAATCTCCGCAGGAATTGAAGAGATCAACTGATTAATCTCACTAAGTTCTTTGTCAAATCTTATGAGAGATCTTTCGTATACCTTGCATTTATCCAATTGCTCATCGATATCTCTTTGGATATCTTCCAAAGTATCGTTTTTCTTTTTAATTCTTTGTTCAAATTTTTTGCTTTCCATTCTTTTAATAATAGCTCTTGTATCAGCACCATCTTTTTTTGCCATCTTATGTTTTTGTTCAAATATATTTAAATCTAAAAATTTAGCAACAATTTCTTTTCTCTTGGTTGAACCCTCTCTTATAAAAGACATTGAATCCAATTGAGAAGCCATAGAAGTCAAAAAGAAGTCATCAATGTTTCCAAATTTCTTTCGGATATTGGCATCACTTTGATTTCTAGTTGTGCCATTTAAAGACTCAACAATACCAGCAGTTGTTTTAGAAAAATCCAAATCAACCTTTGCTTCGACTGTTGTCCTTCCTTTGAGGTTTTTTGTATATTTATTTAAATTTCTAGAAATTCTATATTCATCATGACCAGCTTGCAGTTTTATTTTACACTTGGCGTATTCTTTGTTTTGGTTGATGATGTGTACATTTCTTCTCTCTCCTTTGGAAGTCGTATTAAAAATGCTATATAACACACTGTCGATAATAGAAGACTTTCCGGAATAGTTTTTACCAAAGATTCCGACAAGTCCGGATAGCTTTTCAAAATTAACTTTATTTTTTTCACCGTAGTTGAAGAGGTTATCCCATTCAATTTCTTTAATTTTCCATACAACATTTCTAGATACCTCCTCGTTTTCTTCAATCTGTTTATTGTACTTCTTGTTTAATTCTAAAATTTTATTCATAACTTCATCCTTAAGATTTAAATCTCCACAGTAAGCTCGAATATATTTTTCCTGTATAGCAACATCTCTCAGATTTTCGGACTGTACAGCTTTTCCGATTAGTGAATTCATTGAAGCATTATTGGTGCCATCATTCAAAAATGATACCGAAGTAGGGGACCATCGAGCATTGGCTAAATCACATGCCATTTTCAACTTAATCGGAGAAATATTCGCATTAGATTTTATACGTAGGCGACACCCCTTTGGAACGATTACCTTTGGAAAAGTTCCATCATTGTTAAGATTAATTGTTATAAAAGGACATGGATTGATAACATTTATATGTTGTGTTGTGAAAGAAGCTTTGCTTTCAATGTTCCACATTAAAAATCCTTTATTAATAGATTCACCGAAATTTTGTTGAATAGTGGATCCAGCATACCTAACACGACCTTTTTTATCCATTGCTTGTGCTTTATGAATATCACCCAACATAGCATAATCAAAATCTTTGAAAATATTAACAGAGTCTTCTGCTTCGTCCATGATCCAACCTTGAGAAGTTTGACAGCCATGAATAGATCCATGATATAAAGCAACGTTGATCTTATTCGAATCTGTTGGTTTAGTCCAGTTTTCTCTATCGAATACAGATAAAACGTTTAAAACCAATCCTCCAAGTGGTTCAATTTCTCCAGAATTTTTTAAAAGATGAAGGTTTTTGTGATTTAGAGCCTCTATAATTGGAGATATGGCATCCTGTCTGGTATCATTTTTAAGGTTACCGTCATGGTTTCCTAAGATAATATAAGTTGGTGCTATGTCTCCTAGATTATATAGAAGACTAGAACACATTTGAAAAAACTCTGGTGATAATTGAGTTTTGGTGTGCGCGATATCTCCTGTGTGTACAATGATATCCGGCTTCATTCTTTTTAATTTTTTATACATATCTTTAAAAACCATATTATATTCGTAATGATATTTTAAATTTCTGATATGTGTGTCTGATATGTGTGCTATTTTGAACATTTTTCCTCCGATTCTAAAATTCCCACTAAGTATTCCAAATACCAAATTGCTTTCTTGATATCTTCTGTTGGATTGTTTTTGTGTTTGTATCTTGCAATATATTTAATGGCGTTGCCGATACAAAAATCTTTCGCCATACCCAGATCCTTTATAAAATCTATAACTTCTATCTTACCTTTGTTATAGTGATCCGGGTGGTCTACCATTTCTTTCTTCATTATACCTCTC
>Ga0209232_1000189_pt1 | contig 38829 bp, 33 predicted proteins | sample ETNvirenome_2_60_FD_184066 | JGI IMG/M metagenome (GOLD analysis project Ga0209232, IMG submission 184066) | Marine viral communities from the Pacific Ocean - ETNP_2_60 (SPAdes) (version 2) | ecosystem: Environmental > Aquatic > Marine > Oceanic | place: Pacific Ocean | collected 2013-06-22
CCGGAGCGGGGTTTTCTGTCCGACCAACTTTCCTTTGTTCCAGGGCCGGCGGGTGCAGGTAGCAGTGATGTTCATGGCAAGTCCTCCACATGTGGGAGGACAAGCATGGCTAGCCAGAGAAGTGGTCGCTAACCGGCCAGAAGCGGCCACTAATTTCTTGGCAATCAACAGCAGAAAGAGCATTATGGAAACAACTTCTCACGCGCAGTCCCATCTTCGGCGGCATGGATGCCTTGCTTATCTCACACAAGCATTCATTCCTGCTAGCTTTGGCGACATGCTGTGAAGCGCGGGCTTATGCCGCATTCGGCTATAACTGGCTTATACCGCGTTCGATATAACGTCGCAGCAGAAGGGAGTGAAAGATGCATAAAACACTGATCCGCAAGAGAAAAGTCAACATTGTTAGCGAAATGTTAGGCTGCGTATTAGTCGAGCGTTCGGTCTAATCACTGTTAGGTTTTCAGAATGAGTGCCAGTCTTGGGTGTAATGAGAATGAGCTTTTCAGACAAAATGTACTACGCGATTTTTGCAACTGCCTTTGTAGCTGCATTAGTTTCATTCATAACGTTGATCTCGCCATCGTACAAAAAAAGATGTATCTATAAAGCTGGCACTTTTTGCGATTTTGATGACGCCTATAGTGCAGCTAGGCTTGTTTGTAATTGCTTTACAAGTTTATGCCGCTGAAATAGCGGGGCAAGCGTACTACGGCTTTGCCTGTTCGGGCTATCATGGAGGTGGATTAAACTCTGGTTGCTCGTTATATGAGGCTGTATTCGAAGGGGCAATTGCTGCAGTGATTTACAGTTTTGCAACATTTGGCGTAGTACCTTTGGCTATTTTCCTGTCTCTAATCGTTATTTTTGTGCTGATAAAAAGAGGCTTTAGCAGCTAGCGTGTGGTTTTCCCTTGGGCTTTGTTTTTAAAAGCGATAGACCATGGGCGAAAGAATGAAACCTAACAATTGCATCAAGTGGGACGCCGCTACGCGGCGCCTCTTATGCAAGCGTTATGTGGCTAGATCCAGCGGCAGTTCACGCCGTGGAAATGAATGACTGATAAATTTAATGAATACAGAGCAAGACTTTTAAGCACAGATTATCCGCAGTGGCGTAATCTGCTTTCTTGCGTAGTTCTGGTAGCCCTATCTACGGGCGCTGTACTGTCTTGGTGGTACGCCTACTACTCTATTCCTGAGACGGAGTGCCACAAAGGCTTTCTCTACTTCTCAGCCTTGTGGCTTGCTGTTCAGTGGGTAGTCATTGGCTACTTGTACTGGTATCGGGATATCCCTGCATTTGCTCGGGGTGCTATAACGCTGCTGATTCTGGTAGCCAATGTCTGGTTTGGGCTTTTCATTTTTTCACTCAAGCCATGTGTCTCATAGAAAAACCACATAACCAGTGGCTTTTGGCGGACGCACCTACGCTGCGCTCCGGCACGCCGCAAAGCCAAGCGTTAGAGGCCAAGGGGAAATGTCATGAAGGTAACTAAACTATTAACATTAACACTAGTATTTTTATCGTTAATTGGTTGCTCTACGGAGAAGTCACCCAGCCAAATTTACGAAGAATACAATTCAAGGGTAACTGACGGTGTTAGTTACGAAGAAGAAAAAGCTTACTATACGAAACAAAAACAACAGGAGGTCGAATCGAAGCTTCCACAGTATATGAAACAAATGAACAAGTCGCGAGATGATGTTATCGAGCTCTATTTAAAACTCTCCAGAGAGGTTGCCAAGTGCAAGGAGATAACGCTCGACAGTGAAGTTATAGAGGGCGACACTGCTCTACTGGAATATTCGCAAAAAGATGTGTGTGGAAATAAGTCGGCTACGACGGAAAAACAAAAAGTCAGAATGAAAAATGAAGGTGGATGGAAAATTGACGAGGTTGAAATTAGCCTCTAACAAACGCATGCAGTCGGACGCGGCAAAGCCGCGCCGCTGATGCGAGGCGTTATGCATCTATTAAGGACTCGTGCGCTTGATAAAGTATTTATACGGAAAACTAGAGTATCTGTCCCCGTTTATAAATGGCGAAGTAAGCTTACGATTCAGCGACCTATCTCATTACTCTCGCTTAGAGAATGAACTAATGAGAGACGACGAGCTAAATAAAAAATTTGAGCTCAACCCAATATCCTCAACAATAAAAATTAACAACCACGTCATTAACCCTGCAGATTTAGATGGAAACATAAGCCTTTCACTACCTGTTTCCAACTGTTATTGCTTATGCCTTAGCAATCGAAAAAACGATGTTGAGCCATACGAAAAATTCAAAGCCGATGTGTGTTTAGAAATTGATGTAATCGAGCTAGTTAGCTTCTTGAAGGCCGCACTGAAAAATTTTCCCGGAATAGTAATTGAGCACCGTCAAGTACACTACTACGAACCTACTGACCCAATCCCTACAACTGATAGATTTGAACTGGCTTTCCACAAACCAAATTGCTTCAAGCACGAATCAGAATACAGAGTAGTAATACGCTTCCCCGAAGAAAAGAGAGCATTCAAAACTACTGAAGGGCTAACAATTCCAATATTCATCGAAGGTGAATCCATGCACCTTACAATCAATACACCCTCGCCATCATTTAACCAACTTTACCTGCGCGGTACGCACCACAATAATTCAGTGGCCGATGCATAACAAATGGTTCAAATTGCTCGCTTCGCTCACTGGGACGGGCTAAAGCCCGCCCCTTAACCAAACGTTAACCACACTGGCAATCTGGAGAGCCGTGCATTGTGGAAGTTTGATCCAGTCATCAGGGATGCTAGCTATTATCGTCGGCGCTGGTCATTCATTAATGGTTTGTTCAGTTTCGTGTTCCTGGTTGCCGGTACGGTGGCATTCTATTTTGACAATGTGACGCTACCTGGGCGCACGGGACTCGCTGAGTTTTCGGGTAAGTGGGCCCACGGGGTAGGGGTGGCTTCCTTTTTTGTTGCTGCCTATTGGACTTATCAGTCACTAAAGGAGTATCGAGTCTCTTTGCTCATACTCATGGCCCCGTTTTTAGCTGCGGCAGCAGTGTCGGCAATTTTGCTAGCCATCAAGTATGGTTAACAAGTCGTTGTAGTACGTTCCGGGCCTGCCGCCCCTACACCGGACGCCCATTTCGCTGCGCTACATGGGCGCCGCTAAACGTTGGCGTTAACTAAACCATGAATGAATTCGCACCTGAATATTCGAAGAAAGAACGTGTAATTTTACTGCTCAAGCACATGGCTTGGGCAATCCCCCTATTTGCCATTACTAAATATCATTTTCTTCCTTGGTTTGAAGTCTATGCTGAAAATGCTCACTGTTACAGATACGGCAATATTACCGGCACTGATCTTGTGTTTTATGGGCTATTCGTTGGCCTACCGCTACTATTCGCAATCGCACTTTTTTTGCTTGAAGGAACCAATAGTATAAAAATTATTCGTCTTGGTCAGAACCCATTACCAGGAACAAAAGTATTTAAACCAACGAAATACACATACGGATTTCGAGCAAAGTTAAAGCCATTTTTCCTAATTATTAGCATGGTGTTTTTTGTTGGCTTAGCTATAAAAGGCGTATATTCTGCTAGTCAAATAATTAATATGGTAAATCCAAAAGAGCTACCTAAATGCAAATCAAGTTAACAAGGCATTGCACCTGACGCATTGTAAGTAGCGCTTTTGCAATATCGCTACGCTAAGTTTATCGCAGCGCGCTACTTACAATCCGCAGGTGAACGCAACGTTAGGTTATCCGAGCAAAAGTGACCCGCCCCTCATTCCTCAGTCACTGTGAATGTCCGCTTCTGGCCGGTTTCTGCCTGTTGCTACCGGCTGCTTTGTTGCTGGCTGTGGATGGTCATTTTTCTCTCGTTCAGAACTCTGCCCAGTCCGCCATCAGTGTCCGGCTCAGTTAACAAATAAAAGTTTGGCCTATCTATATTTGAAAGGCCGTGTGGGCTTCAAGCTAATCCGGGGTAGAACCCACCCCTGGGCAATAGGGGCAAAGAGGTTTTCTATGCAAAACATCTTCTCTGAGGCAGCAGTCAGCATTTCTGAGCTGAAGAAAACCCCATCCCGCATCTTGGCTGAAGCCGCATGTGCCCCTGTAGCCTTGCTCGACCAGGATCGTGTTATGGCATATCTGGTGCCAGCAGAGCTGTACGAACAAATACTGGAGCGCCTGGACGATTTCGAGCTGTCTGCATTGGCGAAGGCTCGGGCAGCTGAAAAATCCATCCGGGTGTCCTTGGATGACCTTTAAGCAGCAGATGCTCGGGCTTGGATTCGGCCATCCAGTGTTTTGCCCATCGGCGTCTTGATAGGCAGCACAGTTTTTTCTCTGCTACGATATTCAAAGGTAATACCCTTAGATAACGGAGGGCTGACCATGGCCACTTCCATCAAAATTGACGACGATCTGAAAGGTCGCATTCAGCATTTGGCTGGTTTGCGGCAGCGCTCATCTCACTGGATCATGCGTGAGGCGATCACCCAGTACGTCGAACGTGAGGAGGCCCGTGAGAGCTTCAAACAAGAAGCGCTGGCATCTTGGGCTGCATACCAGGAAACCGGCCAGCATTTGACCGGCCAGGAGGCTCGCACCTGGCTTGGTAGTTGGGGTACAGATGCTGAGGCAGAGTTACCCAAGTGCCACGACTGATCGTCACTGAAGGCGCGGCGAAGGGCCTGGAGCGTTGCCGGCGATTTCTCTCCGATAAAGATCCGCAGATCGCACGCCGTGCTGCACAGGCAATCGAGCGCCAATTCGCTCGATTGGAGGAAAGTCCGGAAGTAGGGCGTCCATTTCCAGATCTGCCAGAGCTGCGTGAGCTCATCATCGAGTTTGGTGACTCAGGCTACGTCGCGCTGTACCGCTATGAGCGCGCAGATGACACCGCCTATGTCTTGGCCTTTCGCCATCAAAAAGAAGCTGGCTACTGAGGCTGGACAGCAGCTACCGGGCTCCCGGCAAGAATCGACTCCAGCTTCTCACCCAACAAGCGCCAGGCTTCGGTTTTTTCCTTGGCGTAATCGTGGTGCAGGTAATGTCGGCGTACCTTCGAGCCGCCCAGCAGATGGTTCTGGCAGCGGTCGATTATTTCCAGTGTTACACCCAGCTCCTGCATCATCGTCGCGCCCGTGCGGCGCAGGTCATGCGGGGTCCATTCACCCTTGGTTCCCTTGCTCAGTACCAGTGAGTCGTCATGATGCCGGCCGGCCAGTGGCTTGCTGCGGTTCTTGAATCGACACTGGCGGTCTCCGATGAGCTTGCTGACAGTCTTGGTATCAACGTGGCTTCGACCATCCTTGCTGGGGAAGCAGAACGGCGTATCGCCGGTTTCTTCCTGAAGGCGTTTGAACTGCGCAATGGAAAACGCTGACAGGAACACGTGGTGATCCTGGCGCTTGCCTTTATGGCCCTTGGTGGCCTCGGCAGGGATGAACCAGGTGCCTTTCTCCAGATCCACGAAGCGCCATTCTGCCTTAAGCAGCTCGCCGATTCGGCAGAGGGTGCTCAGGCAGATCCACAGCGCGCACTGGACTCGCGTGTTGACCGGGCGAATGCCGGAATACTTCTGGCCAGCAGGAAGCTCTTCGTAGTCTTTCTCCAGGCGTTCGAGGATGTCACGCAGTTCTCGAATCTCGTCAGGGGAGAGCAGTCTATCCCGCTGTTCTTCGTAGTCATGGTCGAGCAGCTTGTTGACGTCTATCAGGTCGGCTGGATTGCCGTCAGTCATGAGGCCACGCCATGGTTTGCGTTTCTCGGCCCAGCGCAGCATCTGGCCGATGTCCTTGCTGCGGATAACGACGGTGCGGTTTAGGCCGCGAGATTTGACTGAGCGTAGGACAGCGAGCAGATCCTTCTCGCTCAGGTTGCGCAGCGGCTTCTTGCCAATCAGCGGCAGTACGTCCTTCTTGAAGCTGCGGATCAGCTCGGCGTTGCCGTCCTGACGGGAGACGCCGTCACGTATCCACTCATTAAAGAGATCGGAGACTGTCTTGTTTTCTGCGGCTTCACGTTCTGCTTCAGCAATAGTGGTGGCGATTGCCGCTTGCGCCTCGATCCGTGCAGCTTTGGCGGCAAGGGTAGGGTGCAGGCCTTTGGTGACGAGTACCCGGGCCTCGTCGCGCTCAGACCGAATTTGCGCCAAGCTTTTCTTCGGCCAGCTACCCAAGCGCTTCCTGGTTCGCGCTCCATCCAGCTTGAATTCATAGCTGAACTGAACTGTGATTCCGCGAACCCCGGCGCGCACCTCGGCAACCAATCCTCCATCCTCACGGAAGACCTTGCCGTCATCTTGGGCTGTCAGTGCCTCTAATTGCTTAATCGTTACCTTGGACACTCTCTACCCCTAGTACAATTCCTTGCGCCCGAATTTTGTGCCACTTTTGTGCCACCGAATTGCATAGCTGGTGGTGGACGGTATTGGACAGTACCGGATGCAAGATTAGCCTGTAAGCCCCGTATTTACTAGGTTTAAGCCTGTCCAATAGTGTTTGGTAGGATCTATAGAAATCCACCAAATAAGCGCATGGGGTGCAAGGGGTAGAGTGTTCGAATCACTCCGTCCCGACCAAAAAACCTCAAGAAATCCAGTCACGTGGCGGTGACTGGATTTTATTTTTGCCCGGTCGACGCTCATCGATGTGGGGACTTTTGGGGGGACTTTTTTCATCCTGCCTTCCTCCTCAGTATCGTCAGCGCCGGCCCTCGCGAATCCGTCGCCGATATCTTGTTGGCCACATCGATCAGCTTGCCCAGTTCGGCCGCCGAGTAGTGGCTGGTGATGCTGTCGTTCTTGTGGCCCAACGTAGGACCAAATCGTTCATTCGATGCATCGGGTGGCGTGCCTGGTTTTCGCCATGCTTTTCTCGCTGGCACTGACTAATGGACGAAAGCTCTAATTTACTGAAAGTCCCGGCTACGCACATCGAGCCCGGTGAGCAAGGGCGTGAGGTCGCTCAGGCGGCCGGCGATGAGATGTCGTACGCCGCTGGCCGACTCCAGATGGCCATCCACACGAAGCAGTTGCGACTGGATCAAGGGTCGCCTCTGGCGCTCGGCCAAGTCGCGCCAGACCACTACGTTGACCATGCCGAACTCGTCTTCCAGGGTGACGAAGATGACACCGCTGGCGGTCTGTGGGCGTTGTCGGCCGATCACCAGGCCGGCAACGCTGACCGGGCGGCCATGCTCGAGCGTGCCCAGTTCCCGTGAACTGCGGCAGCGCCGGGCCTTGAGCTCATTTCGCAGCAGGGTCAGCGGATGCGGCCCCAGCGTAGTGCCGAGGGTCGCGTAGTCGTTGAAAAGGTCTTCACTCACCGAAGGCAGCGGCAGGTAGATGGGCGTTTCCTCCATAGCGGGCAGGCCGTCAAACAGGGGTAACTGTGGTTCGATCCCTGCAACGGCCCAGCGCGCACGATGCCGATGACCGGCCAGACCGCGCAGGGCCCCGGCATCGGCGAGCTGCTCGCGTGCGCGCGGTTCGAGCTCGGCGCGACGGCATAGGTCATGAATGTCCATGAATGGCTGACGTTGGCGTGCGGCTTCGATGCGCAGGGCATCGGCTTCCCGAAAGCCGCGCACCATACGTAGCCCCAGGCGGATGGCCGGTTGTGCCTGGCGGCTTGGTTCGAGACTGCAATCCCAGCCGCTGTGGCCAACGTCCACCGGGCGTATTTCCAGCCCGTGACGACGGGCGTCCTGGAGAATCTGGTCAGGGTTGTAGAAACCCATCGGCCAGCTGTTGATCAGGGCGCAGGCAAATGCCGCCGGCTCGTGGCGTTTCAGCCAGCTGCTGGCATAGGTGAGCAGCGCGAAACTCGCCGCGTGCGATTCGGGAAAGCCGTAGCTGCCGAACCCTTTGATCTGCTCGAAGATCCGCGCGATGAAGTCGGGCTGATAGCCTTTGGCGAGCATTCGCTCGGTCAGCCGCACGCGGTGGGGCTCCAGACTGCCGTGACGCTTCCAGGCGGCCATGGCGCGGCGCAGCTTGTCGGCCTCGTCTGGGGTGTATTCGGCCGCCACGATCGCCAGTTCCATCACCTGCTCCTGAAACAGTGGCACGCCAAGGGTGCGCGCGAACACCGGTTTCAGTTCTTCGGACGGGTAATCCACCTTTTCTTCGTGGTTACGTCGACGCAGGTACGGATGCACCATGTCGCCCTGGATAGGCCCAGGGCGGACGATGGCGACCTGGATGACCAGGTCGTAGAAGGTCTTCGGGCGCAGGCGCGGCAACATGGCCATCTGTGCCCGTGATTCGATCTGGAAGACGCCGATCGTGTCGGCCCGGCTGATCATCTCGTAGGTGGGCTTGTCCTCCGCGGGCAGCGTGGCGATGGTCCAGCGCGTGCCGCGATAATGTTCGATCAGGTCGAAACAGCGGCGTATCGCGCTGAGCATGCCCAGTGCCAGCACGTCGACCTTGAGCAGGCCTACCGCATCGAGGTCGTCCTTGTCCCACTGAATCACCGTGCGGTCGGCCATGCTGGCATTCTCGATCGGCACCAGGGTGTCGAGCGGCTGCTCGGAGATCACGAAGCCGCCAGGGTGCTGGGACAGGTGGCGGGGGAAGCCGATAAGCGCATCGGTCAGTACCAGAACTCGGCGCAGAACCGGATTATCCGGGTCGAAGCCGGCTTCGCGCAGCCGCGAGTCGTCGGGTATGTGCTCACTCCAGCGCCCACAGCAGCCGGCCAGGGCGTTGATCTGGTCCGGTGGCAGGCCTAGGGCCTTGGCGACATCCCGCAGGGCGCCAGTGGCGCGGTAGCTGCTGGCGACGGCGGTGAGGGCGGCACGATTGCGCCCGTAGCGCTGAAAGACGTACTGGATGACTTCCTCGCGCCGGTCGTGCTCGAAGTCCACGTCGATATCGGGTGGCTCGTTGCGTTCGCGGGATAGGAAGCGCTCGAACAACAGTTTGCTGCGCATCGGGTCGAGCTCGGTGATACCCAGCACGAAGCAGACGCTCGAGTTGGCCGCCGAGCCCCGACCCTGGCAGAGAATGCCCCGTTCGCGGGCGAAGCGGACTATGTCGTGCACGGTCAGGAAATAGCTTTCGTAATGCAGGTCGGCGATCAGCTCGAGCTCATGTTCGAGCTGCGCGCGGGCCTTTTCCGTGATGCCGTCCGGCCAGCGCCAGCTTGCGCCATCCTCGACCAGCTTGCGCAACCATGAGGTGGTGTCATGTCCGGGCGGGACCAGCTCGTGGGGATATTGATACTTCAGCTGGTCGAGCTGGAAATGGCAGCGCTGGCTGATGCGAAGGGTTTCAGCGAGCAGCTCGGCTGGATAGAGCTGGGCCAGTTCGACGATCGATCTGAGGTGCCGTTCGCCATTGGCAAATAGGTGGCATCCTGCTTCGGCCACTGGCAGATGGTGGCGGATGGCGGTCATGCAGTCCTGCAATGCCCGACGACCGCGGGCATGCATGTGCACATCGCCGCAGGCCACCGCGGGTATGACCAGGCGTGAGGCCTGCGCCAGGCTTTGCCGCAGCTGCAGCGCGTCGTCCGGCCCCAGATGCAGTTCGATGCCGAGCCACAGCCGCTCGGGAAAACGCTCGCGCAGCCACTGGCCTTCGGCATCGGCGCCGGTGTGGGCGGGCAGCCAGATTGCCAGCAGACCCTCTAGTGGCCACTCGCTCAGGTCTTCGCGCAGCGCCTGGTAACGGCCTTTCTCGGCTCGTCGGCGGGCACGGGTTATCAATTGGCAGAGTGCCTGGTAGCCGGTCAGGTTTTCCACCAGCAAGACCAGCTTGGGCCCGCCCTCGATCTGCACCTCGCTGCCGATGATCAGCGGCAGGCCGGTGTCCTTCGAGGCCTGCCAGGCGCGCACGATACCGGCCAGGCTGCATTCATCGGTGATCGCCAGAGCGTCATAGCCCTGGCGTTTGGCGCGTTCGAAGAGTTCGCTCGCGCTGGATGCACCCCGCTGGAAGCTGAAGTTGGACAGGCAATGCAGCTCGGCATATTCGGCGTTCATGCGAACCAGCCGTGCAGCAGCAGGGGGCCTCCGGCGAGGTCGCGAAACGCCCAACCCTGTTGGCCGGTAGCGGTTTGCACCCGGTAGTAGTCGCGTCGCGCGTCGGCACCATCCCACCAGCCGGACTCAATGCGCTCGGGGCCGGTCAGGGTGAGCAGACCCTCTTCGCGCAAGGGTTGCGGATTACTCAGCAGCCAGCCGGGGCGCAACCCCACGTGAGGCAATGGTTCGGTGCGGGCGAGGCTGCTTTCCCGCCAGGCATATTCGGGACGGTGGTCCGCTCGTGCGCTCAGCGATACCACGGCATCGTCGCCCAGTCGGGCGCGGAGGCGTTCGCGCAGTTGCTCCCAAGGCACATTCTGCTGCGGGCGCTCGTCGAACAAGGCCTGATGGGCCGGCGTGAAGGCTGGCAGATCACGAGCCAGCAGACGCACGGCCAGGACGGGGGCCGGCAGTTGCAGGTGCTCGAGGCGGCCACGGGTCAGTTCGAACAGCATGGCGGGCTCGCGTTCGGTACTGAGTAGGCCGACCGCTACCTCGCTGTCGGGCAGGGTGCGATGTTCCAGGTACAGGCTGAAACGCTGGACGCCGCTGTCCCGCCCGGCGAGAAAGGCGGCCAGGTCGGCGGTCAGTCTGCGCAATGGAAACAGCAGAGCCTGATGGGACTCGACCTCGAAATTCAGTTCGATGCGGGTGTCGAAGACATCCGGTGGACGGTAGAACTCCAGAGGCAGCGGCCGATGCCCGAGCAGGGTGTCGAGCTGGGCCAGCACTTCGGCCGGAAAGCGTCTGGCGAGGCTATCCCGCGGCAGGGCGAGCAGTTGATGAAGATGGCGCACGCCCATGCGTACCAGCGATGTGCTGACTTCGCGGGGCAGGCCGAGGCGCTCGACCGGCAGTACCCCGAGCGCCTGGTGAAGCGTGGCTGTATCGGTCACGGCCAGCCCGTCATGGGCATTGGCGAGGATGCGCGCGGCCGCCGGGTTGGGCGCCAGGGTGATGCGGTGGCGGAAGCCCAGAGCCGTGAGCTCCTTGCGTAGACGCGTCTCGAATCGTGGCCAGGGGCCGAACAGGCCGAGGCTGGAATGCACCTCCAACAGCAGGCAGCGCGGGTAGTGCAGGCTGACCTGGGCGCTGTAGCCGTAACCCCAGGCCGCCAGAAACCGCTGCCAGCGTTCGATCATCAGCGGGTCGTAATCGGCGGTGGCGAAGTCGTGGGTCAATGCCTGGGCTGCGATCAGCGATTGTCCTGGCTTGAGGCCGAGCTTGAGGGCGGCTGCGTTGACGGCCTGCAGCACGCGGCGCTGTGGCGGGCCGGCGAGCAGGGCCAGTGGCGCGGCGGCATCGTCGCGGTGGCGCAAAACGCCGTCCATGGCCAGTTGCGGCAGCAGAATGCAGGCCCAGAGCATCGTCACGCCTGTTGCCAGGCGCTGGCCGGGAGCGCCTGTCCCGGAGCCAGGCCGCCGCGGCACTTGATGACACGCAGCTGCGCCGGCTGGGCCTCGATGGTCAGGCGTAGTGCCGCCGGTGATGGGTTATTTGCTTCATGCAGTGACCGATAGACGAAGCCCAGGGTTTGGCCGGATTCAGCGGCAATCTGCAAGCGCCTTAAGGCACGGTCATCAGCTTGTTGCGGCCAGCACAGCACGGCGGCACAACTGCCGGAACGTAGGCATTGTTCTGCAGCCCACAGCGCATCGCGGCCCTTTGCCTGGATGATGGTCAGCCACTGCAGGTCTACACCCGCGGCCAGCCAGGCCTGGGGGTAAGGTCGATGAGGGGGCGTTATCAGCACCACCCGCTCGCCGGCGGTGGTCAGTCGTGCAAGGGTCGGCCACAGCAGATTCAGCTCGCCAATGCCCGTGGCCGCGACGAGGAGCTCGCTGATGGCCGACTCCGGCCAGCCGCCGCCGGGCAGGAACTCATCCAGTGTGGCATTTCCGGTCGGCTGGACGGCCGTGCGAGACGTTATGGCCTGACCACGCCAGACGCGACGTGTATCCAGCAGGCTATCGAGGGCGACCACTGCGGTCATGAAGAGGCATCCAAAATAACTGTATATAGATACAGTATTTGGCCTGCCGCGAGTTGGTCAAGCACGACGCGATGAGTGAGCGCGACACTTCATCTGTTCGAGCGCATGCTCTCTCCGTGGAAGGCGAGGCCAGTCTGAAAGCTGCTCGGCCATTAGGCGTCGCCAAGCCCTGATCACTGCTTGTGCTCGGAAAAACCGTCGATTAGCATTCGCGCCCGGGATAAGAGGCCGCAGTGCTCATGTTTGCTGCTTCCCGGCCATATCGAGATTGAAAAGCCCGGTTCGCCCGCGATCCGGGCTTTTTCTTTGCTGTTCGGGGCGCATGATGGTCCTGTGTCGACGAAGCTGAACGAGGGAAATGCCATGCGCGAGCGTTTGTTGGCTGCGGAAAAGGTTAAGTCGATCGAATGGCTGGACGGGCGCCTGAACCTGCTCGATCAGCGCAAGCTTCCTGTCGAAGAGATTTGGTGCAGCCATGATTCTGCGGCGTCGGTCGCTGCGGCGATTCGGGATATGGTCGTGCGCGGTGCGCCGGCAATCGGAATCAGCGCAGCCTATGGCCTGGTCCTTGCCGTGCGTGCCCGTATCGCCGACGGCGGTGATTGGAGGCAGGCCCTGGAGGAAGACTTCAAGGTGCTGGCCGATTCCCGTCCCACCGCAGTCAATCTGTTCTGGGCTCTGAACCAGATGCGCGAACGACTGGATCGCCTCAAGCCGGGTGAAGACCCGTATGCAGCGCTGGAAGCCCAGGCCATCTCCATCCATGACAGCGATCGCGAGGCAAATCTGGCGATGGCGCAGTTTGGCGTCGACCTCATCCGCCGCCATCAGGGCAATCCGCAGAACCTGCTCACCCATTGCAATACCGGCGCCCTGGCGACCGGCGGTTTCGGTACGGCGCTCGGGGTCATCCGGGCGGCGCATCTCGAGGGTCTGGTGGAGCGGGTATACGTCGATGAGACCCGGCCGTGGTTGCAGGGCTCCCGGCTGACGGCCTGGGAACTGCTCGGTGATGGCGTTCCGGCTATGGTGAATGCGGACTCGGCGGCTGCTCATCTGATGAAATCCAGAGGCATCTCTTGGGTGATCGTCGGTGCGGATCGCATCACCGCCAATGGCGATGTGGCGAACAAGATTGGCACCTACCAGCTTGCGGTCCTGGCGATGCACCACGGCGTGCGTTTCATGGTGGTGGCGGCGAGTTCGACCATCGACATGGCGTTGGAGAGCGACGAGGAGATCCAGATCGAGGAGCGCGCCGGCAGCGAGCTGCTTGAGGTCAACGGTCAGCGCTTCGCGGCTGATGTCGAGGCATTCAACCCGGTGTTCGACGTGACGCCGGCCGATCTCATCGACGCCATCGTCACCGAGAAAGGTGTGGTTGAGCGCCCGAACGCCGCGAAGTTGGCTGAGCTGATGAGCCGCAAACGGCTGCACTGAGTAATGGCCGGTCGCGCTCGGGCGTGGCGTGCAAGCCGGTTTTGCTCCGTGCAAGGCTCAGTTTATAGCAGTCGTCTGTGTTACCATCCCGCGCTTATTACAGGACCCTGCTGACTATAAGGAACCAGGCTTCCATGGGCGAACTGGCCAAAGAAATACTCCCGGTCAATATCGAAGACGAGCTCAAGCAGTCCTACCTTGATTACGCCATGAGCGTGATCATTGGCCGTGCGCTGCCGGACGCGCGCGATGGCCTGAAACCGGTACACCGCCGCGTACTGTTCGCCATGAGCGAACTCGGCAACGACTGGAACAAGCCGTACAAGAAATCCGCCCGTGTGGTCGGTGACGTGATCGGTAAATACCACCCGCACGGCGATTCGGCGGTATACGACACCATCGTGCGTATGGCGCAGCCGTTTTCGCTGCGCTACATGCTGGTCGATGGCCAGGGTAACTTCGGTTCGGTTGACGGCGATAGCGCTGCAGCGATGCGTTACACCGAAGTGCGCATGGCCAAGCTGGCCCATGAGCTGCTGGCCGACCTGGAAAAGGAAACCGTCGACTGGGTGCCCAACTACGATGGCACCGAGCAGATCCCGGCGGTCATGCCGACCAAGGTTCCCAATCTGCTGGTGAACGGCTCCAGCGGTATTGCGGTAGGCATGGCGACCAACATCCCGCCGCATAACCTGGGCGAAGTGATTGATGGTTGCCTGGCGTTGATCGACAACGCCGATATCACTATCGACGAACTCATGCAGTTCATCCCGGGCCCCGATTTCCCCACTGCCGGTATCATCAATGGCCGTGCTGGCATCATCGAGGCCTACCGCACCGGCCGTGGCCGCATTTATATCCGTGCTCGCGCCGATATCGAAGATATCGACAAGGTCGGCGGCCGCCAGCAGATCGTCATCACCGAGCTGCCTTACCAGCTGAACAAGGCACGGCTGATCGAGAAGATCGCCGAGCTGGTGAAAGAGAAGAAGATCGAAGGCATCACCGAGCTGCGTGACGAGTCCGACAAGGACGGCATGCGCGTGGTCATCGAGCTGCGCCGCGGCGAAGTGCCGGAGGTGATCCTCAACAACCTATACGCCCAGACCCAGCTGCAGAGTGTCTTCGGTATCAACGTGGTTGCGCTCATCGATGGCCAACCACGCACGCTGAACCTGAAAGAGCTGCTGGAAGCCTTCGTTCGCCACCGTCGCGAAGTCGTCACCCGCCGTACGGTCTACGAACTGCGCAAGGCGCGCGAGCGTGGGCACATTCTTGAAGGGCAGGCGGTCGCGCTGTCCAACATTGATCCGGTCATTGCGGTGATCAAGGCTTCGCCAACTCCAGCCGAGGCCAAGGATGCGCTGATTTCCACTGCCTGGGAATCGAGCGCCGTTGAAGCCATGGTCGAGCGCGCAGGGGCTGATGCCTGTCGCCCGGAAGGCCTCGATCCGCAGTTTGGCCTGCGTGACGGCAAGTACTTTCTGTCGCCGGAACAGGCGCAAGCGATTCTCGATCTGCGTCTGCACCGCCTGACCGGCCTCGAGCACGAGAAGCTGCTCAGCGAATACCAGGAAATCCTCACCCAGATCGGCGAGCTGATCCGCATCCTGACCAATCCGGTTCGCCTGATGGAAGTCATCCGCGAAGAACTGGAAGGCGTGAAGCGCGATTTCGGCGATGCACGGCGCACCGAGATTCTCGAGTCGCGTCTGGACCTGACGCTGGCGGACCTGATCACTGAAGAAGAGCGCGTCGTCACCATCTCTCATGGTGGTTATGCCAAGTCGCAACCGCTGGCCGCCTACCAGGCGCAGCGCCGTGGTGGTCGCGGCAAGGCTGCGACTGGTGTGAAGGAAGAGGATTACGTCGAGCATCTGCTGGTTGCCAACAGTCACACCACGCTGCTGCTGTTCTCCAGCAAGGGCAAAGTGTACTGGCTGAAGACCTACGAGATTCCCGAAGCATCTCGCACTTCGCGTGGCCGCCCGCTGGTCAACCTGCTACCGCTCGATGAGGGCGAGCGCATCACCGCCATGCTTCAGGTCGATCTGGAAGCGCTGCGCAAGCAGGCCGCCGAAGGTGAGGACGACCTGGACGAAGCAGAAGGCCTGGTCATCGAGCATGATGATGCGGACGACGTCGAAAGCGATGACGCCGACAGCGACGAGAAAGACGAGCCGACCGGCTCCTACATTTTCATGGCTACCGCCAATGGCACGGTCAAGAAGACACCTCTGGTGCAGTTCAGCCGTCCGCGTACGTCCGGCCTGATCGCGCTCAAGCTGGAAGAAGGCGACACCCTCATCGCTGCGGCCGTCACCGATGGTGCCCAGGAAGTGATGATGTTCTCCGACGGCGGCAAGGTCATCCGTTTCAAGGAAAGCAAGGTTCGCATCATGGGCCGCAATGCCCGCGGTGTACGCGGTATGCGTCTGCCCGAAGGGCAGCGCATCATCTCCATGCTGATTCCGGAATCGGGTGCTCAGATCCTTACCGCATCTTTGCGTGGCTACGGCAAGCGCACCGCGATGGAAGAGTTTCCACGCCGCGGTCGCGGTGGTCAGGGCGTCATCGCCATGGTCACCAACGAGCGTAACGGCCCGTTGATCGGTGCCGTGCAGGTGCTCGAGGGCGAGGAGATCATGCTGATCTCCGATCAGGGCACGCTGGTCCGGACCCGCGTCGACGAGGTGTCATCGCTAGGTCGCAATACTCAGGGCGTCACCCTCATCAAACTGAGCAAGGGCGAGCATCTGGTTGGTCTGGAGCGCGTGCAGGAGCCATCCGAGGAGGACGTGCTGGAAGACATCGAAGCGTTGCTCGATGACGACGCCCTCGAGAAGGAAATGCCTGTACTCAGCACCGAGCCGAGCGAGGATGAACTGCTCGGCGGGGCTGGCGACGTATCTCCGGATGTGGTGCCGACAGACGACGAAGACTGATCGGCGAAAGCAATCCGCAATCAGGTGGTAGCGTGGCGGTCGGTAGAGGTACCGGTCGCCGCGCCGCGGGATTCAATATCGAGCAAGAGCGAGAGAACAGCAGTGAGCAAACGCGCCTTTAACTTCTGTGCCGGTCCGGCTGCGCTTCCCGAAGCCGTCCTTCAGCGCGCCCAGGCGGAGCTTCTCGACTGGCATGGCAAGGGCCTGTCGGTCATGGAGATGAGCCACCGTAGCGACGAATACACCGCTATCGCCGAAAAGGCCGAACAGGATCTGCGCGACCTGCTGGCAATTCCGTCGAACTACAAGGTGCTGTTTCTCCAGGGGGGCGCCAGCCAGCAGTTTGCCGAGATTCCGCTGAACCTGCTGCCGGAAGATGGCGTTGCCGACTACATCGATACGGGCATCTGGTCGCGCAAGGCGATCGAAGAGGCGCGTCGTTTCGGTAACGTCAACGTGGCGGCCAGCGCCAAATCTCTCGATTACTTCGCCATTCCGGGGCAGAACGACTGGCAGTTGAGCGAGCGCGCGGCGTACCTGCACTACGCGAGCAACGAGACCATCGGTGGCCTGCAGTTCGATTGGATCCCGAATCTCGGCGATACGCCGCTGGTCGTCGACATGTCGTCGGACATTCTGTCGCGGACCATCGACGTCTCGAAGTTCGGCCTGATCTACGCCGGAGCACAGAAGAACATCGGGCCATCCGGGCTGGTGGTCGTCATCGTTCGTGAAGACCTGCTCGGCCATGCGCGTTCCGCTTGCCCGACCATGCTCGACTACAAGGTCGCGGCGGATAACGGCTCGATGTACAACACGCCGGCAACCTTTTCCTGGTATCTCTCGGGGCTGGTCTTCGAGTGGCTGAAGGAGCAGGGCGGCGTCGAGGCGATGGAGCAGCGCAACCGCGCCAAGAAGGACATGCTCTACGGTGCCATCGATGCCAGCGATTTCTACACCAACCCGATCGCCATCAATGCGCGTTCGTGGATGAACGTTCCGTTCCGTCTGGCCGATGAGCGTCTGGACAAGGCGTTCCTGGCCGGCGCCGACGCGCGTGGCCTGTTGAACCTCAAAGGGCATCGCTCCGTGGGTGGCATGCGTGCTTCTATCTACAACGCCGTAGGCCTGGATGCGGTCGAAGCGCTGGTGGCCTACATGGCTGAGTTCGAGAAGGAGCACGGCTGATGAGCGACGCCGATCAGTTGAAGGCCCTGCGGGTTCGAATCGACAGCCTCGACGAGCGCATTCTCGATCTGATCAGCGAGCGCGCCCGCTGTGCCCAGGAAGTCGCCCGGGTCAAGACCGCGGCGCTGGCCGAGGGCGAGTCCGCGGTGTTCTACCGTCCGGAGCGCGAAGCCTGGGTGCTCAAGCACATCATGGAGCTCAACCGCGGGCCGCTCGATAACGAGGAAATGGCGCGCCTGTTCCGCGAGATCATGTCGTCCTGCCTGGCCCTGGAACAGCCGCTCCGGGTTGCCTATCTCGGCCCAGAGGGTACCTTCTCCCAGGCTGCGGCGCTCAAGCATTTCGGCCATGCGGTCATCAGTACGCCAATGGCAGCCATTGATGAGGTGTTTCGCGAGGTTGTGGCGGGGGCTGTGAATTTCGGCGTAGTGCCGGTGGAGAACTCCACCGAAGGTGCAGTCAATCACACGCTGGACAGCTTCCTCGAGCACGACATCGTGATCTGCGGCGAAGTGGAGCTGCGTATCCATCACCATTTGTTGGTGGGCGAGACGACCAAGACCGATCGGATCACGCGCATCTACTCCCACGCGCAATCGCTGGCGCAGTGCCGCAAGTGGCTTGATGCCCACTACCCGAATGTCGAGCGCGTAGCGGTTTCCAGCAATGCGGATGCGGCCAAGCGGGTCAAGAGCGAGTGGAATTCGGCGGCCATCGCCGGCGACATGGCTGCCCAGCTCTACGGTCTGACCAAGCTGGCCGAGAAGATTGAGGACCGCCCGGACAACTCCACGCGATTCCTGATTATCGGTAGCCAGGAAGTGCCGCCGACCGGCGATGACAAGACCTCAATCATCGTCTCGATGCGCAACAAGCCAGGCGCCTTGCACGAGCTGCTGGTGCCGTTCCATGCCAACGGCATCGACCTTACTCGAATCGAAACGCGGCCGTCGCGCAGCGGCAAGTGGACCTACGTGTTCTTCATCGATTTCCTGGGTCACCACCAGGATCCGCTGATCAAGGATGCGCTGGAGAGGCTCGGGCAGGAAGCTGTGGCCCTTAAGGTGTTGGGTTCCTACCCCAAAGCGGTTCTTTAATTGCGGCTTCAGGTCGCGGCAGTGGGGCAGGCGACCGGCTTGTACCTGCCGCCTGAAGCCTGCAGCCTGAGGTTTTGTTATGAGTTGTGATTTCCTCGCCCTGGCGCAGCCAGGGGTGCAGAAGCTGTCGCCGTACGTACCGGGCAAGCCGGTTGAAGAGCTGGCGCGCGAGCTGAGTTTGGACCCCGCAGGAATCGTCAAGCTGGCCAGCAACGAGAACCCGCTGGGGCCAAGCCCGAAAGTGCTTGATGCGATCAGGGCTGAGCTTTCGGAGTTGACCCGCTACCCGGACGGCAACGGCTTCGCGCTCAAGCAGCGACTTGCCGAGCGCTATTCGGTCGGAATCAATCAAGTCACCCTGGGCAATGGTTCCAACGACATTCTTGAGCTGGTTGCGCGCGCCTATCTGGCTCCGGGACTCAACGCCGTGTTCAGTGAGCATGCCTTCGCTGTCTATCCGATCGCGACGCAGGCGGTCGGGGCCGAGGGACGTGCCGTGCCGGCCAGGAACTGGGGGCACGACCTCGACGCAATGGCGGCGGCCATCGACGAGAATACCCGCGTGGTTTTCGTCGCCAACCCCAACAATCCCACCGGAACCTGGTTCGATGCTGCTGCGCTGGGTGGATTTCTAGCGCGCGTACCGGAGCGCGTCCTGGTGGTGCTGGACGAGGCCTACATCGAATATGCCGAAGGGCAGGAGTTGCCGGATGGCCTGGTGTTTCTGGCCGACTATCCGAACCTGCTGGTTTCGCGCACCTTCTCCAAGGCTTATGGGCTTGCTGCGCTGCGGGTCGGCTACGCGATCACTTCGCCGGTGATCGCCGATGTGCTGAATCGCGTCAGGCAGCCATTCAACGTGAACAGTCTGGCACTGACGGCGGCTTGCGCAGCGCTGGATGACGTCGATTACCTGCTTGCCAGCCGCAAGGCGAATGATGCCGGGATGCTTCAGCTGGAAACGGGTTTCCGTCAGCTGGGACTGGAGTGGATCCCTTCGCGGGGCAATTTCATCGCGGTGGACTTCGCCCGTGACGCTGCGCCGATCAATCAGGCGCTGTTGCGCGAAGGGGTGATTGTGCGTCCTGTGGTCGGATACGGTATGCCAACATTCCTGCGTATCTCAATTGGCACCGAGCAGGAAAATGCACGCTTTCTCGATGTGCTGCGCCAGGTGCTCGCTCAGTGAATCACGCTCGTCACGCGCAACAGCCTTCGCCGATTGTGAATCGCCTGGTTGTGATCGGCCTTGGCCTGATTGGCGGCTCGTTCGCCAAGGGCTTGCGTGAGGCTGGCCTTTGTCGCGAGGTGGTCGGCTTCGATCTGGATGCACGCTCGCGTGAGCTTGCGGTCGAACTGGGCGTGGTGGATCGCTGCGCCTCGACGCTTGCAGAGGCTTGTCATGGGGCTGACGTAATTCAGCTTGCGACGCCTATCCTTGCGCTGGAGCGGCTGCTTGGTGAGCTGGCGAAGCTCGAACTAGGCGACGCAGTGATCACTGACGTCGGCAGCGCCAAGGGCAATGTCGTGCGCTGTGCGCGTAAAGTGTTCGGCAACATGCCACCAAGGTTCGTGCCTGGCCACCCCATCGCCGGCTCTGAACTCAGTGGCGTGACGGCGGCGAACAGCACGCTGTTTCGACGGCACAAGGTGATCCTGACGCCGCTGGATAATACCGATCCGCAAGCGCTCACGCTGGTGAGCAAGCTCTGGTCGGCGCTGGGTGCGGATGTCGAGCATATGGAGGTGACGCATCACGATGAGGTGCTGGCTGCCACTAGTCATTTACCGCATCTGCTGGCCTTTGGGCTGGTTGATTCGCTCGCCAAGCGCCATGAGAATCTCGAGATATTCCGCTACGCGGCAGGTGGTTTTCGCGATTTCACCCGTATCGCCGGTAGCGATCCGGTGATGTGGCACGACATCTTTCTCGCCAACCGCGAGGCAGTGCTGCATACCCTGGACGATTTTCGTGCCGACCTCGACGCGCTGCGCGCCGCGGTCGATGAAGGAGACGGGCACAAGCTGTTGGGCGTTTTCACTCGCGCCAAGGCTGCCCGGGAACATTTCAGCAAAATACTGGCTCGCCGAGCCTATGTGGACGTTATGCATTCCAATGACCTCGTTTTCCTCGCCAACCCTGGCGGCAGCCTGACCGGCCATCTGCGTGTGCCAGGCGACAAATCCATTTCTCATCGCTCGATCATGCTCGGCTCCCTAGCCGAGGGCGTGACGGAAGTCGAAGGCTTCCTGGAAGGCGAAGATGCTCTGGCGACCATTCAGGCGTTCCGGGACATGGGCGTCGTCATCGAGGGTCCGCATCAGGGGCGCGTGACGGTCCATGGTGTCGGTCTGCACGGCCTCAAGGCCCCGCCCGGGCCGATCTACCTGGGCAACTCGGGAACCTCCATGCGGCTGCTGTCCGGTTTGCTCGCGGCGCAGCCGTTCGATACGACGTTGACGGGTGATGCGTCCCTGTCCAAACGGCCGATGAACCGCGTCGCCAAGCCGCTGCGCGAGATGGGAGCCGTTATCGAGACGGCACCGGAAGGGCGTCCGCCGCTGACCATTCGCGGCGGCCAGCGTCTGTCCGGCATGCATTACGAAATGCCGATGGCCAGCGCGCAGGTCAAGTCCTGCCTGTTACTGGCCGGCCTGTATGCAGCTGATCAGACCTCGGTAACCGAACCGGCTCCGACGCGTGATCACACCGAGCGGATGCTTCGCGGTTTCGGCTATCCGGTGACCGTCAAGGGCAGTACTGCGGTTGTCGAGCCAGGGCACAAGCTGCGTGGTACTCATATTGAAGTGCCTGCCGATATTTCTTCAGCGGCATTCTTCATGGTGGCGGCGAGCATTGCGCAGGGTTCGGAGATCGTGCTCGAGCATGTCGGCGTGAATCCGACCCGTACCGGCGTGATCGACATTCTGAAGTTGATGGGCGGCGACATCTCTCTGGAGAACCCGCGCGAGGTGGGCGGCGAGCCGGTAGCAGACATCCGTGTTCGTGGCGCTCAGCTCAAGGGTATCGACATTCCCGAGGACCTGGTTCCGCTGGCGATCGACGAGTTCCCGGTGCTCTTCGTGGCTGCGGCCTGCGCGGAAGGTCGTACCACGTTGCGCGGTGCCGAAGAGCTGCGGGTCAAGGAGTCTGACCGCATCCAGGTCATGGCGGACGGGCTGCAGACACTGGGGGTCAAGGCTGAACCGACCCCGGACGGAATTGTCATCGAAGGTGGTGCGATCGGTTCCGGTGAAGTCTGGGCGCATGGCGATCACCGCATCGCGATGTCCTTCAGTGTGGCTGCGCTGCGAGCCAATGGCCCGATTCGAATCCATGACTGCGCCAACGTGGCGACGTCGTTCCCCAACTTCCTCACCTTGGCGCAGCGCGCCGGCATGCAGGTACATTCGGAGGGTGATTCATGATCAGGCCCGTTCCGGTCATCACCATCGATGGGCCGAGTGGCTCGGGGAAGGGCACAGTTGCAGCCTTACTCGCGGGCAAGCTTGGCTGGAATTTCCTTGACTCCGGTGCCTTGTATCGCCTGCTGGCATTCGCAGCGCGCAATCACGGCGTCGATCTGACCAACGAAGAAGCGCTGAAGGTGCTCGCCGAGCACCTCGATGTCCAGTTTGGTGCCGCACGCGATGGGCACGGCATGATCATCATTCTGGAGGGGGAGGAGGTCACCGAGTCGATCCGTAACGAGCAGGTTGGCGCCGGCGCATCCCAGGTCGCAGCGTTACCGGTGGTTCGCGCCGCCTTGCTGCAGCGACAGAAGGTCTTCCGCGAGGCGCCGGGACTGGTCGCGGACGGGCGTGATATGGGTACTGTGGTATTTCCCGACGCGCCGTTGAAGATATTCCTCACCGCGAGTGCGGAAGAGCGTGCTCGCAGACGTTACTTGCAGTTGAAGGCACGAGGCGATGATGTTAATCTCGCGAGTCTTCTTGAGGAGATTCGGGAGCGCGATGAGCGCGATACCCAACGTGCGGTGGCCCCGCTGAAGCCGGCAGATGATGCCGTTCAACTGGATTCCACTACACTCTCCATTGATGAGGTGTTGCAAAAGATTCTGAGCGAAGTCGCCGACCGCGATTTGGCTGGATGATCGGAACGCCGAAAGGCGGCCAAACGGATCTTGAGTAGGCACAGCCAGCAGGCTGCGCATCTCGGGGCCGTTAACAAGGAGGCATGTGGGAGACCAGATCCAGTCCCACAGGCCTTTTTTTATATGAATGAACCCACATTGTCTGGAATGTGGAGATTGGGCGGATTCTCGCCTGAAAACAGCAGGAATCAACATGAGCGAAAGCTTCGCAGAACTATTTGAAGAAAGCCTTAAATCCCTCGACATGCAGCCGGGTGCCATCATCACCGGCATCGTGGTCGACATCGACGGTGACTGGGTCACCGTGCATGCCGGCCTCAAGTCCGAGGGCGTCATCCCGGTCGAGCAGTTCTACAACGAGCAGGGCGAGCTGACCATCAAGGTGGGTGACGAGGTCCACGTTGCTCTGGACGCGGTTGAAGATGGCTTTGGCGAGACCAAGCTGTCCCGTGAAAAAGCCAAGCGCGCGGAATCCTGGATTGTTCTGGAAGCGGCTTTCGCTGCAGAAGAAGTGGTCAAGGGCGTCATCAACGGCAAAGTCAAAGGTGGCTTCACCGTCGACGTCAACGGCATTCGTGCGTTCCTGCCGGGTTCGCTGGTCGATGTCCGCCCTGTGCGCGACACCACCCACCTGGAAGGCAAAGAGCTCGAGTTCAAGGTCATCAAGCTGGACCAGAAGCGCAACAACGTTGTCGTTTCCCGCCGCAGCGTACTGGAAGCCGAGAACAGCGCCGAGCGCGAAGCTCTGCTCGAGTCCCTGCAGGAAGGTCAGCAGGTCAAAGGTATCGTCAAGAACCTCACCGACTACGGTGCGTTCGTTGACCTGGGCGGCGTCGATGGTCTGCTGCACATCACCGACATGGCCTGGAAGCGTATCAAGCATCCGTCGGAGATCGTCAACGTTGGCGACGAGATCGATGTCAAGGTTCTGAAGTTCGACCGCGAGCGCAACCGTGTATCGCTGGGCCTGAAGCAGCTGGGCGAAGACCCATGGGTTGCCATCAAGGCTCGTTACCCGGAAGGCACCCGTGTTCAGGCTCGCGTCACCAACCTCACCGACTACGGCTGCTTTGCCGAGCTGGAAGAAGGCGTCGAAGGTCTGGTACACGTTTCCGAAATGGATTGGACCAACAAGAACATCCACCCGTCGAAGGTCGTACAGGTCGGCGACGAAGTGGAAGTCATGGTTCTGGACATCGACGAAGAGCGTCGTCGCATCTCCCTGGGTATCAAGCAGTGCAAGTCCAACCCATGGGAAGACTTCTCTGGCCAGTTCAACAAGGGCGACCGCATCTCCGGCACCATCAAGTCGATCACCGATTTCGGTATCTTCATTGGTCTGGACGGCGGCATCGACGGCCTGGTTCACCTGTCCGACATCTCCTGGAACGAGCCGGGTGAAGAAGCCGTTCGCCGCTTCAAGAAGGGCGACGAGCTGGATACCGTCATCCTGTCGGTCGATCCGGAGCGTGAGCGCATCTCCCTGGGCATCAAGCAGCTGGAAGACGATCCGTTCTCCAACTACGCCGCCGTCAATGACAAGGGCAGCATCGTTCGCGGTACCGTGAAAGAAGTTGACGCCAAAGGCGCCATCATCGATCTCGGCAACGATATCGAAGCCACTCTGAAAGCTTCCGAAATCAGCCGTGACCGCGTTGAAGATGCGCGCAACGTGCTGAAGGAAGGCGACGAAGTTGAAGCCAAGATCATCAGCATCGACCGCAAGTCCCGCGTGATCAGCCTGTCCATCAAGTCCAAAGACGTCGAAGACGAAAAGGATGCGATGAAAGAGCTGCGCACCAAGCAGGACGTAGAAAGCACTGGCCCGACCACCATTGGTGATCTGATCCGTGCTCAGATGGAAAACCAGAACTAAGTTCGGGTTCTTCATGGAAAAAAGGGCGACTTCGGTCGCCCTTTTTTGTGCCCGCGATTCCGGCGTGGTGAAGCGGCCCGCCTCTTGAGGGCTGCTAGCCTCTGGCTTTCTCCATAGCGAGCGCTTGGTTGACCGCGAGCCAGCCGTCTACCGCTTGTTCACCCACATCATCGAAAGCCCTTTGCAGCAGACGGACCTGCTCTCTGCGCAAGGCCTGCTCCAGCTTCGCCCCCTCTGTGGTAAAGCGCAGCATGCGCTTTCGCTTGTCATCCTCTGCAGTCAGGCTCTCCACCAAGTGCATTTCGATCAACTGGCGTAGCGGTGTATTCAGTGCCTGCTTGGAGACACCGAGATAGCTCAGCAACTCCTTAACGCTCAGGTCCGGGTAGCTAGCGATAAAGAAAAGAATGCGGTGGTGCACACGGGACAGGCCGCGGCGGGCGAGCATTTCGTCAGGCTTGGCCGTGAAGGCCTGATAGCCGAGAAAGAAACTCTCCATGATTTGGCGCTGCACTGCGCTTTTTTTTAGGTCAGGCATATTGACGTATTTATCGTGAGAGGCGTAATTTCGGTCAAGAAGTTTGACTTATTTTGCAGCGCCTCGCATCTGGTATGGAAATGGCCTTCTCCGAACGTATTACTCGCCTTAAAAGCTCTCTGATTCGTGAAATCCTCGCTGCAGCCCAGCGCCCGGAAGTGATGTCCTTCGCTGGCGGGTTGCCGGCTGAGGCGATGCTGCCGATCGTGGATTGGGCAGAACTGCCCGCAAGCATGGGGCAGTATGGTATGAGCGAAGGCGAGCCCGCTCTCCGTGAACTTATTGCCGCCCAGGCGCGGGCGCTTGGCGTGCCTTGCGAAGCCAGTCAGGTGTTGATCGTCAGTGGCTCGCAGCAGACGCTGGATCTCGCGTCGAAGCTGTTTATCGACTCGGGGACAGAGGTGCTGGTCGAGGCGCCAACCTATCTCGCCGCGCTGCAATCCTTTCAATTGTTCGGAGCTGAATGTCTGGCAGTTCCCCAGCAGGCCGATGGTCCGGATCTGGCTGCCCTGCGCGCCACGCTGGAGCAGCACGAGCCTGCTTTCGCCTATCTGATTCCTACGTTCCAGAATCCATCCGCCGTTCGCTACAGCGAAGCCAAGCGTGATGCTGTCGCTGCATTGCTGGATGAGTTTGGCGTGACGCTGCTCGAGGACGAGCCGTATCGTGAGCTGGTATTCGATCAGGGCAGTGCCAAGCCGATCGCCTCGCGTCTGAAACGTGCTAGCTGGATCTACACCGGTACGGTTTCCAAGACGCTGCTGCCTGGCTTGCGGGTGGGGTATCTGATCGCCTCGCCGGATCTGTTCCCTTATTTGCTACGACTGAAGCAGTCGGCTGATCTACATACCAACCGCATTGGGCAGTGGCAGGCGCTGCAGTGGCTGGGTAGCGAGCGGTATCAGGCGCATCTGGCGGAGCTTCGCGATTTCTATCGCGTTCGTCGTGATGCCATGCAGGCTGCGCTCAGCGAGCACTTCGGTGATCTCGCGACCTGGCAGCTGCCGCAGGGAGGGCTGTTCTTCTGGCTGACGCTGAAGCAGCCGCTGGATACGCGAACCCTGCTTGATCGAGCGCTCGCCAATGATGTGGTGTTCATGCCTGGTGAGCCCTTTTTCGTGGACCCGGACGCTAATCCTGGTTATCTGCGGCTGAACTTCAGCCATGTGGCTGCTGAGAGAATGGAAGAAGGGGTGCGTCGTCTGGCGCAGGTCATCCGCGAAGGTAAAGCGCTGGAAGCCGCCTGAGATATCGCTGACCTGCGTTGTGGGTCGATGGGAGGGAGCATGTTGAAAGTCTATGGTGATTACCGGTCGGGTAATTGCTACAAGGTCAAGCTGATGCTGCACCTGCTGGACCAGTCGTACGAATGGATTCCGATCAATATCCTTCGTGGTGAGTCCCGCTCCGAGGAGTTTCTCAAGAAGAACCCGAATGGCAAGATTCCGGTTCTTGAGTTGGAGGATGGCGCCTGCCTGTGGGAGTCCAACGCCATCCTCAACTATCTGGCCGACGGCAGCGAGTTTCTGCCAGCGGACCCGCGGCTGCGTACCCAGGTGCTGCAGTGGCAGTTCTTCGAGCAGTACAGCCATGAGCCGTTCCTGGCTGTCGCCCGCTATATCAAGGTGTATCTCGGCATGCCCGAGGATCGGCGTGAGGAGTACGAGGCCAAGCAGCTCGATGGCTACCATGCGTTGAACGTTATGGAGCAGCAGTTGCTACGCACGCCCTACCTAGTGGGTGAGCATTACTCGATTGCCGACGTAGCGCTGTATGCCTACACGCATGTGGCTGAAGAGGGAGGGTTCAGTCTCGAAGGCTATCCCGCAATTCGCCGATGGCTGCAGCGTGTCGCCAGTCATCCGCGGCATGTAGGTATGTACGATTGAACGAAAAACAGGGCCGCAAGGCCCTGTTTTACTGTGGGCTCGGTGCTATTTCACCAAGCCGAGAAACTCGCTACGGGTCGCGGCGTTATCGCGGAACTGACCCAGCATCACTGATGTGACCATGGACGAGTTCTGCTTCTCCACGCCGCGCATCATCATGCACATGTGCTGGGCTTCGATGACCACTGCAACGCCAGATGCGCCGGTAACCTGCTGCATTGCCTCGGCGATTTCACGGGTCAGGTTTTCCTGGATTTGCAGGCGGCGCGCATACATATCCACAATGCGAGCGACCTTCGACAGGCCGAGTACCTTGCCATTGGGAAGATACGCAACGTGTGCCTTGCCGATGAAAGGCAGCATGTGATGCTCGCACAGCGAGTACAGCTCGATATTCTTGACCAGCACCATCTCGCTGTTATCTGACGTGAACAGCGCGCCGTTGGTGACTTCCTCGAGGGTTTGCTGATAGCCCTTGCACAGGTACTGCATGGCTTTGGCGGCGCGCTTGGGCGTGTCGAGCAGACCTTCGCGGCTAACGTCCTCGCCGAGTTGGCCGAGGATCGCGGTGTAGTGTTGTTCCAGGGACATTGAGCTACCTGTCAGGCTTCATGGGGTCGCGAACGCGAAGGGTAGGGGGCCGCCGCTCGGCTGGCAAGTATGGCGAGCGAGACGCTGGCCCCGGCTCATTCGTCCCGGCCTTCAAGCATGGTGCGTTTGAGCATCACGTAAATGGCGCCGGTGCCGCCATGACGTGGCAGGCAGGAGGTGAAACCGAGCACTTGCGGATGCTGCCGCAACCAGGTGTTGACGTGGCTCTTGATCAGTGGCCGCTTGCCGTCGAGCCTTGCCGCCTTGCCATGGGTCACGCGGACGCAGCGCACTTCGAGCCGCGTCGCTTCGGCGATGAAGTCCCATAACAGCTCCCGGGCTTTCTCGACGCTCATGCCATGCAGGTCGAGACTTCCCTCGAATGGGATCTGGCCGGCTTTGAGCTTGCGGACCTGACTGTCCTGAACCCCGTCGCGGGCCCAATAAAGCTCGTCCTCGGCACCTACGTCGATGACGAACTGATCCGATAATCCGTCGACGCGCGTGGTTTCGTTGCTGACGGTGGCGTTGCTGCGGCGAGTCGCGATCTGTTCGCGATTGCTGCGCACTTTGCCGGTTTCGGCGCGGTCGTGCTTGATCGGCTTGACGCCGCGCACAGCCGATTGGAAGAGAGAGAAGTCGTCGTCTTGCATGGGGCCTCCAAACAGGATGGCAGTTTACCCCAGCCACAGCGCCTGGCGGACGAGCTTCCATCCAGGCGTACTTTTGCTTGCATCGTGCAGAGAGTGTCTGGAAAGGCTGCCAGCTCGTTCGGCGTTCGGGTAGTGGGTCTTCAGCGCGCCAGCGCCGCAGCGTCTTGCACGCAAACGGCAAAGTTGTCGGCAAGAATGGTCATCTCGATGCGGTGCACCTGCTCGGCATCGATGCTGCCTTCGCCCATCGGCAGATTGCGTGTGGCACAGGCGCTGTCCACCAGTGTGCAGCGATAGCCGTAATCCTTGGCGGCGCGAACCGTTGTGCTGATGCTGGAGTGGGTCATGAAACCGCAAACGATCAAATCCAGGCGACCCAGCTTCTGCAGCAGTTCGTGGAGTTCGGTGCCGGAGAAAGCGTTCGGCAGGCGTTTGGCAACCACTGCCTCGCCGGGCAGCGGTGCTGCTTCCGGCATGATCTGTCCGCGGAAGCCCTGCGGATCGAAAAGACCACCGCTGATACCCAGGTGATGCACATGCACGATCGGCGCGCCAGCTTCGCGCGCAGCTGCCAGTAGACGGGTGATTTCCGGAAGTGCCCGATCCAGGGCAGGCAGGGCAAGAACACCACTGCGGTACTCTTCCTGCACATCGATGACCAGCAAGGTGGCATTCGTCAGCGTCGCCGGGTTGTAGCTGCGGCCACTGAGCTGAAGCATGGTCTGTGGCTTGGTCATTTTCGGCTCCTTGTGCTGTGAGGGGGCTGATTGTGGCGCCAGAATGCGCCGATGTGAACCGTCCGGCTCATGTTTCGCTGGTCGTTGTGCTGACTGCTCGGTCGAACTGCATGGGCGCACGATATGTCGGAGATATCGAGTCCCGACCGCGAACCGAAGGGTAATGCCGGTCGCACGCCTGGTGTTGAAACGAATTGAGTATTTACAGCCCAAGTGGATGGCTCGAGAGCCTTGCTCGCGTGGCCTTAGCAGACATGGCTCGGATTTTCGTATGCCTGCTACACTCGCGCCCTTTTTACAGGAGATGCCCTTGTGACCGCTTCGCTCTCCCGCTTGCGTACGCTGCGTGACCATATCCGCTGGGCCGTCAGCCGGTTTCAGGCGGAGCAGTTGTTCTTCGGCCATGGCACCGACAATGCCTGGGATGACGCGCGCCAGTTGGTGCTGGGTGCGCTGCACCTGCCATGGGAAATGGCTGACAGCTATCTGGATTGCCGCCTCGAACTCGACGAGTGCGAGCATTTACAGGAACTGCTGCGTCGCCGTATTGAGGAACGCGTGCCGACCGCTTATCTCCTCGGGCAAGCCTGGTTCTGCGGCTTGCCCTTCATCGTCGACGAGCGCGTGCTGATCCCACGTTCGCCGATTGGTGAGCTGATCGAGCACCGCTTCGAACCCTGGCTGCCTGGCACGCCCAAGCGGATTCTCGATCTGTGCGCGGGGTCGGGCTGCATCGGCATCGCATGCGCTTACGAGTTTCTCAAGGCCGAGGTGGTGCTCGCTGACCTGTCGTTCGATGCGATCGAGGTCGCCAACCAAAACATCGAGCATCACGGACTCGAAGAGCGGGTTTATACCGTGCAGAGCGATGGCTTTGACGGGCTGCCAAATCAACGTTTCGATCTGATCGTTTCCAATCCTCCATATGTCGATGCCGAAGATTTCGACGACATGCCGGCTGAGTTTCATCACGAGCCGGCTCTTGGCCTGGCATGCGGTGAAGACGGACTGGATCTGGTGCGGCGTATGCTCGCCGAGGCCGCGGATCACCTCACTGACGATGGCATCCTGATCGTCGAAGTGGGAAATAGTCAGGTTCATGTCCAGGCCCTTTATCCCGAAGTGGATTTCACCTGGCTGGAGTTCTCGCGCGGGGGGCATGGTGTCTTCCTGCTTGCGGCGCAGCAGTGCCGTAAGCATCAGGCCCTGTTCCGTGCACGCGTCGCGGGAAGCTGACTCAGCTCCGTGCCCTTTAACGACCGAGCTGTCGCGCTCAGGTGTTTGCGCTGTTCCTGTGGGCACGGGCAACCTTGGGATTTCCCCGTCGACTGCTGAGCATTTGAGCCGCTGAGTGGTCTGTAGCATGTGGCGTCTGATCGGAAGGCGAGGAGCGCGATATCCTCGCTATCGTTGACCGATCATCGTCGTGCTCGCGCTGCACGTCATTGAACCCTGCATTCAAGCGGACGGATCATGCCAGGCATTACGGTAGAACCCATCACATTCGCGTTGTTCGGTGCCCTGGGCGACCTTGCGTTGCGCAAGCTGTTTCCCGCGCTGTATCAGTTGGATCGCGCCGGCCTGCTACATGCCGATACCCAGATACTGGCGCTATCGCGTGAGAGCGGCGAGCCGGCCACGCACAAGGCGCGAATCGAGCAAGCATTGCGTACGCGGGTTCCCAAGGGCGAGCTCGATGAGCAGGCCCTCAGTCGCTTCAGCGCCCGGCTTCAATATCTGGCGATGGATTTTCGTCGAGCTGAGGATTACATGGCGCTGCGTGACTGCGTGCCGGCCGAGCAGCCCCTGATCGCCTATTTCGCGACGCCCGCGGCGGTCTACGGTGATATCTGCAGGTTCCTGGCTACGGCAGGGCTCGCCGAGCAGGCGCGCGTCGTTCTGGAAAAGCCCATCGGTCATGACTTGGCTTCTTCGCGTGTCATCAACGATGCGGTCGCCGAGCACTTTCCCGAGAGCCGCATCTATCGCATCGACCACTATCTCGGCAAGGAAACGGTACAGAACCTCATCGCGCTACGCTTCGCCAACAGCCTGTTCGAGACGCAGTGGGACCAGCACCATATCTCCCATGTAGAAATCACAGTGGCCGAAACGGTCGGCATCGAAGGACGCTGGGGTTATTTCGACCAGGCCGGACAACTGCGTGACATGGTTCAGAACCATTTGCTGCAACTGCTCTGCCTGATCGCCATGGACCCGCCGAGCAACCTGACTGCGGACAGCATCCGCGATGAAAAGGTAAAGGTCCTCAAGGCGCTGGCACCGATCACTGCCGAATCCCTTCATCAGCGGGTGGTGCGGGGCCAATACGCAGCCGGCAATGTTGCTGGTGTCTCGGTGCCTGGCTACCTGGATGAGGAGAACTCGAACGCCGAAAGCAGTACGGAAACCTTCGTCGCGTTGCGTGCCGATATCTGCAACTGGCGCTGGTCGGGCGTGCCGTTCTATCTGCGAACCGGCAAACGCATGGCGCAGAAGCTTTCGCAGATCGTGATTCATTTCAAGGAGCCACCCTTCTACATCTTCGCGCCCGAGCAGCGAGCGCTGATCAGCAATCGCCTGATCATTCGACTGCAGCCTGACGAGGGCATCTCCCTGCAGGTGATGACCAAGGAGCAGGGGTTGGACAAGGGCATGCATCTGCGCAGCGGTCCTTTGCAGCTGAATTTCTCCGAAACCTACAAGAGCACGCGCATTCCAGACGCCTACGAGCGCCTCCTGCTCGAGGTCATGCAGGGCAACCAGAACCTGTTCGTGCGCAGGGATGAAATCGAGTACGCATGGCAATGGTGCGACCAGCTGATCGAGGGCTGGAATCGTCTCGGCGCAGAGCTCAAGCTTTATCCCGCTGGCTCCTGGGGGCCAGTCGCTTCGATTGCACTGATCACACGCGATGGGAGGGCGTGGTATGGCGATCTCTGAACTGGATCTTCCTACCGGTGTGGTGGCGCATAGTTCGGCCAATCCGCAACGGCAAGCTGAACTGATGGCTGACAATGTGACCAAGGCGCTGGCCTACGCGGTTCAAACCCATGGCATCGCCAGTCTCGTCGTATCCGGTGGGCGCAGTCCGATTGCATTCTTCGAAGCCCTGTCGATACGAGAATTGAACTGGTCGAAGGTGCAGATCAGCCTGGCTGACGAACGCTGGGTACCTGCGACCAATCCGGCCAGCAACGAAGGCTTGGTGCGGCGACATTTGCTGCTGAACGCGGCACGTGAGGCGTGGCTGATCGGGCTGTACCACACGGCCGAATCCCTCGAGCAGGCCGCATCACTCGCTGATCAGGCCCTGGCGCAGCTGCAGCGGCCTATCGACGTGCTGATACTGGGAATGGGAGATGACGGTCATACGGCCTCGTTGTTCCCCGGCAACCCAAGGCTGGCGCATGCGTTGCGCGATGACTGTCCGGAGCGGTGCCTGCCGATGCAGGCGCCGGTCGATCCGCAGGCACGTCTGACAATGACCTATCCGCTGCTCGCTGGTGCTCGAATGCAGTGCCTGGCTATCCAAGGTGCAGACAAGCTCGAAACCCTGCGCGCGGCGCTGAATGTCGATCCGCTGCAGATGCCGATTCGCGCATTCCTGCATTCCCCGCTCGAAATCTATTGGTGCCCGTGAGGCCCGAGGACTTCCGCATGACCATGGACCAGAAGAACGCTCTGATCGAACGAATCTGTGTAGAGGCGAGGATTCTGCCGGTCATTACCATCGGTAGCGAAGAGCAGATCCTGCCTCTTGCTGATGCATTGGCTGCTGGCGGCCTTCGGACGTTGGAGATCACCCTGCGATCCAGTCATGGCCTGACAGCCATTCGACGGCTACGTGAAGAGCGTCCTGATCTTTGTATCGGCGCTGGTACCGTTCTGGACCGACGCATGATGGATGAAGTGGAGGCGGCAGGGGCGCAGTTCATCGTCACACCCGGTTCCACGCGGGAAATCCTGGAAGCGGGGGTGAGCTGCTCGGTGCCACTGCTGCCAGGCACCAGTAGCGCATCGGATGTTATGGAGGGCTACGCGCTGGGTTATCGCCGCTTCAAGCTATTCCCGGCAGAGATCTGTGGCGGCATCGCTGCGCTGAAGGCGCTCGGTGGCCCCTTTGTCGACGTGCGTTTCTGCCCGACCGGCGGCGTAAACGCAGCAAATGCCGCGCAATATCTGGCCCTGGCGAACGTGATGTGCGTCGGTGGTACCTGGATGATCGATGATGCGAGCCTCAGTTCGGGCGACTGGGCCGGCATTCAGCAACGTACTGTTCAGGCGCTGGCCGCAATGGGGTGATCTCGCCAGCGCAGGTCAGGATCACTGCTACGCTGTGGTTGGTGCGCAGCCGCATCGATGCGCGTATGATTCGCGCCCTTTCAATCGGATTGCCACACCGGGAGGTGCCCAGATGACCGAGCACGAAGAAACAAGCACTCACGTTACTCACGGCGAAAAGCTGCAGAAAGTCCTGGCCCGTCTGGGCATGGCTTCGCGCCGGGATGTCGAAAAATGGATTTCCGAAGGCCGTGTCAAGGTCAATGGCGCGGTTGCGAGCCTGGGCCAGCGCGTCGACTCTCATGATGCGATTGCAGTCGACGGTCGCCTGCTCAAGCGGGAAGAAGTCAGCGAAGTAGTCCGCCGAGTACTGATCTACAACAAGCCGGACGGCGAGATCTGCACACGCAACGATCCGGAAGGGCGCCCAACGGTATTTGATCGTCTGCCGCGCCCGAAAGAGGGGAGGTGGATCAATATCGGTCGCCTCGACATCAACACCACCGGCCTGCTGCTGTTCACCACCGACGGCGAACTGGCCAACCGCCTCATGCATCCATCCTATGAAATGGACCGCGAGTACGCGGTGCGGGTGCGTGGTGAAGTCGACGACGAGATGATCGAAAGGCTGAAGACCGGCGTGATGCTCGAAGACGGTCCGGCACGCTTCACCGACATCCAGGAGGCGCCCGGCGGTGAAGGCTTCAACCATTGGTATCACTGCGTGGTGATGGAAGGCCGTAACCGCGAGGTTCGCCGTCTCTGGGAATCGCAGGGACTGGTCGTGAGTCGATTGAAGCGTGTGCGTTTCGGGCCGGTCTTCATGACCTCCGATCTGCCGATGGGACGCTGGCGTGAAATGTCGCAAACCGAGGTGGACATTCTCAGCCAGGAAGTCGGGCTAAAGCCGGTTGCACTGCCGAGCATGAAAGCCAAGGCCAAGGAAAAGATCGACCGCATGCAGCGTAAGGTGGCGAAGCCGCTGAGCCGCGGTGAGCGGCGACCTCGGGTGCTGCGTTCGTCAAGCGAGGCCGATGTGCCTATGTCGGAAAAGCCGCGGGCACCGAGGGGTAGCGAAGGCGGGCGCAAGCCGCGTGTCAGCGACGGGCGTAGTGAGAAGCCTCGCGGAACGCCGGTCGCTGAGCGTCCGGGCGAGACGCGTAAAGGTGGTAAGCGTAGTGACGGGGCAGGGCGTCCGTCTGGGCCAGGTAAAAGGCCGGCCGGAGATGGTCAGCGTCCAGGCTTCGGGCGTAGCAAACGCACCTGATCGTTGTGTCCAGCGCTGCGCAGTGGGCGAAGCCGCTGCGCAGCGTTTTTGTTTTGGACGCCTATTGCGCGTCCAGCGCCTGACCATTCACCCCAATGCTGTCCGGGCCCATCAGGTACAGATAGACAGGCATGATTACCTCTGGGAGCGGGTTCACCAGCGGGTTCTCGCCGGGATAAGCCTTCGCGCGCATGTCGGTACGGGTGGCCCCCGGATTGACGCTATTGGCGCGGACCGCAGCGGTGTCATCCAGTTCATCCGCCAGCACCTGCATTAGCCCTTCGGTGGCAAACTTCGATACAGCGTAGGCGCCCCAATATGCACGCCCCTTGCGGCCGACACTGCTCGACGTGAAGATCACCGAAGCGTCCTTGGCTAGCTTCAGCAGCGGCAGCAGTGTGCTCGTCAACATGAACATTGCGTTCACATTCACCTGCATCACGCGCATGAAATTGTCGCCGGACAACTGCTCGAGCGGCGTCCGCGGACCAACGATCGCCGCGTTATGCAAAAGGCCGTCGAGATGAGCGAACTCACGCTCGATCATGGCGGCCAGTTCGTCGTACTGGTGCGGCAGCGCGGTTTCCAGATTGAATGGAATAACGGCAGGACGAGGATGGCCCGCGGCTTCGATGTCATCGTAAACCCGGTTCAGGTTGTCTTCATTCTTGCCAAGCAGCAGTACGGTTGCTCCGTGTGCCGCATAGGCTTTCGCGGCAGCTTCGCCGATGCCGCGGCCGGCTCCCGTAACCAGAATGGTGCGCCCAGCGAGCAAGTCGGGGCGGGCGGAATACTCGAACATCGGATGCCTCTTGAATCGATGGTAGGTGGCGCCCGGACGAATGTTCGCCGGACGATAAGGCTAGGAAGGTTTGCGCTGCCGCCGTTTCAGCAGCTGCACAGTGCTCTATCCAGGACTTGCCGGAGCTCCAGCGGGTGGTCTACCACCACATCAGCGCCCCAGTTTCCCGGGTTGTCTTCGGGGTGAATGTAGCCGTACCGCACTGCGGCTGTGCGACTGCCTGCCGCGCGGCCTGATTCGATGTCTCGCAGGTCGTCGCCGACGAACAGAACCGCGGATGGGTCAAGGTCGAGCTGGCTGCACGCCAGGAGCATGGGTTCGGGATCAGGTTTGCTCTTGGTGACATGATCAGGGCAGATCAGCACAGCGGAGCGGGAAGCCAGGCCCAGCTGATGCATGATCGGTTCGGCGAAGCGCAGCGGCTTGTTGGTCACTACGCCCCAGATCAGGTTCGCGCGTTCGATCTCGTCGAGCAGTTCGGCCATGCCGTCGTAAAGATGACTGTGCACCGCGCAGTTCTCCTGATACCGCGCAAGGAACTCGAGACGCAGTTCTTCGAACTCAGCCGATAGAGGGTCGACTTCGAAAGCGCTGAGTACCATGGCCCTCGCTCCGCCTGACACGACATCACGAACCTGTTGTTCGGAAACCGGTGCCAGCCCTCGGGCGGCTCGCATGGCTTGCACGACGGCAATGAAGTCGGGAGCGGTATCGAGCAGAGTACCGTCCATGTCGAACAGAACAGCGCGCAGGCGCATCATGCCTCCTTGATGGTCTGGACCATGTAGTTGACATCGACGTCCGCAGCCAGCTTGTAGTGCTTGGTGAGCGGATTGTAGGTAAGGCCGATGATGTCTTTGACGGCCAGGCCCGCGTCGCGGCTCCAGGCACCCAACTCCGAGGGGCGGATGAACTTCTTGAAGTCGTGGGTACCTCGCGGCAATAGTTGCAATACATACTCAGCGCCAATGATGGCGAATGCATAGGCTTTCGGGTTGCGGTTGATCGTCGAGAAGAAGACTTGCCCGCCTGGCTTGACCAGTGCACAGCAGGCCTGGATGACCGACGCCGGGTCCGGCACGTGCTCGAGCATTTCGAGACAGGTGACCACATCGAACTGCTCGGGAGCTTCCTCGGCCATGGCTTCGGCAGTGATCTGCCGATAATCGATTTCGAGTCCGGATTCCAGCAGGTGTAAGCGCGCTACCGAAAGCGGCGCCTCACCCATGTCTATACCGGTGACCTGAGCGCCTCGCTGAGCCATGGCTTCGCTGAGAATGCCGCCTCCGCAACCGATATCGATTACCTTCTTGCCCGCCAGAGCAATATGCTCGTCTATCCAGTTCACTCGCAGTGGATTGATCTCGTGAAGCGGCTTGAACTCGCTTTCGCGATCCCACCAACGATGTGCAAGGGCTTCGAATTTGGCGATTTCAGCGTGGTCGACGTTGCTCATGATCCGGTCCGTTTGAAAGCTTGAGGGAGAAGCTTGAGCTGCAAGGGCTCATGTTGCCAGCTTCAGCTAAGGTCGGGGCATCGTAGCCGCCGTGGTTCGTATGTCATTTGGTCGCGCAGAAGCTGTGTATGGTTGGTTTCACACCTTCAATGTTGATCGGTGCTCGAAATTCGCTCGCCCCATTGGCGAGCGTTCGCAATCACTTGCTGCTCATCCATTCGCGTAAGGCGGCCGCTTTCCAGCAGCTGCTTACCGCCTACCCATACATGTCGCACCGCGTCTCTACTGGTGGAGTAGATCAATTGGGATACCGGGTCGTATACCGGTTGTTGCGCCAGACCGGAAAGATCCAGCGCGACCAGATCGGCGAACTTGCCTATCTCTAGAGAACCGGTGTGCTCATCGATGCCCAGCGCTCGGGCGCCATTCAGTGTGGCCATGCGTAGAGCGCGATGGGCGTCCAGTGCCGTGGCCGAGCTGGCGACGGCCTTCGCCAGCAGCGCTGCCGTACGAGTTTCGCCTAGCAGGTCTAGGTCGTTATTGCTTGCCGCCCCATCCGTGCCGACTGCCACGTTGATTCCTGCTTCCCAAAGGCGTTCGACCGGACAGAAGCCACTGGCGAGCTTGAGGTTGGATTCTGGGCAGTGAATAACACTGCAATTATGCTCGGTGAGCAGCGCGAGATCGTCATCATCGACCTGGGTCATGTGCACTGCCTGAAAACGCGGCCCTAGCAGCTGCAATCTCGCTAGTCGCGCCAGCGGCCGCTCACCGTGTTTTCGCAGCGCCTCCTGGACTTCATGAGCGGTTTCATGGACGTGCATATGGATGCCTGCATCCATCTCCGCTACCAGAACGCGAATGCTTTCAAGTTTGTCGTCCGCAACCGAATAAGGAGCATGAGGCCCGAAGGCGATCGTGATTCGGGGGTGATGCTTGAGATCGTCGAACAGCGCTACACCTTTGCGTAGCGCTTCATCCGCATCGCGAGCGTCGGGAACCGGGAAGTCAAGAACCGGGATGGTGATCTGCGCTCGCACACCGTGCTTGTGTACCAACTCGCTGACGACGCTGGGGTAGAAGTACATGTCAGAAAAGCAGGTGATCCCACCTTTTAGTTGCTCGGCGATTGCCAACTCGGTGCCACAGCGAACGAAATCCTCATCGACCCAACGCGACTCGGCTGGCCAGATGTGATCTTTAAGCCAGCGCTGCAGGGGCAGGTCATCAGCAAGTCCACGAAAAAGAGTCATCGCGGCATGGCCATGCGCATTGATCAGACCTGGAGCGAGGAGCATACCCTCGAGCTCTCGCGTTTCTATCGCCTGATACTTGAGTGCTACGGCACGCGGAGCGATGAGCGCAATGCGTCCATCTCGAACGCCGAGGCCGTGCCCTTTCAACACCACCCCAGCCGGCTCCACCGGAACGAGCCAGGTCGGAAATAAAAGAAGATCGAGCGGTGCATCACTTTGCCGGGACATGTGAAGCCATGACTGAGGAGAAGAGGGCTAGTGTAATGGCTGGTGGCGTAGGATTGAAGAAACGAGAGAGCCGCGATTTTTGCCGAGCATCCTTATATATAGCTGTGGCTGGTATCGCTCGTACGGACGGTACTTTTTGACTCGCTTGGCCGTCATCTGAATAAAACCGAAATAAACGGTTGACGTTGATTTTCAGACTCCTATAATGCGCACCACTTCCGGCGCAGTCCTTAAGCAAAACCTCTTGTAAATCAAAAGGTTAGCGAAATAAAAGGGTTTCACGGATGGCGGATTCGAGTAGAATGCGCCGGGCTGGCAGGGTGGTGGTTGAATCCTGTTAGCGGCTTCGGTCGGGTTGATCGGAAGCGGTTGAAAGAGGTGGTTGACAGCGGTTTTGAACGCTGTATGATTCGCCTCCCGCTGACGAGAGACGCAAGTT
>Ga0209232_1000190_pt1 | contig 38818 bp, 32 predicted proteins | sample ETNvirenome_2_60_FD_184066 | JGI IMG/M metagenome (GOLD analysis project Ga0209232, IMG submission 184066) | Marine viral communities from the Pacific Ocean - ETNP_2_60 (SPAdes) (version 2) | ecosystem: Environmental > Aquatic > Marine > Oceanic | place: Pacific Ocean | collected 2013-06-22
GCATTAACAGAGGTAGGTGAAGAAGAATGAGTGATATGTTACATTATGGAGATGAGTGTGAATTGATTTTACACTTGATGAAAGAGCAAGGCGTATCCTTTGTAGGGTTAAGTTATGCTGGTGATTGGATGGGTGACTGGCCTCAGTATTGGGACAAGGATGCCTATTGGTCTCATTCATGTGAGGACATGTCTATTGAACAAATAGCATGGCACTTATGGCAAGTGGAGTATTCTGTACTTTACTTTGAAAGAGGTGAAGATGAATACGGTTCAGCACTTTTCATATTCGGAAATGGTTTTGGTGAGTTAGTGGGGAATCATAGCGGCGACCAATTCACATATGATTTGTTTGACCTAATTGATTATACCTCACTCTCCATCGCAGATATAACCGAAGTGTTTGGAATTGGTCGTCAGACCCTTAGTGATTTGATTAGCGCATATAAGAAAGTGAATGGTGGTGAAGAAGAATGAGTTTTAACATGGAAGGATATTGGTCTTTGACTAAATCCGAACTGAAAGAATTAATTTTTGAATTAGAAAAGTTATTGGAGATGAAGAAGAATGAGGTGTGAACACTGCGGTGTAGAGTTTACACCTATTCGTAAATCAAAGATATGCCTATCCTGTAAATGGGAGATGAAAAGATGAAGATGGAAAAGCACACAGAATGGATATTAATGGTGAGTGAAGCGGTATCGAAACTACCAAAACAGTATATAAACCAGCAGTAAGAAGGAGATTGGTAAAATGAAAAAGAAGGAAATTAATCCCGAAGACAAGTATACCTCTGCAATGAGGGCTAGGGACATAGATATGGATGGAGTATGGAGACCTAATAACGGGGAGAGAGTATTCGATCTTAGAGATATAAAATTCACACATAGCATGATTGATGGAGAGGAAAACATGACTGCATTCTTTAATGACCCAAGAGGGTATTATGATTTGTGTCCATGTTGCAAAAAAGCAATCCAAGAAGATGATGCGATTATTGTGTTGGAGAATTATCATTATCTGGTCATGAGACATTGTGACAGGATGATGTTATACAAGAACAAGGATTTGAAAAAGAGGGAATGGAAATGAATATAGAAACGACAAGAAAAGAGAATGACTGGGAACATAAGTTCTATGTTAGACAGGGTTGGATAGACCCCGAAGACATAGAGGTAATTATGAGCGACACAGACCGAGGACAGATTAGTGCTGAATGGAAAGAAGATGATTGGACAATCAGTGCAGAGCATTGGTACGGAGACGGGGATAGATTACCCGGAAGAATTTGTTTCAGGGCAGAGAAGATGATTCCTACGAAAGACGAAGATGGTTTTGAAGACCATGATTGGCTTCAAGTAGATATAGAAGTTGAATTGTGGGGGTCATGGGAATCAGATAGAGGTAGTGCAAGAGTAGACGTTCATGCGTATGATGGTTGTTGTGAAGAAGATGATGTCCCTACTAATGTTGCTATAGGTGTGGCAGCAGATATCAGAGAGGCATGTTATAGAATTTATAGTGAGAAAAGGGAGTGTGTGATACAATGAGTGAAGAAGAATTTGGACCTGAATTGAAAGTATGGATGCTAGAGCATTTTCAGTCAATGGCTGAAAGCGCTGTGTGGAGACCGGACGGAACTGGGTTACGTTATCGAAAGAAAGATACGACTACCCTTGTGCTTGAGCATCGGATTGACCACGAACAATCCTTAGCCCACCATCAACGAATCAAGAATCTATGCAAGGCGGTGGGTATTGAAATGGAGGATAGTGAGGTAATGATTACACCTGCGGCGCTATCAATGGAAGAAGCGTACAGGCAAGAGATGCAAGAGAGGCAGAACGTAGCCTCGGCTTGGTCTTGTGAATGTGGCATCCGTCTCGCTGACTTACCCTTACATGAGGGAGAGGCAAAGTATGTGGGAGACCGTGAAATTTTGTTGGATGAGGGTAATACCACCACCGTTGAGGATTGGGCAGTAGCAGTTGGTTGTGAGTGTGGACAAGAGATACTCATGAATCCAGATGACTACAATCTATTGGCTGGTGACGATCTATTCATGAGATACAAGAATGGTGATGGCTTCTTCCTTAAGGCAATGTCTCGTATTGAAATGTTGGACTATGCGATGAATGGTAGACAGGGTATTTTAGTTGGTAAAGAATGTCCGCTGTCAAAAGTCAAAGTCCCACCATGGCTATGGGGTACTTACTGCATGATATTAGAAGTGGGTGAAGAAGAATGAAGTTAGAGAAAGCGATTTTACTATACGCAGAGAAAGCGGGAATACATGATGCCTCTATCTTTTCAGGTGACACGCAAGGATTCCGTTTGGATAGAACCTCAGTAACCCCTGAACAAGCAAAGCAGACATTCTCATTGGAGGCAATTGAGAAGTTGACTAACAGTTTCGCATTATGGGTTCTTACCCAAACGTATAGACAATGGGGAACCACACACTTCTCACCGGACACTGCGCCTGAGACAGTGAAGATTCTAGCACAGATAGATTGGAGTGATGATGAATGAATATATTCGTATTAGATGAGAACCCAATAGTAGCAGCGCAAGCGATGGACTGTGTAAGAGTACCGAAGATGGTAACTGAAAGCGCACAGATGATGGCATCAGCCCTGCGTAGACATGGTGCTACTGACGAGCAGATGCCATTGACAAAAGCCAATCGGCCATACAAAGGAGGTTATCATTTTCACCCATGTACAATTTTTGCGGGAGATACACGCGCCAACTTCAAGTGGTTGGCTCTTCATGCCGAAGCATTGTTAGACGAATATTACCATAGATTTGGTAAAGTTCATGCTTGCCATAACCCGATTTATCAGATGTCAAGTATGAGTAAAATGATTCCCGAAGGTGAACTCACACCATTCGCTCAGGCCATGCCTGACGAATACAAAGACGATGACCCTGTAGTTGCATACCGAGCCTACTACATGTCCAAGATAGACAGTCCCGGCGGTGTCCACTACAGACATACATCTCCACCTGACTGGTGGGAGGTGACGGCGTGAATTGGGCTATACACAGGGCGTATTACATTGACCTACTCAAGAAGGGTTGGCCTCTCAAGAAGGCTTACGATGAAGCAATTAGATTGAGCGTGGAGGTGACGGCGTGAATAATTCCAACTACGAATGGATAAACGAGAAGTACAATGAACAGATGGAAGATCTCTTAGAGTTTCTATACGAAGTTAAAGATAGAAAGAAATTCAGGCGTAGGACTTACAGGGATATTCACGCTGGTCATGCTAAAAACAAATATAATCACCACCATGTTGATGGTATTCGTCAACGACATGTGATTAACTTACCAAAGATATATGATGAATGGAGGGCGAAAAACAGTTTCTCACTCAATAACCGCTGTTTTGTTTCATACGAAGAAGCACAACCAGAGATGAGTGAGTTCTTAGATTTCATTGGTATAATGGGGGATGGCAAATCTCGGAGTGCATCCATACTGCTTCTTTATGGTGATGTGTAATGGAAGAGAAAGTATCAAAGAAGGAAATTATTAACAAAACTAAGCAAACTTATTCTGGTGTAGATCGCACCATGGAATTAGCACAAGCAATCAACTTGTCTATCATTGGTTTCTCAAAAGCGAAGTTGCTTCAAGAAACAATAATCAGACATTCCTCTTGGAGAAATGAGAGAAGTCCTCACGGTCTAATGATTGATTGTATATATCTCGTAGGGAAGAATGAGGGGTTGAAGATTAGTGAGAAATCAATTGTTGAACTTACACGTAATATGTATGGTGTGAGCACACAACCGAGACCTAACAAATGGAAGAATAGATTCGCGTTAGTGCTTGAGGAATTATTGTGAAGTTTTCTAAAGTAGCAGACATGCATGAAAGGCTTCGCCTTGGTGCTGATAGAGTGGAACAATTGTCTCGGTTAGAGAATAAAGAGGAAGCATTGTATGTATACGAATTCTTCTTCCCCTCTACTGCTAGAGTCAGTGCAGCGAGAGTTAAGTCTCTAATCGCAGATGAGATAGCATCCTTCTATGACGTAGTTGATGCTTGCTTGACTGATGATGAACCACTGTGGTCTTTGCTTGCCTCCGAAAGTAGTCAATCAGGATCGAGAGGTTTGAGTGCTGAAGAAGTTCAGGCGTTCCCATATAAAGCAGCAGTGTTTACAGAGATTGCTTACAAGTTCAATGAGATTGAGGCTCGATTGATTTGGAGATACTTGATGAAGAGTAGTCCTGTGATTAGTAAGCGTACTTTCTTTGGCGCTCTTGCTAGACTACATGGTATACCTCCTTATCTTTTGAAGATGAATATGAGTGTTGATACCATCATACGTTTGTATGAAGATCCGAAGAGCATCAGTATCCTAGAACATTGGTGGGAAAACCCACAGATGTTCCCCTCCCCTCATAGATGGAGAGCATGGACTAAGATGCATCCACCTACAGATGAAGTGATTGCTATGGTCATCCCAAACGGGGAACTATACTACACATGGCAGGGTAACGCTAGGAAAAGGAATGGGGATAGATTACCTAACCCCATGAAGATAAATGAGTTTAGAGAATTTGTAGGTGATACAATTCTTGACCTTGTCTCCTATGACAAACCACACAATAGATTTGATGAGAGGTATCCTTTCTCTGCACCTAACGCAGCACAGACATTTGACTTATCAGAACATGGTTCATGGGAAAGAGTGTTAGAAGTTCTGAATGATGATACAACACAATGTGTTCGCTTTATTAACCCTGAACTGTCCTTTACACCAGATAGTGAAGGAGGTTACATAATGTATCCACATAGAAGTAAAGTGTTCCTTAGACTTAATGAAATTAAGAATGGTAAGTGGGAACTATCTGCGTTGGATGGGCTGGATGATTATGTCCCAGTGGTTACTGTAGATGCAGTCGATCCTACATTCACTATCTTTGACCATGAGTCTTGTATTGTTGTAGAGGGCGTGGCATCATCTGTTAACACTCAGGGAAACATTACTGGTTTCGCTCTTGCAGAAGTTCGTAACGATTTGGGTATCAGTGATGTTACACAGTATACTGAATTAATTGAAAGGGGGTTATCATATGATACAAAAGAATGAGGACAGAGAATTCTGGATAGGTATAGGACTGTTAGGTTCTAGTCTACGTTTTTCTACCGGCGTGAATAAGGACGCAGGTGCAAAGGTAGGATTCAGAATCTCTCGTCGTGTATGGTGGCAAGGGCAATACCCTTCCCCGTTTGGATTAATGTGTATAGAACAAGTATTGGATTTAGCATCAATTGAATTTCCTACTCCTAGTAAGAGAGTAGAGTGGACAACGCATGAGGATAACTTTCGTTTTGAAGTATTGATAGACAGGTTGGACAGCATGTGTGATTTTCGTAACATACTCTCAGATCATTCAGGTCTTCACATGTTAAACTGGGTAAATGAAAACCCAGCACCTAATGAGTATGAACCATTCATTGAATGGGTATCAATGTACGATGATGAAGTTGAAGCATCAAAAACAATGGAGTATTAGAAATGGTATATAAATCAGCAGAAAGTAAAGAGTTGACTAAGATGAGTAATGAACCAATTGTATTGGAAGACATAGCAGGACAGGCTATGTTTGTCAACGACGCTATGGGATGGAGACAATCGGGTAAGTACCCGAAGGCTGTGTTATTCCATGGACCTCCGGGTACAGGTAAATCAAGTGCAGCACTTGTATTAGCGAGAGAGATGCAGGGCGATTGGTTCGACCCTGTGAACTACACTATAACGAATGCTAGTGATGATAGGGGAATTGATTTCATTCGCAACGAACTCAAACAATGGAGTGGAGTTCGAGCAGTAGGTGGAGTACGTAGAGCCATCATTGCTGATGAAGCAGATGGACTTACTCCTGCTGCTCAAGATGCAGCCCGCGTTATCCTTGAAGATAATGCAGGTACTACACTATTCATATTTACAGCCAATGATATATCTAAAATCAAACCGGCAATTAAGAGCCGTTGTCTTGTATATGAATTCAAACCTTTGAGGCCAAATGAAGGTGCTCAGAGACTGATGCAATTGTTTAGTGGTGATGCTGAAACCTTTGAACAACTCATGTCTGCTACAGGTGGTGACTTACGTTCTGCTATTGCTATAGTAGAGAGTGGTACTAATCTGAAAGAATATCTTTCGAGTACAGAGATACCAGCGAGTGCAGCACTTGCAGCCATAAGCGGTGAGTGGATGGAAATGAGAAATACACTTTACAAGATGCTCGATAAAGGAATGTCGCTTAATCATATAATGCGATCGTTCCATCAGAATCTAACAGAGTTCTTTGACATGGACTCTGATACTACCTTTACGGTGATGGCCGTACTTGGTGAGATGGTCCCTCACATGTATGAGTGGCCCATCGGTTCCTATTCCTTCGTGGACTGTTTAACAGCACGATTGAAACAAGAGGTTGGAAAAAATGACTGACGAAGAATATGAAGAGAATGTAGAAGTGAAAGAAGAGAAGGAGACATTGTTGCCTAGCGCAGTGATGGAACGATTGGAGAAGTACGCTGAACGAACGAAGCAAGACATAGATGATATGCTCACACAGTACTTTACTTTCATCCAAGGGTTTGGGTGTGAGAATTGGCGTGATGAAGATGCAGACCTGTTAGAGGATTGGGCAGAGCAAATGCTCGTTGAGACCAGAAATGTTTCATCAGGTGGTATGGCTGGCTCAGAGGCATTCGTTGGATGCTTTGTTGGTGTTGACCAAAGACAGCGAGATAGACGAGAAGGTTTAGTTAATCGAGCAAGGCGAGACTTCGCTCTCGATCCTAACGCCGCTATCTCAAGCGGTCAAGTTGGACATTACACTAAGGGTGAAGTGAACTGGGTGTTACATGGTAACAATGGTTCTGTAGACACCACCACTCCGAAGGATGAGATTCCTGAACACTCATTCGTTGCCGATGGTGAACGTATATGTTTACTAGCAAAGAGTGGTCGGCCAAAGGCCATGAGTCTAATGGGTCGATACTACTACTTCCTCGGTGCTCCTGAAAGTGATTTTACCAAGGACGGGGCTATCCGTTTATGGCGGGTTGATTGTCAAGGTGAAGATGCAAACATGGAAATTACTGTAGGTGAATCATGTAGAATACCTGCGCGTCTACCTAATGAGAATGCGAATGAAGCATACAAAGATGTCTTGTCTGTACCACTAGGTCTTAATCAAAAGATTGAGTGGACTGACAACTTCGTACCAGAAGACATTCGTGGTGAATTAGCACCCTCTAAGTTTTGGACTAACGGTGAACTTCATGGGTTACACACTAGATTGGATGAACTCGTGGAAGCATACGAAGCAGGTAGTCGCACCTTCACCATAAGGGGTGAAGAAGGTCGTTCTGGTCCTATCGTATTCGCAGCCGGTACAATCAATCGTATGAGTACAGAAGGACGAGAGAGTGAGTTTGATGAGACAGGTCGCTCTTACTCCTTGGCACTTACAAGTCAAGCACTACAGAGTTCTCATGGACATCAGAATGACTTGAGTGAAGTCATGTGTTGGATTAGTGGTGCTTGTCACGACTTAACCAATCCATTCATGGCTCGCTCTAACGGTGAACTTGTGCCTTATGCAGAGAAGTCATTCGTTATCGTATGTGGTCGAATTGGTATGAAGCGTAAGGATGGAGAGGACATTCCTAATCTCAAGATTATGGGAGTTCACCCAGTACCACGACGATTCAGACGTAGACAAGAAGGAGGCGACACTGGTGCGAGCCAGTTCCAGTGAGGTGATGAAGAATGAAGTGTGATTGTATCGCTTGTAATAAGCCCTTTAACGCTCCCGATTGGGCGGTTTCGGCTTATGGTCGGTCAACAATGATATGTGAGAGGTGTGAATAATGGCAGGATTTGGTAAGACAAAAGAAGTACAGAAGATTGAGGAAGAGGTTGCCATCAAGGAGGCGACTCCTGCACCTCAGAGGACAGATGGAGATCCGTTCAACCTACTCCGTAAGGAGTTAAGTCTGATGGACCACACACCTCAGACGCATATCTTCATGGGTATTGCTGGACACGATAATACAGGTAAGACTGCTATTGTAACAGATGCGTTTGCTAACGATAAGGAGGCAGCAAAGAACAATGAGGAACTTTGGATTATTGATTTCGAGGGCGGCGGCGCTGCAAACAAATCAGCATTCCATCAAAACAATGAGCGCATCAAATGTTGGGAGCCTTGGGTTATGTCCAAGGGAGACCGCACTGCATACAATTATCCTGAGACTCACGACCGAGTGATGGGTATTGTACAGTTCGCTAATGAAATTGCACAGAAGCAACGTGACCCTGAGTATGAGGGTACTCGTCTGTGGGGATTACATGTTACTGGGGTTGACCTATGGGATAGCGTGTGTGTGAACTGTATGCGTATTGTGGACTTGAAGATAGCAAGTGATGGTATTGAAGCGGCTGATTGGAATAAGAAGGTCGGTCATCAATGGGACTGGGCAATTCGTAAGACTCGATTCCATCAACTCACTGCTCTCTGTAGAGGGTTAGTCAAAAGTGGTGTGAGAGTATTTTGGGAAACGCATCTACGTCTCACGAACTACACTTGGGGTAGTTCTGAAAATACAGATCCTAAGTGGAGACCTGATTGGGAGAAGGCAAGTAACAACTTCGTGTATCAGATACTAATGATGAATCGCGAAGACACACATCATGAAGATACTGGTGATGTAATACGATCTGTCTATACTGCTACCTTTGAGAAGAGCAAGACCAATGCAAAATTGCAGGGTCAGAAGAGAACGATTCTAATCACTGAGGCTGGAAAGGAGCCACAGTGGTTTGGCTTACCGGAGTTGTACGACGGTACGCTATGATATACACATGGGGGTTTGGTAGGATTAAAAATGGGATAAGTGTATCCATCACTACCGCATAAGGGGAATTCATTCTGCCCCTTGTCCCATTCCCCCGCCTGTGTACTTAGGAGATGATAATATGAGTAAATGGAATTTTTGGAAGCGAGATAAAACACCACCGAGAGTAATCTACTGTCAATGTGGTGGTATCAAAACTCGTCAATCAACTCTTGATGAGTTCTTTGATTTAACACCTGAATCTCAAATGCGTATTATACCATATACTCCTGAGCAACGAGTCGGTATGCAAGGGAGAAGGAGACCCTATAGGAGGTCGCTATAATGACAGTGCTTACGATTGATAGAAAGAAGGCAGTAGCATTCTTTTCGTCCTTTGGTGTCAATACAATTGATTTGAAGGTAAAGGTAGAGAGTGATAGAATGATTGGTAAAATAGCATTCATCACTCATTACCTCTCTAAGAGCATACCTGTATCTGATGTGAAAGATACAGGCTACTTCCACATATCTGATTTGGACAAGTTGTGTAAATTTCTCAAAGCGTCCAAGAGTGATAATGTAGTTTTGAGTCAACTCTCTACAACAAAGTCACTCATGGTATCTGCTGGCTCAACTAAGGTTGACCTTCCTACTATGAGCACGATCACATCTAGCACTAGAGTGCGTTTGTTTGATGAACTCATTGAAAAAGCAGACGAGGGTAAATGGCAGTTCTTTAGTCACGGCCCCCTTACTGTAACTGGTACAATCAATCTAAGTGAACTTGAAGCAGTTCCGAAGATGCGAGGCATTCTAAAGAACAGTCCAGTGTTCAAATTGACTGTGGATATGGACGATTCAAAAATGGGACTATCATCAGGCAAGCGACACGAAGCGCGTTTGTTTACCACGGTGAACATCAAGGATGGTGATGGTCCTAGTATCAGACAAGAGGCGTACTTCGGCCCATACTTTATGGACTGTATAGGCTTACTAAGCCCTACATCTACTGACTTCAAGTTTGGAGATGGGTGTGTCTTGGTGCTTACTCAAGGTGAGGATATGTTGATTGTAATCGACCAAGAAAAATGAGGTGAAGAAATGATTGTTGATTGGTTTATGAGAAACGGCGAGGTAATCCTTTACCTTCGTACTCGTGATAAGGATGGTAATCTTACCGAGAGATATATCGAGAAAGGAGATCCTGATTTCGTTAAACCATTCTGTTGGATTCCAAAGAGCACATCCAACTGGAAACTACAACGCTTGATTGAGCGTTACCCGGATGCGAGAATACTGTTTGATGAAACTGCTACAGGTATTGATGGTCGTGAATTAGTTAAACTTACATTGCATAATCCCACTGAATTATGGGACATCAAGAGTGAGATGTCTACTTATGAAGCAGACTTGAATTACAATGACCAAATTCTTTTGACTTTATATCCTGATAAGATTCCTGAGTTTCATCCTCGTATATGGTATTTCGATTTAGAGTGGCATACAAAACGAGACTTCACCACTGTGATGGCTGTAGTTGATTCTGACATGGAGTATCCCACTGTATTTGCTTGGAGACCTGATGTAGATACAATGCAAGTAAATTGGATTGAGAGGGAAGGTGGATACTTCCTACATGAGTTTGGTAGTGAGGCTGAAATGCACGATGCATTCTTGGACTTACTTGAAGAGCGCGATCCTGATATTCTTGTAGCCCATGCTCTCATGTGGGCTGACCTTCCACATCTGATGAAGCGCTTAGAGAATCCTGACCGCCTCTCTCCTGTGAGAAGAGCAACCCCTCCGTTCAAAGACAAGGGATACAAAGAGACTCAACAGCCTATCAAAGGTAGATTATGTTGGGACTCTGCTTCACGTTGGCAGACAGGTAGTGGGTTTGAGACACTATGGCAGAAGTCAGGGCGTGGACAACTACCCAACCGGAAGTTGAATACTATTGCTGAACTACTTGACCTCGGCTCCAAATTGACGGAGGAAATAGAAGGCATGACAGTTCATAATGGTTGGCAGTTGTACTATGACCATTTCGTTGATTACTGTCTTCGAGATACTACATTACTCTCAGCCATATCTGAAAGATTGAACGCGATTGAGTTCTTCGTTGCTATGCAACAACTCTGTGGTGTATCATGGGGAAGTACGCATAAGGTAACTCGATACTTCCGTGGTCTAGTGGGTAGAAGAACTGAATTGAAAGCACGTAGCGCGAAGAACGTACATCGTGAACCATTGGTTGCAGCACACATTCCTGACCCTATACCGGGTCGTCACGAGGGAGTAGCGATAGTAGACTATGCTTCTCTATATCCAAATATCATATTGAGTGACAACTTGTGTTACACCACCAAAAGGCAGGGACCGGGTTCAGGTATCAAGGAGTTAGGTAACGGAACATTCTGGGACCAGACAAAGAAGGGGTTACTTCCATCTATTGTAGAAGAGATGCTTGCGTTGCGTAAGGAGTTCAAACAGAAGATGAAGGATGCAAAGACATCGGAAGAGCGTCTTGGATATGACATGTTACAGACAGCAGCGAAGGTTGCAGTTAATGCCCTCTATGGTATGTGTGGTATGAAATCTGTACAAGGTATGTGGGTAGAGAATGATATTGCATCATCTATTACATTCAGAGGTCGTGAGGCTATTCGACATCTACTGAGCGAAAGTGAAGAGCAAGGTTACAAGTCTCTCTACGGTCATACAGATTCAGCATTCATTCAAGTTCCATTCGATAAGGCTGAAGATCTCGCTGGACACCTTACCAAGACAGCACGAGAGAAATTGAATCTCTCACACATGGACGTGGAGTTAGAAGCCTACTTCGATTACTGGACAACTGCTCCTGTAAAGAATCGTTACTTTGGTTACAAGACGTGGCCTGAGAGTGAGAAGGGGCAACTGAAAGTAACTGGATATGCTATCAAGGCATCTAGTTCTGCTCCTATCACGAAGAGAGTTCAGAGTGTTGCTATGGAGTTAGTAGGACATGGTGCATCTGAGGATGAGGTTACATCTGCACTACGTAAGATAGCAACTCAAGTCCAAGATGGAAGCATACCGATTACTGATGTCGCATGTTCTACACGAATCTCAAAACCATTCAAAGATTACAAATCACCTACACCCGGAGTCAAGGCTGCACTTGCTTATAATGCAGCAGAGATTGGAGAGGAATGGAAGCAGGGAGACAGCGTCTCTTGGGTATACACTGCTAGTAAAGAGCAACCGTATACTGCTTTCAGAGAGGCTGAAGATCTAGCAGATGTAGATATTGATTGGAACAAAGTTCTCGATGTTCTTGTCCGGTCTAAACTACAGCGTATCTATGAGAGTTTAGGATGGCAAGCCATCGAGGATGCGCTTGGGGCGTTGAAGGTGAAGTCGTATTTTTGAGGTGATATAATGTGGAAATGGATTAAGAGATTGAGAAAGAAAAGCGTGTGGCGACAGACCACACTGGATGAATATGGATTCAAGTTTGGAGGCGAAGAAGAATGAGCAGAGTAGAGGATGAAGTATGTAAGAAGATTCAGACTAGGTCAGATGTAGGTAAGACTAAGTACGGCGTGACCATGGAAACGGCTCCCCTGTCTCGTCTTGAATGGCTTATCCATGCTCAAGAAGAGGCCATGGACCTAGCAGTATATCTACAGAAGTTGATTGAGATGGAAGGAGAATTAAGAGAATATATTGAGTCGCTTAAATCAGGCGGAGGCCCTCATATATCGCGTGGTATCGTTAGAGAAAGATTGCAGTATATTTTGGGGGATAAGTCATGAGATGGAATCCTAATCCCGAAGGCGGGAACAACGAACGTGATGACTACGTTCATGAGGACATGCTCAAGTCATACAAGAAAAGTACGTACGCTTGGCAACCTGATATGGAGGATAAGATACTCCGCATCACCAAGTCATCACTTGGGACATTCGATTGGTGTCCTCAACAATACTACTTACAGAATATCCTTGGTATGAGAGGTGAAGAGCAAGACTACCATATCCGAGGATCGAATGTACACGATGCAGTTGAATACTGGTGGAAGGCCATGGGAGATGTAGTACCTGCGGTACTAGAACTAACTCAAGTAGGTAGGAAAGAACAGGCTCTTTCTTTGTGTATTGATACACTACCAAGTCCACCTGAACCATATGTATACGGAGAGCCTGAGCAATTACGATTATGGGTCAAGTGGCAGTTTGAACGATTGCAACATTTCGATACTGAGACAGTAAGGGATTGGTTCCCTGTTGGGAATGAAGCAGAGATTCATGGCACTCGTATAGTCACTTCTAGTGATGGTAAAGATATACCAATACACATGAAGGGATATATCGATCGGATGTTCTTAGATGATGATAAGACTGGCACTGTGTTAATGGAATTAAAGACAGGAAAGTGGAAGGACAATAAGCGTGCCAACATGCGAGCGGAGATGCAATTCTACCGTATGATGCTTGAGCACAGTCCTCATATGGAATTCCTTCCTGTGGTCGCATGGGGCTGGGAGTTTCCCGGTGGTGGTATCAACGGTGGCGTTGGACCTAAGTGGGAATATGAAAAGGTCAACGGCACAGGCGGACGCTATGCACCTAAGACTGTAGAGAAGCGCTTGACTCGATTAGTGGATGCACATCTCGCTGGTGAATTTACACCTGCTCCTTTGTTGAAGAAGCATGATACATTCAAGTGTGAATGGTGTGATTTGATGCATGAGTGTCCTTATTGGAAGGTGGAGTTAGATGAAGAGTCATGAACTCCGCTCAGTTAAATCCCTCTTTAAGGTAGCATTAGAAGGGGTATTCCCTTCATCATCTTTCGAGATTATGACCAATCCTATTGAACGGGATTATCATATCAGGAAGTTCAAACAAATGACTCTTGATGATTACACAGATCGAGATGATGATGGTTTACCTGAACCAGTAGGAGCACACTTTGTAATCACCATACACCCACAAGCCTTAGTAGAAAATAAGGTCAAAGACACATTCAAGAAAATTATAAAACGTATCAAGGAGGATTACTGATGTTCATTCAACTGGATTTTCCAAGGGAAGTATTAGAGATGGGAAGTGACGGGCAATCTGGTGGGCGTTACTGTGTGAACAACTGGGATGAACTAGAGAAATATTGGAAGGGTAAGAACGGTAGTGGTAATGTTTACTTCACTGCTTATGGCTTTAGAGCAACTAAGCCACCAAGAAATCATAGAGTAGATTATGATACACCTATCATTCGTCACTTTGTTATGGATTTTGATTGTAAAGACTTCAAGAACAGAGGGGCTAATGTCGAGTTTTCATTCATGCATGAGCAAGTAAAAAGACTTCATCGTTACTTCCTGTCTGAGAATACTATGCACTTCATTTGGTTCAGTGGCGGTGGATTCCACATATGGGTTCCACTATCTGAAACATACACACCATCTGATGGGTACTCAGTTGCTAGGGTCAAAGATGGTGGAAGAAAGTTAATGGCGCAATGGCACAAGAAGTTGAACCTATCATGTAACGATCCGACAGTTGCATTTGACACCAGTGGTATGATTCGTATACCGAACTCATACAACAGTAAACGAGGTTGTTGGAGTATACCACTTCAATCAGATGAGATACTTAACCTCACTCACGATGAAATAATGGAATTGGCTCAAGTGCCAAGAAGAGGTTACATAGCACATGGTGAGAGTAAAGTGGGCCTAGTAATAGCCGAAAGAAAGAATTCATTCTCAAGAGTAGTAGAGAAGGTAGATGACCTACCTGATGTTACACTGGACGATATAATAGTGCTACCCTGTCTTGCACAGTCTGCATTAGGAGAAGGCAACCCTATACACAAAGCACGCTTCCATCTTGCATCTTACTTGGCTGCTCGTTTCAGGTGGTTCTTCCATCCAGACGCAGTGAGTGATGAAGATAAAGCAGAGCACTCTGAAAGAATATGCGACATCATATCCAGACAAGGTTGGGTAGATTATAATCCAAGTATAACTAGGAAACAAGTTGAAAGTATAGTATTCGGTAGCGGAGGAAACAGAGGCTATGCAGCAGCCTCTTGTTCGACCATTATCAATGATGGTCTATGTATAGGACAATGCGGCTACTATGACGGGACAAGTGATGAATGATGGTAACTAGAAAAGGAAGAAGGACGAAGTTGATAAAACAACTACAAGAAATAATTTATGATATAGGGGAACCTGCATCGGCGGCAGAAATATTATCAGGATGTGCTCATTTAAGATATGCACCTACTATGAATCAACTTTGTATGATGCTACGTAGACATAGAGAGTTTACTATTATTGGTACTGCTAAACGCAAAACAGTGACTGGGAATTATGATGCAAAACTATATTGGTTGTCCAACACAGATGAAATTTCAAAATTATTAAAATGTACAATTTGTGAAAGACCAATGGCTAAACGACATACACACGAAGCACAAATGTGTTCCGAATGTTACAAGGCACATAAGAGAAAAGAAAGAAGACCTGAACCTAAGAAAATGAATCGAAGATTATGTGTAATATGTAAAGATGAGATTACTGATAGTAGCACTAAATATTGCTCAGATTATTGTAGAAAGATTGGGTATGAGAGAAGGAGAAAAGAGAGGTATGATAAATTAAAGGAGGAAAAAATCAATGCCCAAACCTGATCTCATTATTGACACGAATGAGCGTGGCTCGCTCTGTGAATCTATAGAACGTAAGGCTCGTAAGGAGGGGTTGAATGTTACAAGACAAACTTTAGTCGTGGGTGACTACCTTCTCGGTGGTGCTTGTGTAGAAGCCAAGAGCATCAATGACTTGTTTCAATCTACTCATAGTGGTCATCTATGGAGACAACTCGATAACATGGATGCAAACTATGAACGCTTTTTCTTAGTAATACATGGTTCAGTTCAACAGTACGTAGCAATGGCTAAGACCAGCGGTAAGAAGGTAACTTACTCCGCTACACAGAGTAAACTCACAGGTATCATAGCACGTATCATGGCTGACTTTGAGTGTCAAGTATTCTACGCTGGTAATATCAGCGAGGCTGCACTCTTCGTTACCAAGTTACATGGTAAGTTACACAAACCAGCGAGCAGACATGGTGCTCAGGCAGTAAGACGTGTATCAACAAATGATGTACGTAAAGATCTGCTACTTGCAATTCCCGGCCTTGGGCCTGAACTCGTAGATAGACTCATGAGTATTTGTGGGTCCATAGAGGAAATGGCGTACCCAGAGGTGCTCAAACAAGTGAAGGGATTAGGAGATAAGAAGCGAGCGTTAATCATTGAGGTGTTGACAAGTGAAGAGCCAGTTCACATCGAAAGAACAGTGCGACGTTAATTAGTATATAAATCAGTAGAAAGAGGAATGAAGATGAGAGACGTAAAATCATATGAGGTTGTAAGAAAGTATCCTTTCTTTGAAGGGTATGTAGAACGATTTGGAAGAACAAGTATAGATAATGATATACCTGCTATGCTTTCTTTCTTCTTTGTTCAAGGACAAATAACGGCTAAGTATGTACGCATACCATGGGATGGAAGTCATCTTGACCCTCGTGTGCATGTGTTTTGGATTCAGCCGTCAAGGACTGGTAAATCAATTGCATGGGAGTTTATCGGTGATGTGTTGAAGGATTGTGGTATAGAAAGCACAGGATACACTGCTGGTACTGATGCAGGTTTGATAGGAGGTGTTGTTTCTGAAACAGTCACTAATGAACATGGTAAGAAAGAGCAGGTTACTGTAGAGACACAAGGTATGCTTGGAGGACGAAAGGCACTGAACTTCGATGAAGGATCGGTAATACTCGACCCCGGACAACATAGTAAGCAGACAGTATTGTATCTTCAACAGGCATGTAACCCCATAGGAAGTAACAGCAACATCTTAGAAAAACACATGAGTGGTCGTACAATAAGTACAGAGTCGTTAGCCTCATTGTGGATTACCACGTATCCACCAAAGGGTGTAAAAGATTACGTTCTTACAAAAGGTATCTTCCAGCGTGTGCTTCTCTTTTGGTCTCATTGGAGCATGGATAGACGTATGGGAGTGAGTATGACTCGTATGGAAAAAGCATTCACAACTACACCTAAAACGAAGGTTGATTATGAAGAGATAGTGAGTTATTTTACTGGTCTTGAGAAGCGACTTCGTAATCGCATTTTGGAAATCACTCAAACTTCATTCATGGAATGGGATGAGATGGATAGAGAGAGTCAAGAAGATTTAGTTCAATCCTGTATGGGTGAGATGTTTACCGTAGATGAAACATTCAGGGCAGCATCATACGACGTAGTCGAAGATTTCTATTCACTACTAAATGACATGGAGTTTGGCCTTATGGATATTGTATCTTCATTCGTCCCTGCTATGGAAAATTACTCAGTTATTCTTGCTACACACATTGCTATGATGGATGATTCATGGGTAGTTACTGGTGAGCATCTGGATATGGCTAAAGACATTCTGTACGATTTATTCAAGAATCTCATATCATGGTTAGAAGGTGAGGTCGAGATTGGTTCTAAAGATGCTGTCAAATCAATGCATCGTAAAGACTGGGTCGATACGTATCAGAAGATACCTCCAGTAGAGTTAGACAAGAGAGGGGAAGGTTGGCGTGCTAAGAGTAAGATGATAAAGCAGTATCAAACAGTGCAACAAGTTACAAGAGGTACTGCATGGAATCGTTTCAACAAATGGGCGCAACATCTGTTCGATACAGCCAAAGATGGGAAGCGTGTTTATCTACGATTAAAGGATGAGGTGGTTTGATGACAGACGTAATGGCGCTTGATATTGAAACAGGAAACTACTCATGGGAGATCGGTGGATGGGATAAACACTCACTATTTGAACCAACAGTGGTTTGTACGTGGGATGGGAATGACGGTCATGTATTCAGCAAAGAAGAAATTGAAGTAGAAGGTGCTCAAGTTCACCCTCTACACCCAAGAGAATTAGGGGACCATCTACAGAAACACATAGATGCAGGTGGAGTTATTCTCGGTCACAACATACGCAAGTTCGATCTTCCAGTGCTTAACGCAGCATTAGATTGTTGGACAGCAGGTGACTTAATGTCTAAGTCTGAAAGCATTATAGATACAAAATTACTGGTGAGTAAAGCAGCAGTTGCACATGGACAGATAGCAACTGCGCTTGATGTTTTAGCACGCACTACTCTCGATATAGGTAAGAGTATGAAGAGTGCAGATGCACCAGAAGCATGGAGAGATGGTCGCTACATTGAAGTAGCAGAGTACTGTCTAAAGGACTGTCAATTGACCTTTGACCTGTACCAATATGGACGGGAAAATGGCATTGTCAAAAGTAGGTCGTTGGAGGACGGCTCAATAATTGAATTGGAGGTAGATTGGATATGAGTGAAAATAAGAACCATAGCGCACAACGTATGAATATAGAGGCGGTCAAGAGGATAGTCGGCACTGTAAAGACGACCCTTGGACCGATGGGAATGGACAAGATGATGGTGGACGGAGCAGGTAATGTGATTGTCACCAATGACGGGGCCACGATATTACGTGAACTCGATAGCGCACATCCTGCTGCTAAGATGATTGTTGAAGTCTCGAAGATGCAGGAGGCAAACTGTTACGACGGCACTACAAGTAGTGTGGTACTCGCTGGACAATTACTAGCAAATGCTGAGAACTTATTTGACAAAGGGCTACATCCGAATGTAATCAACAAGGGATATACTCACGCAATGAATATGGTATTGGAAATTCTTCCTACGCTTGAATCAGGTGAGTATGACCTCAAAGATCTAGCACGCACTGCTATCACTGGTAAGTCACTAGAGGCGTCAGAGGATAAGGTAGCAGGGCTTTGTGTTGAGACCATCAAAGCAGTGGGCGATGTATCAGATGTAAAGGTATTAGCAGCACCCGGTGGGTCGTTGACTGAATCATACTTGTTTGATGGTGTGGTGGTTAACAAGGACATAGTAACTCAAACTAAGGATTTACCTGAGTCCATGAACGTACTCCTAATCAACACTGGATTAGAAGAGCAAGCACAGAATAGTTCAGTGCAAGTTCAGGTAGATGCTGCATCATACTCGACAGTAAAGAATGCGGATAGAGAGCATCTTCTAGCATCTGCTAAACATATTGTAGCGAGTGATGCAAATATCGTATTTGTTCGAGATGGTGTTGATGATACTGTGGTCTCTTATCTATTGAAGAACGGGGTGTTCGTATGTCGTCGCATACCACCTAGCACAATGAAACGTCTTTCTAACGAGTTGAACTTAGAGGTTCATCAAGTAGCAGAAGAAGGAATGGAAGCAGTTGTTGGTAACGTAAATAGAAGACGATACAATGATGTGGATTATCTATTCGTAAACAATGTTGTAGATGAGCATAAGGAGGCTACACTGATACTATTTGGTGCAACTCAATCTACACTTGATGAAGTACAGCGTGGATTCGATGATGCATTGGGCGTTGTCTCTCTCGTAAGTAACGGAGATAAAGTATGTGTAGGCGGTGGTGCTTCATACCTTGCTCTATCTGTTATGATGCGCTCTCGTGCTGCTGAGGTAGGAGGACGAGCACAGATGGCTATTGAGGCATTCTGCGACGCATTAGAATCTATACCGGGTACTATCGCTGAGAATGCAGGTCATGATGCATTGGACACTGTACTTGCTATGAGGCATAAGGTTGTAGATGGAGACATCTGTTACGGTCCTGATACCGAGAACGGTGGCATATGTAACATGAATGAGTTGTCTATCTTTGAACCAATGTCTCTTATTCGTAGCGCTGTAACGAGCGCAACTGAGGTTGCTACAGCCATCCTACGCATCGATGATGTAATTGGGAGGCGTGGTGATGGGCCGTCTGCTTGACCGCTTAACAGTAAAATGTAGAGTGTGTCATCACGAGCATATACCTCGCCGCCTTCAAGCACGATTCTTAGATGGCGATCGTAAGCGAGTGAATATTTGGTGTTGCAAAGAATGCGGGCATCTATGGATAGATAGCGCCTTCAAATCAGAGAAGAGTGATTAGTAACATCTATATCTTTCACACTCTTAGGTTATACACATGGTCGCCTTTGACTTTGCATGGTCCGTCCTCAAGGCTGATTATTCACAACCTCTCTCACAAGAGCAATTGGATGAGATGCTTGGTTATATTAGTGATAGCCAATATCGCGCAACTAGAGCACGGGATAGTGGGCAAATTTATCCTGAAGGTAATCTCTCAGCATATCACCCAGCGATTGCTGGTCTTATGCAACGTAAAAATATCCAAGATACCTTTAATGAAGGGATGACGAGAGAACAATTTGAACACGAAAAGCAATTTGAGGATTACCCCGGAGAATTAGAATTCTTTGAGCGAGATGATTTTCAAGATGAGTTGGCAGGTGCAGACCCGTTTAGTGCAGATGCACGAGCGAGAATGAGTTTCGATGAGATGATGGGTAATATAACAAGAGAAAGCATGGGTCACGCTCGTGCTCCAAGTGATGAACGTATTGATGCGCGAGCAAATCAACGATTAATGGAAGAAGGTATACCTATACGATTCCAACGTAGATAGAATATCAAATCAGACGAACAAACGTCGGGTCAGTAGCATGACTAACTGTACATACAAATCGCGCATACCCTCCATCTGAATCAGCAGTATCACCGATAGTAGATGTTGTTGAGTTCGTTAGTGCGAATGTTCCTGTGTTAGACCCATGTGTGTTCTTTATCTCAATTACATAACCTGCTGGGAATGGTCCGCTTGTAGTGACAGCGAATGAGCCACCGGGTGTAAGCACGAGAATATTGGCATCACTCGCAGTAAGGTCGATTGATGTCGCAGTGCTGGTCAATACACGATCGAAGACAGAACGAGTGAAGCGAGCAGCATGAGTTGCACTGTAGTACAATACATCCTTGTCATTATCACCAGCAGTAGTGCTACCTATCTGACCACCGTAAGATTGCCATAGAACTCCAGTGCTCCCAAAGTCTCCATACTCACCACTACCATGTACTTGTGCTAGTGCAGTATGTGTTGCTACCTCTGTGGTAGCGGCTACAGAACCACTTGTTACAGGAGAGAAGTACATAGGTGTAGGGCGGATAAATACACGCTTATCGTTGCGCTCAGATTGAGTAAGATTAAGATCGTTAGCCCCAGCAGCGCTTCCGTTGTATGTTGCTCGTACTGTTCCAATCACAATACATTGTTTGTTATTGGTCCCTACACCATCTTTCAGATATGAAGCAGCAGTGCCACTGATGGATGCGTACACACCTGTAGCAGTGGTAACTGGTGTTGCTTGAGCAAACATTACGTATGGTGATTTAGATGTTAGAACAATAACAAAGAGGCACTCCTTACCACTTGAGAGAGCAGTCGTTGAACCGATCTTAGAACTACTACCCGATGTTAGACTAATGGTCGTATCAGCAATTGTATAGAGAACACCGTCCAAAACATAACTACAACTCTCAACAGTGATTTGATGTGCGGCTGAACTACTGATTGCTCCAGCAAGTTGTGCCGGTGTATTTCGATTACTATCTCCATATGCAGTACCATGCGCTGATAGTATACCATTACTATGTACACCCTCGTACAGATTAGTCAACGAAGGTGATAGAATATGGTCTCCATCACGTAAACCATCATTAGTCCCAGCAGTGTGTCCTGAAAGTGGATTATCAGCCATTACTTCACCTCGATTAAAATCTGCACGCGCATTTCATTTGATGTTGTCTTAAGCACAGGTGCGATTGTGTGACGCGCAACTGGTGTAAAAGAACTTGCCCCTCTTAACTGTACAAATACTTCCTTTAATGTTTCATCAAAAGATTCGTTAGCAGAAAGCACACCTTCTACTAAAATTGTAGAATCGTCAATTATTCTCACTGTTGGATTAATAGTAACTGCTGGTCTTCCTGCTGCTCCGTCAGAACTTGTAGATGGTGTACCATCAAATCCTATTACCATCTCATTGATGTTAGATACAAGAGTGTCTAACAATACTCGTTTTATGTGGTCGCTTACTGGCATTACAAATCACCTCTAAATACTACTGGTGTAGATTTACTTCCTCCTACTGTTTCTTGGGAACTTGTTTTCCCAATAGTCCCTCTAGCCATAGCCTGTCCGATAACAAACCCTGTACCCGACGCACCATGTTGATTCACTTGAATGATTGGGATGGCGTTGATTTTAAGGTCAGCAAATAAGGACATATTCAATTCATTGATTTGCTCAATCTCAGCCTTAGCCTTAGCGCTTATTGATATACCGTCCTTGATACCTTGTAGTACTCCTTCAATACCAGTATCTACCATGAGGAAAACAAAGTTACTCTGACCTGATGTTAGTGAATGTGTTGCTTCGGTAATGATGCGTCTTACTCCCTCATACTCAATTATCTTACCCGGTCTAAGATCCCATGCTTCGGGATGACCGTTGCTACTTCTACTTCCTGACTCAAGGTTGTTTGCTTTTAGAATGTTAAGAGCGACACGTCGTGCTTCTCTACTACTGTTTACAGTTATGTCTTCAATAACTTCAGGAGCAGCCTGTATGTCCCCAGTACGTCCACTCTGTCTCTCACCGTCGTTTACTAAGGCATATGCTGATTGATTCAATGCTATAGGTATTCCTTGAACTGCTATACGATTTGGTACATTTTCTACAGGGTTTTTAGTGCTAGAACCAAAGCGAGCATTGGCATCTAAGACTCTACCAGCACCACCAAATGTAGCAGGTATGTAGAGCATATTTCCATACTCATCAAAGTATACAACATGGTTATCATGTCGTCCAAGGAAGCGAAGAGCCTCCATGAGATTTACATCATAGAAATCAGTAGCAACGAACTCAGTGCTATGTTTTCGCCTGTCTGATGCTGTGTTGGATGGAGTACGAGGTAAAGCGATATTGACAGATGTAAGTGAGTTTTCTATGACCCGCCCAAGTCTTAGTGCCATATCTGTCGTCCTTAATCCTACATCTACTGTTTGTCCTAGATATCCTCTCGTGGACTGGAAACCAAGGTCAGCAGCAGTGCCCCCCTGTAAGTTGCGTAATGTGAGGACTGAGCCTTCGGTTGATGTTAGAACAGAAGAAGGTGCAAGGCGCAAAGAAGTATCGTCTTTCGCAAAAATCAACTGTGGGGTATTTGAAGCAGCAGTGCCATCCAACAACGACCCCATATAAACCGAAGTGGTTTTCTTTTCATGACCATCGACTTGTGGTTGCATTATTCTCATACCACCTTCTATCTCAGTCAACTCATATTCAGTCTCAGGTGTTAGAGCATAGTTGGTAGAGTTACGCTGTCGAATCGTAACCTTTTGCTTGGTTGCACCTTGATGTGTAATCTCACCGAGATGTAGAGCGTTGTCCACGAACTTAGGTTTACGTACATGTTTCATAACGACATTACTATCACCAGTCAATCGTTGCTTGGCGAGGTAAGGCATTACATTTCCTCCTTGAGCAACCGCCAAGCGAGGTCCATTGGACTCTTCTTCACCTTTTCAGGTAGATTCTTCTTCTTGGTCTTCTTCTCAAACCGTTTTGCCATCTTTGGGTCAGTCGCATACATAAAGCGACGTTGTGCTTCCGATCTAAACGGCATCACTCATCACCCCATTTCTTCCTGTCCCTTTCGTTAAAACCAAGATGTATACCAATAGGGACACCCATTACAAAGCCCCCTAAGAGACAAAAAATGAATAGTTCAAGGAGGGTCATGACGCATCACCGCTATGGTCTGATGTGTTGAAGGTGACATCTTCTTTATGCCCTTTACCATGGAGAGACTGACTAAATCGTGGTTTTACCGCATAATCTTTTTCTGACGCTGTATTCCTTGGTGCATCTGCCCTAAAGTGTTGTAGTGAATTTTCACTGATTACAAGACGGCTGACTGTGCTCTTGAGAGTGGTCTTATCGAAAGTTGTTGCCTCAGTGCCGGGTAGTTTCGGCCCTTTCGCAACTGGTACAGTATCACTGCTCGTCTCCATTAGGTATACTGGTTGATATGGTGCGTTTGTGGCTGGGTTACTACTACCACCGATAAAGAAACCATCAGCAGCACGACCATTAGTTGTCTCATAAGTGAACAATCCATACTTACCACCAGCAGTTGCCGAGAAGAAAGTACCACCGTCTTGTGGACTACTGCTGTGTAGATTATGCTCAGGTCGGAACACTTCGATGTGTTGATTGTCAAGTAATCGTATTGGTCTCACCATGAACTTAACACTCGCATCTTTGTAATTTGTCTGTGCGCTAGTGCTATCGTATGATGTGGTTTGATACGGATTGCTTGTTTTCTCTCCACCGGCTAAACTACTACGACCCCAGCCAGTGTCATCGAATGGATTGACAAAAGAGCGAGATTCAATAATGTAAGAACCACCAGTTGGTTTGATATTAGCAGTATGACTAAATCGCATTACACCACCATGCGGTTGTGCAGCGAATGATAAACTTGTAAGATCGTAATCACCCAGTGTTTGTGACCCTGCTTGCATACCACCATGTAATACCACACGTTGACCTACACCACGGTCAGTGTGAAGGCTGTGTGCCTCTGTATTGATGGCAACATAGTCTCTATCTACACCGTTGGCTACTGCTTCTAGTGACTCAGCATCCATACCAATTCTAGGACTTGTACGAGATATAGCGTCTTTATGCACACTTGTACCACTGATTTCTTCTACACGATCACTGACTACCGCTTCTGGTTTAAGTAGTCCATCTTCATCAATTTCCAATCTAGCACTTATACCACGACGAAGTTCATCTGGTTGCAATACATCGTTTCTCGGTCGTACATATCCTTGTCCGAACACAGGCTCAGAAGTATGATGGGATAATACAATACCGGATGATTCGTACACTGCACTCAACTCAACCAATAAATCTTCATTGAACTGAGTTGGATATCGAACACCACGACCGCCACCCATGTCACCAACACGCATGGCATTTGTAGGTGCAAATACATCAACAAGAGTATTGGAATCATTGTTGTTGGTATTGTTTCTTGCACCTCCGAATCGTGGAATAGAGAACGCCGGGCTGGCTAGTAAATTACCACTACTATCTAGTACACCCTTTACATTCAATATTGGTTTACCGTTGTTCCAAATTCTAGCGTGAGGTGTACGATTGTTGGTGCGATCGTACTCGTATGCATCACCAGCATCCCACGCTGGACGGATACCAAATCCACGTACAGGAGCACGTCGTACATCTTCACCACGAGTATTACCCCACCAATCTACCAAGTAGTAACCAACAGCGCTATCTATTGTAGTGATACCAAGTGCTTCATTATCACCCCACCAATCTCTTGCATATGCTTTTGCACCAGAGAATGCAGCGACCGTAACATTGTCAAGATTTTCAGTAATTGGTGTGTTACCAGCAAGACCTGTTTTTACTTGAGTTACTGTAATTGCTTGGTTACCATTAGCCTCAGTAGGAACTGCTGAAACTGTAATCTTACCATTGTGACCGTTAGCATGTTCTATCGCAGCCTTAAGTTGCACTAAGTATGCATTCTGTGTAGATGCGGAGCCAGTGAGATTAATTGCAACGGCTATGCCACCAGCAAGTAAAGCACCAGCGGTGCTTGCACCTGTGTCAGAAGTTGATGTAAGAACATCGCCAGTGGCAACAGTGGTCGCATTATCATCTACTAACACATAAGTTCTGGACGTACCATCAGTTGAGATTAAGTTGATTGTCTGTTTCTCAGTCATACCACTCGCTGCGTCACCATCAGTAACCGTGATAGTCCCCGAAGCAACAGACTTAGTGTTCCTAATTGTCCTTACAGGGCAACCGTAAGATCTGGTCATACGTCTTCCATCACTATATCGCACCTGCCACTCTGGTTTGTCTACACCTAGCATACCACTAGCATTGGTTTGTCTTTCTATAATACCAGCATAAGTTACTGGTAGTGTGCTGTTTGCAAGACCTGCACCACCAGCGTAATTCCAAGACTCAGTTTCATATTCAGTAAGAGGACCGGCTTTGTAGCCCACAGTAAAGTTGCTTGCACCTGAATGAGTTGCTGCTTCTTGATATGCACGCATACCATAATGACCCCATTGAGGTCGATTCCATGGTTGACGTAGACCGAAGCGATAGCCAAACGGATAGGTACGTGTAACAACAGTTGATGCAGCAGCAGTTGTGATACCACTACTTACAGCGTAAGAACCATCATCATCAGCATCTGTAAAGTAGGTAGCACCAGCGGCAGTATACGCACGAGGAACGTGCCATGCAGCAGACCAAGCAGCATACCCATCAAGACGACTATTGAGTGCACCACCTCTACTACCACAAGGCCAGTAGTGAGACAGCATAACCGTAGCACTACCCTGTGCTTCATACCCAGTCATGGCGTGAATATTAGCAGCAGTATCGACACTCCCATCAGCCTCTTTGTAGACATTGCTACCAGCAGCAGGTGTGTGAAATAGATTTTCGCTAAACGTAATTGTTGTTGTACTGGAGGCAAAACCCTCACTAGCAACTTTACCAATCAATAATCCGTCAGCAAATATGAAATCATCAGCATCGAATTCACTTCTTATATCAGTAGCGAATGTTAGTGTATTTGCACTACTTCCGGTAGTAACTTGTGAAATCTTGGTGGGTGGTTTTGGTGTTTTCATGTCCATGTTTAATGGACCATGACTAATCGCGTAGTTAGCGCCATGATAATGTACCATCTCGAAATGCTCAGGCATACTATTGTATGCTGCTTTATTCACTGCTCGATCGCTAGTTAGATTACCCCATGTACGAGATGCATCAGAATAGAATGTATGTGGTCTTCCTAGATTTGGATGCCACATACAAAGGAATGCATCAGGTGTATGAAGGCTGTTTGTATCACGAGTACCACCAAGTAGTTGTGGTAGAGAACGTGTAAGTACACTTGTTCTACTATCGTTGAATAGAGAAGACGCCGCAGCAGTTGAGTACTCACGAGTAAGACGTAAAACTGCACCGTTTTGTGGCATTGATGTTGTAGTTGGTACAATGATGAGATTTGGTTTATTCATTGTAGCCGAGTTATTTACAGTGCCTGTACGAGTAGTATATTCAAATTCTTTTGTTATGCCATCAGCATCGGTATACTGTAATTTCTGACCATAATATGGCACTTCGGGTAAGTAAGATGCATCGTCTACCACTATACCAAAGAATGATAGAGTGCCATTTGTTACTGCGCCGCCTGTTGTGGATGCACTCAACTCAAATGATGTATCACTGGTAACTGAAAGCACACTCGCCCCAGCAGGTATACCAGTGCCTGTTACTAACATACCAGCCTTGATTTGACCATCATCATCATCGTGAGCAATAGTCGGATCGTTATTGTAATCACAAGTAGCATTTGTGAAAGATGTGGATTGTACTGTGATAGCAGGTGACAGACTTGCATTAGCCAAAACCTTGGAGTACATGTCAGGATACAAACTAGGATACCCAGCAAGTGTCAGTTGACAACCAATAGAGCCAAAACTTGCTCGACAGAACTCGTAATAATTATCTATACGGGCAAGAGAAAGATGTCTAAATCCTGTAGCAGTGCTATCGTCAGGTGCTACTTTATGCATGATAGACCACCACGGAATGTGTAGTGTTCTACCCGGTGTAGAATCATCAAACATACCTACATGATATGCGTGCGTAGAGCGTGTAAATGCTGGACTTTGATTCCCTTGCACTCCCAATGGATTGTATGTCATTAAAGGTGGTGTGTTGGTAAACTGCCCACCGTGGTCAGGGTCATGGTCAAGAATGATTTCGTTGATGAATACTTCACAACCACGTACATCTGCAAGAGTAGCCTCAGCAAGAACTAGAGTTACGCCACCAATAGCAGAACCGCGCTCACTGTCATACTTGATACCTACAACAAGATTGACTTGTTGACTGGTTAATTCTACTGCGGAACCATTTGGTAAACTGGTTGCTGAACTGTGGTTTGCATGGAATCCAGCAATCTGTTGTTTACGTACATTTGGTTGTATTACAATCTGATATGCGCCAACTTCCGCAGGGTCTGGGAAGTGATTATCCAACGTATAATTTCCTGCTGCTTCAAGTATGATTGAGTGACCACCTGTTTTATTCATATCACCAGCAGTACCCTTGGATGCAAGAATACCGTAACCGTCGTATTTTACCTTAGTCTCAAACATTAGAGTAAACGCACCACCATGAATGTCACTGGGACCAGATGGGGTAGGAGTGAGAGAACTAATTCTAAGTGGTGGGTTTAGTGGATGTAATTTATCTGTAATGCTAGTAGCAAGACTTGTGGTGTTTATGCCTATGTTGTCTTGGAGAGTGATAAAGTCTTCATCTGCTCTAGTGACAGTTTGTTGACTTCTAGTTCGATCGTATAGTCCTTGGTACGACGGATGTGCCCAATGACCGGGTAACATAGGCATAGTAGCGTTAACAAAGTGGTGGCCCATTCTTGGGTATGGTATGGGTGTAAGTTGTGGCTTACTGTATCGTGTATGAAGCAGAGTGTCTTGGTCCCCATCGAAGTATAATGTATGTGCCATGTCTGGACTGTTACCACTAACCTCGGCATGGTCACGTAGTCGTCGAGCAGCAAAGAATCGAGTGCTACCCGCAGGTACATAGTACGATGGTGAAATGTTGATTGTGCTTGTTGCTGGTGGATTATCGAGTAAAAACTGGTCAAAGTCAATATCACCAACTACACCCGTAAAAGTCGCACCGCTGATGGCTGTGTACGAAACAACTACCGCGTCAGTAGCGGTAGCAAGACGTAGGAAGCGACGATTATCACTCTTTTCTTTAGTACCAAAGTCAGCGTCAAACACAGTGCTTGTTACAGTGGCGGACGCAGTAAGTGTAGTACCAGAGAAACTACTTACAGTAAGTGATTGATTTACCACACCACTAGCATGATTGTAAATTACAGGGTAACGCTCAGTATGACTATGCCCCATCTTAGTTACATGGAAAAACAAAGTACGATCGTGCAACTCATAAGACGACTGTATTGGATTGTCCTCAGTTGCATCTTTCCATCCATCTCTCTTACTGTCAGGGAAAGCAGAGTCCTCTGAGATATGCTCCCAACCAACTTCACCCATTGTAGGACCAAAGCGCGGTCCCTTGATTGCGTTGTCAAACAAGTGTCCTATGTGAGATGCCCCAAGGTCAGGATGTAACATACCACCATCACCCATTGTCTCATTCTGATAGGCTTGTAGTCTATCGAATCCTGAACGTACAATGATGTTACCGGGTATAGCATTAGGGTCTGGGAGTCTAATTTTTAGATTTGGCTCTACACCACTATTGGCGTTTGCTGGTTGTAGACCACTTGCAAGACGTTCACCTGCTGTTTGGAATGCACGAATGATAACACCAAATGGAGACCCACCCTCAATCTTATGTGTTTGACCTGTATCATCTACAACATTCATTGCTTCAAACTGTAACTCTTCATTTGGTATCTCCAATATGTTACGCAGTTCGTGTGGGTGTCTAGCAGCCAACTGTGGGTGCGAAAGTTCCTGTGCTTGAAGAATCGGCATCATAGCGCTATTGGTTGTCTCGAATGAGAATCGTACATTACCGTACAATTTCTCTCCCATGGTATACTCAGTATTACTCTTTACACGATTAATCCAAGGTACTGCCCCAAGCCCACGAGCATTGACTGCTGGTAGAGATAAACTACCTCCGTCCATGCGCTTCCAAACAACATGCTCTGTATTGAAATTCTTTGCAGGAGCACGTTTGTACATTTCATATCCATTTATGTCACCTACCCAGAATGATTTTCCAATAGCAGTATTTGCAAAGAATGCTGATGGTCTATTGGTTGGGTTAGCATAGAAATCAGAACTTATATTTCTTTGAGCACTAGCACTTGCTGAGAAATGAGAACCTATACTCTTGTCAAGGTCATAGAATAAATCACCAGTTTCTGCTCGACATGGTGTAGCATTCTCAAGATAATTATCTCCAATGACCTCATCATGCAAGAAGAACTCAGCATCAAAGGGTGCAGCGTCCAAACCATTTGTTGCTGTGATGTTGCTTATTGTAGGTAATGATGTAGTGCTTGCAATCAAAGCCTCGACGTTTGGCCCAGCATTAGCAGTACATACAAACCGATCTTGACCATGGAATCTCTCATCCCATCTTGTTGTACCAGCCTTGACTTTGTTACCCTGTTGCTCTGCAAGCAACCAGTCACCAGTACATGTAATACCATCTCTATCATACTTAGCCACTAGAGGTAACTCAGATTCGTAGGCTATAACAAGAAGTGCTCGACCATAAGTTCCTTGAGGGTGATGCATTTCATTTACAATTTCGTCATTGTCATAGAACACTGGAGTGCTGTTATAATCCGATGTATCTGCATAACCAACTTTGTAACCCTGATACCCAGAACTGTCCTGTCGTTCAGCACTCATATCGCCTAAGAATTCATAGGGCGCATCTGGATTAAAAGTTGGGAAATTTACAAGACCTGTGGAAGAGTCAGGTCTTATGGACTCACCACTGTTTGGCATAGGAGCAAGATGAGGTAAGTGACCAAGAGTTGTAGCACACCCCATACTACCTCCGTATGGAGAAAAACCGAGTGAGGGATGCCACGCTCCAAGTCCAGCAGCGTAGGATGAACCAGCCAGTAGGCTGTTAAGATACGAGTATCGCTCCCCTGCCCAACCAACGACACCAGTTGGTCTTGTTCTATCAATAGCATCAACTAGACCGTTGAAATGCACATTTGTCATATGGTCACGAGAAGAAGTATTTTCATTGTTATAAGAGAACGTACCCGCTTTTGTCCATACATAAATTGTGTCATTTGCAGCAACAGTTGGGATGTTAATGTTCCCAGCAGCGACCGTTCCCCCTGCTTCTATGTCATGCCAAGTTTCTGCATTTTCAAAGGCTTTATTTCCGGTAAGATAATTGTACCCAATGTAGAATCTAATAAAATGGTTGCCACTTACATCTGTGTAAACAACACGAGTGTGATATGGAGCATAAGCAGGTGCAGCATTTTCTTTACTACTCGCTACAGTTATTTTGTGTTGAGTTCCAGTTCTTAACCAACCTGACGCAGGAACCTTTTCACCTAGTGCTATACTCGCTACAGAAACATCAAGATAAGAATATCTACTTTGTTGAGTTGCATCATCAGCAGTGGTATCAACTGCACTACCTGCTTCGCTAGTGCCATCGTTTCGATAGTTTGTTACTGTAAACTCCTTCCAACCATAACGATCTTGTCTCATGGCATTACTCATGCTTGGCATAAATGTACCACCCATCGCTTTGAGTGCGCCAGCACCGGGGAACGTGTTTACGGCTGCACCAATTACAGTAGCGAGTTCCTCACCATTTTGACAACGAGTCCCATCAACCACAATATATTCCATATCTATATCACCAGTATCAGGTGTATGTACTTGGAACGCACCACTGCTACCAAACAAAACACGTCTTGCTAATACACCAGCAACACGGAAGGCAGTAGGATGAACAGAGCAATTACTTGCTGCTACCTTAGCAACCAATGTGTTTCCATCTGGATGTGCTGGGTTCATTGATATTTGATTGTCCATCCATGAACCACCGGGGTGATACCCACCATCCATGTGCCAAGCCCAATCAGAATTAGCAACCATACCACCTCCCATGAATACTCCATGACGTGTTGGATGTAGCACTTTGAAATCAACCATATTTGAAGCAGCAGGGGTAGGACCTTCTGGGTTTACCATGTCACCATACATTCTACCCTGCTCTGGTCGATTATACAACACACCAATATTCGGCTTACCAATTGCTGGCTCCCAATTGAGAGTTTGACGCCAATGGAAACGACCACGATCTGTTTGATATGTACTTGTCATCGGCATGAAATGGCCTTGGTCATTCTCAATGTGATTTGGGAATGTTTGATTTAACGTGAAAGTCAAAGTTTGATTGGTGTTTGTTGCTGTGGTATCTTCACTGACTCTAAAGAGCGTAGAACTATCTATCTGTGTAACAATTGAATTATCAGCAATACCTGTCCCTGTAACAGTCATACCTACTTTTACATTAGTAGTATTGTCCATTTGTATGATTTTTGGATTGCCTCCAAACGATGAACCACTACCCGCTGTGTTATTTGTATCGCAAGTAGCATCAGTAATTGCAGTCTTCCCATATGGGACAGCGGACCAAGAGCCACCAGCAGTTATCGCTTTACCGGGATGTGGCTCCTTAGCATTATGTGAAGCGCTACTATCTGCAACCTCTTGTGTAAATGGGAATGCTTGACCCGGACCATAGATGAGATAAGTTGTTTTATTCTCAGTACCAGCAACTGCATCACCGTATCGCGCTGTTGGGTGTGCAAAACGAAGAAGGAATGGAGATGGGACTTGAATGCTTACACCTGCTGTATAAACAGCGGAGTTAGGATGGGCAGCATTTACTGTCTGAGTGCCACGTTTAAGATCTGGTGAGAGCATATTGTCTTGATTAAATGCTGGAGGATTAGTTGCACCACGATGTTGATTGACTAATGGTGTACCGGGAAAGAAAGCCATAATCGCATTGCAGTCAATCATAGCATGAGAGGACAACACTTCGTTAGCGTGTTGGATACCTGCACAACCTGTTGGTCCATTCGCATATGGGTGTGTGTTGAATGACGAGTAGTCAGTATCAGTGCCATCATTTACGTCCAAGACAACACCACTAAATCCACCACCAAAGAACAATGGAACCCAATGGTCTGTGCTGTCACGCGCACCACGGAAGAAAACCTGTGGTACAGAGTTTACACTACCAAGCGCTCGCTTACCTGTAACCCCAAATCGACTAAGACCATGTAGAGTCACTCTTCCTCGCCCTTCGTCATCCTCACTTACTTTTACTCTAGTTGCTCTTGAAGAGCCTAAGTCATATCTCTGCATTACAGCATTTGCCGAAGGATCGCTTCCGGGCCAATTACTGTCAACTGTAATTAAGTCAAATCGAGTTTGTGAGTTACTACTAGCATTAGCACCAGTTACAAGACCAGTTGCACCTCTATAATGAATTGGAGATATACTTCCAAAAGATGCAACCTTGTCTTTAGAAGACACACTGGTTCCCTCTTCTCCAGCAGGGTGTGAGAAGTACCACATCTCACCAACTGCTAAATTCATTGTTGTTGAACCTGCTACATCAGCAGCAGTGATGATAACGGTAGGATTGCTAATGTTCGGTAAAATGTGGTCCCCACTGTCTGCTGTATAACTTTCTCCAATCAAATTCTTTTTCCAATCGGACGCATCAACTGGATTGTTTCTACTATCTACAAGAATAGGAGACAGGGTGTTCGCATTGGAACCTTTACCTTTGGTGCGTACTTGCATTAGTGTACGAGGTATGTATCCACATGGATTACGTAATCCAGCATCTATTTTAGCATCAGTGGCTGCTCTGCTTGTTCCGGGTAATGTAATCCCGTCTGCTTTTACGGCAACAGATGCAATCTCTCCGTATTCAACATGCGCTGCTTGAATACCCAAATCTTTGTGCAATGTCGCTTCAAAGAAATTTGACAATGGTTGAATATCTCGATTCGGATCGTACGCTCTAATTCTTATTGCATCATGTCTTACACCCCACTCACCGAACGTGCGCCCATCAGCAGCATACATATTCGTACAATCAAATGTTACACCGTCTTCACTGTTTACTTCACTCATGTTAATGACACTTGTAGTCACAGCAGCCATGAGTTCGTCAGTTACAAGACTCGTCCAATTTGCTGCTGGTGAAATAAGTGCTCTTATCTCACCGTTTGCACCGTCACCAAAAATATGAGTAACAGTTGTAACACCAGCCGACCCATCTGTTTTATGGGAGGCAGTGAAATTATTCCCCTCCACACCATAAAAGACATGTGTACCACTTCCAGTGTCACGAGTTCGAGACGTATACGAATACATATGCCCTTGAGAGCCTTTCATCGTAGAATCATTGAATGGGTCTGAGAGTTGGAGAACTCCGTCCTTTAGAGGAAAGCCCATGTAACCAAGCATATCATGATGAGGGCATGAATTGTACGGCGCTTGTGGTTGTATAGTCAATGTCTTTGCTGATGCATCATAAGTTACTTCACAATCGTATGCGGCATTTGGAGCAGGTACTCCACGCCAACGATTACCTCTCCAAGGAACGTGTGTGGCGTTAGAATCAGATGCATCAAAACGACCAGTGGCATCACCTGAACCATGCATGTGGCGACCTATTGTGAAACCACCATCACCTACATCTCTATCATCAAAATAGACCATTACTTCTTCATTAATTGTGTTTGGAAGTTGCGTTTTTTCTAGTGCGAACTTTTCACCAAATCGACGATAAAGGAATCGAATACCATGGCCTACACCACGATGGTCTACAAAACGGAATCCATAAAGATCGGAGTTCCCGATGTTATCTATTTTGACATTACTGGCTGGTACATGAACGCCATATGTGGTGGGTGCTTGGGGTGTAAATGTTAGAGTTACTGTACCATTAGCAGTAGCAACAATATCAAGTTGGAAAGTTGTAGAATTTGTAATCGATGCTACCTTTGCACCAGAGGGTATACCAGTCCCACTAACCCCCATACCTACAACAAGAGCATGTGATGTTGATACGTTAGAAAAAGTCACTTGAGTTGAATTTGCGGTAACACCACATGACGCTACTGTAACAGCATTATCAGTTACTGTAACATCACCATAGTACTTCGGGAATCTTTTGTCTCCTTTACGCCCAAAGCCCCATGGTCCAGCGTCAGGTGCAAAACCCGGTATACCTGATGCTACAAGCCCACCAAAGTTCACTCGTCCTGTTGCAGATGTACCAGTTCTTAATCCACTAACAAGAGATGTAACAAAACCCTCAGCCTCCAAAGACTCAGTGTTCACTGTATTATGTGATTGACCTGAGCCAACAACCATGCTCATTGCGCGATTTACTGGGTCAGATGACTCATCATCTCGGTCAGTAAAGTCAGATGTTGACTTGATACGCTGCCCTGCTTCATCAGGTAATGTGTATTGTTTGAGAGTAGTGATTGGGGCAAAGGGTCTCCCATCTTTATTCAATGGCATAGGGGCAGGGTGCATGTTCTCCCCACTCATTTCATCAGGCATACACCAGAATGTACGATAACGACCACCGTGACCAATGAGGAATTCAGGTTCATACGCGGTTTGACCACGACTGTTATCTAACCATACACAGAAATTACGTCCAGTAGCACCGGGTATAGTGCTGTGAATAATTATACTGTAACCCTCTCGTCCCCGTGAATCTTGCACTACACGACCAAGATGAGCGCGTACATATCCCATGTGAGTTCCCTTGTCATGACTTTCAAATGAGTCATCGCCCCACCAAGGTGCTGGATTAAATGTAGAACCAGTAAGAGAAAAGTCAGCAACATTTTGGTTAATTGTATCGAGTGTAAACTCAGATGTAATAGATCGTTCCAAAGTCCCTGACCAAGTTGGGTCAGTTGCAACATATCTTTCTTTAGGACGGCGAGCATGTGTTCTTCCATTTGGAGCAGCACCTTGATTGATAAGTCGCACTACCTCACGCGCCGCAGCCTCTACGTCTGTAACACCGTCACGTACTCCCACTTCACCAAGGTCAACTGAAAGACGGCGAGTAAACGCCATATCAGTCCATTGTTTGAGATGTTGTAATCTGGACTCTGAGTGATTGGTTAAATCAAGAGACGATGAACGTATACCTTTGAGTGCAAGGTATGCAGGTATTACGCGAGTGCCATCAGGAGTATCGAATAATGTTGAAGGATCGCGAATAGATGCTGACGACGTTCCAGCCCGATGTTCCCTGAGAGCAACAGTTAGATTATGCTCTGCACTTCTTGACTTACGAGTGTAAGAATGCTTAGTATCTGCCACATAAGATGATGCAACTCCCTCTTCTGTTCTTGGAAGAATACTATCTCCCATTGTATTTTCTCCAAATCCAAGACCAGTGTAATATCCAGTGTGAACGAAATGCCCGTGGGCTTTACCGTATAACGTGGTATAGTTACCAGTAGATGCATATGTTTGTGGAGAAATGTATGTAGGGGCAGAACCACCCACTGGATTAAGAAGTGAGGATGCTACTCTATTTGCTACATCATGTGCATAAGCGCTTTCCATAAATCGAGAGCGCACAGCAGTGCGAACCCATTTATTTTCAGATGGGAAACCAGCAGCGACATCGATTTGTGTGATGTAAGGGTGTTGACTTCCTCCATTGAATGTAGTACCATAAGTTGACAAATCTGCATTTGCAACATATCGTTGCCAACCAATTTCAGCATGTTTAGCACTGCTTTGAACTTGCATATGTAAATCTTGAAATGCTACAAATTCTCGATCGTGAGCAACATCAAACAACAAAACTCTAGCATGACTATCACTTGCTAGATAAGGGTCAAGATACGCCACTGTAGGAGGATTACTTAGCCCTAAATTTGTATAATTTAACTCAACAGTTTTATTGACGTGTTGAACATAGTTCACTGCTGTTTCATAACAAGAATCACCAATGAGAAAGTTCTCCAACGGTATACTATCTCTTGGTGAAACGGCTAAAGCACCCTCCCCTCCATTAAATAGATTGCAAACAAATGCCTCATTTAAGACTCCACGACTTTTAGCAAACAATCCCTCAGTTGCATGTGGGTTATTGTACGTCATGTTCGCCCAAATAGTATCACCATTTCGTAACCCACCTTGTGCGTAAGGATGCAACCAAGATCGATTTAAGATAGCATCTTGGTCAGTGGACATAACAGAATTTATCCCAACGCGTAAACGCATGGTCACTCCAGCACCGTTAATTGCTTGTAAGTCACCATCTACGTCTGTATTTATTCCGGGTATGCTAGTCATATCACCAACAATAATTGTTGAATATGAAGTACCTTCAATAATACTTTCACCGATATTAGAAATAATTCCTAGATATATTGGTGCTCCCGCTGCTAATGGACCTACTGCTGAAGCAGGTTCAGCGTATATCATATCACCAACTTTTGCTGAAAATCCTAGAGTATTATGTTGCAGACATTTAGATGATGTGGTTAGACCGGATGGTGGTGTGGCTTGTAATGTAGTTGAGTTAACATATTCAAGAATCCAAGAATCAGAATTACCCGGACGATATGAGTGAGTAATATTGAGATTATTTCTCGCTTGTATATCTTCTAATGCAGAAACACCACCCAAAGAACCATGTGAAAAATTCATCAACTTCACAGAGCCACCAACAGCATAAGATGTATGTGATGATGTTAAGAAGTTAGGAAGCGTTGGTCTCGACGATAATGTTTCTAACACAATAGTTGAATTTGCTATCTTCGATGTTGCAACGGACCCAGATCCAGACAAAACTAAGGTATGAGCAAAAGTGGCCGATGTACGCCCCCAGTATATGCAACTTTCAGTCGAGCCATTAGGTAAAGTAATGTCTGCCCTGTAATGCTTGTCTCCAGTTTCAAATTGTATATTGCCACTTCCATCCACATTTGCAGTAATTTCAGGGAATAATAAAGCATCTTCATCACTAAGAGATACAGTAAATACACCGCTAAAATTAGTCCCGTTAAATAAAGGTGTGACAGCGTTTACTCTACCAATAGCACGTTTAGATTTGACGCGAGCAGCGTGTGGATTTGTTGTAGGCCCAGCCTTGAATTCTACAGCACTGACGTATTGACGGAGTCCATAGTCTACGTTACCGCCTTGTGTTTTGGTGCTTGCTTGGTCGTAGTAGTACTCACTTCTCCCCTCAAAGTCTGATGATGTTGTTTCATCATCTGAAAAGATAGGTATCACTCTTTCAGACTCGTAACCATCAGAAACAAGAAGTTGCATACCAACCTCATGAGTTGCCAAAAAACCCTCAGAATAAGCCCAATCATGGTCTGCAAATTCTATATAACCATCAGATGCTGGGTCGTTTTGATATAGAATCCACTCACCATTTGGTAAGAAAGCCTGACGATACACCACTACATTGTCTACATTGTAAAAAGACGATGCACTGGTTGAAGCAGCAGGGAAGGCATCAGGATCTCTAACGTATAATTGATACGTAGAACCTACATCTTTTGCTCTTAGCATAATGGATGAACTCTTTGAAAACTCATCACGCTCAATTGCATACGCGTACGCTGCTCGTGCAGCGCGGTCAGCAGGAGCCTTCTCAGGATATCGTCTACCGACTGGACTTGGATTCCAAGTATGAGCAGTCATGGTTGCGTCAACGTGTAATTTCAAAGAGTTATCAGGACCGGGGAATATACCTTCGGATGCATTCTCAAAGAACTGCCCACCAAATAGTGGGATTTCTACAAGAGCACGAGTTGATGCATACTGAGTACCTAATTGATAATCGTGAGTTACATCATCCATAGATTGGAACATTCTATCGTTTACTGTGGACCCATCGGCAGCAGCGTTTTCTATGTAGAAGTGACCATCACCAAGAATAACTTCACCCAATGAAAATGTCTCATTGTCTGTTCCTGTTACACCACTTGCTTCGGGAAGAAGACCAGAGGCGATACACCAAGATTTCAAAGTACCAAGGTCTTGACCATCAGCAAGTGTGAATTTACCATCACCAACAGTGCCGTCTGTAAAGAAAAAGGCAACACCATTCTTGGAAGCATACTCAGCACTCGCTCCATTCTTCAAAAACAATCGACCTTTCTTTGGGAAAGGATACGTACCCCATGATTCTAAATCTGGAGTGTTGTTATTCAACGGACGAACTTCGATGTACTG